>Ga0082212_10012161_pt1 | contig 10861 bp, 5 predicted proteins | sample TergutNt197P3_FD_71548 | JGI IMG/M metagenome (GOLD analysis project Ga0082212, IMG submission 71548) | Neocapritermes taracua P3 segment gut microbial communities from Petit-Saut dam, French Guiana - Nt197 P3 | ecosystem: Host-associated > Arthropoda: Insects > Digestive system > Gut ...
TGATAGCGCAATCCGCCGGCATGGATATGCGCAGGTGCGAAATTATGTCCGAGCGTGTACATCGGAAGAAGTGGCGTATATCCGGCTTCGTCGCCGAAATCGTATTGAAACACGCCACGTGTCAGTTTGGGACACGATGCGGGCTCAGCGGCGATAAAGCGTGTTTCCTTTCCGTTAAGGATATTGTGCCGCATAAATGGAAACGAGATTCCGCCAAAGTTGGAACCACCGCCAAAGCAGGCGACAACTACATCGGGATATTCGTCAGCCATTGCCATTTGCTTTTCTGCTTCCAAACCGATAACTGTCTGGTGCAAAACAACATGATTCATTACGCTCCCCAATGTGTATTTGCAATTTGGCACGCTTTGCGCCAGTTCAATAGCTTCCGAGATGGCTGTGCCGAGACTTCCCTGGTAGGTGGGCGTGTGGGTCAGTATTTTACGTCCTGCTTTGGTCGACATGCTGGGCGAGGCAATCACCTGAGCGCCCCAGGCCTGCATCAGCGAGCGACGGTAAGGTTTCTGCTCGTAGCTCACCTTTACCATATAAACCGCCAGTTCGAGGCCGAAAACTTTTGCTGCATACGAAAGGGCTGTTCCCCATTGTCCCGCGCCCGTTTCGGTGGTGATATTGGTCAGCCCTTCTTTTTTACAATAATAAGCTTGCGCCAATGCCGAATTCAGTTTGTGCGACCCAACGGGGCTTACGCTTTCGTTTTTGAAATAGATGTGCGCCGGCGTATTCAGTGCTTTTTCAAGGCCATAGGCACGCACAAGCGGCGTCGAGCGGTACACTTTATACTGCTCTCGCACTTCGTCGGGAATATCAACCCATGCGTCGGTGGTGTTCAACTCCTGTTTTGATACTTCCTCCGCAAAAATCGGAAATAAGTCTTCCTGACTCAATGGTTGTTTTGTTCCCGGATGGAGAATTGGCAAGGGTTTATTCTCCATATCGGCCATGATGTTATACCATTGCATGGGAATTTCGTCTTCACTCAGAAAAAATCTTTTTTGCTTTTTCATCTTTGTAATTTTTTTTGTTATAAAGCCTTAGATAATCGGGATTTTCACTTTTACATCTTTCATACTTTCCAGCTTTTCACTTGTTTTTATTTTTTTGCTGTTCACCGAAAACAAAGCGGCCTGTCGTTTTCGGTAAACAACAGGCCGCTTTTCAATATTTAATTCTTTCTCAACAATACATATAAGCTACCCCAAATTGCTTACCACAACCGAAATCTGCCAAAGCCACCAATATGTATTATTCATTAAATTCATTTTTTATCGTTGATTTAAGTTGCAAAGTTATGGATTCTTTTTCAAATCAAAAGCATTTTGCACGCTTTGTTATCAAAATGTTATTTGGCAATGTTTTGCCCGATGCCTGATACGCAACTGCGGATTCAAAACCTGTGCGCCGAACGCCGGGAATTACAACTGTTTTGCCACTTCCACTTCTTGGAACGATTCTATGTTGTCGCCAACTTTTATGTCGTTGAAATTCTCAATATTTAAACCGCATTCATAACCGTTCTTTATTTCGCGGACATCTTCTTTGAAACGTTTCAGCGATCCCAAATGTCCGGTGTAAATCACAATTCCGTTGCGGATGACACGCACTTTGTTGTTGCGGGTTATTTTCCCGTCGCGGACAATACATCCGGCTACGGTTCCCACTTTGGTAATTTTGAATGTTTCAAGAACTTCGGCCGTACCAACAATCTCCTCTTTTATGTCGGGCGAAAGCATACCTTGCATAGCGGCCTTAATTTCGTTGATGGCGTCATAGATGATTGAGTACAGGCGGACGTCTATTTGTTCTTTCTCGGCAAGTTTGCGTGCATTCACCGAGGGCCGCACCTGAAATCCCACTACAATGGCTTCGGAGGCCGACGCCAGCATGATGTCGGATTCGGAAATCTGTCCCACGGCCTTGTGTATCACGTTCACCTGAATTTCCTCTGTCGACAGTTTGATGAGCGAATCGGACAATGCCTCTATTGAGCCGTCCACGTCGCCTTTGACGATGAGGTTCAGCTCTTGGAAGTTGCCGATGGCGATGCGCCGCCCTATTTCGTCAAGTGTGATATGTTTCTGTGTGCGCAATCCCTGTTCACGGGCCAGTTGTTCGCGTTTATTGGCTATTTGTCGGGCTTCGCGTTCGGCTTCCATCACATGGAATTTATCGCCTGCCTGCGGTGCTCCGTCAAGTCCGAGGATGATACACGGTTCGGATGGGCCGGCGCTGTCTATTTTCTGGTTACGTTCGTTGAACATCGCTTTGACGTGTCCGTAATATTGTCCTGAAAGTACAATGTCGCTTCCTTTGAGTGTGCCGCTTTGTACCAGCACGGTGGCCACATATCCGCGCCCTTTGTCGAGCGACGATTCTATGATTGTTCCGGAGGCGCGTTTATTGGGATTTGCCTTCAGGTCGAGGATTTCGGCTTCGAGAAGTACTTTCTCCAAAAGTTCGTTGACATTGATTCCCTTTTTGGCAGAGATGTCCTGCGATTGATATTTGCCACCCCATTCTTCAACCAGATAGTTCATCGCGGCCAGCGCTTCTTTTATTTTTTCGGGATTTGCACCGGCCTTATCAATTTTATTGATGGCGAAAACAATGGGAACGCCTGCTGCCGATGCGTGGTTTATAGCCTCAATGGTTTGCGGCATCACGTTATCGTCGGCGGCGACAATGATGATGGCGATGTCGGTGATCTGTGCTCCGCGGGCACGCATGGCCGTGAAAGCTTCGTGCCCGGGCGTATCAAGAAATGTGATTTGCCGCCCGTCGGGAAGTTCCACGTTATAGGCGCCGATGTGCTGCGTAATTCCGCCTGCTTCTCCGGCAATGACGTTGGTGTCCCGGATGTAGTCGAGTAACGATGTTTTACCGTGATCGACGTGTCCCATCACCGTCACAATGGGCGGACGCGGCAGCAGGTCTTCGTCTCTATCAGTTTCCTCTTCGATGGCTTCCTGAATTTCTACGCTGACAAATTCTACCTGATAGCCGAATTCGTCGGCCACCAACGACATGGTTTCGGCATCGAGGCGCTGGTTGATGGAGACTATCAGTCCGAGGCTCATCAGGGCCGAGATAATTTTCGTTACCGGCACATTCATCATGGTGGCCAGTTCGTTTACGGAAACAAATTCCGTGATTTTCAGAACGTTTCTCTGCTGGTCTTTGATTTCAGCTTCGGCTGCCGCCCGTTCGATGTTGATGGCGCGTTTTTCCCGCCTGTATTTCGAGCCTTTCGATTTTCCGCCTTTACTGGTTAGCCGCGCCAACGTATCTTTTATCTGCTTCTGTACATCTTCTTCGTTGACCTCTTTTTTCAAAAGTTTTTTCTTTTTCCCCGGCTTTTTATTGTCGTCGGTTTTTTTACGGTCTTCGGGTTTCGCCGCTATGTTTACTTTTTCAGTATCTTTCTTGATGCGTTTGCGCCGTTTTTTCTTGCCAGAACGCTCATTGTCGACGCTGGGCGTTTTTTTATCCCGTTCGGGAGGAAGGTCTATTTTCCCAACAATGGTTGGCCCCGTCAGCTTTTCGATATTTGTTTTTATCAGCTCTTCATTTTTTTCCGGCTGGCGGCTTGTTTTAGCCGACTGTGGAACCGTTGAGCCTGCGCTCTTTTCTGCTTCGGGGCGGGTTTGTCGGCGTGCTTCTTTCTCTTTCTGCTTCCGCAGCTTTCTCTCTTTGTCGCGATCTTCCTTGCTTTTTTTTGCCGGCCGGGTTTTGGTATTTAACTGTTCAAGATCGATTTTGCCGATAACTTTCGGTTCGTCAACTTTCGGGATATCCGTTTGGATATGCTTTTCTTCTTCAACTTCTGTAATCACGGGTGTTACTTCTTCGCTAATTGATTGAGGTACTTTTTCTTTCGCCTTTACGGTTGCTTTTTGTACAACTTCTGCGGGTTTTTCTTCAGGTTTTTCCTCTCTGGGAGGTATTTCTTCTTTTTTCTCTTCTGTTTCAGTTTTGAGGGTTGGTTTTTCCGATTCCGGTTTTTGTTCTTTTTCTCGAGGTTGCGCTTTGGGTTTGGTTTCTTTTTCCTTTTCTTTTTTGGGTTTATTCCTGAGTCCCAATTCGTCGAGGTCGATTTTGTCGACAATTTTCAGTGGAGAAAAGGCCTCCGCTTTGTCCTCTTTTTCCAGCTCTTTTTCGATTTTTTCGGACGTTGCTTTGGGAGTGGCAATTTTTTCAACCGTTTTTTGAGATTGTACCGCTGCCGCCGCCGATTTTCTCAAATCTTTCACTTCGATAACGCCATCGTTGTAATCTTCGTCCGGTTCTTCTTTTTTGGGAATGTCGTCGAGGGTAATCGATTCTTTTTTAGTGCGTTGCTGGCGCAGCGTTATCTGTTCCGATTCGCGCTTCAGGTTGATGTCGCTCCGATATTCTTTTTCCAGCAAGTGGCAGATATCTTCAGACACTTTTGTATTGGGGTTGGGGTCAATGTCATGACCCTTTTTATGCAGGAAGTCGACTATCGTCTGGATTCCCACATTAAATTCTTTAGCGAGTTTACTTAATCTTTGTGCGTTGCCTGCAGCCATAAGTCTCTAAAATAATTTTTAATATGCTGTATCGGTATACAGATTGTTCGTCTTTAACTGACTTTTAATTTTCCCGTATTAGTCAAATTCCGATTTTAATATTTTCCGAACCTCGTCGATGGTTTCTTCTTCCAAATCGGTTCGTTTTATCAGATCTTCGCGCGACATGTTGAGTACGCTTTTCGCCGTATCACATCCGATGGCTTTGAGTTCGTCGATTATCCAGCTTTCTATTTCGTCGGAAAATTCGTCGATATTGACATCTTCGTCATCTTCTTCGATTTCGCGGTATACGTCAATTTCGTATCCTGTGAGCTGGCCTGCCAGTTTTATGTTGAGGCCGCCTTTCCCTATGGCCAGCGACACTTCGGTGGGATTCAGGTAAACGTCGGCTTTTTTCGATGTTTCATTAATTTTTATACTGTTGATTTTTGCCGGGCTGAGCGCTCTGCGAATATAAAGCTGTATGTTAGGCGAATAGTTGATGACGTCAATGTTTTCGTTTCTCAACTCGCGTACAACTCCGTGAATGCGCGATCCTTTCATGCCTACACAGGCGCCCACCGGATCGATGCGTTCATCGTAGGATTCAACAGCTATTTTGGCTCTTTCTCCGGGCATACGGACAATTTTCTTGATGGTTATCAATCCGTCGAAAATCTCCGGAATCTCGAGTTCAAACAGTCTTTCGAGGAATACAGGCGAAGTACGCGACAGAATAATGATGGGTGCGTTGTTGCGCATTTCTACTTTGATAACGACAGCCCTCACCGAATCGCCCTTGCGGAAAAAATCGGAGGGTATCTGTTCGTTTTTGGGCAGCAGAAGTTCGTTCCCTTCGTCGTCCAGAACGAGAATTTCCTTTTTCCAAACCTGATATACTTCACCGGCCACAATGTCGCCGATTCTTTTCTTGTATTTGCCGTATATATGGTCTTTTTCGAGTTCCATGATTTTCCCTGCAAGGTTTTGCCTCAGATTGAGAATAGCCCTGCGCCCAAAATCGGTGAGTTTGACTTCGTCAACCACTTCTTCGCCTACTTCGTAGTCGGAGTCGATTCTTTTTGCTTCCGATAGTTTTATCTCTTTCCCCGGATCTTCAAATTCTCTGTCTTCCACAACAATGCGGTTTCTCCATATTTCCAGGTCTCCCTTGTCGACATTGATGATGATGTCAAAATTTTCGTCGCTGCCGAATTGTCGTATCAAAACGCTACGAAAAACGTCTTCGAGCACGCTCATCATGGTTGCCCTGTCAATATTTTTCAGTTCCTTAAATTCTGAAAAAGTTTCTATCAGATTCATATTATCCATGTTACCCCGAATTTATATGAAAGAAATTATAACCTTTGCTTTTTTAATGTCCTTGTATGAAATGGCGTGCGACGTTGTTACCTGCCGTTTTTTTCCGTCGCCCCCGACTTTTTCCGTCGAAGTTACCAATAACGAAATCCCGTCGTAGCCGCTTTCTGTGAGCTGTCCTTTCAGTACGTCGCCGCCGTTGAGGGTTACCTCCACCTCGCGACCTTCGTTCTTGCGGTATTGCTCGCGCACTTTAAAGGGCTTGTCGGCGCCAGGCGACGAAACCTGCAACTCAAAATCTTCCTTGTCGCGATCCAAGCTACCTTCGATATGACGACTCACCTCCACGCATTGCTCGATGGTCAACCCCAAATAGCTGTCTATCTCGACACGAATCACATTACCCGGACTCACACTGACATCCACCAGAAACAGGTTTTCGTCCAGTTTCTCTTCGGCCAACCTCTCTATTTTCTTCTTATCAATCATTATCTTTAATGAAATAGGGGACATTAAGCCCCCCACACCAAGGTTTTTCCAAAATGCGCAGCAAAAGTAATAAAAATCTGTATATAATTCTACTTTTCGACTTTAGTATTGGCTAAATATTATTTTTGGGTGCGTGAAAAACCAAATGCATTAATTTTTCAGTGATTGGGATGGGTTTTATCATACAAAACAGGGAAATTCAATCCTCGAAAATGGAAACGGAGTTCGCTTTCCCTGATTAACGGAAATCTTCGCTTTGCAAAAAAATCTAAAGTTTTTCCGTCAGAAAACATAGGAGACGCCGGCGTACAAGCCAGCGCGCCAAGGTTTAAAGCTGATGTTGTCATTTTTGCTCAGTGAATTCAGATTGTAGGAAACCCTGGGCTCGACCGACAGTTCCAAATTTTGGGTCAGGTCGAAGCTAAAACCGAGTCCCGCCGTTCCCGAAAAATTGATGAACGACAAATCGGCAACACTGCCTACTCGCTCTTTCCCCACTGAGTTGTTGAGGTACACATGATTGCCGACCAGCATATTGGTGCTGATTCCACCGGCCAGTTCAACGCCCATCCGCCGGGAAAGAAGTGCATAACGCGCCATGAGCGGCACTTCCACATAGTTGAACTGCTGGATTATTTCGCCTTCTGCCAGCATAAACTCGCTCGTCATTGCCATATATTCGGGCTGCGGAACCGTAGCCGAATTTTGCGGAATCCTGCTGAGTTTTATGACGCCGGCATTACCGTTGATGGTCGCTTCACCGTTTTCGATATTCAATACCGAGTTGAAAAAATTCTGACTTCCACTTCCATAATCAGAGTTAACATCGCGGTACATAACACTTGCCGATTTTAAATCGAGGCGATTTTGCGAACCGTTCGAGGTACTCGAATAGTAAAAACCGCTTTCCAATTTCCATTTGGAAGAAGTTCCATATCGAACCGAAAATCCGCTGGCGGTATTCGTACCGGTCTTCCCTGACGTATTGGACATGCTGCGCAAATAATCCGGTTTGTAGCTTGTACTCGACGATGCGTAGGCCGATGCGACATACATTCCCACGCTCCATTTTTCGTCATCCTGATTTTTAAATTTCATTTTCTGCCGTTGTCTCTCAATGTTGGCGGCAATAATTATCTTATCAGCTTCGCTGAGTTCGTCGTATGCCGCAACAATTCTTTGCGGCCTGCCCTGAAGTGCGGCTGTCATTTTTTCATTGGGGAGCAGCGCATCCTTGCCATGGATAAATGAAAACATTTTTCCCTGCGTATGCGAGAACGGCGGCGCTGTCATCTCTTCGTCCTGTTTTTCGGGCATTTGGGCAATATGTTTTTTCATGTCCTTCCCTGTGGGTTCAGTGATTGTTGTACCATTCCCGCTATCAGCAGTTTGAACAATTTCGGTTTTTGCAGGTTCAGGTTCCGGCGCTTTTTCGCTATCCAAAATAACAGGCTGCGTCGCCTTTGGAGGACTTACAACAACGGGGTGGTGATCTGCTACGACGGGCCTATTGAGTTTCTGTTCGGCGTAGAACAAGCCGGCTCCCAAAACCAGAACGACGGTTGCAGCAGCAGCCCACCGCAGGTAGACCGCCTTTCGGTTGCGTTTCCTTGCGACCATGCCCGGCTTGACATTTTGCCAAATGTGCGCCGGAGGTTCTACGGAATATTCCTCCAGCTTTTTTCGCAACATTTCGTCAAACAATTTATCTTTTTCTTTCATATCGAATACCTTCTGCTTTTTCGTATTGTTCCAATCTGTTTTTCCAATTTCGACCTGAGTATTCCGCGAGCTCTCGAAAGATTTGATTTCGATGTTCCTTCCGAAATGCCCAACTGATCGCCTATTTCCTTGTGACTCATCCCTTCCATCACATAGAGGTTGAAAACCATTCTGTATTGCGATGGAAGTTCCTGAATCAAACCTATTAATTTTTCAACAGGTATTTTTCCAAAATCTTCGTGTTCGTCAGCAGCAACATTGTTAAGTTCCTTTGTTTCGTTGAGGAATACAAATTGTTGCTTTCCCCTGAATTTGTTGATGCTGATATTAACCATAATCCGCCGCACCCAACCTTCGAATGAACCTTCGTGGCGGTAATCTTTCAGCTTTGAGAATACGGTGATGAAGCCATCTTGCAAATTGTCTTCCGCTTCGGGTACATCTTTAGCGTATCGCATGCAAACGCCAAACATTTTGGGCGCTAAACTGCGATATAACAATTCGTGAGCCCGGTACTCCCCCGCTATGCATGCATCAATTATTTCCCTGATGTCTTCCAAAATCGATTAATTTTCTCAAAGATACGGATAATTACCGGCTATTGCCCGCTGGTTTCTATTTCAGTCATTGCCAATGTCGATTAAATTAAAAATAAGAACTGATTTCATATTTGTCGAACTCATGACGCCGTTTTATGAAAAAGGTTGCGTACAAATTTTTTTTTTACACACCCGTTTGTGAAGTCGTTTTGCCCCACGCTTTGCATGGGGTAATCCATGTAAAAGTCCTTGCGGGCTCAAGGTTTGCCGTATACAATTTGGATGGAAACTCACGGTTCCGAATAAATTTTTAACAACCCTTGAGGTCAGCGCACAAAAAAAGAGCGCTGTTGCCAACGCTCCTTTCCGATGCAGGGAATTAAAAAGGTTAACTATTGTAAAACAAAATTGACATTCATTTTCAGCCATTTATTTTTGTACTTGTCGATATCGAGGGTTGGTATTTTTCTCGCCACCCTCATCGCTTCCTGAACCAGCGGACTGGATTCTGTTATAGCCTGATTCTTTTCGCCGTCGGTTTCATCATTCGTGCGGCTTCCAAAAGCTACTACTATAACTTCCTCTAAATCAACTGTTTTATCTTTAGGCGCTTCCCATTTTACGTTTGCCACATTGCCTTTATCGTCGGTATTTATATAAACTGACAATTTACCTTGCAGTTTCGATTCGGCCGCTACGGGCGAATATCGAAAATTATCACGTAAAAATTTGGAGAGTTCCTCTTCGGTCGTAATTTTCGTGCTATTTTTTTTGGTGATCAATATCACGCCATTTTTACCATTTTCGCCATAAACTGCCACAGCCGATTCACCTTTCAGAATGGAAAAGCTTTCGATTTCATCGGGTTTCAATGTGGCAAGTTGATTTTTATCTGCTTGCTTTCCATCTATCTCAATAAGCAGATCGTTATTCCCTGCGGAGTCAATTCCCCTTGTGTATCTTGTGAAAAAATTTGCCGCGGTTGTATCTTCTTTAATAATAATCGTATCTCCATTCCCTGAGGCGTCACGTTTCATTCTGAGAAAAACTGTATTACTTGTATCGTTTTCAGCAACTTCCAATTGACTGGCGAGTTTTGCTGCACTTCCCCATGCAATATTTATCCTCTCCTTTCCCGCGTCCACAGCGCTGTTAATCTCCGGGTCGGACGTATTTTTGGTAGTTATTATGAGAACCGCGCCATTCTTTACCTTTTCGCCATAAACTGCCACAGCCGATTCACCTTTCAGAATGGAAAAGCTTTCAATTTCACCGAGTTGCAATTCCCTAAGTTTTTCCAAACTTACCTCTTTCCCGTTGATATAAAAAAACTGCGAACCGTCGTTGTTTTCATTATGGTCGGTCCAAAAGCTGCTTTCCTTTACATCTGCAAAACTATCTGCATCCAATACTTCCCCTGCATTTGCCTGAAGCAACGAAGTCGGGTCGCCATAATCAACGGCGGCCTTAAATTCCCTGTTGGAAAGTCCGATGAGCAATGCAACGCCCAAAGGGACAATCACCAATTTCCGGAGCACCGGATTTTTACTTTCTTTTTTCATTTTCATCATTTTTATACGTGTTTTTAATCCTGAATTGTTCAATGCCGTGAGAAACGGCGGAGTAAAGCTCCTGTTGTCGACAAGCTGAAGAAGCGCCAATTGATAATGTTGAGCGTCGTTTTCTTTGATAATCTCATTATCGGTCTGAAACTCAAGATTATTCTTCAAATCGCGGCGCATAAGCCACATGAAAGGATTGAACCATTGCGCACTGTTTGCCAGTTCGATAAAAAGATTGTCGAGCCAGTGCCGTTTTTGTACGTGCACGCCTTCGTGCTGCAAAATGAGCGGCAAAATGGAGTTGTCCAAAAGGCTCTCGGGTAAAACAATTTTGTTGAAGAAGGCGAAGGGTCGGATGCTGGATTTGCTGACATAAACGGCGACCCTGTTTATTTCGGTCTTGCGGCATTTTCGCAGCAGCCGCAAAACTTTCACATGCCCGGCAAGCAGGCGCAGGAGGCAAACGAAAATAACGGCGACCAAGAGCAATGCCGCAATCTGCCCAATATCCATTTGCGGCGCAACTGTTGCCGATTCAACAACAGCCATATTTTCCACATTCACGCTCGCTGAGGAAGGGATGGCTAACAACTGCGAAAAGTCAATTTCGCGCCTAACGGTGAATGTAATCAGTGGAAAAACGAAACTCATAATCAACGAGCCGCACAAATAAAGC
>Ga0082212_10012162_pt1 | contig 10861 bp, 13 predicted proteins | sample TergutNt197P3_FD_71548 | JGI IMG/M metagenome (GOLD analysis project Ga0082212, IMG submission 71548) | Neocapritermes taracua P3 segment gut microbial communities from Petit-Saut dam, French Guiana - Nt197 P3 | ecosystem: Host-associated > Arthropoda: Insects > Digestive system > Gut ...
CGCTGCTTCACCTTCGCTGGCGTCATGGGGATGGCGCAGAAGAGCCAGCCGGGCTTGTCCGCCAAATGGGATGCAATCAAAGCTTCGGCCATGGCATAGCCGATGCTGGGGGCCAGGCCGCGTCCGTCATGGAATTTCAGGTTCAGCAATATCTTTGAGGCCTTGCTATAATATGTAAATACGCAGACCAGCGGCAAATCTGTTCCGGGGAGAAGCCCGGGCTCCAGTATGGACCCGGCCTTGTCCGCGCAGCCGGCGCAGAACATCTCCTCCGGCGCGGTGACGCCCGCGCACCACACGCAACGCCGCGGGAAAAACCACAGCCACAGGCGTTCGAGGTTCATAACAGCTTCTCCATCAATTCCTCCGGCCGCACCAGCGCGGTGTGGTCCAGCTCGCGGCAGAGGGCCTCGCATTCCGCGCGGGCCTGGGCTGGCATGCCGCTGTCCAGGGCGATCACCTCGCTGCGCGCCAGGTCCCCCATAAGCCCCAGTCGCAGCCGCGCCGCGCACAGCAGGGAAGCCACGTCCGCGGGGGAGGACTGCGGCGGGATGACCACCACGAAGCGGCCCCGGGCCTTCGGGCGCAAAATGAGCATCGCCAGAATGTAGACGCCGGACACCACGCCCAGCAGCACGAAAAAGATAAGCAAGCCATAAACAATGGCATACAAGGCGTTCGGCATAAAAACCACTCCCTTCCCTGCATTATATGCGGGAGGGAAGCCCCTGACCACTGTTTCCTGCCTCCTGAATGGTGTGAGCCGGCCTGTAAGCCGAGTTTTGTCATTGAAGGCAATCATTTATCTTGCCGGGACATTGCTGCCCCGGTCCTGCCACCCGTCGGACTTGAGCGCCGAGCAAGCGCCGCGCATGACGCGCTGGTCCAATCGGTGTTGCTCCGGATAGGGTTTGCAGGGCAGCGCGGTTCCCCGCGCGCCGGTGAGCTCTTACCTCGCCTTTCCACCCTTACCAGATTCTTGCGAACCTGGCGGTATATCTCTGTTGCACTTTCCCTAAGGTCACCCTCGGCGGCCGTTAGCCGCTATCCTGCTCTATGGGGCTCGGACTTTCCTCACGGATTTCTCCGCGCGACTGCCCAGCCGGCTCACGAGTATATTTTATAATATTTGGGGGGGAATGTCAAGAAAGAATATCTGCCTCCCATTAGTTGCGGGCATTGATTTCGCATTCCCCATTCTCTTCAAAGCACCTGTCGCACCTGTCGCTTTCAAAACAGCACATGAGATAGTCGCATTCGTCGCAGAGCTCCCAGTTGCCGGGGCAGTCCCGGCCTTCGTTGCCGGGGACCAATGAAATCTTACGCTCTTGTGCGATATCAACCAGCATTTGCTTCAGCAGCGGGTCGCGGAGCAGTTCTTCAAGGGTGATGTTGTTGTCGTCGCCGGGCTTTGGAATGATGTACATGATATATTCACCTCGCCTGAAGTATAACACAACAGGCAATGTGGTGTCAAGTATAAACCAGACAAAAAGAGGTAACAGTGATACCATAAAACGAAAAGGAGGTATCACTATGCCCGTAATCAAATCCCAATTCACTTTGAGGCTGGACCTGATGGTTCATGCAAAGATCAAAAAAATCGCATCGCAGGAGTCGCGCTCAATGACGAATATGATTGAGTATTTGATCAAGAAGGAAATCAGAGCATACGAGGCCGAGCATGGCGAAATGGAGATCACCGACGAGGACCTCGCCTTGGAATGAAAGTTCTACCTCCCACCCCTGTCCCACCACCGCCGAAACAAACACAGCCACTGGATATACAGCGTATCCCGCGCCGTGGGCAGCCGCGCGGCGGTGAAGCGCATCCAGGCCCCGCGCTGGGCGGGCGTGATGTCCGCCGCGGGCCTGCGTTTCAGGTGCAGCAGCACGGCGTCGATCGAAGGCATGGGGTGGAAGTCCTCCCGGCGGAAATGGTATACCATCTCGCCCTCGAACCACGGTTTTAAACTTAGAGAGGAAAGATTTTCAGAAGGAAGGCCCAGGAATCTCTTCGCCGCACCCTTCTCCACCACCAGCCAGGCCTCCTCCGGCGGGCAGGGGCCCCGGGTGAGCCGCCGCACGATGTCCGTGGTGCGGTTGAAGGGGATATTCGCGAAGACCTTGTAGGCCCCTCGCGGCGGCCGCCAGTCGAGGAAATCCCCGCGCGCGAGGCGCAGGTTGGGCGTGCCGGCGAATTTTTCCTGCAAGCTTGCATACAGCCTCGGGTCTAGCTCTATGGCCGTCACCCGTGCGCAGCGCGCGAGGAGGGCCCTGGTGATGTGCCCCTTCCCCGGGCCGATCTCCACCACGTGGTCGCTTTCGCTCAGGTTCGCAAGGCTGACGATGCGCTGGATTACCCGGCCGGACGTCAGGAAATTCTGCGAAAGGCGCAGGGCTTCGCCCCCGCCGTTATTCTGTTTGGACAAAAAATACACCCCTTGTGATCTTCATTCGCAAGCCACAAAAAGGCGCGTCAAACATAAGACGTCAATGACGTCCGAATTGTTTGCGCGCGCTCTTAGCGGATGCGAATGATGACGTTCACCGGGTGTGAGTACCTCCATTGGGTTGATAGGCCGATTATAGCGCATTTCTTCCCGCCTGTCAAGCCCCGCGAAAAATTTCGTTGTTGACAATCCACGCGCGCGTGCTATATAATAGGGGTACAAAAGAAACGGAGGGCCGTCCAATGCCAGCCAACGCTTAGTTTTGAATAACTGCATAACGCCCGCAGCGCCATGGGGCACATGGCTGTGGTTTTGTTATGCGTATCAAAAATTAAGCGTGGCTGTCCACAGCCATACCGCGTGAAGCGCCTTAATTTTTGGTGCTGTGCGCGGCTATTTTTATTTTCCCGAAAGGAGGACTATCCTATGCCGAAGCGTTTTGCCATCCGCAAATGAATGTGGACGCCGAGGAGGTGATCGCTTGAAATGCGACATATGCGGCAAAAAACCCGTGTTTTCGACGAAGGTTGCTCACCAGCGCATGTATGTCACCGGCAGGAGCAACAGAAAGGTCAAACCCAACCTGCAGAAGACAACCATCGTTGAAAAGGGCGTGAATAAACGCATTACCGCCTGCACGCGCTGTATGCGCACCATGCGTAAGAACAATCTGCCCAGGCAATAGCCCCTCCGGGCCTGGCACAATCCCAACGGGCGGGCAGGGCTAACCCCCTGTCCGCCCGAACCCACGCAAATTTTCTTCTTTTAGCTATTGACAAGCCCCAGGAATGCGTGTATAATAATTAAGCTTTGCGGCGGCATAGCTCAGCTGGCTAGAGCATTCGGTTCATACCCGGAGTGTCACTGGTTCGAATCCAGTTGCCGCTACCATTTACCCCCGCTTTTTTCGTCGCCCCCCGCGATTCGGCCCGGTGGTCAAGCGGTTAAGACTCCGCCCTTTCACGGCGGCAACACGGGTTCGAGTCCCGTCCGGGTCACCAATAAGAAACCTTGAAACATAAGCGTTTCAAGGTCTTTTTTTATTTGTCGGGGGCGGATTACACATCCGACTACACACTACAGCTATTTTTAGCCCTCTTTTTGCCCCACGGCAGCCCGAATAAGCCGCTCCATGCGCTCGGCGCTCTCCCTCTGCATTTTGTCGGTCAGGTGGCCGTAAACGTCCAGCGTGAAAGCGGCGGTGTGGTGTCCGAGGTTGCCCTGCACGGTCTTGATGTCGTCCCCCGCCTGGATCGCGTTGACCGCGTAGGTGTGGCGCAGATCGTGGAAGCGCAGTTCGGGAACCCCCAAATCCTTGACGATTTTTTTGTAGTCGTCAAAGACGGTGTAGGGCGTGACATACCGGCCTATCTCGTTGGTAAAAACCAGGTTGTCAGCGTTCCCCCAAATCTTCCCCACCATTTCACGCCATTCGCCTTGAAGATCACGCTGAACCTGCAAGCAGGTCATCACGGCGGGAGCCGGTACGATCCGGCGCGGCTTATCGTTTTTCGTGGAAGCCAGTATGTAGCTTGGCCCCTCCCCACGGTTCCGAACGAGCTGCTTATTGATCGTCAGCGTTCCGCGCTCGAAGTCCACGCAGTCCCATGAGAGGCCCAGGACTTCCCCCTGACGCATCCCGGTGAACACTGTGATGAAATACAGGAGCTCGTACCTGTGCCCGGATATGGCCTCCAGGAAGCCAGAGAGCTGGTCTTCGCTGAGGATATGCACCTCGGCCTTCTCGACGCGCGGCAGCACGGCGTTGTCGGCGGGGTTCCGCTGGATATACCCAAGCGCCACCGCGCGGTTCATGGACTTGTGGAACGCGCCGTGCAGGTTCCTGATGGTCTTCGGGGAGAGCGCCTTGGCCCGCTGCAGGTCGTTGTACATTGACTGGACGTGATGCGGTTTGAGGTTTTGCAGTTTCAGGCTCCCGATGGACGGCTTGATATTCTGTTCAACGTGGTACGTGTACGATTCAATCGTGGCGGGCTTCACGCCGCCCAGGTAGTCGGCGATCCACATATCCAGCCACTGGCCGACGGTCATCTTCAACGGTTCCTGGTATGTGCCGCGCGCAAGGTCGGCCTGCAGGGCCTGGAGCTTCTTCACGCACTCCTTTTCGGAGGGGGCATAGACGTATTTGCGCCTGGTCTTCCCGGTGGCCGGGTTGATCCCCATAGAGATAGACCCCTGCCACGTCCCGTCTTTTCGCTTGGTGATGCTCCCGGCGCCTGCCGGGGCTCGGTTGGTCTTTTTCTTTTCGGCCATAGTCATTACCTTGGTGTGTATTTGTCAGGTGCTTGCTTTAGAACCACATCCATAAAAACCCGAACCTGATGAAGAACAGCAGATAGTGCCACCATGCGCCGTACCACTTGGCGTTCGTGCCAAAGATACCCTTGGTGGGTGGAGGTGTGCCACCGCCGCCCGTCGCGGGTAATGTTCCATTCTCCCTATATCCGCAAACGGTGCAGTCCCTATGCCTGCTGCCTTCGGTGGTTTCGGTGGCCGCGACATCAATGATCCAGTCGCCTGGCGCATGCCCCGCAAAGTTGCTCCTCTCGCCGCAACCGCAGTCCTTCCAGTGGCCGGTGGCGTCTTTTTTCCAGTCGACGCTCCATGAATGGGTGTGAAGAGGACTGATGGCGCTTTCAGCAACCGCATAGAACTGTACGGACAGTTGATCAATTGTTCCGCTCTTAATGCTAAGCGCGATATTATAATTAGACGTCATACTTGATAATTGTGCCTGCAACTGTTCTACAGTGCCAGTCGTCAGGTCTGAATCATTCAAGCGTCCCAACTCATTAATGTATTGACTAAACTCATCGCTTATAGCGATAAGTTGATTATATTGGGCAAGCGTGACATCCGTGTAGCCTGCATCCTCGATTTGCCGCAACACGTTTTCGTATAGTTCCGCCGCATGGGCATATGCCGCGTTTCTTGTCGAGGTATCCTCATACTGCTCAAGCGTGAAACTGTTGAGATAATCCACAACTACGGAGGGGAGGTGAAGGTTTTGGTCCCTTATCGCCTTGGCTTCGTCTGAATAAACACGGACAAGTCCTTCGTCATAACCATACCAGTCCCATTCATTCTTGGCTGCGTCATAACGCAATTCTCCGGGGGTGATTACTCGCCAAACGGCGGCGAACGTTGTGTCATAATAGATGAGAGTTCCAGAACATGTGCTTACCCCGTCGGTCCAGCCCCTAAAACGATATCCGTCTTTTGTCGGCTCCGGCAAATACAGAAAGGTATCATACTCCACATCCACCGGGGAGATCGTGGGATTGCCATTGTAGAGGCCACCGTCCAGATCGAAGGTTACCGCGCAAATCACAACGTTCGTATGAGAAGTAACGTTTGATTCAAATGCTTTGAAGGTGCCGATCCCATTCGGCCCGGAAACCGGAGCAAGATTGTTTGATAAATAGTAGGATAAATTCAACAAACCTGATGGCGAAGGATTACCCAATTGTCCATAGTCATTATTTCCCCATGACCAAACAGATCCATCATCCCTAAGAGCCAATCCATGTGACGCATTCACGCTACTTACCGATACTGTAAAAAATCCATTCATGTTGGTCGCCGGGCTTGGTCCGTTATCGTTGTAGAATTCCCAATTCCAAATGTTTCCGGCGCTTGTTGCTCCCCAATTACCAGCAGTAATCGTAGTGATGCTTTCCATCCAACGAACTTTTTCCGGCGACAGGCGATTTCTTACTACATATCCAGTTCCAGATATATAATCTCTATTGCTTCCCCAGGCCCAGAGCGATCCGTCCTCTTTTGCTGCGGTGCTATGCTCATAGCCGGCTGAAATAGTGACGACATTGCTTATCCCAGGCACTTGCGCCGGTATTCTTTGAAGCGTTGTATTGCCGTTGCCCAACTGCCCGCAATAATTGGCGCCATACGACCAAACCGTTCCATCATTCTTGAGCGCCAAAACAAAGCTTCCGCCAATTGAAATCGCTTGAATCCCGGTTAGATTCGGAACCTGATGCGGCGTGGTATTATCTGCCGGAAAGGAGAGGCCCGAAGAAATCTGCCTATCGCCCCATTCCCAAACCGTGCCATCATTTTTTATAGCCACAACGCTTCCGTCCATAACGCCCATGTGGATCGCTTTGAAGTTTTCTAAGCTAGGCACTTGCAACGGAACGGTTGAGCCGGGAGTGCCGTAACAAGCCCAATACAGAGAGGGCTCAAGCAGTACCCCTCGCAGTATGCGCGCATCAAGTCCCTCGGCAACTACGAGGGCGCCATCGGCAAATACGCGGTCGTCATGGACTGCATCGGGCTGGGCCGCTACGTCTGCCTTGCCAAGCGGGTGAAGATCAGTAAGCACAGGCCGGGCGACCCCAAGCCCGCGCCGACACCCAAGCCCGTGCCTACCGCGCCGGACTGCCCCCTCGCCAAAGGGGACAGGGTGCGCGTAAAGGAGACCGGCATTCCGTATTACCCCGGCATCGTAAAAATCCCCGCGTGGGTGGGAAAGCAGGTCTACACAGTGGGCAGTGAGCAGCCAATGGGGCGCGGCGGCAAGCAATGCGTCCTGCTCACGGAGATTAAAACCTGGTGTGATGTTTCAAATTTGGAGAAAGCGTGAAAGAGATGGACGATAACGATAGGCGGCTTGCGAAGGCTGAGGATAACATTGAAACCCTCTATGGAAAGATCAATGCCCTCAATGCCTCACAGGTTAGGACGGAAACGACCCTCGAACACCTGCTTGTCGCAATCGGCAGGCTGGAAAACGCCGTGGAGAGCCTGAAGGCGCGCCCAGCGGATCGGTGGCTCAAACTGGTTGATCTTGTGGTCGCGGCCCTGGTGGCTGCGGCGGTTGCCTACTTTTTAAGGGGATGATGATGAAATGAAAGAGAAGAAGCGCCGCGAGACCAGTAAGGTCTTGCTCTGGACTATCGTCACCGCGTCGATAGTCATATCCGTGGTGAGCATGGTGCTGTGCGCCTTGCTGGCCGTGGATCAGTTGGGCATGGCGATCACCGTCATCGGTGGCCTGTGGAGCGGCGCTGTCATCGCTGCCATCGGCTTCTACAGCGACAAGGCCAAGGCCGAGAACGAGATCAAGCTGCAGGCAATGATGCAGGCCCCGCCCGTGGAGCTGCTGCAAGCACAAGATCAACTGGCCGCCGCCCAGGCCGAAATCAAAAAGATGAAGGGCGAGCGTGACACGGCGAGGAAAGAGGCGGCGGCGTTGAAATCGCGGTTGACGCCCCTTGAAGAAATTATCCGACAAAGCACGAAAGGAGAAGCCTGATGAATATCATGACCGCCGTCGGCTCGATGCTGGCGGTTCCTTTTTTCACCGCCCTGGTGCTGGTTTTCTGGCCGCTGTTTGCGGCCCTCGGCCTGCCCTTGTAACCCCAGCACCGCGCTCCCGCGCGGGAAAACATACAGAAAGTAGGTATACTCATGCTCCAAAACCTTACCGCCGTACTCACCCTGCTTGCGGCCATCGCCGCATTCGTCACGCTGGTCATCCTCGACCGCGTGAAACGCAAGGCCGCCATCCTCGAAAACCAGGAGGCCCTGGGCCAGGAGGCCGTGGCCCGCGACCGCATCGAGGCGCTGCTGGTCGGCGCGCTGCCGTGGCTGTGTACCCAAGCGGAAATCGCCCTGGGCAGCGGCACCGGCGACCTCAAATTAAGCTATGTGATTACCGAAGCGCTCAAACTGGTACCCGACGATTTCGAGGGCCGGATCAAGAAGGACATTTTGATTGACTTCATCGAAGACGCCTTAACCGACGCGAAAGAAACGTGGGCCGGAGCCCCTGGGCTGATTGTCGCCGAGCAGGACTTCGCCAGCGTGGAGAAGAACCTGGCCGTCTATGACCATGCCGCCGCCATCACCGAAGTCGTGCCCGCCGCCGTTGTGGAAGCGCTGCGGGAGAGCGAGATGCACTTGGCCGTCAACAAAGAAACAGGGGTCATCGTGGCCGTGCCCGACGGCAAGGAACCCGACTGGGAGAAGGGCGCGGATCAGGCCCTCGAAATCGCCGAGGCTACCTTGCGCCGTGAGTGCAGGAAGCGTGGCCTGGACGTTGACATCGCCTATGGCACCCCCTGCGGCCCCGCCGCGAAAGGTGATCCCGGCGATCCCGGCGTTCCTGGCCCGCAAGGCCCTCACGCCCTTCGCCCAGCAGACGGCGGCGAACTGAAGGAATGCTGCGCGGAACATGCCAAAGACCTTTGCCCCGTCGGCCACCACTGGGAGCCCGACGGCAACGGCGGCTTCGTGGCCGTGCTCGACGCGCCCACCGAGGAGGCGGATACGGACATGGAAGCGGGCCGCCAGGTCATCCGCGACACTGCGGTGGCGCATTTCGCGGAAAAGGAGGCTGGAGAGGCCCCTGCCGACGATCCCCCGCAGCCCGTGCACAGGAAGCGCGTGAGGGCCGCTGTGGAGCCCGTGGCCGAGGATGAGGGTAAAACTACCCCCGCCGCCGAAGACACGCAGGAAGGGCCCGCAGAGAGCGAGGACGGCCCCGCCGCTGAGGAAGCGGTCGAGGCATGAACATCCAGACCCTTCCGCTCGACCGGCTGACCCCTGCGGGATATAACCCCCGCGTCGACCTCCAGCCGGGCAGCGAGGACTACGACAGGCTGCGGCGCTCCATCGAGGAGTTCGGACTGGTGGAGCCGATCATCTGGAACGAGCGCAGCGACACGGTGATCAGTGGCCACCAGCGCCTGAAGGTGCTGCACGAGCTGCAATACATCGAGGCCGAATGCGTGGTGGTCGATCTCGACGCCGACAGGGAAAAGGCGCTGAACCTCGCGATGAATAAAATCGGCGGCGGCTGGGATGACCCCAAGCTTGCCGCTCTTCTTGAGAGTTTCAGCGCGGACTTTGACCCCACCCTGTCCGGCTTCGACCTTTCCGAGATCAGCGCGCTGCTTGACAGTGTGCGCCTGCCCGAAGACGACGGCTTCGACCTCGACGCCGCCCTGGAGGAGCTCGGGGAGCCGATCACGCAGCGGGGCGACGTCTGGCAGCTTGGCCCGCACCGTTTGATGTGCGGCGACAGCACCAGCAGCGCCGACGTGGGCCGCCTGATGGGCGGTGAAGCCGCGCGGGAGATAATCACCGACCCGCCCTACAACGTCGCCTACGAGGGCGCGGCGGGCCAGGGGAGCATCCTCAACGACAACATGAGTGGCGAGGCGTTCCACGCGTTCCTGCTGGCGGCGTTCACGGCCATGTTCGAGGCCGCAGCGCCGGGAGCCGCCTGCTACATCTTCCACGCCGACAGCGAGGGCGAGAACTTCCGGCGGGCCTTCCGCGAGAGCGGCTTCCTGCCCAAGCAGTGCCTGGTGTGGGTGAAGAACGTGTTCGTCGTTGGGCGGCAGGATTACCAGTGGGGCCATGAGCCTGTGCTCTACGGCTGGAAGCCGGGAGCCGCGCACTACTTCATCGACGACCGCGCGCAGAGCACCGTCATCGATGACGACGCGCCGCCGAACATCAACACGATGCTCAAGGCGCAGCTGCGGGAGTTGGCCGCCGCCCTGCTGGAAGAACGGCAGGGGGCCGCATCCACCGTGCTGCGCTGCGACAAGCCCCTGCGCAACCTTGATCACCCCACCATGAAGCCCGTGGAGCTGGTAGGACGGCTCATGAAGAACAGCAGCCGCCAGGGCGAAGCAGTGCTCGACCTATTCGGCGGCAGCGGCACCACCCTGATTGCTGCCGAGGAACTGAAGCGCCGGGCCTTCCTGATGGAACTCGACCCGCGCTTCTGCACAGTTATCATTCGCCGCTGGGAGGCCCTGACCGGCGGCACGGCAACCCTCTTGCAATAAAAAGCGGGACGCAGGTGCGCGAACACCTACGCCCCCATACCAGATAGCCCTTAAGCACCCTCTGGCATGGTCTGTACAGACATCCATATTATGCCATACCGAGGTGCAAAAGTCAAATGGAAATTCAGGATAAAATCAAGAATTCGCTCGAACGGCTAGCCACGGGGTACGACTACGAGGAGCGCGAAGCCATCTACAGCGACCCTCACGGCAAGCCGGAGAAAATACGGATCACCAAAAAACACTCCCCGCCCCGCATGGACGCCATCAAGGAGGTGCAAGCCTTGATCGCCATGGGAGCGTGGAAATGACAGCGCCCCTCGGCCCTTTGCTGGCCGGGGGGCGTTTTTTTATAAAAAGGACTTGACAACGCCCGCCGCAATCGCTATAATAATAAGCACCCCGGTACACACAAGTTTACACACTAGCGGTCGGGCGACGGCGGTTTTCTTCGGGGCCTTTAGGCGTGTAGCTAAGTAAAGCGCGCGCCGCACGGGTCGAGTTGGCCCCCATAGGTTCGCGATAATCCGCCCACTCGCTAATTCGAGTCCCGTCCGGGTC
>Ga0082212_10012163_pt1 | contig 10861 bp, 8 predicted proteins | sample TergutNt197P3_FD_71548 | JGI IMG/M metagenome (GOLD analysis project Ga0082212, IMG submission 71548) | Neocapritermes taracua P3 segment gut microbial communities from Petit-Saut dam, French Guiana - Nt197 P3 | ecosystem: Host-associated > Arthropoda: Insects > Digestive system > Gut ...
TATCTCGACCCGACTAGGCATCCCCTTGCTCTTTGGTATAGATGCTATACATGGACATGCTCTGCATCGAAAGGCAACTATATTTCCATCTCAACTGGCGTTGGCAGCTGCCTGGAATGACGACTTGATCTACCAAGTGGGTAGGGTTACCGCTAGAGAGGTTGCAGCAGACGGATTACACTGGACCTTCTCGCCGGTACTCTGTCTGGGACGAGATACCCGTTGGGGTCGTATAGATGAAACGTTTGGCGAGGATCCCTACCTGGCAGGTCGATTGGGCGCCGCAATTGTAAGAGGTTATCAAGGAGATGATCTTGCTGCCGATGACAGTATTTTAGCCTGTGCAAAGCACTATATCGGCTACGGGGAAGCAACCGGAGCTCGAGACGGGGTTGATACTGAGATGACCTTTAGAAAACTGCGTGAGGTGTTTCTGCCGCCCTTTGAAGCGGCAATCGCAGCTGGATGTGCAACCGTAATGACCGCATATGGTTCGATAGATTCAACTCCCTTCACCGCTAGTGAAAAGGCATTGAAGACTATACTCAAGCAAGAGTTGGGATTTGAGGGTTTCATTGTGACCGACTGGGATAATATCGGACATCTCATCGTTGATCAGAAGGTCGCAGCCGACATGAAGGAGGCCTCACGTCTTGCAGTCAATGCCGGTAATGATATGATGATGGTGACCTTTGATTCATACGATGCAATACTGGAGTTAGCCGAAAACGGTAAGCTTGACATTGCCGATATCGATGAAGCGGTCAAACGTATTCTAACTATGAAGTTCAAAGCAGGGTTATTCGAAAAGCCAGAAAAGAAGATGCCGACAGAAGTAATAGGGTCTGTGGCTCATCAAGAGATCAATCTGCGTTCGGCTCGTGAGAGCCTGGTAATGCTAGAGAACCGACAGAACCTCTTACCGCTGTCAGCTGATATTAAAACTATAGCAGTAATAGGACCGAATGCGGATGATGTATTTGCACAGTACGGAGACTGGACATATTTCAGTCATCCAAAACAGACAGAGAATCTTTCTGCGTCAGAAGAAACATACACTCTGCTTTCTGGTCTACAGAAGATTGCCTCAGAGATGTCGGTATCTGTGATCCACCATAAGGGCTGTGATGTTGTGGGTGACGATACTGATGACATTGAAGCAGCGACAGCGATTGCCGCCCAGAGCGATGTGATTGTACTGGCAGTCGGAGATGTGTACGCACAGTTCGGAGAAACCAAAGATCGAGCCTGTCTATCGTTATCCGGAGCACAGCTGGAATTATTCAAGCGGCTCAGACAGTTAAACAAACCGATAGTTACGGTTTTAGTGGCATCCAAACCTTTGTGTCTGGGAGAGGTTGCGACCGATTCCGATGCACTTTTTGCAATGTTCAACGGAGGTCAATACGGAGGGTTAGCGGTTGCTGAGGCTATCTTCGGAAGACTGAACCCAACCGGTAAGCTTCCGATATCATTCCCACATCATGTGGGACAGTTGCCCGTCTATTATAATCAACTACCTGGATGGCACGGAGGACGGTATTGTGATCTGCCGGAAAGCCCACTCTACTCGTTCGGGTATGGACTGAGCTATACCGAATACAGATTTTCCGACCTCGAGGTATTAACCGATGATACGGGTATCTTCGTTAGTGTAAATGTTACTAATGTCGGCAGTCGTGACGGAGTTGAGGTAGTTCAACTCTACTTTAACGACCCGGTGAGTACAATCATCACTCCTGTTAAGCAACTGATTGAGTTTGAGAGAGTACCGTTAAAAGCTAAAGAGACTAAGACCGTTAGTTTCAATCTTGATTACTCATCACTTTCACTGGTACGAGCAGATGAAACAAGGGTGGTGGAACCCGGTGAGTTCCATATTATGGTTGGTGGTGATTCAAGAGAACAATCCTTACTGACAACCGTCATATCGATATATAATAGATGACCTGGCAATACTTAACTTAATCGATAGAACCTAAAAGGAAAGATGTGACCGAAGTGGTAAAACCTGAACTGATGGAACAAATATCTCAGGAATATATAGATGAAAACTTAAGATTTCGTCATTTCCTTAAGAGGAACGCTGACCCTAAGAGGTTGGATGAACAGTTTAAACGACTGCATCTGCAGTTGTTTAATGGGTATGACTGTTGTCATTGTGCTAACTGTTGTCGTGATTTTGATGTAAGCTTCTGTGAAGACGATATCGTTAATGCAGCCGGGTACATAGAGATGTCATGTGAGGAGTTTGTTGAAACATTTCTAACGGAAGATGATGAAGGCTTAATCATTAAGGGACCCTGTAGTTTTCTTGAGCCGGACGGCAGATGTCGAATACAGTCGGTGAAGCCCATAGAATGCAAGAGTTTTCCGCATACCGATATGCCGGAACGAATTTATAGTTTATACAGCGTCATGGATTATGCACAACGATGTCCTATTGTCTTTGAGATAGTCCAACGTCTCAAAACGATGTACCATTACAGCGATAACCCCAAAGATACTGTCCCTGGATGGATGGAGTAGAAATGAGACAGAATTCACTTTTTGAGAACTATGACTTTAATATGCCGCTCGCTAGTCGCATGAGACCATCGAGTCTATCGGAGTTTGTGGGTCAAGAGCATCTAGTAGGAGAAGGCAGGATCCTACAACGGCTGATAGAGAAAGATATGTTGTCTTCCATGATTTTCTGGGGTCCTCCCGGGGTCGGAAAGACCACTCTAGCACGCATTATTGCCGAGAAGACCAATTCACAGTTTATCGACTACTCTGCTGTAACCAGCGGCATCAAGGAGATTAAGGCAGTGATGGCCGAAGCAGAACAGATGCGTCTGATGGAGCGAAGAACCATACTCTTCATTGATGAGATTCATCGATTTAACAAAGCACAACAGGATGCTTTTCTGCCTTATGTTGAACGCGGTAGCATCATCCTCATCGGCGCTACCACAGAGAATCCATCCTTCGAGGTAAATGCCGCTCTTTTAAGTAGATGCAAGGTGTTTGTGATGCATATGCTGAGTGTTCAGGATATCCATGAACTGTTAGTCAGGACCATGAATGATGAACGGGGATTCGGCAAACAGAATATCGATATCTCTGATGATATGTTGTCGATGATCGCTAACTTCGCCAACGGGGATGCACGGACAGCACTCTCAACTCTTGAGATGGTCATCATCAACAGCCCTGAGGTTGATGATTCGATAGTAGTCTCAAGCGAAGTGCTGGAACAGGTCACCAGTAAAAAGATATTGCTCTATGATAAAGACAGAGAAGAGCACTATAATATTATCTCCGCTCTGCACAAATCTATGCGAAATTCTGATGTAAATGCAGCTATCTATTGGCTCGCACGAATGCTAGAAGCGGGTGAGAATCCTCTCTATGTTGCACGTAGAATTGTCAGATTTGCAAGTGAAGACATCGGGATGGCAGATAGTAGGGCACTAGAGGTCGCGGTTGCTGCCTATCAGGCTTGTCATTTTATCGGAATGCCGGAGTGCAACGTCCATCTGACACATGCAGTCACCTATCTCTCATTGGCACCTAAGTCTAATTCATTGACTGCGGCATATGAGGCAGCGGCTAAAGATGCTAATGACACAATATCTGAACCGGTACCGCTGACCATCAGAAATGCTCCAACCGGATTGATGAAACAGCTCGGGTACGGCAAGGATTATATGTATGCACATAACTATGAAGATAAGATAACCAGTATGCAGTGTCTGCCGGATTCACTCAAGGATCGTCATTACTATATCCCTACCGAACAAGGCAGTGAAAAACGGGTAAAGGAACGACTGCTACAGATTGAACAGTGGCATAAAGAACATGACGGAGTAGAAAGAAAGTAACATGATTCTCTCATCACAAGAAATATCTCGCAGTATAGGGGTAGATTCTGATACGGTTATGCAAACCAAACGGATAGTTATTGAGCCTGGTGCTTTGCTTCGGTTAGAAAGAGAGCTGTATGACTGTGGGCTAGTTGGTCGCTCTGTCTTGATCTGTGACAGCAACACCAAACCGATACTCGACCGATACGCCCTGTCCTTTGATGAGGTTATTCAACTACCGGAGCACAATCTACATGCGGATGAAATAGCGACCGAAAGGGTACTGAGACAAATTACCGAAAAAGATCTCCTGATAGCCTTTGGAACAGGAACCATACATGACATCACGCGGTACTGTGCCCATAAGAAAGCATTACCGTTCATAAGCTGTCCTACCGCAGCTTCTGTTGATGGGTTTAGTTCCGCAGTATCGGCAATGACCTGGAAGGGATACAAGAAGACCATGCCTGGTGTTGCTCCAGCGTTAGTGGTAGCAGATCTTGAGATAGTGGCTAATGCACCGATACGACTCACTGCATCCGGTGTCGGTGATCTACTGGGTAAGCATATTTCGCTAGCAGATTGGGAGATAGCAGCCTCTATCTCAAACGAGCCATACTCTGGCGCAATAGCTGCAATTATGCGGCAGGCGGTAAATGCCATGCAGGAGAGCCTTGGCGGGCTCTTGGCCAAGAGATATGAGTCTTATGAAAAGCTGATGTACGGTCTGGTATTGTCGGGACTGGTTATGCAGGTTTGGGGAAACTCACGACCAGCTAGCGGAGCAGAACACCATGTCTCTCACATGATCGAGATGAATGTACTGGGGAACAACACCAACCTACACGGAGAGAAGGTCGGGGTAACATCAATACTCGTCTCGAGAGTTTATCATGATCTCGCCAACATGAGCAGACATCAACTAAAGGGGAAAGTACTGCCATATATGATGCCGCAAACCGCAGAAATTGAACAAGTGTTCGGCAATCTGTCGGAAGACATAATTCATGAAAACACTCGGTGTTGTGCACCGGTTGATGTAGCTGAAACTCTGGTCCAACGATGGGATGAGGTTAGGTTGATTATCTCAAGAATACCCGAGAGTAATGAGCTTCGAGATATGCTGGAAACAGTAGGTGCTAAGACAGACCTATTAGATATTGATCTACATCTGGAACAGCTTCAACTGCTTTTGAATTATTCTCCCTTGGTACGCAACAGATTGACTCTTATGAGAGTAGCAGTCGGTTGTAGTTTGATATAGGTTGATTTATTTAACAATATCAGAAGGTTATCCCTATATATCCTGCTGAAAAAGGTTTTCAGCATTGAAATATGCTCTGTAATACCTTACTATAAAACCAAGCAAGTGTGTTGCTAAAAAATTAATAAGGAGCTAACTATGTCTAAAGAAAAAATCGAACTGCTACACAAATATGACACCCCATCCATTACAAACGTTGTTGCTACCTATCCGGCGGATAAAGAATTATGCCTGGGGCTATATAATCCCTGGGAGGTCAATTGGTATACCGATCAATCCCTGAAATGCATGTTCCCAGAGCTTGGAAGAAGAGCCGGTTATGTCATTACCTGTGTATATGGTATGCCGGATCCTACCTTTAACCGTCTCGGCATGAAGGATCTATTGGCAGCCATTCAAGCCTCACCTCAGCCGGTTATACTGGCCGTCAAACAAAACCTTCCGGAATACATTAAAAACAAGAATGGTCTCATGGGTGGTAATATGCTCACCGCGTTCAAAGCTGCCGGAGTAGTGGGAGTTATGTCGGATGGCCCCTCCCGCGATGTTGACGAAATACGCCCGATGGGAGTTCAATACATGTTGACTGGAGTGACCCCCGGACACGGAACCTTTGCTCTCGAAGCAATTAATGTTCCGGTAAATATCTGCGGTATGGATCTGATGCCGGGAGAGATAGTACACATGGATGAGAATGGAGCCTGTAAGTTCCCGTCTGAAAAACTGGACGATGTTTTGGAGTTGGCAGAGCGCCTTCATGTGAAAGAAACAAAACGTATGGATCTCATGAGTAAGACCGACAGCGTAGACGAGATAATGAAGATCATGGGTGGCGCATACGACTAATCGACCGAATTACTCAGGTTTTGGAGGAGTAATGAGAATTGTCATTCTTGATTGTTATTCCATAAATCCCGGCGATCTACCATGGGATGTATTGGAACAACAGGGTGAGGTTATCTGTTATGATCGAACAGATGAGAATGACCACCCAGAGATAATAAAGAGAATTGGGGATGCGGATATAGTCATTACCATCCGCACCCCACTTTCGGCAGAAATTCTTAAGAGCTGTACAAATTTGAAGATGGTACTGACGGTTGATACCGGTAAAGTGTGTGTCGATCCGACCGTAGCTATCAAGTTTGGTGTTACGACATTCACCGTAGAGGGTACCGGTGCATATTCCTCAGCACAAACGGCAATGGCGTTATTACTTGAGATCTGTCACCGAATACAGAACCATAGTGACTCGGTTATGAGAGGTGATTGGGAACACTGCGAGGATTTTTGCTATTGGCTTTCGACACCAATCGAACTGTCGGGTAAACAATTAGGGATTGCTGGTTATTCAGCGGCAGCTGCTATCTTTGCCGATATGGCAAAGGCACTGGGGATGATCGTCAGTTTCTATGATCGATACTCGTCAACAGACGGATACGCGTTTGTGGATCTAGATGTCTTGATACGGCAATCGGAGATATTGCTGTTGTGCAGTCCCCCTGCTGGTGAAACCAAACAGCTTATACGCGCTGAGAATATCCGGAAGATGAAGGACGGAGTAATCATCATAAGTAACCTCTCGGATGACTTCATAAAGGAAGCGGACCTAGCAGATGCACTAGCTGACGGTAAGGTTGCCGCAGCGGCTCTGGATACCGTGTCCACCAATCCGATTGAGAAAGATAACCCCCTACTTAAGGCTAAAAATTGTATCATTACCCCTCGTCTGAGCTGGGCGACAAAGGAGAACAGGGGAAGAATTCTAGAGGATCTTTCAGTGAAAATCGCTGCTTTTTTATCGGAAACTAAAGAAATACCAACAGAGGGTAAATTAAATTAAAAAATTTTAACAAATATCATTAAAATCGGTTGTTAGTTAACCGGTTTTTTGCTATATTGACGCTAGGTATAGTTATTAACTTTGGAATAGCAAGAGGGTATTGGAGAAATGATTGAAAAGAACATCTTGAGTATCTACCGCAAGATGAGGATAGCATTCTACCGTCGAGTTTTTACCGAGCTCAAGGAGAGGGAGAGTTCTCTCACCGCTACAGAGATGTTTTCGGTCGACATTATTGAGAGTTTGGCAAGACCAACCATTGGTGAGTTTGCTGAGTTTATCGGGGTGTCTTTTCCGAGTGCTACATATAAGGTGAATGCACTTGAGGATAAAGGGTATCTCAAGAGGGTACGTTCCGAGACGGACAGAAGAGAGAGTTATCTCGAACTCACACAGAAATATTATGATTACGCTAAGCTCAATGATCAGGATATGTCGAATGTAGTGAATCGAATAAGAAGAGAATTCACCGAACAAGAGATGGAGTTGCTCAGTAAAATGTTAACGGTGGTCGAAAAGGAACTGGATAATACTAATTCCAAAGCGATAATTACCAAATACTAAAAAGTTGGAGTGAAATATGGACAAAGAGTTGATCAAAAAGGAAAAACGAGCCAGAATATCATGGTACTTCTATGATTTTGGCAATTCATCTTATGCTTCCATTATCCTGTTAGCTGTCTTCTCTATATACTTTAAAAATGTGGTAGTCGGAGATGGTGCCGAAGGGACGAGGTTATGGGGGCTTTCTGTGGGAATAGCAGCGGCTGTGGTCGCAATTATTTCTCCGATTCTGGGAACAATTGCCGACTTTACCAGAGGCAAAAAGAAATTCATGATAATTTTCACATTACTCTCATGTGTATTTACCACATGTTTGTTCTTTGTGGGAAAAGGGGATGTATTCCTCGCGATGTTATTCTTCATCCTTGCCGAACTGGGATATCGTGCGTCTCAGGTGTTCTATGATGCTTTATTACCTGAGGTATCAACACCTGAAACAATAGGTAAAGTGTCTGGTATTGGCTGGGCCGTGGGAATGCTCGGAGGTATCCTGGCACTGGTTGCAGTTCTGATACCTATACAACTGCTGGATGGATTTTTTGTTCCCATCTCGTTTCTGATAGCTGCCGCATTCTTCTTATTCGCCTCTTTACCCAGTTTCTTCTGGGTGCCGGAGACACAGGAAGCCACAGGCATACCTGAAGGGGAAAGCGCTCTAAAACATGCATTTAAAAACCTCGCAGACACCTTCAGAGATGCAAAATCCTACCGTGAGTTCATCAAATATATGTTCTCTTACCTCATATATAATGATGGTATAATGATGTTGATGGACTTTGCTGCCATCATAGGAGGCACTCTGTTCGGTTTGGGTGATACCGATTTGATTCTTCTGATAATATTACTTCAGATAACCGGTGCAATTGGAGCGTGGATTTTTGGAATTATGGCCGATAAACGAAGCGGAAAAGAGTCGGTGCTCATATCATTAGTTGTTCTGATTTTATCGATTCTAGCAATATTCTTCATTACATCGGTAACATGGTTCTTTGTAGCTTCCAGTATTGCCGGGTTTGCGCTGTCGGCAGCTCAAGCCGTCAGTCGAAGTATAGTGGTTCAGTTGGCACCGCTCGAGAAGGTAGCAGAGTTTAACGGATTCCTCTCCACTGCCGGTAGAACATCAACCTTCATTGGTCCTTTAGTCTTTGGTGCTCTTTCCTTCAGGATGAGCAATTACTATGAGAACAGGGGACAGGTGCTAGCAGTAGCCGAAAGAAACGGTATGATGTGGGGGATGGGTGCTATTATCGCATTCTTAGTCGTCGGGTGTTTACTGCTATTCACCGTTAAGAGGATCCATGTCGAAAATGTATCGGAACAAGAGGAAGCCTAAAGGTTACGGATTATCTAACGATTAAACAATATATTTTAGATTTAACAATTGAATTTTTAGATTACCATCGTTATAATTATAACGATGGTTTTTTTAGAATAGATGACAGGATGCCACTGTCAACAGACACAAACTATACACTAGATTAACTCTGGGAGAAGATTAATGAGCCAAGTGCAGTTTACCGAAACGGTTTTACGGGATGCAAACCAATCTCTTATTGCTACCAGAATGGAATACACCGAGTTTGAAGCTATCCTTGAGACAATGAACAAGGCCGGATACTACTCAGTTGAATGCTGGGGTGGCGCCACCTTCGATTCGGCACTCAGATTCTTATCAGAAGATCCATGGGAAAGACTACGAAACATAAAAGCTAAGATGCCGGATACGAAACTTCAGATGTTATTACGCGGGCAGAATCTGCTGGGATATAAACATTATTCTGACGATGTGGTTAAGCGATTTGTACAGAAGAGTGTAGCTAACGGAATAGATATCATCAGAATATTCGATGCTCTCAATGACGTGCGTAACCTGAAGACATCCATTGAAGAAACAAAAAAATGCGGTGCTATGGCATCCGGTACCATATCATACACAACCAGCCCGGTTCATACACTGGAGAAGTTTGTTACATTAGTTAAAGAGATGGAAAAGATGGGGGTTGATACCATCTGTATTAAGGACATGGCAGGAATCATGAGCCCGCAAGAGTGTTACTCACTCGTCAGTGCCATCAAGGATGCGGTTGACCTTCCGATTGTTCTTCATACCCATATGACTACCGGACTGGGGTTCATGACCTACCTTAAAGGAATAGAAGCGGGAGCAGATGTTATCGACACCGCAACTAGCTGTTTCTCGGGAGGTACATCTCAACCTTCCACCGAGACATTAGCATTTGCCTTACGACAGTTGGGTTATGAAGTGAATCTTGACGACCTTATACTCAAAGAGGTGAATGATTTCTTTAAACCAATAAGAGATAAATATATCGCCAATGGTGTCCTTGACCCGCTGGTTCTCAGCACCGATTCGGATGCACTCAACTACCAGATACCGGGTGGTATGATATCCAATCTCATCTCACAGCTCAAGATGCAGAATGCTATGGATCGTTTCTCGGAGGTTTTGACAGAAACCCCCAAGGTCAGAGCAGATCTGGGATATCCCCCGCTGGTAACCCCGATGAGTCAGATGGTAGGTGTTCAGGCAACCAACAATGTACTATCCGGTGAGCGATACAAGACGGTAGGTAGAGAGGTTCGCTCCTACCTGAGAGGAGAGTATGGCGCAGCTCCCGGTAAGGTAGATCGAAAGATTCTGCAGATGGTACTCGGCGATGAGAAGCCCATCAAAGGGCGTTATGCGTTGACACTTAACCCGGAGGAGTTTGATAAAGCAAAAGAATTTCTGGGTGATTTAGCTAAGAGTGATGAGGACGTGCTGTCATACATTGCATTCCCGCAGATAGCCGAGAGTTTTCTTGCAGAACGAAAAATTAAGGAAGAACATACCGTAAGATATACCATTGAACCGATAGAGTAATCGAAGGAGGGTTTTTAGCTATTACTAATATCCTTGACTAAGAAAAAGCGTAGAATGTAGTGCATGATATCTTGAAAATATCAAACTAATAAGGAAGGAGAGAGTTACTGTAAAACTAGCAATATAATAAAATGAAATGCTGCTTTAAGCTAAATTTCAGGCTTACCAATATTCGTCATAATCACCTACATCAGATATCTTCTGAGATAGTGAAGCAAAAAATAAGCTTTATTGTAATGGAAGATTTGAATATATGTGGAATGATGAAAAAGAAGCGATTAGCTAAAGCGATTCAAGGTCAGTGTTTGTATGAGTTCATACGCCAAATAGAGTATAGTAACTATTTTGGTAGAATAGAATACATGAAAGCAGACAGATATTATCCCAGCAGCAAGACGCGTTCCAATTGTGGCACACGCAAGTCCGAATTAGTGCTCAGTGATAGATATATAAGTGTT
>Ga0082212_10012164_pt1 | contig 10861 bp, 9 predicted proteins | sample TergutNt197P3_FD_71548 | JGI IMG/M metagenome (GOLD analysis project Ga0082212, IMG submission 71548) | Neocapritermes taracua P3 segment gut microbial communities from Petit-Saut dam, French Guiana - Nt197 P3 | ecosystem: Host-associated > Arthropoda: Insects > Digestive system > Gut ...
TGATCTCCCGACGGCGAAAATGGGGACTGGAGGGAAAACATAAGGGGACATTTTGCCATAAGAAACGCACCACGGAGCCGCAATCGTAAGACCACCGCCTTACAGTGCCCCTGTTGCGGCTCTGACCCTGCGGCACCAAAAAATCGGTTTTTTTAACTATTCCGATTAAAGAAAATAGGTAAATTGTGCCGATGGTAGCGATAATAGAGTTTTTTGTCATTTAGTCCCCCCCGACAATTATGTCTCGACCCTCGCTTTTTACTGGTGAAACAAACGATTCCGGACGGGAATTCCGATCTCCGCTTCCGCCGTTTGCTGTTCAATCCCCCACAAAAAACTCCGATTCGGTGTCAGAATTTAATTCTGCATCCAATCCGTTCGCCTCCAAGTCATTCACCGATTTTCCGAGTCGACCCGATTCGTCTGTTTCCCGGCAAGACGAAATCGACCACCGCGAAAACCAACTTAATGCCCGAATGGCACAGTTTGAAACCCTCGTCCGCAACACGAAGGTTTCCCTGCAAACCAAAATGGAGGAACTGGCTCACCGTGAGGAAGAACTCCAGAAGGGGGAGGAGCAAGTCCAAACATATCGGCACACCTTTGAAGAGCAACTCAACCGCGAACGGCGTGCCTTGGAACATGAGCGGGTTGATCTGCAAACACGGAAACAAACTGTCGAGGATCGGCTTGTCCAGCGGGAGCGAGAATTGATGGAAATCGCCGCCGAGCGGGAACGGGAACTTGCCGCACAAGCCGAAGGATACCGGCAGCAACTCGAAACGCAACTCTTTGCCGCCAAGTCAGACTATCAAAACCGGTTTGAACTACGTTGTCAGGAAATTGAGAGCGAATTCATGCACCGGCTTGCAGACGAAAAAAAGCAGTTGGAAGTACAACAACGTGCCCTTGATGAGGCGTTTGACAATCGTGTCCGGCAGTTGGACAGGGAAGTCGAACAGAAAAAATTTGACATTGAAATTCAATACAAGAGCCGATTCGAGGATGTTGATCGGCAACTAGATACCCGAAAAAAGGAAATCGACGACGCTTCGGAACGTCGCATGTCGGCATTGAACGATGATTATCTCCAGAAACGCAACGAATTGGAGGAGCGGTACGTCCGGCGGGAAGAACAATTGGAACGCCGCGAACTGCTTGTACAGCAAGCCGAAGAAGAATGGAACAACCGTCGGGACACGTTTGAAAGTCAGTGGAATGATTTTGAAAATCTGCGGCGAACAAAGTCTGAGGAACTGACCCGACGTGAAACCAAAGCAGAAGAACGGGAACGATACGTGGTCGAAACGGAAGCCCGATTGAAAAGAAAGGAAATGGAACAGGCGGCACTGTCGGAAACGATCAAAGCCAAAGAACTCCAAACCGCTTTGGCGGCGAAAAAATATGTGAATCTGCAAGAAATGACTGTTTCAGTCGAAGAATCGCAAGCCGAAGTGTCGCGAATTCGTGAAGCATTGGTTCGTGAGCGGCATCAAATGCAACAGTCGAACGAGGCAGAACGCAAGCGGCTTCGGGATGCGCAGGAATTGGCACTGAAACGTTTGGAGGAAGAGCGGCAGGATTTGGTGAAACAAAACAAACGTCTTGAACAGATGCGGCTCGCACTGGATCGTTCTCGGGAGGATTTGGGAAAGATGCACCGCGAAACATTGGAAGTCCGATTGGCAACGGAGGAACTCTGGTTGCGTTTGGCAGGGGAGTCCGGTTCGGAAGATTTGAAGAAGTCGGTGTGCAAGATTCAGACTCGATTGGCAACGGAATACCAGGATGCCGCTGCTCGATTTGACGCACAGAAAAAAGAATTGAAGCAAAGCCAGGACGATCTTCGGGAACAGCAAGAAAAATTGTTAGCGAGAAGGGAGGAAATGGAGGGGTTGGCGGCGCAAACGGAGTCGGCAATGGCGGAGCGGGAGCGAAGTTTGAAGGGGCGTGAAGAAGAGTTGGATCGCCGTCAGGGACACATTGATGAACAGATGCGGCGGGTGCAGCAGGAACGTGCAGAAATGGAACACGAAGTACGCATGTTGCAAGCACAGATTGATGCCGCTTTCGGAAAAAATGCCGCATAGCGAACTTCACTCAAAAAGTTGCATATTATCACGATGGACGACTTCTGTGTAAACATTTTGTCCGATGATTTCGCACAGGTCTAACGTTTTTTTCCCGCAAATCCGCCGCACGTCTTGAAGACCGTAGTTTGTTAATCCGCGTCCAATTTCTCGCTTCTGCGAATCAACCAGGGACACAATTTCTCCTCTTTCAAACGTACCGTCGGCATCCGTGATTCCCACCGGCAACAAACTTTTTCCTTTCTTAACAACGGCATTCACTGCTCCTTCGTCCAACATCAACCGTCCCTTTGTGTGGACAGCAAAACCGAGCCAACGTTTTCGGGCGGTCAGATAATCCTGCGTCAAAAATACTGTGCCTGTCTCTTGACCGGAAAAAATTTGCCGAAGAGACTCTTCCCGATCACCATTGGCGATAATCACGTTGCCGCCGGAAGCGGTAATCATTTTTGCCGCTTTGAGTTTGCTTGCCATTCCCCCTTTGCTTCGGCTGGAAGTTTTTTCGGCAACCATCTGCATCAGGTCGGGAGACCACTGTTCGACTACTGGTATCAATTTGGCATCAGGGTCTTTCGGATCGCGGTCAAAGAGTCCCTCCACATCGGTCAACAGAATGAGTAGCGGATGGTCAAACAGATTGGCAACGAGAGCGGCAAGCCGGTCATTGTCGCCGAAGGTCGTGTGCAGTTCTGCAACGCTGACGGTGTCGTTTTCATTGATGATTGGCAGTACCCCCCAATCGAGTAGTGTCAAAATGGTGTTTCGGGCATTGAGATAACTTTCCCGATTAGAAAGATCGTGGGCTGTGAGCAAAATTTGTGCGCATTTCACGCCATACAACCGCAGAGTTTGTGCGTAAGTTTCTATCAATTTTCCCTGTCCGACTGCCGCTACGGCTTGTAGGTAAGCGATTTCTGTTGGGCGTTCGGTGAGTTCGAGTTGTCCCATTCCTGCTCCGACTGCCCCGGAGGTAACGAGAACGATGCGTTGTTTTCGCTCGATCATTCGGCACAGGTCGCCGCAGAGTTGGACGATTCGCGGTTCGTTCAGCAGACCATTATCGCATGACAAGACGTTCGTTCCCACCTTAACAACGATTACGTCGCTGGTTTTCAAAATTTCATCGTAAAGCAACGAAAACATGGTTTCTATTATAACGACCAAGCGGCGTATCTTCCAGTGGAATACGCGGATTGGCACCGGACGCAACACGCAATCTGAAAGTGGGAAAAAAGTGCCTCACCGCTGGTTAGCCGGTAATGACGAGATAAGGCGTATCCTTTGGTTTCGCAAGGCATTGCGAGAAATGAAAGAGTCTTATCCGGTGGTGAAACGGCGTTTGCGGCACCGTCGGAAATCGTAACCCTACTTCAAAAGACGTTGCGATTCCCTCACGGCTTCCTGCATAAACGGATCGTCGAGGCTACTCGAAGCAGAACGCGGTAAGGGCAAAATTCCACCCAGCGGTCTCGCTAATGCCATCCGCTGCTTGCTCTCTTCGTCCTTGATCGTAATATGCGGTGTAACACCGACTCCGCTGTAAGCCCAACCCTTGGGAGAATAAAATTTTTCGGTCGTCAGTTTGATGCCGGATCGGGCATTTTTCGCCGATCCTGTCTGCATCGGAATAATTTTTTGAATCGTTCCCTTCCCGTAACTTTGCTTGCCAATCAGCGTTCCGCGATTGTGATCTCGAATGGCACCGGCAACAATTTCCGATGCACTGGCACTCTCTTCATCAATCAACACGATCAGCGGAACATGCCAGGTTTCCCCGGTTGCCATACAGGGAGAATCCGGTCCGAGTTCACGACCTTGCGTTCGCACAATCGCTCCCTGTTCGATGAACATACTGGCGACATCGACTCCGATATTGAACAACCCACCTGGATTTCGACGCAAATCGAGCACCAAACACTTCATCCCTTGTTGACTCAGATCGTTCAGAGCCTTTGTCAATTCCAAACGTGTTTGCGCTTGAAAATGGGTCAACTTGACGTATCCCAGTTTGTCGTTGATCATTCGGACATCTTCCACACTGGGGACTTCAATTTGCCGCCGGGTAATTGCGACCTCCCGTGGTCGTTGTCCCAAGCCGGCCGAAAGGATCGAAAGCCGAACCTCGGTTCCTTCCGCTCCTTGCAACAGATCGGCAGCACTGTCGGTATCCCGCCCTTTTGTAGATGTTCCATCCACCGTTAAAATCCGATCATTCTCTTTGAGACCGTTCTCTGCTGCCGGACTGCCCGGTATCACCCGGTCAATCAACAAAGACTCCCTGTCGGAACGCAGTAACACTCCTAATCCGACGAGATTCCCATAAATGGTCGAAAACTGGTCGTTCAGTTGATTCGGCGTGAGATAAGCCGTATTGGGGTCAAGTGAATTGACCACTCCACAGGTGAACTCCATGATGGCGACAGCCGGATTGAGTCCGAGTTGCTTTTGTGTTGCCTCCGCAATATGGAGCATTCCATTTTTCATATCTTCTCTGTTCCGAATTGTCCAACCATTGACAGTCGTTTGTACGGATGCCAGGTGGGCGTTGACTTGTTCGTTGGAGACAGTCAAACCCACTTTCGTTCGGAAGTTTGCATCGGTCAGGGCAATGCTGAGATTCTGAATACCATGTCGAAAGAGCGGTTCCCATCGCGGCGCATCGGCATATTCCCGTTGTATTTGGGTGATTACGTCTTCAAAAAAGTTTAACGTCTCTATTGCGGAAAGTGTCCGAACGAGTCCCAGATAACTGGAATCATGGAATCGCCGTCCAACATCGCAATGGAATCGGGCAACTCGATAGCAATCGACCAGGGCGGTCTCGTTCCGGTAGGTACGCAGAGCCGATTCGTAGTGGGCGAGTGCTTCGGTCCATCGCGATTCGGATTCAAGGAGTTGTCCATCGCGGACCACCTGATCGAGTTCTTCCTGCTTGATATTCGGCAACCTTGCCGGTTGTTCCAAACGTAGGGGTTCAAGCGGAACAACCGGTCCTGTCGAAGTAGCCGGAAAAATGGGCGCGACTATGGGGTGCTCTTCTAGAGTCTGTCCTGATGGCGTGAGTTGCGGAGTGGAACGTACCGAGGTGGAATCCTTCGGAGTGAAAAGGTGGAACGGCTCTTGACAGACGGCTGGAACTGCCGAGAAAAGGAGAGGCAATACACAAAGTAGCAGGCGGAATTTTTGCGTGTTGTGTGAAATCGAGAACGATTTTTTGTGGTTAGTGGCACTCATTGGGCAAACACTGCACGGTCCGCCTGTCCGGGGGGACAGAGACAGGACGAACCGTGCTTTCTGGGGGAAAGGTCAGGTTTCGTTTCAAAAGGACTGAAAAATCCGACATCCCTGCCTTTTTGGGGTTATTCCCCCTGCATCCGTCGTACCATCTCGACGTGGGGTACTATACCCCATGAAATGGCAAAAAGCAAATTCGCCGGACAAAAAAGCCAAAGGAAAGTCGAACTTCTTTGTGTGATACGTTCCAAATCTCCGATTGTTTGGAATAATCCTGAAAAAAGATGACTTTCTGGAGATGGCAATTTTAGCGATTTGGTCTATTCTTCCACGCCGTTTGCAAGTTTGGTTTTAGATTTTGAATCCGAGTCTCTTTGCGGTTGCTTTTGGGTTGGCGGCACAGTGTTCTCGCACCTCCTTTAACGTGCGCTCACCCCGATGAAGTAATTTTGACAACGACAATGCCATATTCGTCAATATCGTCCACGCCTTTCCCCAAGACGAACCGCAAACATGCTTGTCTTCCCGAAAATACCGATCCTTCTGCCCATGCAAACAGTTTTCGACCTCCCAATGTCCCTGAATCAATTCCTGAAATTCAGCCGCCGATACCTTGTCAGGGTCAAGACTGCTCATGTAATAATGAGTCTCCAAAGAAGGTTCCTTTCCCAGTTGACTCGTTTCAATATCAAGACGAATCACTGCCCGACAACCGGGAACGTCGAACCGTTTGCGTACCACTTCCGCTGCATGCTTTTTCACCCACAGACGACGAGTCTCACGAATCCCCTTTTTTTAGAGGACTTTCGGTCGTTTGGTTCCTGCTTCGGGGCATCCGCAAAAACCGTCTTCATGTGTTTCAATACTTTCTTCTGATTGTCTTTGACTTGCACCAGATAGTCCCGATGATATGCTTGAATCGCCTCCAAGAGCGGACGCTGAGCAAACATCGCATCGCCCGTCAACAATTTCAGGCAGGGAAACATCGTGAATAATTCTTCGAGATGCTTTTTCAAACAGCCGGGCTCATTCGTCTTGTCGCCATCGACCGACCAACTGGCAAGATGCAGTTTGAGCGTTTGGGCAAAGACATTGAGCATGTGAATCGGATCGCCGTCTTCGTTTTTCGTTTGCTTTGCGGTTTTGCCGTCGACGGCAGCAACGAGGAGCGTGTCTTGGAGAATAGCATGGAGAAACTCGGCGAAGGCTTTTTGCAAATCGGCAAGAGAAAGTTTTTCTAACGCACGAGAAAAAGTTGTTCCGTGCGGAGTTTTGTTCTTCTTGAAATAGAGGAATGTACAAAGTTTTTTGAAGTTGAGTTTTGCCCAGCGAGCAATTTCGGTGGGAGTGGTGATGTTGGCGAGGAGACCGAGTAAAACGATGGCGAGGAGGGTGGGAAAGATGTAGGACTGTCCACGTGAAGAGCGGGGGTCGGGTACTTTTTGGATGCACTGAACGAAAAGGGCGAGGGAATCGGAACTTGGCTGAAACATGAATACCTCCGTGTAAAAAGGGAATGGTTACAGGGGTACTACGTGATGAAAGAGGCGGTGTTTGCAAAAAAGCGGCGATTTCAATAAAAATGTCAAAAGTCCCCACGCTCGCCGAACTTGCAAACGGCGTGCCATCCGCTTCCAAAAACCAAAATGAGTCTTGACATTCTACCCGTAACAGGGTATAATGAGGAGGTGCAGTCAGAGATTCTATTCTTGCATTCATTCATTAAGGAGATTTTTATGGTTACCCGTCGGAAAAATGTGTTAACTTGGGGGGGGGGGGGCAGTTTAGAGAAACGCGCTTTCACGCTCGTCGAACTTCTCGTTGTCATCGCAATCATCGGTATGCTGATTGCACTTCTCTTGCCAGCCGTGCAGGCCGCCCGCGAAGCCGCAAGGCGCGGACAATGTTCAAACCATCTCAAACAATACGGACTCGCAGTCCACAATTTTGTTTCCGCACACGATTCATTCCTTCCACCGCTTTCGATGCACGAAAGCCGGCCGGGGATCTTCGTTTATCTCATGCCGTATTACGAACAGCAGTCATTGTACGATTTTATCATGGCAAACGGCCAAGAAAATGCGTTACAAAATAGGACTGGCGAAACTGGTTCCGGTCCCAACATTGCGATGGAAAGGTACCGCCGTTGGTGGAATCTATTGTCCGATGAACAAAAACGGCAATTTGGGTCCATCCCCATTTGGAAATGTCCCTCACGCCGGGGCGGTGTCCAGTATTCTACCAATGTTGAGGCTGGCGATGGAAGTGCCGACGGATATCCCTATATGCCTCTTGGACCGAACAACGACTATGCTGCCGTTGTTACTGTCGAAAGCCTGAATCACAACACTGAATGGTACGTTCATTACGATTCCTTCCAAAGCCAAGGTGATCAGTCAGCTGTTACCCATGCCACAAGAATGCTTGGACCGTTGCGTCCGTCCCGCTTGCCTCAGGGTGCTCCTGTTACCGTCGATAGTTGTGTTCCAAGAGATAAAATCGCTTATTGGGTGGACGGTTCGTCCAACATATTGATCTTCGGCGAAAAGCATGTCCCTCAGGGGCGTGCGAACACTTGTATACACAACTGGTGGCAACAAGGTGAGTGTACTTCGCTCTGTTCGGGTCCCAGTGGTCAATCAATGGCCAGACAAATCAGCGGTAAACCCGGTTTTCGGCTTGCCCGCGGCCCAAGCGATTTTACTCGTGATGACAATGAAGATTCGTCGGTTGTGGGCTATGGCTTCGGCAGTTATCATCCCGGAGTATGCCTGTTTGGATTGGGAGATGGTGCTGTCCGGTCCATTTCCGTTACGACACCGATGGATCCGATTCTCGTTACGTTGGCTCTTGCCAACAGTGGACAGTCCGTGTCTCTTCCTTAACCGAAGAGTCGCGTTTTTAACACATTACAATCACCAAGGATTATTGCTATGAAGAAATCACATTTATTGATCGTTTGTTTTTGCATGCTGATGTTCGCCGGTTGTGGAAGCCAGGTCAGCGTGAAAGGGAAAGTAACCTTTACCGATGGTTCGCCGGTAACGAGAGGAGGGGTAGAATTTCTTACGCCGACGTATACGGCATCCGGTCCCATCCAGCCGGACGGGACCTACGTTATCGGCTCCAAAAAGAGTGGTGACGGACTTCCCAAAGGGACCTATACCGTTACGGTTTGGGCTTACGAAGAGATCGAAAACGCTTCTGGAAACCCGATGGCCGCAAAACCGGCAAAGCCATTGATCGACTTGAAATATAGTTCACAGCACACAAGCGGTTTGACATGTGACGTACAAGGAGCCACCGTTTTTGACATTAAGGTTGAACCTTTTACGAAATAATACAGGGTGGGGAAGAACTATCATTTTTTCTCACTTCCTCTTTAACCTTTTCCTTTTCCAACATTTATTATGCGCAATTTTCTGTTTTTTTGTTTGTTTTTTGCTGTCTGTTGTCTCGGTTGCGATACCGGTGGCGGTAGCCGCGGCAGTAAACACGGGTTTAACGTCGGCGGGAAAGTTACTTACACGGACGGTAAACCGGTCTCATACGGAGAGGTAACGTTCATTTCCGGTAGATTTTCCGAAAACGGGACCATCATGTCCGACGGTACTTACGAAATGAATGGTCGAATTCCGGCAGGAACTTATCAAATTACTGTCGGTATAAGCGGCGATGTGCCCTTCGACGCAAAAGCAGGTGTCGGCGTGGACGCGAAATACAGCGACCCGAATACGAGCGGATTAACCTGCGAGGTGAAAGGCCCCACCTTATTCCCGATCGTGGTCGAACCGCAGAAATAATGGAATAATGTCCCCTCCGCCGAAGGAAGAGGGGCAGGTCAATATGTCCAATCCAACCTTTTATTATAGGAGTTATTTTATGGATTTTCATGTTTTACGCTCGAGACGGGCATTCACTCTTGTGGAACTGCTCGTCGTGATTGCCATTATCGGCATGCTTATCGCACTACTGCTTCCAGCAGTTCAGGCAGCACGGGAAGCAGCGCGGCGGATGTCGTGTAGCAATACACTCAAACAATTTTCGTTGGCATTGCACAACTACCACGATTCGAACAGTGCCTTTCCTGCCGGGAACGTGCTGGTTGCTTATGACGGCAGAGAGTGGGGAGGTTACACGCCGCTGTTCGCTCTCATGCCGTATTACGAACAGTCCGCGATCTATAGCGAGGGAACGACTTCGGACATTGCCGCACGAGACCCTGAAACGTCACATCGAATTTGGGGCGAAACGATTTCAATTTTAGGATGTCCTTCTGATACCAATTTTGCCACAACGGATGGGCGGTGTTCCTATGTCTTTTCCGTGGGTGATTGGGCAGACACCAGCCAAGGGGATAGCGGGGTGGCCTCACTGAACAGAAGAGGTCTTTTTGTACGCACGCCGCACTACCAAGATGATGCCAATTTATGGTCAACTTGGTCGGCTACGGACAGTTTAGGAAAAAAGACAACCATGGCAAGTATGCAAGATGGGACAACCCATACGATAGTTTTTTCTGAACGGGCAACCTCTGCCCGGCCAGTCACGGCGCGTGGAGTTGGTGGGCGGGTGTTTCTCCGTGGAGGATATGTGTTGGGAGCCGGCGGCGACCCGAATGGAGTACCGAATAACCGGCAGGTTGGATTGAACGATTCTACTCCAAAAATATACCCGAATAAGTGTAATGGTTGGCGAGACGGCAGTTTCTATAGGACTGGACTCCCCGGAGGACTTCAACATACCAATCACTTTGGCACCCGTTGGGCGGATGGCCGTGCGCCGTCAACATTTTCGACGCTCTTGCCGCCGAATAGTCCGAGTTGTTGGGGTGCTGGCGGTCTCACTTATGCTTCCCGCTCGATGAACGCCGCCAGCAGTTACCACACCGGTGGTGTCAATGCCGCTATTGGTGATGGTTCCGGCAGATTTATTTCGGAATCGATTAACTGGGCAACCGGCACAATGGACGACAACGTGGCTTGTGTTACGAGCGGTCGTTCTCCCTTCGGAGTCTGGGGAGCGTTGGGTTCCATCAACGGCGGTGAATCGTCGTCTTCTCCGTAACCCTTATCGGTGGATACAAGAATCGGCGACTGGTGTCGCCGGTTCTTTGCGTTCAGCACCCCTCTGAATAACGCTAACTCCGGCTAATTTCGTAGCCTTTGCGTTGTTCTCTTGCGATGAAACTCTGTGATTGGGCATCGCCGGTCTTTTCGGTCTTCGGATCCCAAACGACTTCGCGTCCCAATCGTGCGGCAATTGCCGAAAGATGGCAGGAGTTCATTGCCTGAACATGTGTATATACGTCGGAAATCGGCACCCCCCCCTCGCGAATGCACCGGATAAAGTTTTCCTTGTGTCCTTCGAACGGCTTGCCGTGGTAGAGTTTATTGAATTCCGCGTCTGGGAACACTTCTTTCCAGTTGTCCTTGATATCTTCAAACGGTTTTCCAGCGATCCGACCGCGACTGACGTGCATTCGCCCACCGGTTCCCTCGAAGAGAATACCATTGCCGTCTCGTGAATCACTGACA
>Ga0082212_10012165_pt1 | contig 10860 bp, 7 predicted proteins | sample TergutNt197P3_FD_71548 | JGI IMG/M metagenome (GOLD analysis project Ga0082212, IMG submission 71548) | Neocapritermes taracua P3 segment gut microbial communities from Petit-Saut dam, French Guiana - Nt197 P3 | ecosystem: Host-associated > Arthropoda: Insects > Digestive system > Gut ...
ATCGTTTAATAAAAAGCCTAAAGAGTTATCTTTTGAAGCAAGTTTTATCGTAAATGAATTGATGTTTTCGAGCGAAGTGTTCAGCTTCAGCATACTTTGTTCCAAGTTGAGGTTATTCAAATTGGCGCTGAAAGTGGTGAGATTAAAAGTCGTTTCCTTCAGGCTGGATGATATTTCAGGCACATCTTTTTTCAAAAATGTATTGAGGTGTATGGAAGATTCTTTCAACTGCGCAGTTGTCTTTTCCATATTAGCGAGCGATTGTGTGAGCGCAGTGTTATTAAGCAGCAACTGAAGCCCGGATAAGATGGAATCAATTTTTACTAGCATATCACCAAATTGGGGCAAAATACTTGCTTCGACAGATGTGATCATGCCTTCTTTGAACCTTCCTTCCAACGTATCGCCGGGTTTTAAATATTCAGACACTAATTTATTTAAATGCAGGTGAAGTTCTGCACCGCTAAGTAAGGTGGACTCTATCGTGAAATAGCTCCCTTTATTGACCCTCATCCCTTTGTCGAGGCGTATCTCTAGTAAAATCTTATCGACCGTCGAATAATCGTAGGCGATGCTGCGAACTAAACCTACTTTGAAGCCCTCCACGAAAACCGGAGAGGACACATTGATGTCTTTCGCAAAAGTGCAAGATACATAATAATAGTTAGACGGTTTGAAAAGATTGATACCTTTCAGATAATTAATGCCGATATACAATAATACCAAACTGATAATTGTAGCAATACCAATAATTACTTCTTTTGATCTTTTATTCGCCATAATGATGTTTTTTAATGTGTTATAGTCTTTTACCGTTTTTAGTTTTGATAATAAAAGCGCCTTTAAAATCTTGTGCAGCCTGTTTGAGCATACGTTGAATTTGGGTATAATCAGTGGTTGCGCCGTATGTGTATTTATAAACGCCTTTATCTAAGTAATAGGAGATTTCATCATACCCCTTAAAGCGTTTGTCTTTCACAGGTAGCGCCTTGTCGGATGTGAGGATTTGGATTTTATAAACGATGTCGTCTTGTTTTGGAGGAGGCGATGTTGTTACGGTACTGCGGGTCTGATTACTGATAGGTTTCGTTGGCGCTATATTTGTGGTTCTGCCGTCAATCGTTTTGGATATTATCGGCGTTGGAGGTTCGTTTTTTATACCGGCAATATTTACCGTCTTGCGGTCGTAGTCCTTTTTATAATTGTTAAAGGCAATATAGATTGATAACGCCATCTCAAATTGTCCGTAATCCGAGATGAGAAACTTTTCTTCTTCTTTATTCGACATGAACCCTAATTCAATTAGTACGCTCGTCATGTTCGTGTTTCGTAAAACAAGGAAGCCGCCTTGTCGGACGCTACGGTCTCCGCGATTAGCTTTTACAAATTCGTTTTGTATTTCAGATGCAAAGGACAAACTCCGATCTATATGTGAATTTTGCAAAAATTCAAACATGATATATGATTCAGTCGATGTCGGGTCGAATCCATCATATTTTCCAAGATAATCGTCTTCCAACAAGATAACAGCATTTTCACGTTTGACGACTTCAAGGTTTTCTTCCGATCTGGCCAATCCAAGCGTCCATGTTTCTGCGCCGGATGCATTTCCTTTTTTAACGGAATTGACATGGATAGAAATAAACAAGTCGCCTTTGTTATTGTTTGCAATAATGGCGCGTTCGTATGGGGGAATGAAGACATCTGTTTTGCGCGTATAGACAACTTCTACATTCGGATGATTATTTTCTATCAGTTCGCCTAAAGCCAACGCTACCCTCAGGTTGATTGTTTTCTCATGTACCTTACTTCCGAGGCATCCGGGGTCTTTACCGCCATGTCCGGGATCAATGATGACCGTAAAATTTTGTTGGGCCTTAATTTCTAAGAGGCTCAATAACAATATGATTGCTATAAATGTTATTTTCTTCATTTCTTTATATAGCGCTCACGAAAAAAAAGAGGCTGTATTACATGCCTCTTTTGATACATATATTGTTAGTTGTCAGCAATAACTTCAAAGGGAATTTCAACCGTAATATCTTTATGAAGACGAACTTGCGCTTTATAGACGCCTATCTCTTTCACGGGCTCTTTTAAAATGATTATTTTACGGTCTATCTCGAATCCTTGTTTAGCTAAATTATCAGCTATTTGAATGTTGCTTACTGATCCAAATATGGTTCCCGAAGAACTTGTTTTAGCGCTGATAATAAGTGATATGCCTTCGATTTTAGCTGCTATATCCTGTGCGTCCTGTTTGATCTTTGCCAATTTATGTGTGCGTTGTCTTTGATTTTCAGCCAACACTTTTTTGGCGGAATTAGATGCTATAACTGCTTTGCCTTGCGGGATCAGAAAGTTGCGTCCATAACCGTTTTTTACAGTTACAATATCGTCTTTGTAGCCCAAATTTGCTACATCTTCTTTCAAAATAATTTCCATAGTCTTGTCTCCTTTTTATTATTTCATCAAGTCGGTAACATAAGGTAATAAGGCCAAATGACGCGCTCTTTTTACTGCTTGAGCGACACGGCGTTGGAATTTCAGTGAGGTTCCTGTAATACGGCGAGGAAGTAGTTTGCCTTGTTCGTTTAAAAATTTCTTCAAAAATTCAGGGTCCTTATAGTCGATGTATTTAATGCCGTTTTTCTTGAAGCGGCAATATTTTTTCTTCTTAATATCCACAGACATGGGTGTAAGATATCTGATTTCAGAATTGTTTTGACTGTTGTTTGTTGCTGCCATATTTTTTAATCCTCCTTATAATCTATTTCTTCTACCGATTTATAATCAATAAGTTTCATCGCCTTGACATCTTCTTTTGCGTTGGCAGATGCTATCAGGTTTTTCCGTTTGAGTGCATATTCTGCGGCAAATTTATCATGGCGGAACGTAAGGTACCGAATGATGCGCTCGTCACGACGAAATTGAGTTTCAAGCGCTTCAACAACGGTGGGGTTGGCTTTAAATTCAATTAGTGCATAGAAGCCAGTTGTCTTCTTGTTAATAGGGTAGGCTAACTTTCGCAAGCCCCAGTTCTCTTCATTGACAATCTCAGCTTTCTGAAATTTCAATACATCTTTGATCTTTTCTACCGCTTCCTTCATCTGTGCATCAGACAAAACGGGAGTTAAAATGAAAACGGTTTCGTAATTGTTCATAAATCTGTTTAATTTTTAAATTAGCGGGCGCAAAGGTACGATAAATAATTAAAAATTGAAAATTAAAATTGATTTTTTTTCGCTTTTGCGTCGTCTATTCGGGTTTGTAATCCGAATATATCTTACCTATTCCCACTCGATAGTTGCGGGCGGCTTTGCGCTGATATCATAAACGACGCGGTTGACGCCATTTACCTTATAAATAATATCGTTTGATACTTTAGCCAGAAAATCGTAAGGCAATTGCGTCCATTCGGCTGTCATAGCATCGGTCGAGTTAACGGCGCGTAAGACGATAGTATTTTCGTAAGTACGCTTGTTGTTCCTTACACCTACAGAGCGAATAGGCAATAAAATGGCGGCAGCTTGCCATACCTTATCGTACAACTCCCATTCACGCAGTGCGGAAACGAAAATATCATCCGCTTCCTGAAGGATATGCACCTTTTCAGGGGTGATATCTCCTAGAATTCGAACGCCAAGTCCTGGTCCAGGGAACGGATGGCGTGCTATTGCCTGTTTCGACAAGCCGAGTTCTAACCCTACACGGCGTACTTCATCTTTAAAAAGAAGACGAACTGGTTCAACTAATCGAAGATTCATCTTTTCGGGTAACCCACCTACATTATGGTGGCTTTTGATTGTTGCGCCAGTGACAGATAACGATTCAAGAATGTCAGGGTAGATAGTCCCTTGCCCAAGCCACTTAATATCATTGAGTTGATTTGCTTCTTTTTCGAAAACGTCAATAAATGTTTTACCGATAATTTTTCGTTTCTCCTCGGGGTCAGTGACATCGGCTAAGGCAGTGTAAAAAATTTCGCGGGCATCGATACCCATCATATTCAACCCCATTTTTTTATAGGATAACAAAACTGACACAAATTCATTTTTTCGTAACAACCCATGGTCAACGAAAAGGCAGATCAGATTCGTCCCAATTGCTTTATGAAGTAGCTGAGCCGTTACTGTCGAATCCACGCCGCCGGATAATCCAAGTATAACCTTGTCATTTCCCAAAGTTTTTTTCAGTTCTTCCACTGTAAAGTCTATAAAAGTAGCTGGCGTCCAATTTTTTGTACAACCACAGATAGTTAGAAAATTATCTAACAGTTTGATGCCGTCATGCGTGTTAATTACTTCAGGATAAAACTGTACGCCCCACGTTTTTTGTCCGTCTATTTTAAAAGAAGCAATTTTCCCATCATCGGCTTTTGCAGTTATTTTTAGCCCAGATCGTTCCGTGATAGAATCGCCAATCGACATCCATACTTGCGTTCCTGCCTTTATACCTATGAATAGCGGGTCAGTTTCGTCTATTTCCGTCAAAGGTATATTATTATATGTACGCGAGGCGGAAGAAACGATGGTTGCGTCGTACAAATGCGCCAGATATTGAGCGCCATAGCATATACCTAATACAGGGTATTTATTAAGTATTCCCGACAAATCTGGCTGAAAAGCATTTTTATCCATCACAGCATACGGACTGCCGGAAAGTATAACCCCTTTGATTGTTGGGTCTTTGTCAGGAAATTGGTCAAAAGGGATAATTTCACAATAAGTATTTAATTCTCTGATTCTACGGCCAATAAGTTGTGTAGTCGAGGAACCGAAATCAAGAACAATAATTTTTTCGTACATAATACAGGTGTGTTAAATGAAGGTGCAAAGATAGGGCAAGTCAAACGCTATTCCAAACAAAAAAAATAAAAAATGCCGTAGTATCAAAAAACTATTGTATTTTTGCAAGAAATAATATGCGAGAAGGAATGTCAGACACAAATCTGTTTAATGAATCAATCTTGGTAAAAGGCGCCAGAGTTAATAATCTGAAAAATATTGATGTATTTATCCCGCGTGATAAGTTTGTGGTTATCACTGGTCTTTCAGGCAGTGGGAAGTCTTCGTTGTCATTCAATACCGTGTATGCTGAGGGGCAACGCCGCTATGTGGAGAGTCTGTCGTCGTATGCCCGTCAGTTTCTTGGCAGGATGAGTAAGCCGGAATGTGATTTTATCAAAGGAATTCCGCCAGCTATTGCCATTGAGCAGAAAGTAAGCGTTCGAAATCCGCGTTCTACGGTGGGTACTTCGACAGAAATTTACGATTATATGCGTTTACTTTTTGCCCGAATCGGTAGAACCGTATCGCCTGTTTCTGGTATGGAAGTAAAAAAGCATCAGGTGAACGATGTTGTTCAAAAAGTATGGACTTATCCGACAGGCACTCGGTTTGCTATTTATGCCCCACTTAAAAAACCGGCGGGAAGAACCTTGAAAGAACAGTTGGAAATTTTACTGAAAGAGGGTTATACGCGGCTCGAAATTAGTGGCGCTACCTACCGGATACAGGATGTTATAAGCGATGAGATAATATTTGAATCTGATGAAACAGAAATTATTATTGATCGTTTAGTTATTAGCGATGACAAATTATTAAAAAACCGTTTGGCAGATTCGGTCGAGACTGCTTTTTTTGAAGGACATGACATTTGTCGATTAAAGGTGTTTTTTGCAGAACCGCCTGAAATCTTTGAATTTTCAAAGCGGTTTAAGGCAGATGGTATTACATTTGAAGAGCCTACCGATATGATGTTTAATTTTAACAATCCGGTGGGCGCTTGTCCATTATGTGAGGGTTTAGGGAAAACGATGGGTATAGACGAGAACTTGGTTGTGCCGGATAAAAGTTTATCAGTCTATGAGGGCGCAGTCATTTGTTGGAAAGGCGAAACTATGAGCGAATGGCATAGCGATTTTATTAAAAAAAGCGTTCTACATGATTTTCCGATTCACAGGGCTTATTACAATTTGACAGAAGTCGAAAAGGATTTGTTATGGCATGGTGTGCCAGGTGTTAACGGTATTGACGATTTTTTCAAGCATGTAGAAAGCAATTTGCATAAGATACAATACCGCGTGATGTTAGCCCGCTATCGAGGTAAGACGGTTTGTCCTATGTGTAAGGGTAGTCGCTTGAAACCGGCAGCCACATTCGTGCGAGTAGGAGATCGGAATATAACCGAACTTGTTTGCCTGCCTATCAACGAGTTGAAATCATTTTTCGATAATCTTATATTGAATGCTACAGAAGCGATAATAAGCAAACGTTTGCTTGTTGAAATAAAGAACCGTGTTCAATTTCTTATAGATGTCGGCCTCGGATACCTTACACTTGATCGTTTATCATCAACGCTTTCCGGAGGTGAAAGTCAGCGTATCAGTCTTGCTACGTCGTTAGGAAGCAGTTTAGTTGGTTCGTTGTATATACTCGATGAGCCGAGTATCGGCCTACATTCACGTGATACGGGTTTGCTTATCAATGTATTACGGAAACTTCAAGCGTTAGGTAACTCAGTTGTTGTTGTTGAACATGACGAAGAAATCATTCGGGCAGCAGACTATGTCATCGACATTGGGCCGGATGCTGGCAGACTTGGCGGCGAGGTCGTTTACCAGGGCGCTATTACCGGTTTGCAGAACTCCAGCCAGAGCTACACGGTACGGTATCTTACCGGTGACGAACAGATACCATTACCCTCATTAATACGCCCATGGAATCAATATATCGAGGTGAAAGGAGCAAGAAAAAACAACCTGAAACAAATAGATGTGAGATTTCCCTTGCACGTAATGACGGTTGTAACCGGCGTCAGTGGTTCGGGAAAAAGCTCGTTAGTGCGCGACGTTTTTTATGAAGGAACAAAGCGGATACTTGAAAATACATCTGCATCGGTCGAATGTTCTTCGATAACCGGTGATACACGCCAGATCAGCGCAATATTGTATGTAGATCAAAATTCGATTGGCAGGAGTTCGCGTTCCAATCCGGTAACGTATATTGGCGCGTATGATGAGATTCGTAAACTCTTCGCAGAACAACCCTTATCCAAACAAATGAATTTTAGCCCGGCGTATTTTTCGTTTAATGTAGAGGGCGGGCGGTGCGAAGAATGTAAGGGTGACGGAAAAATTACGGTTGAGATGCAGTTTATGGCCGACATCACGCTGGAATGTGAATCATGTCATGGTAAACGTTTTAAAAATGAAGTATTAGAGGTTGAATATCATGGGGTAAACGTCTTCGATATGCTCGATATGACTGTCAATCAAGCCATTCAATTTTCAGAAGCGCAGAAAGATTCACAGGCAAAAAAGTTGGTAAAACGTCTAAAACCGTTGCAGGAGGTCGGACTTGGTTACATAAAATTAGGCCAGACCTCTTCAACCTTGTCCGGAGGTGAAAATCAGCGCGTTAAGTTGGCTTACTATTTAGGACAAGAAAAAAATGAACCAACCGTTTTTATTTTTGATGAACCTACCACAGGCTTGCATTTCCATGATATTAAAACACTCTTAAAAGCATTCAACGCCTTAATTGAAAAAGGTCATACTATAATCATTATTGAGCATCATCCGGATGTCATTAAATGCGCAGATTATGTTATCGACTTAGGCCCCGAGGGAGGAAAGGAAGGCGGCTATCTGGTTTGTACTGGTACTCCCAGCCAAATTGCGAAATGTAATAATTCCTATACCGGTCGTTTCCTAAAAGAAAAATTGAAACATTAACCCTGTTCTTTATATAAGAACATACAAAAAAGCGGTTGTTCTAATAATGATTATCAAACAACCGCTTCCATTCGTTTTGCGAAAAAACAGGAATTACTTTCCGAAAAACCTTTTGAAAAGACCTTCGAATCCTTTTCCGTGACGTGCTTCGTCTTTTGCCATTTCATGGACAGTGTCGTGAATAGCATCGAGGTACAATTCCTTGGCGCGTTTAGCAATTCGCATCTTGTCGGCATTAGCGCCACTTTCGGCGTTCATTCTTTTTTCAAGGTTTGTCTTAGTATCCCAAACTAAATCGCCTAACAATTCTGCAAACCTTGAGGCATGTTCCGCTTCTTCCCATGCATAACGTTTAAACGCTTCCGCAACTTCGGGATAACCTTCACGGTCGGCTTGGCGGCTCATCGCTAAGTACATCCCTACTTCTGTACACTCGCCCGAAAAATGGGCGTTTAAATCTTTGATCATCTCGTCGTCACAGCCTTTTGCTACACCGATTTCATGTTCGGTCACAAATGTCAGACCGACATTTTCAATCAATTCTTTAAATTTGCTTCCAGGTACGCCACATTGCGGGCATTTTTCAGGAGCAGCATCACCTTCGTGGACATAACCACAAACAGTACAAATAAATTTTTTCTTCATACAATAAATTTTTAATAATTAGTAAATTATATCATTCTCTTATTTGCTATTATTCGCGTTTTGTAATTACGGCATAGTTGTAATTGCTACAAAGATAAGAAATTCAGAATTGTCAACAAAAAAAATGCATTATTTAACATTATTTATATTTTTTTCAATTTCAGAACTTTTTAACGTTCAATATTTTATCGACAAGAATGCCGTCGATAGCAGTCAGGTTGAAACGGACTTTTCGTTTGGCTAAGAATTTGATTACAAACAAATCGGCAGTTCCTTCAAGAGGTTCTTTGTTGCCTGTATTCACGAATGTAGGGTATAACGATTTAACGCCATTGGTATGAAGTCGGTCGTTGGTCATGTTTTCCATCTCTTTTGTTTGTAGTGTTTCTATACCGACAAAATCATAGTCACTCGGGTCGTAGGGCAAAGCGAAACTTAGCGCATTAACTGACAACAGGTCGATGCCCGACACTTTTATTTCGACGGTATCGCCTGCGTTGCAGATTTGCTTGGAAGCGCCGAATCGTATAGCGCCTTGGACGTTTTCTACCGCTTGGATGTTAACGCCGCCGTCTAATTGTGTGGCGACAACCGAAATATCATAAGCATCAATCAATCCGTTTTTGTTAAGATCGCCGTTACTGATATACCCTTCAAAATCGGCGTCTCCGCTTCTCAGACCTGTGTAATTGCGGTACGAGGTCAGGTCGTTCTTATCAATTTTGCCATCGTTATTGAGGTCTCCGGGTATATAACTTTCCGTTCCGGGCATTTTGAATACATACAGTTCTTTGCCTGAGCCAAAGCCTCCAACTCCGTCTGTAACAGCTATTTTAATATAACGTGCGACCGGTTTGTCTGTGAACTCGAATATTTTTGTCTCATTACTTCTTGCCCAATCAAACGATCCGGCTTCCTTCCAGTTTTCTTTATCGAAGCTGTGAAAAATACTTCCTTTCAGGAGTGTGCCGTTTCCTGCGTTTTCGCGGGGCAGGTAATGAAAATAATCTAATTGATTGATAGTATGTAAGTCGATAGTAAGGTCGAAGGGAAGCGCATTAACATTATAACGCGTATGCCAAATTTCGCCTTCTTCGAAATCGAACAAACGGAACAACGAACGACCCTGATTTTCGGCTGTTGTTTCGCCAGTTAGTCCTTTGATGGCAAATTGTAACGGATTGGATTTTGTGGTGGCTGTACAGGTTGTCCAGTCAGATGCGCCGTCTTTGTTTACAGCACGCACGAGGAACGAATAGGTTGTTTCGGGTTCCAGGTCGTCGAATTGCGCCTTAGTATCTTTTATCGTTGAGTAAATCATTCCGTTGAAATCTATTTCATAGAAGTCAGCATTCGTTACCGCATCCCAAGTGGGTATCAACGTATAAGCCGCTGTGTTTTCATCCGTAATACGCACATTGGTTGGCGGAGTGGATAGAGCGCCGGTTTTCATTCTTAGCCTGTCAGCTGGTTGAAATGTGAATCCCTCAATACGTAACGAAATCGCATTAGTCATAATGTCCGTTGCCGCTAATTTAACAAATAGCTGAGGATTTTTACAGATGATTACTTTTTCAAATTCGCTTCCTTTGGTAGCAAACTTGTTCATTTCCGGCGCTTTATCATAATAATAAACGTTTTCATTGACAGAATAGTCGTCGAATGAAAACGCTTCAGTAAGTTTGATTTTATCTCGCCCAATTTCTGCAGAAACTTTTTTTGGCTTTTCGGTTACGTTGATTTTGAAAACGGTCGTTTTATTATTTATTAATCCTTCAAAACCGCCTGCTGAAGGGTAAATATTTATGTTTACATTATTTTTGCCATCTACCTCCGATTCGATAAATGTGATAGCACCCTTCCCCTTTTTGTAGGCTTCGGTTGTTCCATCGTCGTCATATTCCAAAAAGCTGCTAAAGCCATACGGATATATTTCGTACATACGAAGGTTTTTATCTATCTCCGACACATTATTGTGGGGATAAGTTACAGGTATGATTGCACCGTTCTTGACAAATACTGGAAGTTTCCAAAGTGGCGCATCAAAATGGTTAAGTATACATTCACCCGCGTACAGTTCGCCTGTGAAATAATCAATCCATTCGCCTTCGGGCAGGTAAATGTTGTTGCGAATGTCATTTCCCTGTTCATCGGTTTTAGTTTCCTGATAGACTGGCGCTACAAGGAAATAGGGGCCGTACATAAACTGGTATTGTGTGGCTTTTCCTAAGGTGTAAGCGTTAGGGTTTTCCAAAAACATGGCGCGTATCATCGGCAGTCCATCCAAGGCTTCGTTAGCAACGCTGTAGGTGTAAGGGATAAGTTCCGATTTGAGTTTCAAGTAAAGGCGGTTGATAGACGTCGCCGGTTCGCCGAGCGCGTGCGGATATTTTTCATTTGAACCCCATCCGTCCATATTTAATTGTATCGGTGTAAACGTCTTCCATTGGAAATCGCGCGTATTAATAACCAGATTT
>Ga0082212_10012166_pt1 | contig 10860 bp, 5 predicted proteins | sample TergutNt197P3_FD_71548 | JGI IMG/M metagenome (GOLD analysis project Ga0082212, IMG submission 71548) | Neocapritermes taracua P3 segment gut microbial communities from Petit-Saut dam, French Guiana - Nt197 P3 | ecosystem: Host-associated > Arthropoda: Insects > Digestive system > Gut ...
AATTCACTGAGCATTGCTTCTTTGCGCTTGGAAGATCTGCTTAATTTATAAAAACACTCATTCATCTCGTCGCTATTGCTATCTAAACCAGTGCTTGATTTAGAAATAATCTCCTCGGCCAGCCTTTTCTCAATGGGGTGCGTAGTAGCCGCTTTATTCTTAAGCAATTCTAAAAACTCCAGCAACAGCCCTTGTTTGTTTATTTGTTCGCCTTGTTTTATATGTCTAATCATAGGTTCTTTATCAAAATAGGAAAAGCTATGATAAGCCGCTTGCAAATCAGCACAACGGATCGCGAACCGCGTATATACCACATCCGCCTGATACTCCTTCATGTCAATGCTCTGGATATAATCTAAGATGTAAAACAAATCATTATCCGAATCATATCCGTTGACCAGGAATACATGCGGCCAATTGCTGCTTTTATAGCGAGCGGAATAATACAATTCAAATAAATTGCCGGGCACCAAAACAGGTGTTTTGGCGTCGATCAGCTCTCTTGCGGCATCTGACAATTCATTATTCACAGTTTGCTCAACATACTTCAGTCCCAACTTACGAAAAATATAGCCGTCAATATTTTCGCCAAAATCAAGTTCTTTTTTTCCAAAATCAAGTTCTCTCATTTCGATATCATCCTGGCTAAAGATTTGGAACAACTTACGAAACATGATAAAAAAACTGGCGAGATCTTTATCGATCTTTTCCAGAATTATTGCTATTGGCCTTTCAAAACAGCTAAAGGCATCCAGATCGTAGATATTATCCCAATCGTTTAGTTTAATGACCACTTTACTCATACTCAACCTCCTTTTAATCAGCTAATAGCTTGATACAATGTGACATTTGCGCAATAGTCGGGTGTTTTAAAATATCCAGTATGGACAAATCACCCCCCATTTCTGTTTTGATACTGTTTACAAGGTCGATGGCACTCAGTGAGTTTCCGCCCAAGTCGAAAAAACTATCATGGATTCCCACTTTGTCCGCGCTTAAAGCTTTTCGCCATAACTCAGACAGTTTTTTCTCAGTGTCATTGGTGGGAGGGGCATAATGCGCCGACACCTCGAATTTAACCTCACCTAAATTTCTAAGCTTGCTTCTGTCCACTTTACCGGTAGTTGTTAAAGGCAGCGCATCCAAATGGGTTAAAACAGAGGGAATCATGTATTCCGGCAATGTCTGCCTCAGACAGGAGGCAACCTCATCTACGCCCATGGGTTGATTTTCCCGGCAAACGAAATAAGCCGCGATACATTTTTCACCTCTTTGGTTTTCCACTGCGCAGACAACGGCATCCTGTATCTTGGGCAGCGTTTTAAGCACAGCCTCAATCTCAAGAGGTTCTATGCGTATGCCTCGGATTTTCAGTTGCAAATCGCTTCTCCCCAGATGCTCTAAGCACCCGTCCGTGCGCCTTAAGCCAATGTCCCCCGTGTGAAAAAGGCGCTTATTTGTACCTGTTTCTTGTTTAAACAAGGCGTCGGTTTGTTCCTTCATGCTCCAATACCCGGGTGAGAGATAGGCGCTTTTGAGAACAAGCTCGCCTGGTTGATTGTAGCCAACAGGGTTGCCGTCCGGATCTAAAAGAAGGATTTCAGTGTCTTCTGCGGGATAGCCCACCGCTACATTGCCGTCCACGGTTGCGCCACTTTTGATCTTATACTGCGCAATCACATTAAGCTCAGTAGCGCCTAAACCGTTTATCAGAGTACATGCTGGATGAAAACGTTCCCGGAATAACGCGGTTTCCGCACGAGTGACAGGTTCGCCGCCGAGATCTATCATCCTCAGATCAGGAAGGTTTTCACCGGGTTCCAGTGACTTTGCGAAGCGGCGGAATATAGTGGGAACAGAATGGTATACGCTAACACGGTTTTCTAAAAGCCAGGCACTAAGCCCAAGAGGTCCGTCTTCTTTGATATCATACAGACAGAGTGTCGCCCCAGTGGAAAACGCCGCGAAGATGTCCATCATAGCCGCGCTAAAAGTCAGCGACGGAATTAGTGACAATCTGTCGCCGCTACCGATACGTAGCCCATTCACATAGTTCATTGTATAATGCAAAACATTGCGATGAGTTTGCATCACACCCTTGGGAGTTCCCGTTGAACCTGATGTATAAACGATGTAAGCCAGCTGATCAGGACCGTAAGGCGTTTGGGTCTGCTGAGCTAAGGGCGCTTCCGTACTGACACATCTGATATTCAAAACAGCGATATTCCTGTTAATCTTCTCCCTCAGATGATAGGCAAGCTCCTCATTTTCATCATCAGTCATGATTAGATGCGCTCCTGTATCCTTCAAAATATACTCCAGCCGTTCAGCCGGATAATCGGGAGAAATAAATACAAAAGCATATCCGCTCCTAAGAATACCCATGACTGCCATAACAGCCCCTATACACTGATTCATCAGGATGACAGCCATATTGGGATCTTCACAGCTAAACTTTTTAGGTTGCAGCGGCGAGACATCTGTAGCCTGCTCAGCTTGGCACATGACACAGTCCGGATCCCGCTCAATAGGGATTTCTTCTACAAATCTGCCATTAAAGCCCTCCTCCCAATCGAACCCATGCCTTTTTGCGGTATTAATGAAATGCATGCTAAAGGGATAGGTAATACGTTTGAAACCCATCGTGTGCGGGAATATGGACGAGCTTTGGTTGTTGAAGAGAAAAAATCTGTTATAAGCGGGATTCTCAAAGCCCAAAACAATCTTGATAGCCTCACCCACGGCAAATCCCGCGCTTAAGAACAAAGGGGGCGAGACGACCGGGTTACCGACTCGTTCCCAGCCACTAAGTTCCGCATGGAACTCCCGCGCCACATTCAGTCTGCTTTTGTCATAACAGCAGTGGAAGCAGGGGGTATGAGGCGTGTGAAAAATCGCGGCATAGGAGCTGCGTTCGATATTGGATGAAATGACATGAGGGATTCCTTTCCTCACGGCGCACTCAGACAGAATAAACTTTGCTTCCAAATCATCCACATTGTCAAAGATAATGGCCGAATCTCCCACTAGGCCGTCAATATTGTCCCGGTCTATTTTTTCTTCCCTTACAATAATGTTGATATGAGAATTAACCCGTTTTACGGAAAGAGCCGCAGATTTTGCCTTATTCATCCCAATTCTATCCTCGTCATGAAGGAATTGGCGGTTTAGATTGGTATCCTCTATGATGTCAAAATCACAAATGATGATCGTACCCACACCCATGAGCGCCAACTGCATAATAACAGGGGAACCGGAACCGCCGGCTCCGGCTGCGAAAACGGTCAAGCCCTTTAACTTTTCCTGCGAGTAGACACCCCAGCCATCCAGCGCATTTTGACGGCCATAGCGTCTCAATTCTTTGCGCGAGAGCCGGGGCAGCGTATCCACATGATTTACGATAAATTCTCGCAGATTAACTGAGGCGTTTTGCAATTCCCTGTAGGTCAGTTTCTCTCCGTTCATTTCCACGGCGTTTTTTTCGGGAAACAGCGCGGCCTGCCGGTCAAAGCATTGTATAATCGACTGCTCTGTGTCTTCTAGAGGCACACGGATATAAGCGGTTTGCCATGCGTCTTCCGCATCAGCTTTATAAGTACGCGGTATAGGGTGTAAAGCGGGTAATTCGCTAATTAACTGTTCCGGTTGCTCCACAACGGCGCTGGTTAGGATTTTAAACTGAGCGATGAGCCAGCTTACAGTCTCAGCGCGATAAAGATCGGCTTTGAAGGAAAAATCAATTTGCAGGCCTTCTTCGTGTTCAATAGCAAGCAAGGTGATATCAAATTTAGAATTGATATTCTGTCCGCCGATCACGCTGCTGTCGAAAGGTTCGATCGCAAGGCCATTTCTATCGCTTTGATATTGAACGCCATACATATTGAACAGCGCGCTAAAAACAGGTGTCTTATTTGGCAAAACACCCAGTTTCAGCTTTTTGACTAAATGTTCAAAGGGAATCTCCTGGTGCTTAAAAGCGCCTGCCGCCGCCGTATGCATGGCGCTGATATAATCTGTAAACTTCATAGATGGTTCAATTTTATCACCACGAACAGCAACCGTGTTAAAAAACACGCCCATAAGCGGTTCTAATTCCTCCCGGCCGCGACCGGCGACCGGCGACCCAATGGTGATGTCACGGTTCCCTGAGTATTGGAACAATAAAATTTTAAAAAGGGAAAGTAATACGGCATAAAAAGAACATCCCATCTTACGGCTCAAGACTTTTAGCCCTTGTGTCTTGGAGGCGGGCATGGTGTAAAACTCCCTGATACTGCGCGTGGAAGTTTCGGCACTACGTTCCCGGTCGCCGTTTATTTCTGGAGCTTCCTCCACGCCGCCTAAAACTTCACGCCAATATGACAGCTCCCGGTCGAATAGATCACCACTCAGAGCCATTTTCTGCCACACAGCATAATCGGCATAACGGATTTTAAGTTCGGGTAGCTTGGCTTCCTCCCCCCTAACTTCGGCTTGATAGATGGTAGTCAGTTCACTGAGAAAAATATGCAATGACTGATTATCGCAGACAATGTGATGAAAAACAAGCAAAAGCACATGCTCACGAGCGCCGAGTTTATACAGTTTTGCTCTAAAAACCGGCCCCTTAGATAGATCAAACGGATGAGACATCTCCCGTTCAATTTCCTCTTTAATCTCGCTGTTTTGCGCTGTTTGGCTTTGCTCAGTTAAATCATAAACAGGCAAGCCAACCTCTGGCGGCGGCAGTATTATCTGATATGGTTCCCCGCTATCATCAAGCGCGTAGACAGTGCGGAGGATTTCATGCCGCCGCACGATACGGTTTAGGCTTTCCGCTAGCGTGCGGGTATCCAGCTCCCCCTTCAGGCGCATAGCGCTAGGTATATTATATTCGGCGTCCACGCCACTCTTTAGTTGCGAGAGGGTCCACAGCCACTTCTGCCCAAAGGAAAGCCAGAGCATCTCACCTTCAGGCGCCCCAGATATGGTTTCCTGCCGGGATAAATCCTGTTCTTCTAAAAAACGGATCAAGGTTGCTTTGTTCGCGGAAATTTCCGCTTTAAGTTCCGGCGTCAAAGCGCCAGCCGGCGCCTTGAACTTCAACTTTCCATCCAACACCCAAAGCTGAATACCCAATTGGGCTATTTGGGACAGCAATGCGGTAATGTCCAATAGTAACACCTTTCTTTCTATAATAATATCAACACAATCTAACTTACAACAATGCCTTTTTCCTTGCCGATTTCAAACATACGCCGGATGATCTTTTCATACTCTTCACATGGCATCGCCGCGTCAAACTCATGATGCAAACCAAAAGAGGATACCCTGTTTAACCTCTCGACAGCAGCGCCCAGCATGATGGGGTCAATTTGTAATTCACCCAACATTTTCATGGCGTCACACATCTCGTCTCTTTTGCGCTGAGCCAGTAAGGCTCCGCGAATCATCCAGAAGCCGACATCCTTTTCGCGTGGCAGTTCTTTGAGCGGATCGATAACCAAGCACTCTAAGTCGGACAATGAAACTCCTGTGTTTACGGCGCTGATGGCCAACTCCAGACAGACGCCCTGTAGGCATTTCATATAGATATTGACCAATGCCTTGACGGTAGCTGCCTGTCCTACATCCCCGGGGATCGGACGAATATTCATACCGAAGGGCTTCATCAGAGTTTGAAAATCTTCAGCCGCCTCCCCCGAAACATACATTAGCGCTTTATGTTGCCGCTGTATGGGCAAACCAAGCAATCCCACATCGACAAAGCGCGCTCCTTTAGCGCATATCATGACCGCACCCGCCTGCTTGACAGCGGGTATAGCATTATTGAGATCCGCATAAAACTGGCCGTTGTTTATGAAACCTGCGGCTTTTTGAGCCGTCTCAAGGGCAATATGCCCCTGCACGGCAGAGAAAATCACATCGGCATTTTGAAACAATTCTTCCCATGATTCTGTAATCAGCACACCGAGCGCCGCCGCCTTCTCGCGGGAAGAGGGATTGGCACAGCGCGACAAAACAGCCAGCTCTCCGGCACCCTCCTCGCGCAGGCCACGCATCATATAAAAGGAAACCTCGCCGAACCCAATAAACCCCAGCCGTGGATATTCGCGCTGCCGATTCATCGCGCCGGCTCCAAAATCAATATATGCTTAGCTGCTTGGTCAACGGCATTTTTAGAGAACGGCATGGTGAAAAACTCCACCTTTGCCCATTTATCTATCTGATCCTGCCTATTCGGGTGAAACAAGTGCCCGCTTTGCCCACTTGAAATAACAGCCAGCATATTATCGGGATCATCGAATGACACAAGATGCTTTTGTACCGACCCAAACATGATATTCATCTTTTCGGGTGCGTGTTTGCTGCTATAAGCAAAAGTTACCGAGGTTGGGCTGCCGGCGAAGGGAACAGTTTTGCTTTGGAACAAATCACCGACATATTTTACGCCTTGAAACAGCTGATGCTGTAAGGTAGAGGTCTGAACCTTTTTCAGTTGCCATTTTGAGGGATCCTTGCCCCAATTTCCGCTTAAGTATTCCACAGCCTGCGTAAAGCTCAGCTTGATGATGTCGTCCCTGGTTTCAACGATATTCTCGGTGTACACGTCGTCAAACCATTTGTTATCAGGATCCTTAACAATTTTGACCATTGATTGAATCCGTTTCAGAGGGTTCCAATAACCCCATACGCCATAGGCTGTCCGTTCGTCATAATACGTATTGACAAACATGAAATCGAACCAAGCTGCGTATATGGCGGCTCCCACGCTGTCCAAATCAAAGCGCCCGTTCCAAGACTTCACATATTCCAGTGACTTGGCCTGCAAATCATTATCTGGGATAACGTTTTTTACATATTGGTTGATCTGATCCGCCGCATATGAGTAAGTGTCTCCTTGCAGCGCGATCATATCTTCCACGGTTATTTTTCTGCCGCTGGCAATCATTGCATCCAGTTGAGTTACAACGGTTCTTGCTCTGTAGCCAGGATGCCACCAGTCATATCCCCAAAAATATGGATAGTCGTCGGTAGTCGGTTTATTGTTTACCGCCGCCACGTATCCCGTGGGAGGATTGTAGAGGCTCGGCAGTTCCTCAAAGGGGACATAGCCCTGCCATTCATATTCTCCGTCACTGCCGGATACGGGCATGATCCCCAAATGGCCATCCGCGCGTATCGGCGCCTTTACAGCTGCCTGGTATCCGATATTTCCCTGGTTATCGGCATAAATGAAGCTTTCTCCCAATGAATCCCATTTGCTCAGGGCACTGCGAAATTCCTGCCAATTGCCGGCGCGGTTCAGTTCGGAGATGGATACAATAATATAGCAGCCATCCTGCACCGCCCAGCGCATAGCCAGCGGTTCAGATCCCTCCCAGCGCATGGTATTCGATTCAGTCCCCTCCCATTTACTCGCGGTGTTAGCGCCGACCCGTTGTTCTTCTTCGGTAATTTTCAGATTAAAACCTTCATTAACTATCGGGCCATGACGCGTAAACAGTAAATCAAGCACATAAGGATCCTGTCCTTTAATTTTAATGACCTCACTCTTTTTTTCCAAATCATACCACTGTCCCTGATATAAGTATTTCGTGGGGTTTTTGGGGTCGTCGAACGTCTCTTTGTACAGATCAGTGACATCCGCGTTGAAATTTACAAATGCCCATGAAATGTCCTTGTTGCGTCCCAGCATAACATAAGGGGCGCCCGGTAGTGAAAAACCGCTCACATCGTAACGTCCTCCATGCAATCCGATTTCGTACCAGTAAGACGGTATGGCCAGACTCATATGTACGTCGCAGGTCAAAATCGCTTTTCCGCTTGCGGTGTGATCTCCGCTGACCGCCCAGGTGCCGCTAGCCCATTTAAACTGCCGGGATGCGGCAAAAAACAAGTCGTCGTTTTCCAAGGTTGATAAGTCGACGTTTTTAAGCCAGCCATTCTGTCCGGATTCAAAATTTTCTCTCAGAGCTACGGTCAGATCCGTTTGCTGCGTTTTTGGGCTTAAATACTGTCTCCATGAATACGGTTCCAGCTCTTTTGTTATGATCTCAGGGTTATCGGTATCCCAAGGCGGGAGCATATCAGCAGTCATAGTCTCGCCCAGTTTGGCGTATGCCTGCACATATAACAACTCATAGTCAATATTTAGCGCATTGATTTGCGCTAAGAAATTCGAAAAAGCCATTACATCAAGGGGTACCCAATAATCGGGCTTAAACCCCACCAAGGTAAATTCCAAGGGCAGCGCATTGATATTTTCATCAATAAAGGCATTTATACCCTCGCAGTATGCGTCTAAAACTGCCTTGCTCTCATCGTCCAAATTAGGATAGGACAACTCTGCAATTCTGCGCAATCCGTATACCCTTGAGGTCATATCGGCGCTAAGGCCTTGCGCTCCCACTACCTCGCTCAGCGACCCATTACCGACCCTGCGATGTGTTTCCATTTGAAATAACCTGTCTTGAGCAGTTATATACCCTTGAGCGAAAAAGAGATCATGTTCGTTTTGCGCGTAAATATTGGGAATGCCCAGCGAATCTCTGACTACCGTCACAGTCGCCTGTAATCCGTTTACAGACAGTGTTCCATTCGTCTTAGGCCATGGTTTTGTGACAAACCAGTATAAAAAGCCAGCCAAAAGAACAATCAACACCAGTAAACATATACCCACAAACTTTAAAATTCTAAAAAAGCGCCGCCCGTCTTTTTGTTTGGCTTGCGTCCCTTTTTCGCGTTGATCTTTGCCCGCCGCTTTATCTGTTTTTTTGTTCACTATTTTTGCAGATGCCGCCAAAGTTTTTGGAGCATGCTTAGTGATTTTCTTTTTTTTGGACATTTTACCGCCTCCATAACCCTTATACTAGGTCTATTTTATCAGAAAAAACGATAAGTATAACTTTGATCTTTACTATCAATATTTTTCACACATTCCAATACAGTATTATATAAAGTAGGAAATTTTCTTAATTTTTCAAAAATAAGAAGTTCATCTGGAAATTCTATATCAAATTCCTGTTCAATATCTACCACCAGTTTTATTGCGGATACAGAATTATAAGATAAATCTGTTATTAAATCCGTATCATCTGTTATGTCTTTCACTTTTCTTGTTTCATCTGATTTTTGCATTGTGTACCCAGGTCCGCCAGTTAAATTTGAATTTTTAATGACCAATTCTATCAACTTCTCCCGTATAATAGCATCCATTAAAAACTCCTCCTTATTCTACGTAATCGAAGATATATTTTAATTCTGAATTCTCATGCTCTTCCTGGCTTATACCAAACATAGAGATAAGATCTCTAATTTCCTTTGGTTCTTCATAATACCCACGGTCCGCTAACTCTTCTAATCCTTTATCACGGGTAATTTCCCCCAAACGGATTAAGGAATTAATTTCAGAAATTGATTGGGGAATTGCATTGGTGCGATTGTTTTGATACAGTTTCAATTGACAATAATCTTTAATTCTTTCCAGCTTGCAACTGGTATGTAATAAGGTTTTTTGGCCGTCATACGGTAACTTCCAATCTAATTCTCTTTGAATGATATCAACCATTTCATCCCGGGTATATTTTAAATTCATATTTCCAAAATGATAATTAATGGGTCCGTCTGATTTAACCCTTTCAATAGCTGAAAGAAATAATAATAATTGATTTCTCAATGCTAGATTTGCATTTTTTTTCAATGTTTTTTTGACGGAACGCGCGTGCAGCAATAATTCAGCGTATGTCGTATTTCTGGCGCTTTCAATATCATTAATTTCCGTAGGGAGACTTCTTTGGGCATTGTCAAAATGTAATTGAGCTAACTGCAATTGGCCTACTTCAGCACCATCAAGAAAAAGCGGTATGTTTTCTTGTACGGCTAATGGATAAAAAAACCAATATGCAAATGAAATGCATAAGCATGGGGTACCAAAGTTTAGTAAGTTAGTTTTTAGCATATCTTTTGCGTCATCCCAACAGATTGTGCGCTCAATGAGTTCAACATTATCCAAATGACGCACTACTTTGCGGGCATTATCAACAGCGCTTTCTTGAAAAAACGGCAGATTAATCATACAGGCCAATAACTTAAAACCCAGCTTTTTTGAAAGATACCATAAAAGAAAAGAAGAATCCTTTCCTCCCGTATATAGAACAAGTGCGTCAAATCGTGATGATGATTTGTTTTGAGATACGTGTTTAGTCAATAATTCCAGATTAGGGTCATAAGCACTCATAGGAAACTCCTCGCAAAAATTACATTTGCCTTTGTCGTCAAATTTTAGATCCTTTATCATCGAATCATTGTTTACGCAATGAGTACAAAAATGGGTAGTGCTCATTATTCACCAACTCCTTTTAAAAGACTATAATTATATGTTGAAATCATATGTAGTATTATAGCTAGTATTTCTAAAGCTGTCAATAGCTAATTTAATCACTTACTCCTCCATAATTTTACCCATATTCATTTTAATGGTTTTATCAGCCAAGTGAAAATAATGGTCGTCGTGCGTTATGGCTATCACACATTTCCCGGCTTTTTTGAGGGCAAAAATAAGTTCGTGATAAAAAAACTGCCTAAATGCAGGATCCTGATCCGCCGCCCATTCATCAAACAGGCAGATGGGTCTGTCCTCGAGATAACTGATCAGCAGAGCCAGCCGTTTACGCTGTCCTGTCGAAAGTTCCGTATTACTGAAAACCCCGTCCTCAACACGCAACTTGCCCTCCAAGCCGAGGAGCCTAAGTTGTTCGCGAATAAACGCCTCCTTGCCCCGGCAATCGACACCGTACAGGCGGTCAAAAATGTAATTATCGCTGAATATTACGGAAAAATATTCACCAAGTTGATCCTGCGGTACGGATCTTCCTTCGA
>Ga0082212_10012167_pt1 | contig 10860 bp, 9 predicted proteins | sample TergutNt197P3_FD_71548 | JGI IMG/M metagenome (GOLD analysis project Ga0082212, IMG submission 71548) | Neocapritermes taracua P3 segment gut microbial communities from Petit-Saut dam, French Guiana - Nt197 P3 | ecosystem: Host-associated > Arthropoda: Insects > Digestive system > Gut ...
CCGCGTGCATCTTTGCGTTAAAAGGCAAGGGGATGAAAGGCGTGGTTTTGGCGGCGGTTACCTATGGGGTTTTGTGTATAGGTGCGCTTTCAACTGGTGCATCGCTTTTCCACTTTATGGTGGTTGGCGTGGTCATTTTACTGGTTGCCATGATAAAAAATTGGTTTGCTGTTAACAAAGCGGTTGGCGTTTTGTTGTCTTTGATCCCTGCCGCTGGTTTGTCTGTGATTTTTATTGTGGATGACCGTATTAGGCACAGGCTTCTGATCGCCTTAAACCCAGGCGCAGACCCACTGAGTCGGGGCTTTGTAGGCAGCATGACCCGGTCCATGGTGCAGGGCGCGGCGTTTATGGGTCAAGGGGCGGCGCAGATGGGAAGCATAACCATTGTGGACCCCCTGCTATACCTGCCAAACGCGGCAGGGGAATCCCTGCTTACCAGTGTATTGCTGCGTTTTGGCTGGCTGCCAACCATTGCCATTGTTGCCGCACTACTTGCTTTTATCGTTTACGGTTACACTCGCTGCTTTAAACAGAAAAGCGGGCTGGGCTTCTTTGTGTCCTTTGCCATCATGTCCACTTTCGCATTGCAAACCATTACCTACGTGGCGTTTAACCTGGGCTTTACCTTGACGCAAATTGCGCTGCCCTTTATTTCGCCGGGCAATGCGGTCATGGTGGTTAACTTGGGGCTGTTGGGCTTTATGCTGTCGGTGTTCCGCACCGGCAGCGCCGTAGTTGTACATGAAAACAAAGATGTGGCCGCCCGTCATTGCGAGCCCTAGGCGAAGCAATCCAGTGGCTTTAATATCGGGTTGGACGCTGTTTTCTGGCCCTACTTCATCACCCGCCGGGCCACCGCCATGGCGCCCCGGTACCACCAAGGCTCCATGCGCTTGCCCACGTCCTTTAACCTTGCCATAATTTTAATTTCCTGTGGGCAAAGCTTTTCGCATTTGCCACACTGTATGCAGTCCCGTACAGAAAAATCCCGGCTCAAACTGCCGCTGGTGGTAATATAAAGCTGCATCCCCGTCATACGGTTGACAGAGTAGGACGCATTGTACGCCATAAAACTGTCGGGGATGTTAATTTTCACCGGGCAGGGCAGGCAGTAATTGCACCCGGTGCAAGGTATTTTATAACTGGCAGAAAAAATCTGCGCCACTTCATCCACCACACGCAAATCCTCGACGGTCATGTTCCCCGCCGGGGATTTTTCCGCTATGGCGATGTTTTCTGTAAGCTGCCCAATCTCGTTCATACCGGAAAGCACCATGGTGACTTCCGGCTGGTTCCACAACCAGCGCAGCGCCCATGCGGCTGGGGTGGCGGTTGGGTCCGCCTGCTTAAAGTGCTTCTTTGCCGCTTCCGGCAAGTCCTTGGCCAGCCGGCCCCCCAGCAGCGGCTCCATAATAAATACGGGAATACCCTTGCCGGCGGCGTACTGTAGTCCCGCCTGGCCGGCTTGGTAGTTGACATTGATATAATTATACTGGATCATGCAAAAATCCCAGTCCCTGGCATCCAAAAGCCGCGTAAACTCATCCTTTTGCCCGTGGAAAGAAAAGCCAACTTGGCGAATTTTGCCCTGCGCCTTTTTCTCTGCCAGCCATTTTTCGATGCCAAGGCCCAGCAGCCGCTCCCAGTCTGCCAGCTTGGTCATGTTGTGCATAAAATAGTAGTCTACATAGTCAGTTTTGAGCCGGGAAAGCTGCGTGTCAAAAAGCCTGTCAAAGTCTGCGTAGCTGTGGCACTTGAACAGGGGTAATTTGGTGCTGATATATACTTTATCGCGCACGTTATTTTTTTCCAGCACCGTGCCCAGGGTGGCTTCACTGCCGGGGTACAGGTAGGCGGTGTCAAAAAAATTGATGCCCAGGCCAATGGCTTCCATTATGACGGCTTCGGTTTTGGCCATGTCTGCGTTGCCAAGGGTGCCGGGCAGCCGCATGCAGCCCATGCCCAGGGCCGGTAGGGCGTTGCCGGATTTATTGTCGGTTCTGTATTGCATGATGCACCTCGATTTCCATTGTTGCGTCTGTTATCTCTAGTATGCATGGGAATGGGGGCGCTGTCAAATGTTGAACATTGATAACAAAACCGTTAAAAGTTGATGTTTCATATGCGCCATGATATAATAGGGTAAAATTTTCCGCGCTTTTGCAGGCGGTTTCACAAGGAGATTGGACATGAACCATATTCAAGTTAACCGCGTTCGCATACGCCGCCTGTTTTTTTCGGCAATCACCGGGTTTTTATTGGTGTTTGCGCTGCGGTTTAGTTATCAGTTGATTTTTTCCAGTGGTGATATTATCGTTACAGCGCCTCTTTCAAATTTAGGCATGGAAACCACATTGTATCGTAGACAAATGACCAATATTGCTACAGATAAAATCAGTCAGGTGGTTGCCGGCGCAACCATTGTCATTGACCAAAAATATGAAAAAACCGCCAACTTATCCACTTTCACTCGCCGTTTTGATGAAGACCATCAGCGGCTACGGAGTTTGATTGACGGCCATGATGCCATTGTGCAAGCAGAAAATTTGCAGGGCCTGCCGGGAGGTCAAGTTTTAACAATGACTATTGGTGTTGTGCCGCACCAATTTGATGATATGGTCAACACCCTTCGTGAACTTGGCGAATTGCGTAGTATTACGGTAAACCGCGTGGACAAAACAAACGAGTTTAACAGTTTACTCGCACAGCAGGAAGTGCTCCGCAAAACACGGGAGTCCTATGCCGCTTTGCAAGCGCTTGGTGGCAGTATTCAAGATATGTTGCTGCTACAAGAAAGAATATTGATAGTGGAAACCGAACTACAACATTTGAGCGTAGACTTGGGCGTGTTTGCATCGGAACATTCCTTTTGCACCATCAATTTTACACTGCGTGAGCAAGAAGCCTCTTCCATTTCTATTTATTTTGTGTTGCGCAGTGCTTTTGACAGCTTTTTGTGGGCTTTAGGCGCCGTGGCTATTGCGTCCTTTATAGTGCTGGGGCTTTTGGGAGTTGTAACTTTTGGACTATGGCTGCGCATTCAAATAGGTAAACTGCTACAAGCGCCGGAATCAGACAAACGCCAATAAAGTATAAAACGCTCCCCTGCATAAACGGTATCGTTTGGTAGGGGGTGTTGTTTTATATGCTAAAATTGCCCTGTACAAAATATGTATGCAAGCGCGCTTTTTAACCGCATGCGGCATGTTAAGTGGTTTAATGCAAATTGACAAATTCCCCTCCCATTGTGTATAATAAAGATAGAAACAAGCAGACAGAGAGGGTGAAAAGCGATGGATAATAAGAAATTTGTAAAAGCGCCACTCCGTTTTTGGAGCATATTGGCCATTCCGCTTTTAGTGGCTGCAGGCATATTTTTATACTATGTTGTTTGGCCAAGTTTTTACCCGCCGCCGGTTGCTACCACCACCATTGTGGCTGGGATCGGTCTGGCTGTGTTTCTCACCATCGGTACCCTATTGGTGGCAAAGTTCAACAAAAAATTCAAGTCATAAATATGAATCATAAAAAGCAGGCGCTTCCTTCAATATATGATACGGAGTGCCTGTTTTTTGTGTGCAGGTAAAGTGTGAAACATTTGCGAAGCAAATTTTCATGCCAACCGATTTGCGCCGCCGCTATAGGCGGCATGGATTAAAAAATGTAATGCAACAGAAATGGATACTATTGGTGCGCCGTGCTACAATGATTATACAGTGAAACAAGCGTTTGAGAAGGAGTTGATCAGTATGGATTTACTCACTAGACTACTAATTGTAGACCTCTCTCGATTGCAGTTTGCCGTCACCGTGATTACCCACTTTATGTTTGTAACCACCACCATCGGACTGTATACCATCACGGTTATCTTCGAGTTCTTTTACGCATTTGGGAAGCCTAAAAACCAAGAGACGTACGGACGGCTTGCCTTGTTTTTTGCAAAAATTGGATTCCTTAGTTTTGGCCTTGGCGTTGTCACCGGTCTTGTCATGGAGTTTCAGTTTGGCCTCAACTGGTCGGCTTACGCGGCATTTTTTGGGGATATCATCGGTGTGCCCATTTCTATCGAAACCATGGCGGCCTTCTTCTTGGAAACGGTGCTGTTAGGACTGTGGCGTTTTTCCTGGGGAAAAATCAACAAAAAGGTGCACTGCATCATTGGGGCATCCGTTTTAATCACCTCACTGTTTTCGGCAGTTTTCGTTATTTCTGCAAACGCTTTTATGCAACATCCCGTCGGGTTCTCTATGGTCAATGGCGCGGCTACTTTAGACAGCTTTGGCCAACTGCTTACAAACCCACGGTACTGGCCGCAAGTGCTTCATGTTGTTGGCGGCATTATGATTGCCGGCGGCCTATTGACTGCAGGCATATCTGCTTGGCAAATTTTGAACAAACGTGACGTGCAGGTGTTCAAAAAATCAGCGCAAATGGGCCTGCTCATAATGATTCCTTTTGTGTTTATTCAGCCGGTTTTAGGTGATCAACAGATTATTGCCACCTGGGACACCCAGCCAATGAAATATTCCGCCATTCAGGAAACGCCGCAAACCATACCGGACGCGGTAAATGCAAGCATGGCCGACATTGCCCAGCAATACCGCGACCGGTTTGACGGCACGGTGGCAGCTTCCTACGAGGGGCACATGACCTATCTACTGCCTGCCAATGTTCTGTTTTACTCCAAATATTTAATGGAACACTCCGGCTGGCTGTATATGGTCGTGGCCACACTGGGGCTCATTTTACTACACCGCAAAGTAAAACCCATTGAAGCGCATCGCAAAATGCTAATTGTGCTTGGTTTGGTCATGTGGCTTCCGTATCTGTCACTTATTTTGGGATGGATCGTTGCCGAGGTTGGTCGGTACCCTTTCGTAGTTTATGGTATTTTTACGCACCTAGACGCGGTTTCGCCAACCATGTCGCTACCCAAAATTATTACTTCGCTTTCACTGTTTATTATCATTGATGTGACGCTGCTCACCTTGATGATCATCCTCTCCCGCCGCGTCTTGCAAAAGGGAGCGCCTAACGTCCATGATGATTTTCTTGAAAATTTCCGCGCACCGGTCCATGAGTCAATCCATGAAATAGATTGCTTTGGAGAGGAGGAGAAGAGATGCTAACAATGAGTGGTTTTATCTTGTTCCTCATTATAGGTAGCTGTGTCACACTCTTCTTTGTCATGAACGGTTCGGACTTTGGCGCCGGCATGGCGACGGTTTTTGTAAAAGACGACCGCAGGCGCAGTGAGATACTTCGTGTGCCTTCGCCTGTATGGTTTGGAAATGAAACCTGGCTAGTGGTGGGTATGGGCATCATGTTTGCTACCTTCCCGCGCTGGTACGCAGGCCTGACGTCAGGTTATTTCCTGGTGTTTATTGCCACGCTGGTCTGCCTCATTCTACGGGGCGCCGCGTTTGAATTCCGTCTAAAGTGGAAGCATGTGGCTCCCAATGCTTTTTGGAATGCCGCCTTGATTGTAGGGAGTTTAGGGCCGCCGCTTTTGCTTGGCATGGTATTTGCCTCCACACTAGAGGGGGTGCCTATTGTGATGGAGGTAGTGCGGCCGGATGTATTTAATCCTTACGCAGTGGTAAGTCCCGGTTTTTTTGATATTGTGACGCCTTTTTCTGTATGGACAGGGGTTGTGCTGGTCTTGTTTAGCCTGGCACTTGGCCTGGCCAGAGTGATGAAATATGATAGCGCGGATCTGGGCCTAGAGCGCACCCTCCGTAAAAAGCTAAGGTTGACGCTTTGGCTGTTACTTGGGGCAGTGGCAGTGGAAGCGACGCTGTTTAATATAAGCATCAGACCGTTTTTGGGCGCGCCCCATGCCATTGTGATTATAGGCCTGGTTTTACTGGGGGTGGCGGCCTCATCCCTTTATTTACTATCCAAAGGGAAATACTACTTGGTATATTGGGTCATGGTGGTCATGATAGCTTCCATATTCATCCTCATTTTTTGGGAATTGTTCCCAAACGCCATCAATGGTTCCGGATACCTTTCGCTTGCCTCTTTGACTTTGGCTGACGCAGCCAGCGGTGCAGTTTCTCAAAGGACGGTTTTGATTGGCGTGGCCATCTTGATGCCCCTCATGATTACTGGCCAGGTTGCCGCTTATCGTTTCCAAAGCAAAAGATTTGCTGTGGCAGATACAGACATTAACACGTAAGGAGGCGGTGCAATATGAAAGAAAAAATGAAAAAGATAACGGAAGGCCTCGGCATCATCTTGGCAGCCTTTGTCCCTTGGTTTTGGGCGGCGCACAGTACAGATTATGTGATTCCCTATCTTGGACTGCCCTTAACCAGGATTTCAATCGCGGTGATGGCGCTTGTAATTTTAGGATTTGGCATCCGCGCGACGGTAAAGGAGTATGGCATGGGAGATGTAACAGGTGATTGACAAAAGCGTATTTTCTTTGCCAAAAATTAAGGCAACTCTGGGACTGCTCGCAGGGCTTTCGGCTCTACGGGCAGTCTTGATATGTTTTCAGGCCTGGAGCTTAGCCGGGGCTATTACAGGACTTTGGAATGGGGAGCTATTGAGCAGCCAATGGCGGCTCATTGCAGTGTTCTTTGTTTGCTTTGTCGGGAGAAAGGTCGTCCTGTCCCAACAGGATCGGACGGTCTTTAACTATGCCAAAAAACAAACCAATAGCCTGCGCCGTCAATTGATGCAGAAAATATTTGCCCTAGGGCCCGAGTTAACCGGCCAAAAAGGTAGTGGAAACCTGATATCTTTGTCGGTTGGCGGCGTAGATCATGTAGAAACATACTTGCGTCTGACTTTGTTAAAGGTGACGGATCTGACACTGATTCCACTGATGGTATTGATCCCGGTGTTTGTGCTGGATCCTGTGTCCGGTATTATTTTACTCAGCGTTTTTCCTCTCATTATTCTTTTTATGATACTGCTGGGCAAAGCCGCCGGATTCCAAGCCAAAAGGCAGTACAAGACATTTCAAATCCTTGCAAACCACTTTGTAGATTCCTTACGCGGTATCGAAACCCTCAAGCTTTTTGGGCGCGGTAAGCAACATGCCGACAGTATTTTTAATGTCAGCGAAGCTTTTCGCAAAAGAACGATGAAAACATTGACGATTGCCTTTCTCTCCGGGTTTTCCCTGGACTTTTTTAGCACCCTTTCCGTGGCGGTGGTGGCCCTGGGGCTGGGTATTCGTTTGTTGAGCGGCAGTATGCTACTGCTACCCGCCTTGATGGTGCTCATTTTATCGCCGGAATATTTTTTTCCCATTCGCCACTTTGCCGGAGATTATCACGCCACATTAGAAGGCCAAAATGCCATGGCGGCGGTCAAATCCATCTTAGAAATGCCTGAGCAAGATGTGACGGCATGCGCTTTGCCTAAGTGGCAGAGGGAGTCCACGCTTTCGGTAAAGCGCTTGAACTTTTCTTACGCCCAATATCAGGCGCTTCACGATGTTTCTTTCCATGCCCGTGGATTCCAAAAGATTGGGGTTGTAGGGATGAGCGGCTCCGGCAAATCCACTCTCATTAAGCTACTGGGCGGGTTTATTCAGCCGCAGAATCCACAGGTAGGCGAAATTTTTATCGAAGACCAAAAGGTTAACACTTTTAATCTGCCGGACTGGCAAAGGCAAGCCATTTTCATTCCCCAAAATCCTTATATTTTCCATGCTACCCTACGGGAGAATATTACTTTTTACCATCCCCAAGCCACAGACGAAGCGGTAAACCATGCGATTCAAATGGTTGGGCTGGAAAAACTGGTAGCGGAACTGCCTGACGGTATGTATACACAGGTTGGTGAAGGCGCGCGCGTTTTAAGCGGTGGGGAAGCCCAGCGCATTGCCCTGACTCGAGCCCTGCTGGACCCGGCGCGACGTATTTTGCTTTTTGACGAGCCCACGGCGCATCTGGACATAGAAACCGAAGTGGAGCTGAAAAAAAAGATGCTACCGCTCATGGAAGGAAAGTTAGTTTTCTTTGCCACCCATCGCCTGCATTGGATGCAACAAATGGACGCGATTTTGGTTTTAGAAAACGGTCGCGTAGCGGAGTTTGGCAGCGGGCAAGAATTGATGAAGAAAAATGGCGCCTATTGTCGTTTGGTGGCGCAGATACACGGCAGGAGGTATGAAAAGTTGCATGAGGAGTCCTAAACTACTAGCTACCTTGAAAGCCGACGAGTGGGTGCGACCATATCTACAGCAGTATCGGCGGCCTTTGATGCTGACCCTATTGCTTGGTCTTTTGACCTTTTTGTGCGCAGGCGGGTTAATGTTTACCTCTGGGTATCTGATTAGCCGCGCCGCAGAAATGCCCGGCAACATTATGCTCATTTACATTCCCGTCGTCTTGACAAGGGCCTTTGGTATTGGCAAACCTTTTTTCAAATATGTGGAAGGCCTCACCAGTCATAACTGGGTGCTAAGGATGACCTCCTTCCTACGGGTGAAGCTGTTTAGGCATGTTGAAAAGGACGCTGTCTTTTTCCGTGGCAAATACCGCTTAGGCGATATGCTTGGCATACTGACCGAGGATATTGGGCACATCCAAAACCTATATTTGCGCACGGTTTTACCGTTTATGGTGGCGTGGCTGGTGCATTTGGCATTTGTTTTGTGGCTGGGCTTTTTTTCCGTATGGTTTGCGCTGGCGATGCTTTTGCTACTGGCACTATTTTCTCTTGTGCTGCCACTGGTTTCGGTATTGGCCAATGGGCTTAGACAGGCAAAGCATAAAAATATGAAATTACAGCTTTACCGGGAACTAATGGATAATGTCATAGGGGCGGCGGACTGGATCTATGCGGGGCGCAGTCAAGACTGTTTAAGCGGATATGAAGCCACCGACTCTCAAATAAGTGCGCTTGACATGGCGCTGGAGCGTTATGACCGTCGGCGGGGCCTTTTGATGCAGGCGTTGTTTGCCGTGGTAATTGTGGCTGTTTTTTTATGGGCAAGCACTCATTTTGTCGGCGTTCATTTCACAGCCGGCCGTGGCAGTGCTGCCAACTGGATTGCCGCTTTTACTCTTTGCTTTTTTCCACTGATTGATGCCTTTGCGCCCCTGCCGGTTGCGGCGCAAGAGTCCAATGTTTACGGGGAGTCTTTGGAACGTATGAACCGCTTGACGGCAGGAGAAGTAGCGCAGCCGGTGGCTAAGACCGTGGAGGTAGAGGCACCTTTTTCTATCCAGGTGCAGGACATGTCCTTTGCTTACGAAGGGGAAACGAAAAAATTATTTAATCGTTTTGATTTGCAAATAGCGCCAAAAGAAAAAATTGCGATACTTGGGCGAAGCGGCGCAGGGAAAAGTACACTGGTTTCTCTGCTCCGTGGCGATTTATTGCCTAGTCATGGCGGCGTGACCCTGAATGGCGTGCCGGTTACTGCATTTGGAGATGATATTTCCCGGTATATTGGGGTCATTCCCCAACAGCCATATGTATTTAATGCCACCTTACTCAACAACCTCCGTATTGGGCGTATGGATGCGTCAGAAGCGGAGGTTTGGGATGCCCTTCACAAAGTGGGGCTTACGGATTTGGCCAATCGTTTGCCCGAAGGGCTTCATACCATTGTGGATGAGGCCGGGTTGCGTTTTTCCGGCGGGGAGCGGCAACGGCTGGCCTTAGCCAGGGTCATTTTAACAGACGCGCCCATTATTATCCTTGACGAGCCTACGGTTGGGCTAGATCCGCTCACAGAGCAACGGATATTGGAGTCCTTTTTTCATAATCTGGCGAGCAAAACCATCATATGGATCACCCATCACTTACAAGGGATAGACATGATGGATCGGGTACTGTTTATTGAAGACGGCCGGGCAGTGATGGATGACACGCCGCAGGCATTATTGCAAAACAATGATTATTTCAGACATTTGTATTTGATTGACCGGGGAGAGATATGAAAAATGCACACCTGTCTTGACGTGCTACGCAGTTTATAGTAAGTTGGTATGGTAAGGATGAAAGGGGCTGGCACCAATGAATAAAAAGTTAAATTTTACCAAAATGCACGGCTGCGGCAACGACTACATTTTTATAGACGGCACAGATATTCAAAACCCGGAAGAGCTGGCGGTGGCGCTCACCAACCGTAACAAATCCATAGGCGGCGATGGCATTGTACTTATTTTGCCATCCCAAACCGCCGATGCCAAAATGCGCATGTTTAACGCCGATGGCAGCGAAGGCTTGATGTGCGGCAACAGCATACGCTGCGTGGGCAAATACCTGTACGACCACGGCATTTGCCCCAGTTTGCAAATGAATATAGAAACCGCCAGCGGCGTCCGTAAAATCACCCTGCAAGGGGAAAACGGTGCCATTACCCACGTGGAAGTGGATATGGGCGCGGCGGTGCTTTCGCCGGAAAAAATACCGGTAAACTTAACCGGAAGCATGGTGGTGGCGCGTAAAGTCAGCATTGCCGGCAAGCCCTACGAAATTACCTGCGTGTCCATGGGCAACCCCCACGCCATCATCTTTCATGATGACATTGCCCACTTTGACCTGCAGGCCGCCGGCACGGCCTTTGAGGCGTCAGACCTTTTCCCAGAGGGCATTAACCTGGGCGTGGTGCAAATGGTAAGCCGCAGCCACATAAAAATGCGCGTGTGGGAGCGGGGCACCGGCGAAACCATGGCCAGCGGCACCGGCGCCTGCGCGGCGGCTGTGGCGGCGGTGCTTATGGGCTATTCGGACAAGGATACAGACATTACCGTGACCCTGGAAGGGGGCACGTTGGTGATTAAATACACAGACGACACCGTCTATTTAACCGGCGACTGCGCCACATCATACGAAGGAGTGGTTTTACTGTGAAAGAGCTAGTGTTGGTACTGGATTTTGACG
>Ga0082212_10012168_pt1 | contig 10860 bp, 4 predicted proteins | sample TergutNt197P3_FD_71548 | JGI IMG/M metagenome (GOLD analysis project Ga0082212, IMG submission 71548) | Neocapritermes taracua P3 segment gut microbial communities from Petit-Saut dam, French Guiana - Nt197 P3 | ecosystem: Host-associated > Arthropoda: Insects > Digestive system > Gut ...
ACTTTCACTACACCGCCGACAGGTGCAACATTTGTTGCTACTACGGGGCAGCCTTCATATCCAACTCCGGGAATACTTAATAAAGGGCAGTTTTTTGAATTTCAAGTGTTTAATAATACAAGTAGTAGAGGAACTTATTTTGAAACTAATAATAAAGTAGGCGTTTGCGCTTATCTCACATCAGACTTCAGTTCTTCTGATCCTTCCGAAGCATGGTTGCCGTCTATAGAACAAATGGCTGCCAACGCAATGATAGCGCCTTTTATCCCTAATGTAGGATCTGCCTTAACTACCGGATCACATAGAGCCATAATTATTACCCCTACCAATACGAGAGAAAATACCGAATATTCTGATGACGGAGTAATATTTAAGTCTTTACCTTCGAGTGGTACTTGGTATGCCAATACCGCTTCCGGTATGTCGTTCTACAACATGGATCTTGGAAATGATGCTAATACATCATATCAGTTTAAGAATAATGCTAAACTTTTTGTTATGGGGTATGGAACAGGAAGCAACGAATCTTATTACTATCTTGGTTATTCTTCCATGCGTAATTTGGCTGCTGCTTTTTATGTAAATACTGCCATTGATACTACTCATAATCAAGATTTAGCAGAACACTATCGTTACTGTGAAACATTTGAAGTAGAAGCCAAAATTTCAAGTTTGAGCGGCGCACAAAATAGTTTGACTTGGTCCATTGATAATCAACCACATCCCGAACTAACAGATTCGCTTCGGTGGAAGTATCCTTTTACTCCGGGTACACATCTAATTAAGATGCATGTTCTTTTTGAAGATGCGACAGCAGGTGACTATGAGGGTACGCTACATATTGGCGCTCACATTCAAGCTTCCGCAGATCCTGCCGCTTATGGTAGCGTTAATATCAACGATACATGCGCTGAAGGAGGAAAATCCATTACTTTAAATGCCACCTGCGATCCCAATTACATCTTTACGCATTGGACTGAAAACGGCAATGTTATTAATGGAGTCGGTGATACATACACCTTTACTGCAAACAACGACCGTATTTTAGTTGCTCATTTTGAGTTAAATGTAATGCAAATCAATGTATCCAGTTCCCATCCTGCAGGGGGCTCTGCTTCTGTTGATGATGGTAGCACTTCAGGAGAATATGATGTGGGCGATATCTGTACCGTTACAGCAACGCTACTTGATGCTCAGTGTTACAAATTTATTAACTGGACAGAAAATGGACAGGAAGTTTCAGATAGTCCTGTTTATGGGTTTGAAGTAGAAACTCATCGCACTTTAGTTGCCAACTTTGAATTAGAAACCTACCCCATCTACCTTAAAAAATCCCCCGACAACGGCGGCAAAGTGTTCTGCAATGGCGTAGAAGTGATTTCGCAGTTTGTTCCTGTATGGGTTAATTGCGGTTCGGATGTAGTGATTAGTGCGCAATCCAACATATACACCAACTTCATTATGTGGACGGAAGGCAGTTTTACTACCTACAACCCCAACTATCCGTTTATTGCCGATGGTACACATACCTTCACCGCCCATTTCGAGCCGAAGAAGTTTGACGTAACGGTTCGGGAGGAACCTATCGGTTCGGGTTTGGCTTGCTGCGACAGTGCGGGCATTGAGTACGGCTCTGTTCATACCGTTACCGCCACCGACCTTCCGGGCACACACTATACTTTCGATTACTGGGCAGAAGATACGGTGAGTGTTGTTTTTGATCAGGCTCCTGTTGTTGATTTTCCGGTAACCCGCTACTACAATCTGATAGCCGTTTTTAAGCCGGAGACTTACAGCATCACGCTGATCCCAACCCCTTCCGATGGCGGTTGGGTTGAAGGTTTCGCCACCAATATTCCCTACGACAGTATCTGCACCGTTATCGCAGTTCCCTTCCCTCACTATGTTTTTTCAAAATGGACAGATTTGGACGGGAAACCCATTGATCTTAGCGATACGCTGCAATTGGCCATCACATCCGATACCACGCTGGTAGCTGTTTTTGTGCCGAAATCTTTTGTGATTACCACCAAGCCTTTTCCTTCGAACGGAGGGGTAACAACGGGCGACGGCAACCACTGGCTTTACGGTGACACGATTACCGTGAGCGCAGCGCCGAATCCGCCCTACGACCCTTATTATCATTTTCTTTACTGGATGGAAGAGGGCGATGCGGTGAGCAAATGGTATGACATAGACTATAAATTTACCGTTACCCGTTCGCGCGATTTGGTTGCCTACTTTGCGCTGAATACCTACGACCTTTACCTTGTGCCCAACCCCGGCACGTGCGGCTATGTGGAAGGCGGCGGCAACTACATTCCGCACGGCACCGACACGATGATTTACGCCTATCCTTACGATGAGTGCGTTTTTGAGAGCTGGACCAACGAAGACAGCATTGTAATCTCCAATGATGCCGCACATTTGGTAACCGTTACCAAAACGCAAACGCTCACGGCAAACTTTACGCACAAACCTTTCACCATCACCGTTCGGGCAGAGCCTTCGCCGGGTGGTCAGGTTGCCGGCGGCGGCACCAATATCCCCTACGGAACAATGGACACCGTGAGGGTAACCGTTGTAAACCCCGGCTGGCATTTTGTAGGCTGGTTTGAAGAAGACGTTGCCGATCCTTTCTCTACGGAACTGATATATCCATTTCCTGTTACACGCTCGCGCGATTTGATTGCCCGTTTCGAGATGAACACCTACACGGTGACCCTGCTTTCGGAGCCGTCTCACGCAGGCACTGCTGTGGAAGCCGGCGGCGGCACACAGTTTGAACACGGCAGCTATATCAACATCGTGGCAACACCCGCCAACGCTCACTTCCATTTTGAATATTGGAAAGACTTGAACAACAACCAAATCTCTGTGGATCCATCGTTTTGGTTTACCGTAACCTCCGACACCACGCTGATTGCCTTCTTTTCGTGCGATCATTTCAATATTACCATCAGCGCCGAGCCGGAAACCGGCGGTACCGTTTACGCTGCTGAACTGCTTACCGATATCCCCTACCTGACGGAGATCACCGTGTATGCTTCGCCCGACAGTTGCCACGACTTTGCAGGCTGGTATGAAGGCGAAGATTTGGTTTGTCCGGACACCGCCTATACGTTTACAGTGGAAGGAGACCGCGATTTGACGGCGCACTTCGAGATAAAGAACTTCATCGTTACCGCCCTCTGCAACCCGCCGGCAGGCGGCGTGCTCTCTTTCGACACGCTTTATGTGAACTGCGGCGACTCCATCACCATAGATGTTATCCCGAACATCGGCTACAACTTCCTTGGCTGGACACTTAACGGCGACACCGTTTCTTACGACCTCGAATACGGCTTTTTTGTACACGATTCGTGCCAACTTATCGCCCACTTTGAGTATGTTGAATATACGATTACGTTGCTGAAAGCGCCCTATCCTTACGGAAACGTGTATGAAAGCGGCGTTTATCCTCTAAACTATCTCTTAACGGTACATGCAGACGCCAACCCCGGCTACAGTTTTGTAGCATGGCAGGAAGATGAAGCAACTGTTTCAACCCTATCTGATTATGAATTTTTTGTAACAGACGACCGCACGCTGACAGCTATTTTTGAGGATGCCGCCTACGAGGTAACGGTGGCAGTCAGCCCATTTGGCGGCGGCTCGGCAAGCGGCGGCGGTGTAGATATTGCCTACGGCGACTGGACCAACATCTATGCAGAACCTGATGACTACTTTGTTTTCGACCGGTGGACTTACGAAGACGGCACATGGCTTTCCTACGAAGCAGACTACGACTTTCGGGTGTATTATTCCTGTCATCTCATTGCGCACTTTGTGCCACAGAACTGTCTTATCACGGTAAAACCCGATCCTGATACCGGCGGCACGGTTACCGGTGGCGGAACTTTCCCTGTCGGTACATCAGACACGATAAGGGCATACCCCATCAACCACTATACTTTCGACCGGTGGTCGGATGATGACAACGACTTTGTTACCGGTGATCCCTTTCATGCCATAGCGGTGCTTGAACCGCGCAATTTCACGGCACACTTCTTGCCCAAAGAATACACCATTACCGTTTCCGCCGATCTTGATGAAGGTGGCTGGGTGGAAGGCGGCGGCACATTCCCCTATCAGCAAATAGATACTGTTGTGGCGCACGCCAACCCCAACTATGTCTTCCAATACTGGAGTATGGAAGGCGGCGGCATTGTGCATTGGGATACACTCTACCGTTTTGCCGTAACGCAGTCGTGCCACCTGATAGCCCACTTTACCTTAGAGAAATTCACCATTGAACTCTCTGCCAATCCGCCGGATGGCGGCACGGTGGATGGCGGCGGCAACAACCTGCCGTGGGGCACAGACACGGTGGCAATGGCTTTTCCCAATATGAACTACGATTTTGCAAACTGGACGGATTACGAAGATGGTACAGCACTTTCTCCGCTTGCAATATGGCCGATTACGGTTACCGAATCGCGGCATTATGTTGCCAACTTTACCCCGAAACACTACACCGTTACCGTTGACGCCACGCCACCTCAAGGAGGTACCGTAAGCGGCGGCGGCGTTTACCAGTATCAGCAAACGGATACCGTAAAAGCGATAGCCAAACCCAACTACAGTTTTGTATGCTGGACAGAAAACGGCGACACACTCTTCGGCGCAGGCGCTACCTATATATTCCCCGTTACCCAAAATCGCAACCTGTTGGCGCACTTTGAACCGGCCACCTACAACATCATCGTTGCAGCTGAACCGCAGAACGGCGGAACTGTGGAAGAAACAGAATACGGAATCGCTTACGGAGCCACCAAAGTGGTGAACGCATTTGCCAATACCGGCGACCTTTACTATTTTACAGGCTGGTTTGAAGACGACCGCCTGGTTTGTCCCGATGCGCAATATCCATTCACGGTTACAGAGTCTCGTTATTTAGTGGCAAAATTTAAGAAAGCAACCCGTAAAGTAACGCTCATCTCCATTCCGCTTAACGCCGGAACGCTGTTGGGCGGCGGAGATATCGAGTACGGAACCGACCACACCATAACGGCACAGGCAAACGACTGCTACGAGTTTATCGAGTGGACACAGCCGGACGGCACCTTTATTACCAACGAACCCGACATTAATTTTATAGTAGATAGAGACACTGCCTTTGTGGCGCATTTTAAGATCGTTAATGTGGATGTAACCACCGAAGCCAATCCGCCCGAAGGAGGCATTGTGCAGGGCGAATACCACGATATCGTTTGCGGCACGGAGGTTACCCTGTATGCAAGGGCAAACGATGAGTACACCTTTATCAACTGGACAAGAGACGGAGTAGAGGTATCGGTTCTTGCCGACTATACTTTTGAAACAACGGGCGGTCATTTTGTTGCCAACTTTGCCGCTAACGAATACACAATCACGCTGTTTGCCGACCCGCCGGAGTTGGGCATCGTTACGGGAGAGGGCAATTTCCCGTTTGGCATAGCCCACACGGTATATGCCTATCCGATAGAAGGATACAGTTTGGTAGCGTGGACAGAAGACAGCGTGGAGGTCTCTACAGATGTGGACTATACCTTCAAAATAGAGCGTTCGCGCACGCTGACCGCTCATTTTGAAAAAACGATATTCACCGTAACGGTATTAGCCAACGACACGCTCTACGGCAATGTCTCCGGCAGCGGCAAGTATCTCCCCAACGAAAAAGCTACGGTGAAAGCCTTTCCTAAAGAAGGATACCGCTTTGCCAACTGGACCATCAACGACACTATTGTTTCTACGGCAACCATCTATGAGTTTACTGTTACCCAAAGCATTACATTAGTGGGCAATTTCTACGGACTTGTTTTCGACGAATATGTTGCCACACTTTGGGATAATACCTTCATGCTCAACCTCAAAAAGTTGGAAGACGAAGGGAATATTATCACGGCTTGTCGCTGGCTCAAAAACGGCATCGAAGAAATCGAAACGCACACCATTGACGAATTCAGCTACTCCGCAGGACCTAACCCAACGGACTTGTTGGAGTTGGAACCCACTTACTATGCCTTCCAGCTCACCACCAAAAACGGCTCGCTGCTCAACTCCACCACCAAAACACTCACCGACTACAACTTCCACTACGCCCCATTGCAGAGTCCGCTGTTTGTATATCCCAACCCCGTGCAATCGGGCGCACCCTTCAAGTTGGAAGGCGCAACCATCGGCGAACCCATCGAAATCTACAACCAGTACGGCGTATGCGTAAGCCGCAAAACAGCCGTGAACGAAACCGAAACCCTAACACTGAACCTGCCCAGCGGGGTGTATATTATTAGGAATAACAATAAAGCGACAAGAATTACGATTATTAAATAATGAAAAAAATAAATATGAAAAAGATAATGAAACGAACAACAATCTTTGCAACACCATTATTCATTATGTTGTTTGCATTAAATAGTTTACATGTACTAGCGCAAAGAAAGGCTCCACCTGAATTTTCTATTTACGCTGAAGATGGTATTTCCACCTATTGTTATCAACCGCGGATAAAGGGAGCCTCATCTTTAGGCAACAGTTTTGATTTCGGATTTGGTTTTACGGGTTTTTTCAGTCAGCAGGTGGGTATTCATATCAGCGCAGGATTCGGATTGTTAAATGTTAAATCTAAACTTGACTTGAATTATTTAACACTTAATTTAGAAGATGATAATCATGAGCCTTTCGAATTACATACCAAACTGATTGGCTATAACGAACTTCATAAAACAATGTTTGTGAGTATTCCTGTAATGCTACAATTTCAAACCAAACAAAAGCAGTATTGGAGTTGGACTAGAACTCAGAAAGCCGGGTTTTATGCACAAGCCGGAATTAAGATAAATTTACTGTTTAACAATCAGTATGAAACAAGTATTGATACGCTTTTCAATGCAGGTTATTATACTCGGCTCAATAACTGGGCTGCTACTCAATATTTTGCAGGACTTGGTAAATTTGATAAAATTCCTAATGGAAGCGGAAATTTGGATTTTGGCGTAATGGTATTGTTTTCATGTGAAGCCGGTGTAAAATGGCGTATTGACAATAACATTTTTGTATATACCGGCGCCTTTTTTGATTGTGCTTTACACGACCCGTTTAAAGATAGCAGACGCGATGACATAGATTATTCACTACCTTTAGAAATAAAAGAAATTCCTCTATTGAAATGTGCAGATAAAGTAAACTTAATGGTAGTTGGAATTAAAGTGCGGTTCGCCTTCTCACGAAATCAAAGACCCTATTAATTATTCAAATATAAGTGAAATAGTAAAAGTTTTAGATTTCAACGATTGTAATCCTGATACAATCGGACTTGAACGGTAATACTCAATATGATCTTTATCTTTAATTCGTTGGTCTTTTTCTAACAAATTTATTATTCCAAATGCTACCTTAAATTCTGTGGTGAACTTAAAATAAGTTGTATAAAAATCAAAACCAAAACCGCCCTTGATCTGAATATCATAAGGCTTAATAATTGGTATGATCTCAGCCTTCACATCATCTTTATAAAACGTAGATATTTTGTTGTTTTTGGTACTCATCATATTGAGACTCACTTGTCCGCCTCCAAGTGCGTAAAAACAAACATTGTGCATGCGCGAAGACTTAAACTTGATAAGTAAAGGAAAATTAATATAATGACATTCGATTTTTCTTAATATCACAGTATCAAGACTGTTTTTTTTCGGGTTAGGGTTGAGAATAGGTTGTTCAAACCTGTAATAAAGGTCAATATCGTGTGCAATAGAAAAGCCCGGAATAAAACGCAAGTCAAAATGATTACCCAACCGTATGTTGGCAAGAATGCCTACATTGAAAGCAGGTACAGGTTTTGAATAGATTTCCATCAATTCATTTCCAGAATCACTAATCAGGTTTGCATAATCAATTTGTGTTTTTATATTAAGATCCACAATATCAATACCTAACGTGAAACCCGGATGAAAACGTTTCATATCGTAAGCCTCCAAATTGGGCACCCCAAAACGGAATATTTGCGCAAATAAACTGCTGCAAAACAAAAAGATAAAGGTTAGTAAAAGGAGGCTACGCCGCATGGTTCTTTTTTTTTCAATGGAATAAAGTAACGTGGATTATTTTGTATTATTATAAAATTTATCTTCGCCATTAATTTCAAAACCATATTACCTAAAAAATATTTAATCAAAATGAAACAGAAAATTTTAACATTCATTTTAATTGGAATAACCTTAGGGGTTAATTCCCAAACTATTGCCGATTCGTGGAACGGCAAATTAAACGTTGGAAATAATGCAATAACTATCGTTTTGAACATTCTTGATGATGCTGCTACTGAGGTAACTATGGATTCGCCCGACCAGTACGCTTACGGCATAAAAGGGGAAAAATCGCAGTTTGTTAATGATACGTTGTTTGTATCTATTAAATCGCTGGGCGTTTCTATCACAGGGTTTTATGATGCGGAAAAAGATTCCGTTTTTGCTCAATTCAAACAGATGGGGTATAATTTACCGTTGGTTTTGGGTAGAGGCGATGTGGTGAAAGAAAAACCGGTACGGATGCAAGATCCGCTCGATTTTCCCTATTATGTGGAAGATGTTTACATTCCAAGTGTTGAGGGCGTTACCTTAGCCGGCACCTTAACGATGCCCAATTCTTGCACCGCAGATACAAAACCTTCAAACAAGATTGTGGTGCTTATTTCCGGCTCCGGCGCGCAAGACAGAAACGAAGAAATTTTTGACCACCGCCCCTTTCTTGTGCTTTCCGATTATCTTACAAGAAACGGAATATCAGTGATTAGATACGACGACAGGGGAACGGCAGAGTCCACCGGCGATTTTGCAAACAGCACCACCTACGACTTTTCTTTAGATGCAGAGGCAGTTGTAAATTACATTAAAAACAGAGACGATTTGAAAGATTTGTCGGTGGGGTTAATCGGGCACAGCGAAGGCGGTATGATTGCGCCGATGGTGGCAAGCCGCAACCCTGATGTTGATTTCATCGTTTTGCTGGCAGGTCCCGGAATACCCATTTCCGAACTTATGGTGCACCAAAACACCGATATAATGACCGCCGCGAAAGCGCCTAAAGATATTCTTAATCTGGAAATTAAAAGTGTTAAAGATATCTATGCTGTTTTAAAAAATGAAAAAATTGATAAAGAGAAAAAACTCGAAAAAGTGATTTCCATTAGAGAAAAAACGTATAAAAAATACCCGAAAGGTCTTGTGAATAAAGATGAAATAAAACAGATGAGCGAAACCGGCGCCAAAGCATACTTTTCTCCGTGGATGTACTATTTCGGCAATTTCAATCCTCAAGATTATTTGAGTAAAATAACGATTCCTGTTTTGGCATTAAATGGCGCAAAAGATATTCAAGTGCGTGCCAAAGAGAATTTGGAAGGTATTGAGCAATCATTAAAAAAAGCAGGAAATGAGAACTTTACGATTATGAATTTGCCCGGTCTCAACCACCTGTTTCAAAAATGTATCTTCGGCAGTGGGGATTTTTATGCCACGAATAAAGAGACTTTTAATGAAGGGGCGATGCAGGCTATTTTGGAGTGGATTATCAGTGAATAACAATGATAGATATATAACATTTATATGGTTGTAATGAATAAAATTATTCCACAAAAATTATGATACATTTGCCTGCATTTTGCAGTTTGATTTACAATATTTATAGTCATTTAATATTTAATTTGTTATGAAAAAAAACTATCTTATTTTGATTTCATTATTGGCTTGCCTGGTCTTTTTTGCAGGTTGTAAAAAAGGGGAGTTAATAGTTACTTTTAATCCTAATGGAGGTAAAGGTAAATTAGTTACACAAAATTTCACGCAAGAGATGGCGCAGCCTCTTATGGCAAATTCCTTTACATATTGGGGATTTACTTTTACGGGTTGGAATACTACACCGGACGGCAAGGGTACCGCTTACAAAGATCAGGAACCTATAAGAATAACAGAACATTTGGTATTGTATGCCCAATGGGCGCCGGTATCCGGAGACTTTACCGTTACTTTTAATGCCAACGGCGGTATCGGCGAAATGCCTTCGCAAATGTTTAAGGCAAATGTTGCGCAAGCGATTGCTCCCAATGCTTTCTATTATGAAGGATACCGATTTACCGGATGGAACACTTCTCCCAATGGAAACGGCAAGGAATATGCGAATGAACAAAACATCACGGTAACGGCAGATATGACTTTATACGCACAGTGGCTCCCTGTTGCCAATACCTATTTTGTAATATTTGATGCCAATGGCGGCGAAGGAACTATGGAGCCACAAGAATTTAAATCTAATGAATACAAAGAATTGGAAGAGAATACATTTACTCATCCTGATCTCATTTTTAAGAATTGGAATACAAAAGCAGACGGTTCGGGAGTTTCACTGCCTGATAAAGCATGGCTTCAAATAAATGCTAACGCAGTGTTGTATGCACAATGGGAGGAGCCGGAAGAAAAAAATAATAAATAATTGAATTAAATATTGATAAATAACATATTATGAAATCCATTGATCAAGCCTTATTAGCGGGCAAAAAAGTATTAGTGCGCGTGGATTACAACGTGCCGCAAAACGAACAACTGCAAGTAACCAGCGTTACGCGCATTAAAAGAACGGTAGAAACCGTAAATAAAATTACAAGCGAAGGCGGCATCGCTATTCTAATGTCGCATTTGGGCAGACCGAAAGGTGAAGTGAACGATACGTTTTCTTTAAAACATATTGTGAGTGCTGTTTGTGAAACACTTGGCAAACCCGTAACTTTTCTCGGTGATGTATTAGATGCTGATATTGAAAAGAAAATCAAAAGTTTGAACCCAGGAG
>Ga0082212_10012169_pt1 | contig 10860 bp, 12 predicted proteins | sample TergutNt197P3_FD_71548 | JGI IMG/M metagenome (GOLD analysis project Ga0082212, IMG submission 71548) | Neocapritermes taracua P3 segment gut microbial communities from Petit-Saut dam, French Guiana - Nt197 P3 | ecosystem: Host-associated > Arthropoda: Insects > Digestive system > Gut ...
ATGTCATGACAGGGGCCTTTTTGCATACCAACCGTACCGTAATTGCCAGGGAGGAAGCTTCGAAGGTTCTTGCGATGACCGGTCTTTCGAATAAAAAAAATGAGCTTGGGCGCAACCTAACCATAGTAGATCGCAAGAGGGTGGAAATTGCCCGTGCCCTTGCCACTAAACCCAGAGTTTTAATGCTGGATGAATGTATGGCAGGACTTAACCAGACTGAGGTTAAGGATGTCATGAATCTTGTTGTTGAACTTAGGGATCAGGGGCTGACGTTGCTGATTGTTGAACACATTATGGAGGCGATTATGCCTATTTCAGACAAAATTGTTGTCTTGAATGCCGGGAAAAAAATCGCCGAAGGTAAACCGCAGGAAGTTGCTGAAAACGAAGAAGTTATCAAAGCCTACCTGGGAGAAAAATATCATGCTAAAACTCAGAAACATTAATGCGGGCTACGGGAATGTTCCCGTTTTGTTTGATTTTTCCTGCGAGGTAAACGAGGGTGAGATTGTATCCATAGTTGGCTCAAACGGTGCGGGGAAAACAACTCTTATGAGGGTAATTTCCGGAATAGTAAAACCAACTTCCGGCGAGATAGAATTCCTGGGCGAATCAATTTCAAAGCTTCCGGCCTATAAAATAGTAGAGCGGGGTATTGCCCATGTGCAGGAAGGCCGCCAGGTCTTCGGTAAATTATCTGTGCGGGAAAACCTGATGCTGGGGGCTTTTTCAGTCAAGGCAGATGCCCAGAAAAACAAACGTCTGCGGGATATGTTTGACATGTTTCCCATACTTGAGTCAAGACAGAATCAGCAGGCAGAAACTCTTTCCGGCGGCGAACAGCAAATGATGGCAATAGCCCGCGGTCTTATGTCAAGCCCAAAACTTTTATTGGTAGATGAAATGTCCCTTGGCCTTGCGCCTGTTCTGGTTGAGAGTGTGCTTGAAGCTCTCAAGATGGTTGCCAAAGAAGTCACAATCCTTTTGGTTGAGCAAAAGGTGCAGGAAGCCCTGGAAATTGCTGACCGGGGTTATGTCATTCAAAACGGCCGGGTTGTTATAACCGGGAGCGGACAGGAACTTCTTGAAAGCGAGACCGTCAAACGGGCATATATGGGAATGTAGGTACAAGTAAGAACCGGGCGTCAACACCCTCAGCGCCTCAGCGCCTCCGCGTGAGTTTTTCTTCCCTGCTCTTTACTTAACCAGTTCGTACCCCAGTTCCAGCGCCTTCTTGTTGAGTTCTTCGGTTCCTTTGGGAACATGGTCGATAACCGCTTTCGCAAGGGCCTCTTTGGATACCAGCTTCAGTACCCCGTTAATGGCCCCAAGCGCGATGATGTTGGCGACCATGGGCTTGCCTATCTTGTCCGCCGCTCCGTCCAGGATGGGAATCTTCACTACCTTTTGCGGCTCCGGGTATTTAAGGGTAAGCCGTTCGTCAATGATAAGGACGGAGGTAAACTCCTTTCCGTACTTGTCATACGCGGCCTGGGTCAGGCACAGGAGCATGTCGCATTTCTGGACCTTCACGAAATCAATCTGCGTATCGCTTATGATGACTTCGGCTTTGCTGGAGCCGCCCCGTGCTTCCGGGCCGTAGGACTGCGACTGAATTGCGCGTTTGCCGTCAATAAGGGCGGCTTCGGCAAGAATGACACCCGCCAGGATAAGTCCCTGTCCGCCGGAACCTGATAATCTTAATTCTGTTTGCATATCTGTCACCTGATCCTGTCAATAATTTTCTGGTACTCGGTTGTGTACTCCGGCTCGATGACGTTTTTGAATTCGCCTATGAGCAGTTTTCCGCGCAGTTCCTCCGGCGACATGCCGTCGGCTTTGGCTTTTTTCACATCAATGGAATTATCGCGTGTCCATTCCATGATCTGCACCGCGCTGCCTTTCTTGTTCTTTCTGCCGTAATAGGTCGGGCACTCGCTGATGCCTTCGATGAGCGAGAAGCCCTTGTTTGAAAGGCCCTTCTCTATGACCTTAATCGCTTCGCGCACATGGTAGGTCGTGACCCGGGCCACGTAGGTGGCGCCGGCGGCGTCGGCCAGTTTCATAAGGTCGAACGCTTTCTCGATGTTGCCGTAGGGCGCGGTCGTTGCCAGGTCGTTAACGGGAGTCAGCGGGGAGTATTGTCCGCCGGTCATGCCGTAGATGCTGTTGTTGAACACAATGCAGGTTATGCCGATGTTTCTGCGGGCGGCGTGGATAAAGTGGTTCCCGCCGATTGCGGTGGCGTCGCCGTCGCCGGAAATGACGATAACGTGCAGTTCCGGGTTGGCGAGTTTAATGCCGGTGGCGAACGCGAGCGCCCGTCCGTGGGCGGTGTGCAGGGTGTTGAAGTCCATATAGCCCGCCGCCCTGGAAGAACAGCCAATGCCGGAAACGATGCAGACCTTGTCTTTTTCAAGGCCCTTGTTTTCAATAGCCTGCGCAACGGCGCGCATGAGTATTCCGTGTCCGCACCCTGGGCACCAGATATGCGGCAGCTTGGTTACGCGTAAGCTCTTTTTTATCAGATCACTTGCCAGTATATCAGCCATGCTTGATTACCTCGCTTATCTTATTAACAATTTCGCCGGGATACAGTATGTCGCCGTCAATTTTGCCGATGTGCCAAACGCGGGCGTCATTCTTAAGAATCCGTTCCGCTTCCAGCGAGAGCTGACCGTAGTTCAGTTCCGCCACAAGCACGTTCTTTATCTTGTTGTCGTTGACGCAGGCCTTAAAAGCTTTTTCCGGGAAGGGCCAGATCGTTATGGGGCGGAACACGCCGACTTTCATGCCGGTTTCGGCGGCCAGCTTTACCGCCGCCTGCACCGTACGGGCTGTGCCGCCGTAGGTGAGTATAAGGATGTCGCAGCCTTCGGCGCCGGTTACCTCATACTGGATGATGTCGTCTATGTGGTCGTCCACTTTCTTCATAAGCCGTTCGGCCATCACCTTCGCAATGGCGTTGCTGTTGGTTGGAAAGCCTGTTTCGTCATGGATAAGCCCGGTGATGTTGTACCGGTACCCTTCGCCGAAAGCCGGCATGGGGGGAACGATATCACCTTCGGGCACTTTGTAGGCCAGGAATTCGTCCGGTTTGACGCTGGGCTTTTTCCTGTTGACAACTTCTATTTTGGAAGCGTCCGGCAGTTCAATGCCTTCGCGCAGGTGGCCGATGATCTCGTCCATCAAAAGAATTACCGGCGTGCGGTACTTCTCCGCCAGGTTAAAGGCCCTGACGGTTACGTCAAAGGTCTCCCGGACGGAAGACGGCGCCAGCGCAATGACGGGATGATCGCCGTGGGTGCCCCACTTCGCCTGCATGACATCGGCCTGGGAGGGCGATGTGGGCAGGCCCGTGCTTGGGCCGGAGCGCTGAACATTGACGATGACGCAGGGGATCTCCGCCATGGCCGCGTAGCCGATGTTCTCCTGTTTAAGGGAGAAGCCGGGGCCGCTCGTGGCCGTCATGGACTTGAGTCCGGCTATTGACGCGCCGATACACGCCGCCATACCCGCGATCTCGTCTTCCATCTGTATAAATCTACCGCCTACCATGGGGAGCCGTCTGGCGGACTCCTCTGCCACTTCTGTTGATGGCGTGATAGGATAGCCCGCAAAAAACCGCATTCCCGCAGCAATGGCGCCTTCTACGCAAGCTTCATTTCCCATTAGCAGTTTCATTTTTGCACCTCTTTCACATAAATGGCGTAATCCGGGCAGCGCAGTTCACATAACGCGCATTTTATACACGCCTCGGGATTGGCGATAACGACCTTTTCATGCTTGATTTCCAAAACTTTCCTTGGGCAAAACGCCGCGCATATACCGCAGCCCTTGCACCAGGCAATGTTAAGGACCAGCTCTTTGCTTTCAGTACCCAATTGGTTTCCTCCAGTGTAAGTTATTTATAATGGAATATTTCCATGTTTCTTTGACGGCAGCTTTTCCTCTTTTGTGGCAAGCAGATTGAAAGCGTCAATAAGGCGCAGCCGGGTATGGCTGGGCTCGATAACATCGTCCACATACCCGCGTTCAGCCGCCTTGTAGGGGGTGGCAAACTCCCTTGAATACGCGTCGATTTTTTCTTTCCGCGTCGCGGCCTGATCGGAAGAGCTCTCGATGTCTTTCTTAAAGATGATGTTGGCTGCGCCGTCCGGGCCCATAACGGCAATTTCCGCCAGGGGCCAGGCGTACACAATGTCCGCGCCCAGGTCTTTTGAACACATAGCCAAATACGCGCCGCCGTAGGCTTTCCTGACAATGACGGTGACTTTGGGCACGGTCGCTTCGGAATAGGCGTAAAGCATTTTTGCGCCGTGGCGTATAATGCCGCCGTACTCCTGGGCGGTTCCCGGCAAAAAGCCCGGTACGTCTACCAGGTTCAATATGGGGATATTGAAACAGTCGCAGGTTCTGATAAAGCGCGCGGCCTTGTCCGACGCGTTAATGTCAAGGCAGCCCGCCATAAACTGGGGCTGATTGGCGATGACGCCGACAGTCCTGCCGTTGATTCTGATGAAGCAGGTGATCATATTCAGCGCGTAATGGGGGCTTACTTCCATAAAGTCCCCGTTATCGGCCAGGCGCATGATGATGTTTTTCATGTCGTAGGCCCGTTTTGTTTCAACCGGCACGATATCATTCAGTTCTTCGATGAGCGCGTTCGCTTCCGGGGCCTGATAAACCGGCGCGTTTTCCTTGTTATTCGCGGGCAGGAAGCTCAAGAGCCGCCTGACATCGGCGATACACGCCTGATCGCCCGCTGATATAAACTGGGCCACCCCTGATACGGAGTTGTGGATCATGGCGCCGCCCAGGTTCTCCGCCGTGACATCCTCGCCGGTGACGGCCTTTATTACCTGCGGGCCGGTTATGAACATGTGCGCGGTCTTGTCAACCATGAAGACAAAATCCGTCAGCGCCGGGGAGTACACCGCGCCGCCCGCGCAGGGCCCCATAATTATCGATATCTGCGGAATAACGCCGGACATAATCGAGTTTCTGTAGAAAATATTGCCGTAGCCGGACAGCGCGTCAACGCCTTCCTGTATGCGCGCCCCGCCTGAGTCGTTAATGCCGACCACGGGCACGCCTACCTTTCCGGCCATGTCCATGACCTTGCAGATTTTTCCGGCGTGCATCTCACCAAGCGATCCGCCGATGACGGTAAAGTCCTGGGCGAACGCGTACACCAGCCGTCCGTTGACCCTGCCGTAGCCGGTCACGACCCCTTCCGCCGGGGCTTCTGTTGACGCCATGTCGAAATTTGTGCAGCGGTGTTTTACAAACGCGTCTATTTCAACAAACGTGCCCGGGTCAAACAGCATCGCCAGGCGTTCCCTTGCGGTCAGCTTGCCGGATTCGTGCTGTTTGTCTATCCGCTTCTGCCCGCCCCCTTCTTCCAGCTTTTTACGCAATGTCCTAAGTTGTTCCAGTTTTTCAGTCATGTTCCTCTCCTGTTATATCCATTTAAGCGTTTTTCTTTTCGCATAATTCCAGCAGTATGCCGCCTGAGGATTTGGGGTGGCAAAAGGCGATGGAAGCTCCACCGGCCCCGTAACGGGGCTCCTCGTCGATCATGGCGACGCCTTTGGATTTTAGTTCCCCGATGGCGGCCTTTATATCGGGAACGCGCACCGCGATGTGCTGAATTCCGCCGCGGCCCTTGTTTGCCTCGATGAACTTGGCTATGGGGCCGTCTTCCGTAGTGGATTCCAGGAATTCAAGTTCCGTGTCCCCCACCGGAAAAAAAGCGACCTTGACCTTCTGGTCTGCGACAGTCTCTGTGCCCTGGCATTTAATGCCAAGGGTGTCTTCGTAGAATTTGATAGTCTCGTCCAGGTTGGTTACCGCGATACCAATATGGTCTACCCTTGAAATGTCCATAACGTCTCCTTTCGTTATATTTTAGCGTAATCTATTTGCTCTATGATACTCTCTGATAATGTGTAGGGGTCTTTTCCTTCATCGTTAACGCCTGTATATGATAGTATCAGCTCTTCCACCCTTCGATCCAGCCTGTCCCTGATGATGTCCCGAACATGGGCGGTTTTTTTGCGGCGGCGCTTTTCGGCCAGTTTCCCGGAAGTAGCGAGGTAATTTTTGTGGGCCGCAAGGCTTTCCAGGAGCGTGTCCACGCCTTCGCCGGTTTCCGCGACGGTTTTGCACACCGGCGGCCTGAAATCCCAGTCGGTTCTGAAGTCGAGCATGGCCATGGTTTCCCGGTATGTCTTGTCGGCGCCCTCTTTGTCCGCCTTGTTGACGGTGAACACATCGCCGATTTCCATTTCTCCGGCTTTTATGGCCTGGATATCGTCTCCCAGGCCCGGGGCCAGCACCATAAGGGTAGTGTCCGCGGTGCCCACTATGTCGATTTCCGACTGGCCCACGCCGACAGTTTCTACAAAGATGTAGGAACAGCCGTACGCCGCCATAACAACCAGCGCGTTGGCCGTGGCCTTTGACAGGCCGCCCAGGTGGCCCCGGGTTCCCATGGAACGGATGAACACGTTTTTGTTGTCGGCCGCGCCGCTCATGCGTATGCGGTCGCCCAATATGGCGCCTTTGGTAAACGGGCTTGTGGGGTCAATGGCGATGATGCCGATCTTATCACCCGACCCGGAAAGCCCCTTGGCCAGCTTGTCGGTTAACGTGGACTTTCCCGAACCGGGGGGGCCGGTAACGCCGATGACGTAGGCGTTATTTGAATGGGGATAAACCGCTTTAAGCGTTTCCAGATATCCGGGGCTTTCGTTTTCAACAGTGGAAATGAGGCGGGCGCAGGCCAGCTTTTCGCCGGCCAGCAGCCTCCTGATTAAATCCGGGTCCATTAAACAAGCTCGCGCTTCAAATTACTTCGTATAAAATCTATCGTTTCCGTTGTTGTTGTTCCGGGGGTGAATATTTCCTGTATGCCCTGCTCTTTTAAGAGGGGGATGTCTTCCTGGGGAATAACGCCGCCGCCCAAAACCAAAGTCTCGTTGTACACGCCCTCTTCTTTCAGCAGGGCCACTACCCGCGGAAGCAGGTGCATATGCGCGCCCGAGAGTATGCTCATTGCCACCACGTCCACGTCTTCCTGCACCGCGGCCTGGGCTATCTGTTCCGGCAGCTGCCTGAGGCCCGTGTAAATGACTTCCATACCCGCGTCACGGAACGCCCTGGCCAAAACCTTCGCGCCCCTGTCGTGTCCGTCCAGTCCGGGTTTGGCTACTAAAACTCGTATCGGTCTCATCTTTGTTCTCCGTTAGATAATGATAGATTGCTTGTATTCGCCAAAGGTATCGCGCATAACGTTGCATACCTCGCCCAGGGTGGCATACGCCCTTACCGCTTCAAGAATGAACGGCATAACGTTGTCTTCGGAACGGCAGGCCGCGCCCAGCTTCTCAAGGGTTTCTTTGACCTTGGCGTTGTCACGTTTTTCCTTAAGCTTCGCGATATTCTGCTTCTGCATTTCTTCCACCGCGGGGTCTACCCGCAAGAGGCCCTTGGGCGGCTCTTCTTTAACCTGGTACTTGTTAAGGCCCACGATGATCTTATTGTTGTCTTCAATGTCCTTTTGGTACTTGTACGCGGAGTCCATTATCTCCTGCTGGATAAAGCCCTTGTCTATGGCCGCCGGGGCTCCGCCCAGATCGTCAATGCGGGTTATGAGTTTGGCGGCTTCTTTTTCGATGGTGTCGGTGAGGGATTCAATGTAGTAGGAGCCCGCCAGGGGATCGATGCTGTCCGCCGCGCCGCTTTCGTTGGCTACAATCTGCTGGGTACGCAGGGCTATCATAACGGATTGCTCAGTGGGCAGGGCCAGGGCCTCGTCCCGTGAGTTGGTGTGCAGCGATTGGGTACCGCCCAGCACCGCGGCCAATGTCTGAATGGCAACCCGGACTATGTTGTTGTCCGGCTGCTGGGCCGTAAGGGTGCATCCCGCTGTCTGGGTGTGGAATTTCAACTGCCAAGATTTGGGATCTTTTGCGCCGAAACGCTCCCGCATAATCTTGGCCCACAGGCGCCTGGCGGCGCGGAACTTGGAAACTTCTTCCAATAGATTATTGTGGGAGTTGAAGAAGAAGGAAAGCCGGGGCGCGAAATCGTCAACGTTCTGTCCGGCGTCAACCGCCGCCTGCACGTACGCGATGCCGTTGGCAAGGGTAAAGGCAACTTCCTGGATAGCGGTGGATCCCGCTTCCCGGATATGGTAGCCGGATATGCTGATGGTGTTCCACTGGGGAACGTTTTTGGAACAGAACTCAAAGATGTTTGTAATAAGCCGCATGGAAGGCTTAACCGGGAAGATGTAGGTTCCCCTGGCTATATATTCCTTGAGGATATCATTCTGAATGGTTCCCCGGAGCTTGTCCGAAGATACACCCTGTTTTTCCGCTACCGCGATATACATGGCCAAAAGCACCGATGCCGGCGCGTTGATGGTCATGGAGGTGGAAACCTTGTCCAGGGGTATGCCGTCAAAGAGGATTTCCATGTCCGCCAGCGAGTCGATGGCAACGCCGACCTTTCCGACCTCGCCCTGGGCGATGGAATCGCTTGAGTCATAGCCCATCTGCGTGGGCAGGTCAAAGGCCACCGAAAGGCCCATGGAACCCTGTTCAATAAGGTATTTATAGCGCTTGTTGGATTCGCTGGCCGTCGCAAAGCCCGCGTACATCCGCATGGTCCAGTACTTTCCACGGTACATGGTAGACTGAACACCCCGGGTAAACGGGTACTGGCCAGGGTAGCCAAGGCTGTTTTCGTAGTCAAATTCCGGCGTATCCAGAGGTGTATACAGCCTTTTTACCTCTAAGCCTGTGTCAAACTCGTATTTCTGCTTCTGTTCCGGGAATTTAGCAAGGGTTTTTTTGACCTCTTTTTCTTCCCATTGGCTGAAAGAATCCTTAATTCCGCCGCCACCCATTGGAAAACCTCCTTAGTATATCGTAGGTTTTGATAATACCGGGGAGCGGCGGCCTTGGTCAAGAGGTTTTACAAACATCCACCCATTTCTTGTTCTGCGAATATTGATCTAATTCATCCAACGTCAGTTCTATAGCAGAATTACCGCTTCCGCAGGCCGGAAAGACTGTTTCAAACCGCCGCATGGAAATGTCAAGGTATACGTCAATGTCTGCCGGAATTCCAAAGGGGCAAACCCCGCCTACTGCGTGTCCGGTAAACTGTAACGCCTCTTCCGCGGAAAGCATACTGGCCTTATAGCCGAATTGATCTTTGTATTTGCGGTTATCCAGTTTCATATCACCGGCGGTAACAATGATCATCGCGGCATTGCCGTTTTTAAGGGAAAGGCTTTTCGCGATTCTGGCGGGAATAACACCCAGGGACGCCGCCGCAGTTGCAACTGTGGCAGTTGATGTATTCATTTCGATGATATCTTTATCGCGGTTAAATTGTTTTAGGTAATTTCTTGCCTGCTCAATGGACATATATCTCCCTCACGTTAGTATAACCGCCCGCCCAGCGGAACGGGTCTTTCCGGAATTACCAAAACAGCGTCATTTTTTTCGTCGGGAACGCCCAGTGTTAAGACTTCTGAAATCGCGGGGCCAATTTGCCGCGGGGGAAAATTCACCACGCACAAAACCTGCCGCCCCAATAATTCATCAAGTGCATAATTTTGGGGCATTTGCGCGCACGATTTTTTGATGCCGAGTTCTTCGCCAAGATCGATCTTCAGCTTAAAAGACGGATTGCGCGCCTGCGGAAACTCTTCCACGCCGATAATTTTTCCGACGCGAATATCAATTTTTTGGAAATCGTCAAATGTTATTGCTGCCATTTCTGTTACCCTTGTTTATATTTTTTCAGTGCTTCCAGTATTCGGGTGTAAAAAGAATAAAGACCGTCCACAATTCAAGCCGCCCGGCGATCATCACCAGAGAGTAAAACAGTTTAAGATAGTTTGGAAACCCGCTGTAGTTATTGAATGGTCCCAGCGCACCAAAACCAATACCGATGTTGCCGATAAAACCAAGAGCGGCTGTAAAGGATGAAAAAATATCATAGCCCGAAGCGGCGGTGACCAGAGTTGTGATGCCAACGATGATAAAGTAAAGAAATACAAAGCCCGCTACCCCGTAAACCACGTCCTTGCGGCCTACTTTTTTGTTAAGATGGATACTGAATACCCCGCGGGGATACAGAATGCGCCGTAACTCATTTCCCGTCTGCTTGAAAAGCACGGTGTATCGTATCACCTTGACACCGCCGGCAGTGGATCCTGAACAACCTCCAATAAACATGAGACAGAAGAGCACCCCCTGCGCCAGGGCGGGCCAGGCGGTATAATCCGTCCGGGCGATTCCGGCGGTGCTGAGAATTGAAGCTGTCTGAAAAGAGCCGAAGCGCAGGGCGTTCCCGAATGAACCGTAATGCGGGATAAGGGAGACGCTTACCAAAAGTGCGGCGGTAATAAAAATGCAAAAATAAACTTTGCCTTCGGTATTCTGCAGCATGTCTTTGTATTTTCTGCGGGTCAGCCGGTAATACATGGTGAAATTCAGCGCCCCAAGGAGCATGAAGATCACCGTAACCCAGTCAATGAAAGCAGAATCGTAAAAGGCAAACTCCAGGTTTTTGGTACTCCCCCCGCCGGTAGACAAAACTGTAAAGGCGTGACAAACAGCGTCAAACCACTCCATGCCTCCAATGCGGTAGAGCAGGATGAGGGTCGCGGTAAGGGCACAATAAACTCCCCAGAGAATCTTTGCCGCTTCGGTGATCCGTGGGGTGATTTTTTCCTTTTCAGGTCCCGATGTTTCCGCCTTGATAAGCTGAAATCCTCCGACTCCCAAAAGGGGCATCAGCGCGACTGTCAGTAGGATAATCCCCATTCCTCCGGCC
>Ga0082212_10012170_pt1 | contig 10860 bp, 15 predicted proteins | sample TergutNt197P3_FD_71548 | JGI IMG/M metagenome (GOLD analysis project Ga0082212, IMG submission 71548) | Neocapritermes taracua P3 segment gut microbial communities from Petit-Saut dam, French Guiana - Nt197 P3 | ecosystem: Host-associated > Arthropoda: Insects > Digestive system > Gut ...
AAAATATCGGCTTACAGGATGTTCTGGCGGGAAAATCATTTTAATCACCCGAATCATATAAATCATAGTTCAGACAATGAACGTTTTCGGCTTGCCGGACGTAATGGGCTGCATCTCCGCGCCCTTACACAGGCAGCCTCTAAAACTAAGATTGACTAAAAAAGATTTGAAATTATGTTTGCCCAAGTTCTTTTTTGGGGATGCAAATGAAAATAGGAATCATAGGCGCTGGGGCAATGGGTTTGCTCTTTGCCTATTATATTCAAAAAGCGGGAAACGAGGTTGCCGTCTACGAAAAATCGAAAGACGCGGCCGCTTCCCTGCGCGGCGGTTTTGCAATAGATTTCGGCGGCCGCAAAGAAGAAGCCCGCGTTACCGTATCGGAGAATCCCTCGGTCGTTAAAGATTCGGCCTACGTATTCGTATTTGTAAAAAGCTTCTCGACAGCCGAGGCCGTAAAGGAAATCAGCCCGTTTATCACAAGAGAAACCCGCCTCATAAGCCTGCAAAACGGCATCGGCAACGATGAAACCATTAAAGACATACTCCCCGACAATATACTCATTTACGGGACGACAACTTTCGGCGCGGCCAAGACATCAACCTCAGCCATCCGTTTCGGCGGCTCCGGCAACATACTCATAGGCGCTGCCGGCGGCATTGAAATAGAGCCGGCTGTAAATTTTTTGAACGCCGCCGGTTTGAGCGCCTCAAAAAGCGGCAATCCGGCTAAAGACGTATGGAAAAAAGCAATCATAAACGCGGCGATAAACCCACTGGGGGCGCTGCTCGGCATCCCCAACGGGATGATTATTAAAAACGAATATTCAGCGGAACTTATGCGCACATTAACCGCGGAAGCGGTAAATAGCGCGAGGGCGAACGGCTTTGACTTTAACATAACCGAGATGCGGCATACGGCGTTTGACGTATGCGAACAGACCGCGGTAAACGAATGCTCAATGCTGCAAGACATAAGAGCGAGACGCCGCACCGAAATCGAAAGCATCACCGGAAAAATTATAGCCGCCGCCAAAAAATATAATATAGAAACCCCAGCCAATACCGGAGTATATCAACTCATCAAGGCATTGGAGAGCGGTTATCTGGCGCCTTAATGAAAGACCTGCTTATACGCGAGGCGCTTGAGTCCGATATAGACCGCGTCATGGTAATCGAAAAAGAGGGCGGCGGCGATTGGAAGCGCGAATATTTTTTGAACGAATTAAGAAACCCTTTCTCGCTATTTCTCTGCGCGCTCGCCGGAGAAGAGCTTGCCGGTTTTGCGGTTGTCTGGAACGCCGCCGACGAATTGCAGCTTAACAATATAGCGGTCGGCAAAAACCTAAGGCGTTACGGAATAGGGAGAGCCCTCCTCGAATTTATAAAAAAATACCCGTATAAAGAAAAACCGGCGCGCATATTTCTTGAAGTGCGGGAGAAAAACGCTGCCGCCATAGCGTTTTACGAAACTATGGGATTCAAAGCAGCCGGAACAAGGCAAAACTATTACGGCGACGATAACGCCGTTTTAATGGAAAAAACACTCGATGAAATTTGACAACGCTAAATTCATAAAAAGCTGCGAGCGCCCGAACGACTTTCCTCAATACGGCTACCCTGAGTTCGCCTTTTTCGGGAGATCGAACACCGGAAAATCGTCGCTCATAAACATGATCTTAGGCAAGAAAAATCTTGTAAAAACCGGCTCAAAACCCGGAGTAACCCGTTTGATCAATTTCTTCACAACGGACGACCCCTTCTCTTTTGCCGACCTTCCGGGATTCGGCTACGCAAGCGTTCCGTTAAGCGTAAAGAAAAAATTTATGCCCATGATAAAATCCTACGCCCAGAACAGAAAAAATCTGAAATTAGCGTTTCTGCTTATGGATATACGCAGAATTCCGGGCGACTTTGAAAATGAAATGATAGATTTTTTGAGCAGCCTTAAAATACCTACAGCCATAGTGCTTACAAAATGCGATAAACTCTCGGCAAACAAAAGAGCCGAAAGTTTAAAAAAAATAACATCGGTCACGGGACTGAGCGAAGATTCGTTTTTCTTTTCCTCCGCGCATACCGGCGAGGGCAAGAAAGAACTGCGAAGCCTCATCAAAAACAGCGCAGGCGCTACAACTGAGTCATAAGATACATTACCCGGCTTGCCTTTTCTTTCGGCATAAGCGTTATAAGATACGAAGTAATTGAAGAAGACCCCGCGGCAGCCGCGTCAACGTCCATTTGACGCAGAACGTCTATGATAACAGGGTCGTCCCAGCCTGTCATTATTTTCACAGACTCTTCCGGCGGCATATTGGCTATCTTATCGGCCAAGACCTTTATATTCTTTTCATAACCAGCGTGTTCGTTTTTCCGGTCGGCTAATTTTTTTTGCTCAATCTCAAGCCCTTTTTTTTGTTCGGCTAATTTTTCCTGTTCGGTTGCGAGTTCATTCTCTCTTTCTTTTAAGAGGGCTTCTCTCTTGTTGAGTCCCTCTTCCCTGCTGTTAAGAGCCTGCTGTTCTTTCTCTAACTTTTCCCTGTCTATCAACGACGGTTCGTCTCCCGCGGCATCGGTGACAAGTTCCGGTTTTCCTCTGAAAAGGTTAAACTTGTCGGAAATATCCAGCAAGCCGATATAATCCAACCATATTATGCCGGACGCTGAAATAAAAAATATCATAATGACAAGGTAGATAATTTTCATTTTTTCGGATCTCATTCTCATCGCTTTCTCCGGTATTTATCTATTAGCTTTATATAGTTTAAGCACTTTTTCTACATAGTCTTTAGTCTCCCTGTATTCGGGAATCCCGCCGTGCCTGTCCACAGCGCCGGGACCGGCATTATAAGCGGCCAAGGCTTTTTTGTAATCATTATCATACCTTTCGAGAAGGTCTTTAAGAAAGCCTACCCCGCCGCGTATGTTTTCCTCTGGCGAATACGGGTCCTGCACTCCAAGCGAGGCTGCGGTCGCCGGCATAAGCTGCATAAGCCCCATTGCGCCTTTAGGCGAAAGCGCCGTCATATCATAACCCGATTCGGCCTCAATCACCGCTTTCACCAAAGAAGAAGGCACCCTGTACTGATGCGCATAGCGCTCGGCTATTTTATTGATCTTGTCGCGTTGGGGCATATCTTCCGACAATTCGACTTCCCAGCCATTCTCTCCGAAAGCCTTGCGCAAGGCTGCGTCAAAATCGTAGCCAGAGGGTTTTATCTCGTCGCCGGAAGCTGAATTATGTCTCTTGAGACCAAAGCGCTTTTGAATCTCATCAATCCTTTCTATTATGCTGTAAACGCCGTTTACCATTTTATGCCCCCTGAAAAATATTTTCGCGCATACGCCGGCTGTATATCTTCTGGTTTATATCGTCGTTCTCTTTCGCTATCTGCCTGTTTAACCAAATATTATATTCTTTTTGCTGACGTTCTTTGAGTTTCTCAACAATCTTTTTTTCTTTTGAAGCCTCGGCAAGACGTCCTCTTATGGCGTTTACCTCGGGCTGAAGAGCGGTTATTTTTCGTTCAGCCGCCTCTATTGCGCGCAGCGCCTGTTCCTCAAATCCGGCGCAAAGGATTACGTTTCCCGAATCTATTTTCCCGTCCGTCCACTCGGCCTTGAGCCGCGCGTTAATTTCGCTCATTCTGCCGCGAAGCTGGTCCTGACGCGCCCGTTCGGCGTTCTGTTTGCCGACTACCGCCGAAAGTTCGTTCTTTATCTCAGTCTCTTTGGCTTCCCGGATATCCAGGAGGCGTTGAAGTTTAAATTCAAATTTTTTCATACTACCTTACAATCTGAACAAATGCCGGCGGCCGCGCGGCGTTAGCCATAGCCATGGACATTCTTTTTTCGGCAAACATTGATTCAAGCCTCGATACTGTGGAACGGAATAATTCTTTTTCGTATATCCCCTGAATTAAAAAAGAATCCATCTCAGGTTTCAACTGTATCGCTTTATCGGCATCCTGATTCGAACCTTTGACATAACCGCCAAAGTCAAAGAGACTTTCAACTTTGGAATAAGCGGCAAGAAGCTTGCGAAATTTTTCAGCGGCGGCCAAATGTTCCGCGGATACGACATCTTTCATACAGCGCGATATTGACGCGAGTACATCAATGGCCGGGTAGTGCCCCTTGTGCGCCAAGTCTCTGTCTAAGACTATATGCCCGTCAAGGCGGCCGCGCGCCGAATCGGCTATTGGGTCGTTCATATCATCTCCCTCAACCAATACGGAGTAGAAACCGGTTATGCTGCCGCCGTTTTCCGCTGTTCCGGCTCTTTCTATGAGTCTCGGTATCATCGAAAAGACGGACGGCGGATAGCCTCTCGTTGCGGCAGGTTCTCCGGCTGAAAGACCGACCTCCCGCTGCGCTTCCGCGTAACGCGTTATTGAATCCATAAGCAAATTGACGGAAAGCCCCTGGTCGCGAAAATAGCCGGCTATCGCGTGAGCTACCGCGGCTCCGTGCAAACGCACCAACGGCGGCATATCAGAGGTAGCCACTACGACAACCGAGCGTTTAAGCCCTTCTTCGCCAAGTTCTTTAGTTATGAAATCCTTTACTTCGCGGCCTCGTTCTCCTATCAGCGCAATGACATTTACGTCCGAATCGGTATAGCGCGCAATCATGCCTATAAGGGTTGATTTGCCAACCCCAGAGCCGGCGAATATTCCTATGCGCTGTCCTCTGCCGACGGTTATTAGCCCGTCAATAGCGCGTATCCCCACAGATAAAGGTTTGTCTATCGGCGCGCGCAAAAGCGGATTAACGCTGTGGGAGTCAACCGGATAGTTTTGCGCGAGACGAAACGGCCCCTTGCCGTCTATCGGCTCGCCTGTCCCTGATATTACGCGCCCCAGCATATATGGACTCACAGGTATGACGAGCTTAGAACCCGAGGCGTGAACGGGAGCGCCCGGAACGACTCCTGTCATGGAGCCTATGGGCATGAGTATTATGCGGTTCTGGTTAAAGCCTACCACCTCGGCCGGAAGAAATTTGCTGTTATCAAGTTTTATTCTGCATATATCGCCGTAACTTACCGGAGGCCCCAAAGACTCAATAGTAAGCCCTACAACGCGTTCCACTCTTCCTGTCACTTTGATAGCGTCAATATCTTTGATAGCGTCGCTATATTTTGAAAGTACGTCTTCTTGTTTACTGGGCAGGTCCTTTATCATTGTTTCCTCAAATCGTTGCGGTGTTTCTTATCGCTTCCTCAAGAGCGTCAAGCTGAGTCGATATGCGGGCATCTATCGCGCCTATATCGGTTTCTATAATGCATCCCCCTCTTTCAACGCGCGAATCCTCATATATATTTATTTTTTTAAGGGTCTCCATCATTTTTATTATTTCATCCTTGTGCGCCGTCGTCATATCCAAATCGGCAAAATTGACTCTTATATCAACCCGGTCTCTGTCTTTAATACGCCTTATCGACTCTTTAATATTATTGATAACAACTTCCCTGCGTTCAACTATCTCGTCTTTTATTACCTTGCGGGCGATCATAAGTATCATATCCGTCATGAGCTTTTCTGATGAGTTTATAATCTCGTCACGAACGCCAACCGCCTTAGCCAGAACAGTGCCAAGACGGTCTATCAGGCGCATTACCTCCGCTTGCCCGTCCTTGTATCCCTCGTCTCTGCCCGACTCATGCCCTCGCCTGTAAGCCTCATGCTCAATCTCAGAGGCCCTGAGTTCGGCTTCCTTAATTATTTTCTCAGCCTCAAACCTTCCCTTTTCGATTTCGCGCTCCGAATCCGACTTAAGCTGATCCATCTTTCGCGTAGCTTCTTCCGATGCCTTTTGCAGTTCGTTAAAACTTGTCTGCTTGGCGTTTTCCACTATGGAGGAAGCCTGCTCGCGCGCTTTCCTCAGCATCTCGTTGACTTCTTCCTCTGTTTCGCGGCGGTAACGCTCCATCTCGGCTTCCATTTCCTCAATGGAAGGCCCCTTATACAGGTTAATGGGGTTACCCATATCATCAACTTCAAATTCCTTGAACTCATCCGCGTTGACGAGATTCTGCAAATACCTGCTCGGAAGCTCGACTTGCTTCTCTTCAAAACTCAGCTTAACCTGATTGGGTTTAAATACAAGCTTAGACAACCAGTTCCTCCTCGCCCGCGCGGGCTACAATAATATCTCCGGCATCTTCGAGTTTTCTTATTACGTTTACTATCTTCTGCTGCGACTCTTCAACGTCCCTCAAACGAACGGGACCCATGAAATCCATATCTTCTCTGAGCAGCGCAGAAGCGCGTTTCGACATATTCCTGAATATCTTTTCCTGAACCTCGGCATCGACGCCTTTCAAGGCTTTTGCCAAATCCTGAGGGTCAACCTCGCGCATAACTTTCTGTATGGAGCGGTCGTCCAGAAGAACAATATCCTCGAAGATGAACATGCGCTTCTTGATTTCTTCCGCAAGTTCCGGGTCCTCTTCCTCGAGAGCCTCTATAATAATCTTTTCGGTCGAACGATCTACATTGTTGAGCACCTCGACGATAGCGTCGATACCGCCGGCCGAAGTAAAATCCTCGCTCGCCAGAGTAGAAAGTTTGCGTTCAAGAACACGCTCTACCTCGCGCAAGACATCGGGAGATGTACGGTCCATATTGGCTATACGGCGAGCCACATCCGCCTGAAGTCCGTGCTGCAAACCGGCAAGTATGAATGCCGCCTTCTGCGGGTCAAGGTAGGCCAAAATGAGGGCAATTGTCTGCGGATGTTCGCCCTGTATAAAATTAAGCAGATGGCTCGGGTCGGTTCTTCGTATAAAGTCAAAAGGTCTTACCTGTAAAGACGAGGTAAGACGGTTTATAATGTCGATCGCTTTTTGCGTTCCGACCGCTCTTTCAAGAATATCTCTGGCGTAGTCGATACCGCCATTGGTGATGAAATCCTGCGCCATCATCATTTCTTGAAACTCTTGAAGGACGGCGTCGCGGTCTTCCGGCTCTATTTTATCAAGTCTGGCAATTTCAAAAGTCAGCTGCTCTATCTCATCTTCCCTCATGTGTTTGAAAACAGCGGAAGATACTTCGGGTCCAAGCGAAACGAGAAAGATAGCGGCTTTTTGTTTGCCTGTGAGTTCCTGTTTTTTAGCCATTACAAGTCCCTGATATTATTCCTCTGCAAGCCAGGTACGCAAAAGTTTAGCGACATCATCAGGCCGCTCTTTCGCGAGATTGATGGCGTTCTGCTGAAGCTCCATACGCGCCCTTTCTTCCAGAGAAAGCTCAACATCTATACCCTCATCCTCAGCTACCCTAAGCGCGGCATCTCTCATTCTCTGCTGTTCAAGGGCAAGCTGCTCTTCTTTGAGACGGCGGCGGCGTTCAATCTCGCGCTGAATCGTACGGAAGAGTATAAAACCTATAAATAATGTAACAACGCCTATTATACCGGCTAAAATAAGCTTCTTCATCTGTTCTTTGCGGCGGTATTCTTCTCTAAGTGAATTCCAGTAGTTTGTTCTGTCAAACATTATATTTTCAACAGCAACCTGATCGCCGCGCACAGCGTTGAAATTGATGGCTTTTTCTACAAGATTTTTGACTTTTCTCAGGTCTTCGTCGGGAACCGGATTTTGCACAACAGGCTTATTCGCATCAAGGTCGTAAGAACCGTCGGGCTGCTTGGGTAAATCCTGCAGTCCGTCTATGGCTATTGAAATCGAAACTCTGGTAACCTTATACAGGTCGCGCTCAATATCGCGGTCGGCCACATTGACGCCGAAATTTGTGATTGTTTCTTTTTTATTGTATTCGGCGTACTGGTCATCGCTGGCCTTGTATCCCGGCGGCGTATTGGAATCGGTGCCGGCGGGCCCCTGCGGATTGTAGCCGTGCCCCTTAAAATTTTCATCTGTGTCTTTTTTCGATATTTCGAGCGAGTCTTTAACAACGCGGGTATTGTACGGAACAAGGGGATTGTCTTCCTGCATTACAACCGGCGTATGTTCTTTCTGATGTTCTTTTATTTTATCCCAGTTGCAATCCATATTAAGACGTACAACCTGAATGCGGTCTTCCGTGTACATTTCTTGGAGAGCCCCTTTGATGTCCTTGAGCATCTTTACGCGCATCTGCTCTTCCATTTTTTTGCGGTTTTCGAGAATAACCAACTCGGTATTAGCGGCGTCAACCTCGTCGTTAAAATCGGATATTATTTTACCTAACTCATCGGTAACCGTTACATCCTCAGGCTTGAGCCTGTTGCCCACCGCCCGCGACACAAGCTGGACTATTCCTTTTATTTCTTTTTTGCTCAGTTTATCATACCCATCCGCAAGATGTACGGTAACGGCAGCCGTATAGGGAGAATTTTTATCGGTGTAGATAGTATCTTCGGCAATGGCAATATCAACTGATGCCTTATCGATATTTTTAAGCGACTCTATGTGCTTCTTTACCTCGTCGCGCAGCGCGCGCATATACTTTACGCTGAGCTCTCTCTCCGTGTCCGTCCATTTCGTTATATCGAAGAGCTTCCATCCAGGGATGCCCTTGGGAATGGAATCTTCCTGCGCGAGCTTGGTTAGAATCACCTCGCGGTCGCGCGGACGGACAAAGACCGCGGCGCCGCCCGAAGCCTTATAGAAATAGCCGAGTTCTTCTAATTTTTTGGTAACCGAGCCGAAGTCATTCGAAGATAGTTCGGAGAAAAGAAGAACATTCGGTTCGCCGCTTGATACATTGACGAGTACCACAAACGCCAAAATTACAACAGCGGCAACAGCGGCGACTATTATTCGTTTCGTCTTATCAAGTTTGTTGAAGATGTCTTTAATACCGGATATAATTCTCGACAAAAACGCATTCATATACTTTTCCCTTTTCTTAGGATGAGATTATCTTATGTGACATAATACATTTCCAAAACAATAAAAAAAATGTCAATTAATTTCCGTATATAATTCACCTCTTTAAGCATTTTATTTAAAAAAATTACTATTTTCCCTGTTAGCGCAAGCTCATTATCTCGCGATAAGCCCTCAAAGCCTCGTCTCTGACGGCTTTTGCGAATGTAAGGGATACCTCAGCCTTCTGTTGAGCTATCATAACGGTGTGGATATCGACCGAGCCTGGAGAATGAATCATTGTCTCCATCATATCTTCAGCATCGATCTGCAGGTTGTTTACTCTGTTTACCGCTCCCTCCAGAAGGTGAGAGAAAGAGGTCGAGACATCGTCGGCCGGGATACCTGCAAGTTTATTGTTATCATAATGAAGCGGATGAGCTGTCATCATTTTTACCACGTTTCCCGTAAAAATCATATCGGCGTTCATTGGCGAACCTCTCTGTTTGTTGTATTGCGGAAATCAAATATTCCTCTGTCACAGTCAAGAAACAGCGCGCGGCGCTCGGCGCAAAGCGGAATTATTCCCGAACACTCATGCGTAATGCTTATCTCGCCGCTGATTTTCCCTTCATGATACATAAGTCCTCCTTACTTAGACGCCTGCCCTGCCTATCTCAAGCGCCCTCGCGTGCATACTTTTAGCGTTATTTACCATCGTTACGTTAGCCTCATAAGACCGTGAGGCCTCTATAAGGTCGGTCATCTCCGTAACTATATTTACGTTTGGCATACGAACGTATCCCTTTTCAGGGCCTACTTTTATCGCGTCGGGATGGTCAGGGTCATACACTAACCTTATGGGATTAGATGGCGAGTTGTCTTCCTCTATTTTTATAACCCTGACACCCTGCCCGGAACCGTGCTCAATTCTATTGGGAACAAAGGGAGACTTATAAAACGGACGCGCGTTTACAGGGGCAAAAATAGCTCTTTTTCTTACATATGGGCCGTCGCCCTCCGGTGTTCTTGTGGTCACGGCATTGGCTATATTGCTGCTGATGAGGTCCATTCTGAGCCTTTGGGCGGTAAGCCCTGTTGAGGCTATATTGAAACTGTCAAACATTCCCATTTGTCACCCCTTACGACGCCGATCTCATAGAAAGTTTCAGCATCTTAAAATTATGGTTCATTCCGGCTACAAAACTATTATAACGCATAAGATTCTTTGCCGCCTCGACCATTTCTTTTTCCATATCAACGTTATTGCCGTTGTTCAAAGCGGTAGTATCATAATCAAGGTTTACCCTTATATTGACATCCCTGATATCCCTTTCCGTGTAAAAAGGTATATGTTTCTCGTGTTCCATTAGAGCCGGCAGTTTGTTATCGGGATTATTATTGGCAGCTATAACGCGTTTGAGTTCGCTTTCGAAATTGACATCGCTTCTCTTAAAATGAGGCACGTTCACATTGGCGATATTATCCGCTATAACCTTGCGCCTGACGGTTTCGGTATCAAGCGCTCTTTCAAGCATAAAATTTGTACGCATAAGACCGCTGTCTCTGAACATTCCTGCCTCCCTCCTAAATATGTCTCTAACTTGTTATTCGGCAAAACAGAAAAATCCATGAGTATTTTTTGAGACGCCTTGTTTAGAATGGACGAGGCAATAGCTGTCCGAGTTAAAAATATATAATAAATTTGTAATAGAGCATCGTTAACACTCCTATATTATAAAGAACTAGTGAAATTGTTAATACAACATGTATTATGAGTGCAAATACCCATTTATACTTTTTTCTTAAAATACTGACACATATAATAAAACCCAATAAAAACCATATAAATGAAATTGCACTATAATATATATAAGCCTCTAAAGATGAATAGCCCATCAAATGATTTGGTCCACTTCCAAAAAAATATAACTTCGGATGTCTAATGGCTCTATGAATCTCGGTATACATAAATATAGAAAAAAACAGACATATCGCACTATATACTATCACTAATATCTTATTTATCACGTGGATACTCTACA
>Ga0082212_10012171_pt1 | contig 10859 bp, 9 predicted proteins | sample TergutNt197P3_FD_71548 | JGI IMG/M metagenome (GOLD analysis project Ga0082212, IMG submission 71548) | Neocapritermes taracua P3 segment gut microbial communities from Petit-Saut dam, French Guiana - Nt197 P3 | ecosystem: Host-associated > Arthropoda: Insects > Digestive system > Gut ...
CCCTCAACCCCCCCGTCCACCACCCCGTCAACCCCCCCGTCAACCACCCCGTCAACCGCTCCGTCAGCCGCGCCGTCGCCCGGGGCGTCGGCCACTGTGTCATCACCGGCCGTGTCATCGCTCCCGGCGCCGTTGCCCATTGTGTCGTCACTATTCGTGTCGTCGCCGGCGGGCCCTTTCGCCTCGTCGCCGGCGGGCAGGCCATCGCCGTCGGGAGCGGAGGGGGAGGCCGGAAGGCTCGGTTCGCCGTCCGCCGCCGCTCCCTCGGCCGCCTCGGCGCCCGGCTCCTGGGCTATGCCTTTGCCGCCTGGGCCTTCGTCGGCATTGGCCACGGTCAACGGCACCGCCAGCAGGCCGGCCACGGCGGCGCCGACCGCCAGGCGCGCCCAGTGGCGCGGAAGGAGGGGAGACGACGGGGGCACATTGCGACGCACGATCATGGCGGAACCTCCTGGGGCTGTCCCCAGCCTAGGAGAATCCGTTCTCGGGGGCGGAGGTGGCAGCCGTTGATCGACGGCTAGCCGTTGCGGCGCACCCCAATCGAGTCGCCGCCTGCTCCGTTCCAGTTACCCACCACGGGCAGGTCCGTGTCCCGCCCGAAGCGGAAGACCGAGTGGGCCTGGCCGCCGCCCAGCGAGTTGCTCTGGTAGAACATGCCGTCGCGCCAGATGCCCACCGTGTCGCTGCCGTTGCCGTTCCAGTCGCCAACCAGCAGCGTGTCACCGGTGCGCCCGTAGGTGAACGGCGGGACGTCGGCCTGGCCGGTGCCGTACTGCTGGTTGGTGAGGAAGATCTGGTTGCCGCGGCGAATCCCGAACGTGTCGATCCCGTTGCCGTTCCAGTCGCCCACCAGCAACTCGTCCCCGGCGCGGCCAAAGGAGAAGGTCTGCTCGGCCACCCCGCCGCGCGGGTTGTTGGTGAGGTGGATCAGGTTGCCGCGCCGGATGGCAAAGGTGTCCGTGCCATCGCCGTCCCAGTCGCCCACGTAGATCGTCTCTCCGGCGCGGCCAAAGGAGGCCACGGTGGTCCCGGAGCCCGGGTGGTTGCCGACGGCCTGGACAATCTGGTTGCCGCGGCGGACCGCAATCGTGTCCACTCCGCTGCCGTCCCAGTCCCCGACCAGGATCGCGTCATCGGCCCGGCCGAAGGTGAAATCGTGGTGGGCGCCCCCGGCGTTGTTCAGGTTGCGCAGCAGGTAACGATTCCCCGGCCGCGGCGGCTCCGGCGGGGGAGGCGGAGCCGGCTCGACGACGGGCGGGGCGGCGCAGGCCCACGGCAGGAAGCCGTAGCCGTAGACATCGGCCTTGTGGTGTCGGCCGGCCACCCGCCCGTTGCGGTCGACCATACGCTCGCCCATGTCGTCGTTCCCGGCCGGGCGCCGCGCGTCGTCGTAATAGAGGATGCCGATGCGCGGGATGCCCCTCTCCGGGTAGTCGCCCGACATGAACACGATGGTGCGCCCGCCGGGAGGGCGCCGCCCCGCCAGTTCCGCCTTGGACATCCACAGCCCGTTCTGCCGGAAGTACGCCTCCCATTCGGGCAGGGTCTGCAGGCCGTAGAGCGGGCCGCTGGCCCCGAACGAGCCCAGCAGGTCGCGGACAAATCGCACCGAATCGGTAGAGGTGGTGCCGTACCAGCGCCCCACCCACTGCTTGGAGCGGGCGATCACCGCCGCGCCATCGGGCGGCGGGCAGGCCCCACCCTCCCCCGGCCAGGCGGCGCTCGCGGGTGGGGCCAGCAGCAGGCCGGCCGTCAGCGCGCTGACCAGAGCAAGGACAATCTTTCGCAGGCGTGGCATGGGCCCCATTCCAGCAGGACGCCCTCGCCGCCGGTAGCCCTGTCACTGGCTGATCGCTCACCGCGCGCCAGGAGGCAGCGCTACAGGTACTTGCCCTCCGGGAAGGTCATGACGTTCCAGGTGACGCCGAACTTGTCGGTGAGCAGGCCCCACCAGTCGCCTCCGCCCCAGGCGGCCTCGACAAACGGGACCGCGATGGTGCCGCCCTCGGCCAGGGCCGCGAAGGCGGCCTTGAGGTAGTCGAGGTCTGCGGGCTGGCCTGACAGTTCGATGCCGAGGTCGCCGGTGAAGCTGGTCGGCTGCAGGGTGTCCGACGCCTGCACCCGGAGGCCCTGCGCGGTGCGCAGCACGCCGTAGACCACGCCCTCGCGGGTGACCCCGGCGCACGCGGCCAGTCGGCAGTGCTAGCCGGCAAGGAGCGGCCAGACTCCCTCAGAGACGTTGGAGAGCAGGGTCACGATGGCCCCGCTTTCTGGGTTGTACTGCGTCCAGGTGGACACGCCCCGGTCGCCCCCCTGGAGCATGTAGTCGGGGCCGAGCCAGAAGCCGAGTCCATACGGGCGGTCGCCCGCTCCCATCGGGGCGGGCGTGGTGGGGGTGAGCACCTCCTCGCGCAGTTCGCGGCTGACGATTCGGTCAGATAGCAGCGCCCGCCAGAACTTGGTCAGGTCGCCCGCGGTGGTGTAGGCGCCGCCGTCGCCTCCGCCGCGCACCGCCACCAGCAGCACGTTGTGGCGCAGGCCCGTGGGGTGCAGGTAGCCCAGGGCGGCATCCCCCGGCAGCTCGTCTTGCCGCAGGAAGGCCGAGCGGGTCATCCCGGCCGCGCCGAACACGCGGGCCTCGACCAGCTCGTGAAACGGGGTGCCGCTGACCCGCCCGGCCACCAGGGCGGCCACGCAGAAGGCGCCATTGTTGTACTTGAACACCCTCCCCGGCGCGCTGACCTGCCGGTGCCCGGCCAGGACGGGCAGAAACTGTTCGGCATCGGTCAGCAGGGCCGTCGGGACCGAATAGGTCACGGGTGAGGCCGCCACGGACTCGTCCCAGTAGTCGCCGATGCCGGAGGTGTGATTCAGCAGGTGCCGCACGGTGACGCCGTCGTCGATCAGCGGCAGGTCCGCCCCCAGGATCGGGCGGACGGGATCGTCGAACGCGAGCCGACCGTCGTCCACCAGGGCGGCCACCGCCAGCGCCGTGAACGCCTTGGTGATGGAGGCCGTGCCGAAGCGGGTGTCAGGGGTGTTGGGCACGCCGTGGGCGCGGTCGGCCAACCCAAACGCGGCCTCCGTGGCCTTGCCGTCGGCACCATCTACCCTGATCACCCCGCTAAAGCCGTTCAGTTCGGCGGCGGTGATCAGTCTCTGGGCAAGCGCGCGCATGGCGCGAGCCTAGCCGCTATCGGCGGGGGCATCGAGCCCGCCGGCAGGGCGGGCGGCAGGGGGAAGCAGGCGGGCGGCTCGATCCCTGCCCTGGTCAGCGATCTGCGACGGTTTCAAGCACCCACGAGGCCGGAGTAGGATGACGCCGTACACAAAGTAGTGATCCGTGGGATCACCCCAGACCGCAAGGAATCTCATGCAGTTGCTTCAAGGCAAGAATGTGCTGGTGACCGGCATTCGCACCGATGCGTCGATCGCCTTCCAGGTGGCAAAGGTGGCGCAGGAGGCGGGCGCCAATGTGGTGTTGTCCTCGGTTGAGCGCGCCATGGACCTGACGCTGGAGGCCGCCGCCAAGCTGCCGACCACGCCGCCTGTGGTCGAGCTCGACGTCACCAACGACGAGCACCTGGCAAGCCTCCCCCAACGCCTGAAGGAAGTCGGCTTCGACCGGATCGATGGCGTCGTCCACTCGATTGCCTTCGCCCACCGCACCGTCATGGGCGGCAACATGTTTGACAACGACCCCACCGGCGAGTGGGACCGCATCTCGCAGGCCCTGCGCACCTCCGCCTACTCCTACAAGGCGCTGGTCTCCGCCGCCAAGCCACTCATGCCGGCCGGCTCGGCCGTCGTCGGGCTCACCTACGACTCCCGCTTCGCGTGGCCCGACTACAACTGGATGGGCGTCGCCAAGGCCTGCCTGGAGGCCACCAACCGGTACATGGCGCGCGACCTCGGCCGCGACGAGATTCGCTGCAACCTGGTGTCCGCCGGCTCGATCCTGACCCCCGCCGCCCTGGGCGTTCCCGGCTTCGAGGAGCAGATGGCCGCCGGTTCCCACAAGATTCCGTTGCCCTGGGACCCCAAGAACGCGCAGCCCGTCGCCCGCTCGGTGGTCGGCCTGCTCTCCGACTGGTTCCCGATGACCACCGGCGACGTCGTCTTTGCCGACGGCGGCCTCCACGCGGTCAACGAGGAATAGACCACTGATTTTCCGCAGTACCTACATTTGTAAACAAACCAATCACACTGTCAAGGAGCATTAACGTGCCATCGTTGCAAAATGAAGTGAACTACCGGGGTATGAGCACCACCCGCCGCTGGCTGCTGCTCGCCCTGGTGTCCGCCGGATCCTCGATCATGTACTACATCCCCTACCTCAGGTGGGTGTTCCCCGATCAGATGGTGGCGGCCCTGGACATTAGCAACCAGCAGTTGGGCCAGCTGATGTCGGCCTACGCCATCACGGCCCTGGTCTGCTACCTGCCCGCCGGCATCCTTGCCGACAAGATTCGCATGCGGACCCTCAGCTGGATCGGCTACCTCTCGACGGCGGCCCTGCTGTTCGTCTACGCCACCCTGCCCTCGTTTGGCGTGATGATCCTGCTGATGATCGCCCTCGGTGTGACCACCATCCTCATCTGGTGGGGCACCCGCTTCAAGCTGGTGCGCCTGCTGTTTGCTGAGGACCAGTACCAGAGCCGCATCGGCTGGTCGTACATGTTCTTCGCCCTGGCTGGCCTGGCGATCGGTAACGGCATCGCCCAGATCATCCTGCGCACCTACGGTGAGGGCTACGAGGCCAACTTCCTGCGCGTGCTGCTCATCGTCGTCGGCTCGATCATCGCCGTGATGGGTGTCCTGTCCCTGCTGTTTGTCCCGAAGTTCGACAACGAGTTCGACCCGAACGCCGCGCGAGTGTCGCTCTCGGAGTTCTGGCAGGCGCTGCGCAACCCGGCCGTCATCTTCGCCGCGGTCACCATGTTCTCCGTCTACTTCGTGAACACGTCCATGACCTACACCACCCAGTGGCTGACCATGGGCCCGGTCCTGGCCTCCACTGTGATCGCCACCAACATCGCCAACCTGCGCTCCTACGGCGTCGGGGTGATCTCCGGCCCGGTCGGTGGCACGCTCACCAAGATCGTTGGCTCCACCTCCAAGATGATCATGGGCATCTCGACCATCGTGATCGGCATCCTGCTCGTCTTCATCTTCGTGCCGTGGGGCGCGGGCACCGCCGTGCTGGCCGCCGTGATCGTGCTGGTGATGGCCTTCTTCACCCTCGCCCAGTTCTACATCGCCTCCGGCCAGCTGACCGAGGCCCGCGTGCCGACGCCCATCTTTGGCGCCGCCACCGGCGTCCTCTCGCTGGTTGGCTTCCTGCCCGACACCTTCCGTGACATCATCTTCGGTGGCTGGGTGGACGACTTCGAGGCCGGCACCCGCGACAACGCCTTCCAGCAGATCTTCTGGGTGGTGGTTAGCGTGGCAGTCGTCGGCATCATCGCGTCCTACGGGGTGCTGCGCATCTCGCGCAAGAAGGCCAAGGCCGAAGAGCTCGCCGGAGCCCTGGTGTAGCCCATGCCCTCCCTCAGCCAGCCTGACGCGGTGCCGGTCCTCGACCGGCTCACCGCCCAGATGCGAGACATCCTCGACTTCCAGACCGTCGAGTCGGCGGATTCCCCCCAGCGGGCGGCCGACGACTTCGCGGGCATGCGGCTCGACTACCGGACCGGTCGCGCCCATTGGAACGAGGGTGGCCCGCAGATGCTGGTCACCTCGGATGGGGTCGTCGACACGCTCGACAGCCCCATCCGGGTGCGGTTTCACCGCCCCACCGGCGCGCCCAACCCAGCCGTCATCGTCTACCTGCACGGCGGCGGCTGGATCCTCGGTGACCTGGACACCCACGACCGGGTGATGCGCAACCTGGCCCACCACACGGGGGCCGTGGTGGTGGGGGTGGACTACAGCCTCGCCCCGGAGGCGCGCTTCCCGGTGCCGATCGAGCAGGCCGTGGCCGTGGCCGAGCATGTCGCGGCCCACGCCTCGGAGCTCGGCGTCGACGGCACCAACCTCTCCTTTGCCGGCGATTCGGCCGGCGCCCATCTCGCCCTGGCCGCCACCCTCCGCCTCGCCGAGCGCGGCTCGGCGGTCAGGCCGCGCTGCCTGCTGCTGTTCTACGGCGTCTACGGGCTGATCGACTCGCCTGGCCGTCGCCTCCTTGGCGGCCCCTGGGACGGCATGTCCCGCGCCGACCTGGAGTTCTACCTGTCTCAATACCTGGCGACGCCCGACGACGCGCGCCACCCCCTCTTCGACCAGCTGGCGGCCGACCTGTCACCGGTTCCGCCCTGCTACCTGGCGGCCACCGACCTCGACCCGGTCAAGGACGACTCCGTCACCCTCTCGGCCCTGCTGACCAGGCAGGGCACCCCCAACGAGCTGACCATGTTCGAGGGCGTGCTGCACGGATTCCTGCACTACACCCGGCAGCTGGATGAGGCCGTCGCCGCCTTTGAGGGCGCCGCCGCCTTCTACTCCCGGCACGCGAACTGACCACCGACCCCTACCTGACCATCTAGGAGAAAATCGTGACCGCACAGCCCGAGGCCATCGCCACCGAGGTTCCCAAGTTCGGCCCCCTGGCGGGTGTCACCGTCGTCTACTCCGCCATCGAGATCGCGGCGCCGACGGCCGCGGCGCTGATGGCCGAGTGGGGTGCCAACGTGATCTGGCTGGAGAACACGCGCGTGGGAGACTCCATGCGCGACACGGCCTGGATCAAGGAGGTGGAGCGCCGCAACCAGCGCTCGGTGGCCATCAACCCGTTCAAGCCCGGGGGCCGCGAGGCGTTCCTGAAGCTGATCGAGCAGGCCGACATCTTCATCGAGTCCTCGAAGGGACCGGTCTACGCCGCCCGCGGCCTTACCGATGAACTGCTCTGGGAGCACAAGCCCGACCTGGTCATCTGCCACGTCTCGGGCTACGGCCACACCGGCGAGGAGAAGATGGTCAACCGCGCCGCCTACGACCGCACGGTCCAGGCCTACATGGGCTACCTGGCCCAGAATGGCCTGCCCGAGCAGCCGATGGCCCCCGGCCCCTACGGCGCCGACTATTTCACCGCGATGATGGTCGCCTCTTCCTCCCTGGCCGCCCTCCACAAGGCCAAGGCCACCGGCGAGGGCGAGTCGATCGACTGCGCCATGTACGAGGCGATGCTGCGCATCGGCGCCTACTACATGGTCGACTACTTCAATGAGGGCATCGAATACGACCGCCCCGGCCCCCGCAACCAGAACCTCTGCGCCATCGGTGAGTACGCCTGCGCCGACGGCTTCGTCTCGATCATCTGCTACGGAGCCCCGCAAAACGAGTTCCTGCTGCGCACCATCGGCCTGGGCCACCTGTGGGGCACCGAGGACTACCCAGAGGGCAGCACCGCCCTGTGGAAGCACGGGCCGCAGGCCGCGCTCATCGAGGAGAAGCTGGAGGCCTTCCTGCTGACCAAGACGGCCGCGGAGGTTGACGAGCTGTTCTCCCCGCAGGCCATCGCCGTGGGCATCATCAACGAGGTCCGCGACCTGGAGGGCCTGGAGCACTTCCAGCTGCGCGAGAACATCATCGAGTGGGAGACCAACGAGGGCAAGCCGGTCAAGGGCATCAACATCTTCCCGAAGTTTGCCCGCAACCCCGGCAAGATCTGGCGCCCGATGCCCAAGCTCGGCCAGGACACCGAGGCCGTCCTGACCGCCGCCGGGGTGACCAAGGAGCAGATCGCTGAGTTGGTCGAGGCCGGGCTCATCCGCCTCGCTGACTGACCCCCGCCCCCAGCCATAGTCCTCACCCCGCGAAAGGTACGCCTCCAATGGTTGACAGCGTTGGCCCGCTGACCCTCAACGACCTCTGGGCCTGGCTCTCTTCCGCGCGCGGGGATCGCCCCTTTCTGACCTTCATCGAGCAGAAGGGGGCGGTCCGCCGCGCCACCTACCGGGCCTTCGACGACGAGATCAACCAGATGGCGAACCTGCTGTCTGCTCACGGCGTGCGGCCCGGCGAGAATGTCATCCTGCAGCTGCCCTCCAGCGTCGACTTCCTGCGTTCGATGTTCGCCCTGGCCAAGATCGGGGCGGTGGCGGTTCCCATCAACCGCGACTATCAGCCCCAAGAGGTTGAGCACATCCGGAAGGTCTGTGCGGCCGACGCCGCCATCGTGGTGGCAGACAAGGCCGAGGCCAGCGCCACCCAGACCGGGCTCAAGACCCTGTTTGTTGCCGGCGACTGGCCGGGGGAGCGCGCCGCCCGGCCCGATGGCGCGGCCCGGACGATTGGCCTTGGCCTGTGCCCTGGGCAGCCGACCATCTTCACCCCGGACGTCAAGATCACCAGCGACACCCCGGCGATGATGTTGTTCACCTCGGGTACCACGGCGGCCCCCAAGGGGGTGGTCATCACGCACGCCAACTGCCTGCACTCGGGGCTGTACCACAACTGGCAGATGGCGATGACCGACCGAGACCGGCTGTTGACCACCATGCCGATGGAGCACTCCAACTTCCAGCTCGCCGGGCTCATGCCAGTTCTGACGGTGGCCGCCGAGCTGGTCGTCGTCCAGCAGTACAGCGCCAGCCGCTTCTGGAGACAGGTGCGCGAGCAGCGCGCCACCTTGATCCAGGCCGTCGCCACGATCGTCAAGACGCTGCTGCTGCAGCCGGTGGACCCGGACGAGACCCGCCACGCGGTGCGGGACGTGCAGTACTATCTCACGCTCGACGACGACGCCAAGGAACAGTTCGAGCGGCGCTTCAACACTCAGCTGCTCAACTGTTACGGCCTGACCGAGACCATCAACTGGGTCATCACGGACTTCGCGCACGGGCCGCGCCGCTGGCCGTCGATTGGCCGGGTGGGCCTCGGGTACCAGGCGCGCGTGGTCGATTCCTTTGGGCACGAGGCGCCCGCCGGAGAGGTGGGTGAGATCCAGATCAAGGGCGACAAGGGTCGTTCCATGATGCTGGAGTACTACCGCGACCCGGAGGCCACGGCGCGGGCCTACACCCCCGATGGCTGGTTCCGCACCGGGGATCGCGGCTACGTGGACGACGATGGCTGGTTCTTCTTCACCGGCCGCAGCTCGGACATCATCAAGCGGGCAGGGCGCAACATCTCCGCCCTTGAGGTCGAGGAACAGTTGCTGGCCCACCCGGGGGTGGCCGAGGCGGCCGTCGTCGGCGCGCCCGATGAGATTCGCGACGAGGCCGTGATGGCCTTCGTCGTCCCTCGCCTGGGCGAGACGCTCGACCCCGCAGAGGTGCTCGGCTTTGTTGCGGGCCGGATCGCCGCGTACAAGGTGCCCTCCGAGGTGATTGTCTCTACCGACCTGCCCCGCACCTCCACCGGCAAGATCGCTAAACGTCTGCTTGTCCCCCCGGCGCCTGAATCCCAGTCGCCCCGATAGATAAGGAAACTGCCCCTCATGAGTGAATCACTGCGCACTACCGTCAACGATGGAGTGCTTGAGATCGTCTTGGATCGGCCGAAGGCCAATGCCATCGACGCCGCCACCAGCCAGGAAATGTGCCGGGTGTTCCAGGAGTTCCGCGACGACCCCGCCCTGCGGGTGGCCATCGTCACCGGCGCCGGCGAGCGCTTCTTCTCGGCCGGCTGGGACCTGAAGGCGGCCGCCGAGGGCGAGGCTCCCGACGCCGACTTCGGCCCGACGGGCTTTGCCGGCCTGACCGAGTTCTTCGACATCAACAAGCCGGTCATCGCGGCCGTCAACGGCTACGCCGTCGGTGGCGGGTTCGAGCTGGCCCTGTCCTGCGACATGGTGGTCGCCTCGGAGAACGCCAAGTTCGCCCTGCCCGAGGCCGCCATCGGCATCGTGCCCGACTCCGGTGGCATCCTGCGCCTGCCGAAGATCCTGCCCCCGGCCATCCTCAACGAGATGTTGATGACCAACCGGGTGATGGGCGCCGAGGAGGCGCTGCGCTGGGGCGTGGTCAATGCCGTCGTGCCCCCCGCGGACCTGCTGGACGCCGCCCGCAACCTCGCCGAGCAGATTAAGGCCAGTGCGCCGCTGTCGGTGAGCGCCATCAAGGAGATTGTCCGGGCCACCAGCGAGATGACAGTGGCCGAGGGCTTCGCCCACATGCGTTCCGGCGTCTTGGAGACCTACCCGGCGCTGCTCCGCTCCGAGGACGCGACCGAGGGCCCGCTGGCCTTTGCCGATGGGACAGAAAAGGTTGATGATCCGCTCGCTGACGCCTTCGGTGACGGTTTCAAGATTCAGTTTCTCATCCGGGTACAGGGGGGTTAGGTTGTCAAATGGAATGCGGTTCTGGGCCACTGTTGGGTCGTCGTAGTTTACCGTTTCTACCCGGAGCATTGCAAAGAAGCGTTCCCCTTCCTTGGGGCTGCGGATCTGGCCGTAGACCGTGTCCCCGGTCTTGAGGGCAAAAAGCCGTATCTGGCTGGGGCTGATGTAAATGTCGTCGGGCCCGGGGAGATAGGAATTCTGGGGGCTCCGCAAAAAGCCGTAGCCATCAGGCAGAATTTCCAGGGAACCGTAGGCATAGATGATGCCTCCCCGCTCGGTGTGGGCTTTTAAAAGGGTGAAAATGATTTCCTGCTTTTTAAGCGAAACCATGTCATCGTGGGAGATATTATACACCGCCGCCAGGTCGCGAAGGTCGATCATGTTAAGGCGGATGAGCTCATTTATCGTAAGCCGGGGCTTTCCGTTGTCCTGATCGAGGCGGGGTTCGGGCCTGCCGTAAATATCCGGCATGGACGGCATCTTGGGCAGCGTGCCGGAGGCCGCTTCCCTGAACTGAGGGGCCTTGCTGTCAGCAGCGTTCGCCTCCGCAGCGGCCCGGCGGGGGCGGGTGCGGACT
>Ga0082212_10012172_pt1 | contig 10858 bp, 5 predicted proteins | sample TergutNt197P3_FD_71548 | JGI IMG/M metagenome (GOLD analysis project Ga0082212, IMG submission 71548) | Neocapritermes taracua P3 segment gut microbial communities from Petit-Saut dam, French Guiana - Nt197 P3 | ecosystem: Host-associated > Arthropoda: Insects > Digestive system > Gut ...
TACGCCGTCCGGTAATTTAATTGAACCTGTAACGTCGGTTGTTCTGAAATAGAACTGAGGACGATATCCGTCAAAGAAAGGCGTATGGCGTCCGCCTTCATCCTTTGTCAAAACGTAAATTTGAGCCGTAAATTCTGTATGAGGTTTAATTGAACCCGGTTTTGCCAAAACTTGTCCGCGCTCAATTTCGTCACGGTTAACACCGCGAAGTAAAGCGCCTACATTGTCGCCTGCAACAGCTTCGTCTAATAATTTTCTGAACATCTCAAGGCCTGTTACAACAACTGATCTTGACTTTTCGGTAAAGCCCACGATTTCTACTGTGTCGTTAACTTTTGCAATACCTCTTTCAACTCTGCCGGTAGCAACTGTGCCGCGGCCTGAAATTGTAAATACGTCTTCGACAGGCATTAAGAAAGGTTTGTCCGCTTCACGCTTAGGATCGGGTATATAACTGTCTACCGCGTCCAGTAATTCCTGAATGCATTTTGTATCGGGACTGTTTATTAAAGCGTCGCCTGTTAATTTCTGACAAGCTTCCAAAGCTTTAACAGCGGAGCCCTTAATAATAGGTGTTTTGTCGCCGTCAAAGTTATATTTTGATAATAATTCTCTGATTTCCATTTCTACCAATTCGGCAAGCTCAGGGTCTGCAGCGTCCATCTTATTCATAAAAACAATAATATGCGGAACGCCAACCTGACGAGCCAATAGAATATGCTCTCTTGTCTGAGGCATAGGACCGTCGGTTGCGGCAACTACCAATATAGCGCCGTCCATTTGAGCCGCGCCGGTTATCATGTTTTTAACGTAGTCGGCGTGTCCCGGACAGTCAACGTGCGCATAATGACGCTTTACTGTCTGATATTCAACGTGAGCGGTATTAATTGTTATACCTCTTGCCTTTTCTTCCGGTGCGGAATCGATTTGGTCATATTTTTTAGCTTCTCCGAAGCCCTTTGCGGCCGAAAACATTGTAATTGCCGCTGTTAAAGTTGTTTTACCATGATCAACGTGGCCAATTGTACCTATGTTAACATGGGGTTTACTTCTGTCAAATTTTGACTTAGCCATTTATTTAGCCCTCCATAAGATTTTATTATAAGTTTGCTTGCAATTACAATAAATTGCCAGATACCTAAACATTTTATAATATATTTTTATAATTGTCAATAAAATTTATCGAATTTTATGTTTTTGTCCTGTCGCCTATTATTTTCTCAAAAACCGATTTCGGAACAGGTTCGTAGTGGTCAAATTGCATGGAATAGCTGCCTCTGCCGCTTGTTCTTGACCTTAAATCCGTGGCGTAACCGAACATTTCAGACAACGGTATTAATGCGTTTATAACCTTTGCGCCGTTTCTGTCTTCGGAGGAAAAAATCGTGCCGCGCCTTCCCGAAACGTTTCCCATTAAGTCGCCGAAATAATCCTCGGGAGTAACAATTTCCACTTTCATCATCGGCTCCAATAAAATAGAATCTCCCTTTTTCATTCCGTCTTTAAACGCCATAGAGCCCGCTATTTTAAACGCCATCTCAGAACTGTCAACCTCGTGGAAGCTGCCGTCGTATACAGTAACTTTAAAATCCACGCATTCGTACCCGGCTAAAACGCCGCTTTGCTTTGCTTCTTCAATCCCTTTATTTATTGCGGGAATATATTCTTTCGGAATAGAACCGCCTACGGTTTTGTCTATAAATTCATAGCCCTTACCCTGTTCGTTAGGTTCCATTTTTATTTTACAATGTCCGTATTGTCCTTTGCCGCCGGATTGACGCACATATTTACCTTCGGCCTCGACCGCTTTACGTATTGTTTCGCGGTAAGCAACCTGTGGTTTGCCGACATTAGCCTCAACTTTAAACTCACGCAGCAATCTGTCGACAATTATTTCAAGATGTAATTCGCCCATCCCGGCAATAATTGTCTGTCCGGTTTCAACGTCAGTATAGGTTTTAAAAGTCGGATCCTCCTCGGCAAGTTTAATAAGTGCCAAAATCATTTTTTCCTGACCGGCTTTTGTTTTCGGCTCAATAGCTACTTTAATTACGGGATCCGGAAATTCCATTTTTTCTAAAATTATCGGCGTTTTTTCATCGCATAGAGTATCGCCGGTTGTCGTATCCTTTAATCCTACAATAGCGACAATGTCCCCCGAATAAATTTCGTTGCAATCTTCTCTGTGGTTTGCGTGCATGTGAACAAGCCTTCCGATACGCTCTTTCTTGTTTTTTGTGGAATTTAACGCGTAGGAACCCGCGGTTAATTTGCCTGAATAAATTCGCATATATGCAAGTTTTCCCACAAACGGGTCAACGGTAATTTTGAAAACCAAGCCTGAAAACGGCGCTTTGTCGTTGCACTGTCTGATTTCTTCATTGCCCTTTTCGTTAACGCCTTTAATGTGGTCGACGTCTAAGGGAGACGGCATATAATCTATTACCGCGTCCAATAGTTTTTGAACGCCTTTGTTTTTATAAGAAGTGCCGCATAAAACGGGCGTTACCTTCATTCCCACTACACATTTCCGTAAAACCGACTTAATTTCTTCAACCGAGATATCTTGGCCTTCTAAAAATTTCATTCCGACTTCGTCGTCATGGTCGGCGCAAAATTCTATTATTCTATTTCTTGCCTTTGTAGCTTTATCAATCATATCGGAAGGGACGGGCCCGGTTTCCGTTTCTTTTCCCTTGTCGTCCAAATAAACGGTCGACTCAAACTTAATTAAGTCTATAATACCCTTAAAAGTATCTTCTTTACCTATCGGTAATTGCAGCGGCAAAGGATTAGCACCCAAGCGGCTTTTTAACATATTAACGCAGTTTTCAAAATTCGCGCCGTTTATATCCATTTTATTAACATACGCGATACGAGGAACCTTATATTTATCCGCCTGTCTCCAAACGGTTTCGGATTGCGGTTCGACGCCGCCTTTTGCGCAAAATAAAGCAACGGCTCCGTCAAGGACACGCAAGCTTCTCTCTACCTCTACCGTAAAATCAACGTGTCCCGGCGTATCGATTATATTAATTGAATGCGTAGGATACTGCTTAACGCTTCCCGCCCATTGACATGTCGTAGCGGCGGATTGAATAGTTATACCGCGTTCTTGTTCTTGCGCCATGCTGTCCATAGTTGCCGTTCCTTCGTGAACTTCTCCGGTCTTGTGAATTTTCCCGGTATAAAACAAAATACGCTCGGTAGTGGTTGTTTTTCCCGCGTCTATATGCGCCATTATACCTATATTTCTTATTTGTTGTAAGTCAAACTCTCTGGCCATAAATATACTCCGATTCATTAGTTTATTGAAATTATGTTTTTTGCGTTTAGATTAATTGTGTCCGGAAAATATTCCGGACACCGCAAAACAATTTAAAATTAATTTAAATTTTACCAGCGATAATGAGCAAACGCGCGGTTTGCTTCCGCCATACGGTGAGTGTCCTCTTTCTTTTTAAACGCGGAGCCCGCGCTGTTAAACGCATCCATTATCTCTCCCGCTAATTGCTCCGCCATTGTCCTTTCCGACCTTTTTCTCGCGGCAATAACCAACCAGCGAATACCTAAAGTTTGACGTCTCTCGGGACGAATTTCAATAGGAACCTGATAATTTGCTCCGCCCACTCTTCTTGCTTTAACTTCTAAAACCGGCATAATGTTGTTAAGCGATTTTGTGAAAATTTCCATAGGACTTAAATTTAACTTTTTTGCGGCCATGTCAAAAGCATCGTAAACAATCTTTTGAGCTACGCCGCGTTTGCCGTCCAGCATTATTTGGTTAATTAATTTTGTAACAACCTTGCTTCCGTATACCGGATCTTCCAAAACATCCCTCTTTGGAATGTTACCTCTTCTTGGCATAATATTCTCCTTTTATTTTTTCGGATAATTTTTTTAATGTTTTTACACTTCTTAGTGTTTTAGTTAATAAATTTCAGTACAGCACACACCGCTAATTGCTAAAGCCATTTAGCTATGTCTCTTCTGCAAATCAAATTTGCATACTGCTTACCGTATTATTATCCGAAATTTATAATCGCATTATAATACAGGTAAATCTACAGGCCGCTGAAAAAGGCCTTGATAGCGGTAAAAATCGGAACTTTGGTCTTGAAATGTATTACAGATACTATTTCTCCGCCCAAAAACTACGCTTTTTACCACTCTGAAGCCCTTTTTGAGCGCCCTTTTTATTTATTCCTTAATTTACCAATCCTCTTTTAACAATCTTATTTGGGACGTTTTGCGCCGTATTTTGAGCGCGACTGTTTGCGCTTTGCTACGCCCGCGGTGTCTAAGGTTCCGCGTATAATATGATATCTAACGCCGGGCAAGTCCTTAACCCTGCCTCCACGAACAAGCACGGAACTGTGTTCCTGAAGGTTGTGTCCTTCTCCCGGAATATACATTGTGCCTTCTTCGCCGTTTGACAGCCTTACTCTCGCAATTTTTCTAAGCGCGGAATTGGGCTTTTTAGGCGACGTTGTAGTTACCGTTAAGCAAACTCCTCTTTTTTGAGGACATTCTTCAAGCGCCGGACATTTGCTTTTAACTTCTAACTTTTTCCGTCCCGAGCGAATAAGCTGATTAATTGTAGGCATATTTGTTTACCTCCTTATATTTTAATGCGATTTGTATTTTTAAATTGAGAATCAGTTCTTTTTCAAAATTCCGACTACGCCGCACGGAACATCTAATTTGCAAATACTGGACAATTCCGATTTAGACAATAAAACATGTGTCTTAACATTCTCTTTATTACTCTTTATTATCTTTTCTTTGAACTGCTCATCAGAATCTATTGCCATAACAATACAATCTAATTTGTTTTCTTCTAAACTCCGTAAAGTCTGTTTGAGTCCGATAACCTTATCGGATTTTTTTATCAAATTGACAATGCTTGCATATTCTATCATTTTTTTTAATTTTCGTCAAATACTTTGACGCCATTTTTATCTCCTGCCGCTGCTAAAATCGGAGTTAATGACTTATACTCTCTCATTCCGGTTCCGGCGGGAATCAGTTTGCCTATAATAACGTTTTCTTTTAACCCGTTTAAAGGATCAATTTTGTTTTTAATTGCGGCTTCGGTTAAGACTCTTGCGGTTTCCTGGAAGGACGCCGCGGCAAAGAACGAGTCGGTGGCAAGCGACGCTTTAGTTATTCCCAACAAAGAGCGCTTAGCTGTTGCGGGGCGGCCGCCTTTGTCGAGCGCCGCTTCGTTTTCCTCTTCAAACTTAAATATATCCATCAACTCGCCCGGCAGAATATTCGTGTCTCCGATATCCTCTACCTTAACTTTTTTAAGCATCTGGCGGACAATTATTTCAATGTGTTTATCGTTAATTTCAACACCCTGATTTCTGTACACGCTCTGAACTTCACGCAACAGATAATCCTGAACTCCTTTTACGCCTTTAGTCTTTAAAATATCATGGGGATTAATTGAACCCTCGGTTATAACGCTTCCGGGCTCTAATACATCTCCTTGCTTAATTTTTAATCTTGCGCCGAAAGGAATAATATATTCCTGAGCCTTCCCGTCTTCGGTTTTTACAATAACTTTTTTTGCGCCGTTTGTTTCCGTAATGTCCGCAACACCGGTATATTCACAAACTATAGCCACACCCTTTGGCTTTCTTGCTTCAAACAACTCCTCGACCCTCGGAAGACCCTGCGTAATATCGTCGCTCGACGCAACGCCACCCGTATGGAAAGTACGCATAGTAAGCTGTGTTCCCGGCTCTCCTATTGACTGGGCCGCAATTATACCTACGGATTCACCAATTTGAACAGGCTGACCGGTTGCCATATTTTTGCCGTAACATTTAGCGCAAATACCGTTTTTAGCTTTGCAGGTTAAAACTGTTCTTATGTTAACCGAGTTAATTCCGGCGTCCACTATACTTTTAGCGGAAACTTCGGTAATCATCTCGCCGGCTTTGACATATACTTCGTTGGTTTTCGGATTTACTACGTCGTTTGTTGCAAAACGTCCTACTAATCTGTCAAACAAGCTTTCTATAATTTCTTTTTGGTTTTCTCCGGTAATTGCCGATACCGGCATTCCTTTGGGAGTTTCCGAAAGATTACTAAAACAATCTTCTTCCCTGACAATAACTTCCTGACTGACATCCACAAGGCGGCGTGTCAGGTACCCCGAGTCGGCCGTTTTTAAAGCGGTGTCCGCGAGACCCTTTCTGCCGCCGTGAGAAGAAATAAAGTACTCTAATACCGTTAAACCTTCTCTAAAGCACGCTCTTACCGGAACTTCAATAATTTTTCCCGAAGGATTACTCATAAGGCCGCGCATACCCGACAACTGACGGATTTGATTTTTGTTACCGCGTGCGCCGGAGTTTGCCATCATCCAAACGGGATTAAACTCGTTTAGCATCGGCTCTACTTTTATAGTTAAAATCTGCTTTGTTATATCTGCCTTAGCGTTTATAGTATTTATCAAATTAACGTGTTTTTCACTTATTACTTCGCCTTTTTTTACTATTACACTGCTATCGGCAGGATTTTTAATATCTTCCGCCGCAACTAAATTTTTAATAAGTTCGGCATCGTCAAAAGAGAACTTGCCGCCGACTAAAGCGCTTGTTACGTTTTCGGTGGCTTCCGTCCAAACCCTTACTATAGATTTATAACGTTCCTCGGAAGTTGTAAAGCCGCGGTTGTATTTTTTTTCTATATCCAAAACCTTTTTCTCGGCGTCGTTTATATAAACCTTCTTATTGGGCGGAATGTGCATATCAAATACCGAGGTTGTAATTGCGCCGAGTGTGGAATACTTAAATCCCATATTCTTTATTTTGTCTAACATTTCCGCTGTTTTTGTCGCGCCCTTTTGTTTAAAGCAGCTTTCAACAATTTTTTGCAGCTCTTTTTTACCCACTAAGAAATCTATTTCTAAATCTAATTCTTCTTCTAATGTTTCTCTCTTTTTAAAGCCTAAGTCCTGAGGAATACTTTCGTTAAATAAAATTCTTCCTACCGAAGTTTTAATCATTTTAGAGTAAACTTCACCGTCAATTTTTCCGCTGAAACGAACATTAATAGGAACCTGCAAATCAAGCTGCTTTGTCTGATACGCCATGATAGCTTCTTCTTTGTCCTTAAAATACTTACCGGCGCCTTTGCCCTCGGATTTTAAAATAGTTAAATAATAACTTCCTATAACCATATCCTGCGTCGGTGATACCACAGGCCGTCCGTCCGATAACTTTAAAATATTATTTGTGGCAAGCATTAAAAACCTGGCTTCCGACTGCGCTTCTATAGACAAAGGAACGTGCACCGCCATTTGGTCGCCGTCAAAGTCGGCGTTAAAAGCGGAACAAACAAGCGGATGAATTTTTAAAGCTCTGCCCTCTATTAAGACGGGCTCAAACGCCTGAATTGACAATCTGTGCAAAGTGGGAGCGCGGTTCAGTAAAACCGGATGATCGGAAATTACTTCCTCTAAAACGTCCCAAACCTTTGGATTTGCTCTTTCCACGGTACGCTTTGCGCTTTTAATATTGTGCGATGTGTTTTGCTCGACAAGCTTTTTCATTACAAACGGCTTAAATAATTCAAGCGCCATTTCTTTTGGAAGACCGCATTGATAAAGCTTTAACTCCGGCCCTACGACAATAACCGAACGGCCTGAATAGTCAACACGTTTTCCTAAAAGGTTTTGCCTAAAACGCCCTTGCTTCCCGCGCAGCATTCCGCTTAAAGACTTTAGTTCCCGGTTTCCGGGGCCTGCTATGGGCTTGCCCCTTCTGCCGTTATCAATCAGCGCGTCAACCGCCTCTTGAAGCATGCGCTTTTCGTTTCTTACAATAATGTCCGGGGCTCCAAGCTCTATCAATCTTTTTAAACGATTGTTGCGATTAATAACCCGCCTGTATAGGTCGTTTAAATCGGATGTAGCAAATCTGCCGCCGTCTAACTGCACCATCGGGCGAAGCTCCGGAGGTATTACCGGCAATACATCCAACACCATCCATTCGGGCCGATTGCCGCTTTTTCTAAAACTTTGAATAATATCTATTCTTTTTGTAGCTCTTAATTTTTTCTGTCCGGTACTGTCGTCAATAATTTTTTTCATTGCCGCATATTCTTTATCTAAATTAATTGCCTGTAACAATTCTTTAATAACTTCAGCTCCCATACCGGCTTTAAACGACTTGGGACCGAATTGCTCTATTGCCTCCCGGTATTCACGGTCGGAAATAATTTGTTTATATACAAAATTTGTATCTTTCGGGTCCAATACTATATAGTTTACAAAATATAAAACCTGCTCTAAGGCCTTAGGACTCATATCAAGTAAAAGTCCCATACGGCTCGGAACACCTCTGAAATACCAGATATGCGAAACGGGCGCCGCAAGTTCTATATGTCCCATTCTGTCGCGCCTAACTTTAGCGCGCGTAACCTCTACGCCGCATTTATCGCAAACTACGCCTTTATAACGAATTCTTTTATATTTTCCGCAGTGGCATTCCCAGTCTTTTGTCGGTCCGAAAATCCTTTCGCAAAAAAGCCCGTCCCGCTCCGGTTTTTGTGTTCGGTAGTTTATGGTCTCGGGCTTAGTAACTTCCCCGTATGACCATTCTCTTATTTTTTCAGGACTTGCTACTCCTATCTGTATAGAATCGAAATTGTTTAATTCAAACATATAATCTTTCCTTTATTCGCAAATTTTATCTCTATTTATTGAGATTGTCAAAAAGGGCGTTCAGGCGGGCAACAGTTGCCAACGTCGGCGACGGAAGTGTATTTCTCATACACGACCAAGCCGACTTGACAAGCACGTTGAGCGTTTAGTAAGTAGGCCTTGAATGGCATATTTATAGCGAAACGCCGCATCAACTCTCTTTTTGGCAATCTCAAAGGTCGTCATCAAAAAACAAAGATGTATCCAAATCCAAATCTATTTCTTCCTTATTTTCTTTATTAACATTCTCAAAGTCAAAATCAATTTCCTTAACGTCCGACATGTCGGTATCTTGACCTAAGTCGAAGATATCTCTATCGTCGTCTATTAAATCTTTAATTCCCACTTCTTCGTTATCCTCGGTTAAAACCTTAACATCTAAGCATAACGATTGCATTTCTTTAATCAAAACCTTAAAGCTCTCGGGAATGCCCGGCTCCGAGATATTGTTGCCTTTAACTATAGATTCGTAAGTTTTTACTCTTCCAACAACGTCATCGGATTTTACAGTTAAAATTTCCTGTAAAATATTCGCGGCTCCGTACGCTTCTAAAGCCCAAACTTCCATTTCGCCGAAACGCTGTCCGCCGAATTGCGCCTTTCCTCCGAGCGGCTGCTGGGTTACTAAGGAATACGGACCTGTGCTTCTTGCGTGAATTTTATCGTCGACTAAGTGCACGAGCTTTAGCATATACATCTGGCCTACCGTTACCGAATTTTCAAACGGTTCGCCGGTTCTTCCGTCATATAGCTGAATCTTGCCGTCCACCTTGCCTTTGGGGTTTACAAAACCGTTTTCCATTAATAAGCTCTTAATGTCAGATTCTGAGGCTCCGTCAAAAACCGGGGTCGATATATACCAGCCTAATGCCTTTGCCACTAACCCTAAATGCACCTCTAAAACCTGTCCTATATTCATACGGCTCGGAACGCCTAAAGGATTTAAAACTATCTGAAGCGGAGTTCCGTCCGCCATAAACGGCATATCTTCCTCCGGTAAAATACGGCTTATAACGCCTTTATTTCCGTGCCTTCCCGCCATTTTATCGCCTATTGAGATTTTACGTTTTTGCGCGATATATACTCTGACAAGTTTATTAACGCCGGGCGACAATTCGTCTTTGTTTTCGCGGGTAAATACTTTGACGTCAACTATGATTCCGCCCTCGCCGTGCGGAACACGCAAGGATGTATCTCTTACCTCTCTTGCCTTTTCACCGAATATGGCGCGCAGCAATCTTTCCTCGGGAGTAAGTTCGGTTTCACCCTTAGGAGTAACTTTACCTACTAATATATCGCCGGACCTAACTTCCGCGCCTATACGGATAATCCCTTCCTCGTCCAAATCTTTTAGAGCGTCCTCGCCGACATTCGGAATATCACGCGTAATTTCTTCTTCGCCAAGCTTAGTGTCCCTACTTTCCATTTCATGCTCTTCAATATGGATAGAGGTAAACGTGTCGTCTTTAACAAGTTTTTCGGAAATTAAAATAGCGTCCTCAAAGTTATAGCCTTCCCAAGCCATAAATCCAATCAGAATATTGCGCCCTAACGCCAATTCGCCGCCGTCGGTAGACGGACCGTCCGCTAAAACCTGACCCTTTTTAATGTTATCACCTTTTTTAACAATAGGCTTTTGATTTATACAGGTGCCCTGATTTGAACGGGTAAACTTTATTAAATTATATTTATCTATGCCGCCTTTATTTTTAACGGCAATTTCGTCCGATGATACATATATAACCTGACCGTCGCTTTTAGCTATAACCATAACGCCGCTATCGTATGCTATTTTGTGCTCGATTCCAGTTGCCACTATAGGCGTTTCAGGTTTTAATAAAGGCACGGCCTGACGCTGCATGTTAGAACCCATTAGCGCACGGTTTGTATCGTCGTTTTCTAAAAATGGAATTAAAGCCGTCGCAACCGATACCAACTGTTTCGGGCTGACGTCCATATAATCTACTAATTCTTTATTAACCTCTAAAATGTCCTCGCGCCTTCTGCATGTGATACGCTGATTAACAAACTTACCTTTATCGTCCAAAGGCTCGTTAGCTTGCGCCACAACGTATTTATCTTCTTCATCGGCGGATAAATATTCTATTTCTTTTGTTACTATACCAGTCTTTTTATCTA
>Ga0082212_10012173_pt1 | contig 10858 bp, 9 predicted proteins | sample TergutNt197P3_FD_71548 | JGI IMG/M metagenome (GOLD analysis project Ga0082212, IMG submission 71548) | Neocapritermes taracua P3 segment gut microbial communities from Petit-Saut dam, French Guiana - Nt197 P3 | ecosystem: Host-associated > Arthropoda: Insects > Digestive system > Gut ...
GTTTTTCCCACACGCGATGATGCGTTCCTTCGCCAAAAAGATAAATATCCAGATCGGTAATGCTGTTTTCGTTCATTATATCTCCATAGTGGTTTATAACTTCGTTCCGGAAGTTATCTCCGTGCCAACCGCCTCCGGCTCCTCGCCGGTTTGAGCCAATAGAATCGGGCCGTTATAGTTCACCCGCGTCGGGAAAGCGATTTCCGCGCCGTGTTTCGCTATTATGCCGGCGATTTTTAAAAGCGCGTCCTGCTTGGCTTCATAAAAACGCGCCTTGGCCGTAGTCCGCGTAAACGCCTCCACCATAATATCGAGCGAAAACTCGTTAAACTGTACGAAATTTACAGTCACAGGCTGTTTCTCATCGATTTCAGGATGCCCCATGAGCATGGCGCGGATGTCGCCGACTATGCCGGCTATTTCATTTATATCGTCATAGCGCACGCCAATAGTTTCATTGATGCGCCGGTTTGTCATGCGCGACGCATTTTCCACGGTGATATTGGTAAAAATCGAATTGGGAATATAAAGCGGCCGTTTGTCGAATGTGCGGATACGCGTGATTTTCCAGCCGATTTCTTCCACGATTCCCTCGATCTGTTTTTCAGAGGACCGGATCCAGTCGCCTACGGCGAACGGCCTGTCCATGTGAATCATCAGGCCGCCGAAAAAATTTGCCAGAAGGTCCTTTGCCGCAAAACCAATGGCAATTCCCCCGATGCCTCCAAAGGCTAATACGCCGGATATTGAAAAGCCCAGGCTTTGCAGTCCCACAAGAAAAGCGATGACGATGACGACAACTCGCAGTATCTGTCCAATGGCGTCAATTGTGGTTCGGTCCGGTGTTTCTCCGCGAGCGACCTGCTGACGGAGAAAGGCTTGCTGCATGTTGCGTATCAGGTATGTTAGAAACCATGCGAAACAGACTATGACTCCGACGGTGCGTATAACAGGAACGGCTTTAAGAAGCGCGAAATTTGTTTCAGCTTTGACGATATCCGCCGCGAACGATAATCCGACCACCCATGCCAGCCATGAAGCCGGCCTCCGGGCGGCTGAAACCAGCGCGTCGTCCCATGACGTTTGCGTTTGCAACGCCATTTTTTCCATCCTGGCAAGGAAGCGGCGCAGAATGAAATTAAAAATTACTACCGCAAGTAAAACTATGACTACATACAACAAAAGCATTACAGGCGTTTCGCCTGAAACATGCTGTTCAACCCAGGCATCTATATATTCCATTGTGATGTCAGTCCAAAAAAGCTTCGAGTGCCCTGCAGCGGGATGGATGACGCAGTTTGCGCAGAGCCTTGGCTTCAATCTGGCGAATACGCTCGCGCGTCACCGAAAAGCTATGCCCTACTTCTTCCAGCGTATGCTCGCTTCCGTCTCCCATCCCAAACCGCATCTTGATAACCTGCTCTTCCCTGGGCGTCAGCGTATGCAGCACCGATTCGGTATGTTCCCGCAGGTCGGTATTTATCACGGCATCAACCGGAGATAGGGCGTTGCGGTCTTCTATGAAATCACCGAGGTGACTGTCATCTTCCTCGCCTACAGGCGTCTCAAGACTGATAGGATCCTGCGCGATCTTGAGAATCTTGCGCACCTTGCCGACGGGAAGATCCATTCGATCTGCGATCTCTTCGTTGGTAGGCTCGCGTCCTAATTCCTGTACAAGGATGCGCGAGATACGGATAAGTTTGTTGATGGTTTCGATCATATGGACGGGAACGCGGATAGTGCGCGCCTGGTCGGCTATGGCGCGCGTAATAGCCTGCCTGATCCACCATGTCGCGTAAGTGGAAAACTTGTAGCCGCGATGGTATTCAAATTTATCAACAGCTTTCATCAGGCCGACATTGCCTTCCTGGATGAGATCCAGAAACTGCAATCCGCGATTTGTGTATTTCTTGGCAATCGAAACAACCAGGCGAAGGTTGGCTTCCACGAGTTCCTTTTTGGCGATATCGGCCTCAATTTCTCCGGAACGAATTACACCCAGTGTATTCTTCAGGTCGGACGCTGAAGCGAACGCGTCTTCTTCAATCTGCTTGAGTTCGGATTCCGCGGATTTGATGCGCCGGCGTACCTCTCTCAATTCCTCCGTTTTTCGCGGCGTTTCCAGGCTTCTGCCGAGTTTCTGCAGCTCTCGCTCAAGTTCGGCCACGCGATCAACGGTATCCTTGAAACAGTTGATCATTCGCTCATAAATGCCGCTGTTCACTTTAAGGTCGCGCACCTGCCACGCGATGGGGATCCGGTAACGCGCCAAAAGCGCCAGGTTCTTTTTGTAAACGCGCGTTCCCTTGCGGGATTCCGCCAGTTTCGCGCGTATTCGCTGCGCCGCGCGCTCGTGTTTACGGATATTGTCAATCGCCTTGAGAAAAACGACGGACGCTTCATTGAGTTTTGCGTCGGAAACTTCATCTTCGTTGAACGAAACAACATCCTTTACTGAAATAACGCCTTTTTTTAACTGGTCGCCTATATTTAGAATTTCCCTGACAACCAGCGATGAACGCGAAAGAGCCTTGCGGATAACGCGCTGCCCATGTTCAATCCTCTTTGCGACTTCGACTTCACTTTCGCGGTTCAGCAGAGGAACCGATCCCATTTCACGAAGGTATATACGGACAGGATCGTTGGTTTTGTCGAGATTGGCGAGGCTGTTAAAAGAAAAATCGCTTTCATCGGCGGCATCTTCTTCTTTCGGCGCGCGTTTTTCACCCTCAAAATACTTTTGCTCGGCGTCAACAACCTCAATACCGGCTGTGCCAAAGAGCGAAAAAATGCTGTCAAGCTCGTCGGAAGAACAGACGCCTTCCGGAAGAACGTCATTGACTTCATCATAGAGGAGGTATCCCCGCTCCTTTCCCATAAGGATCAGTTCTTTTACCTCGTCATACTTATCTTCAATAGACACCCCGTCGTCTCCTTGTCATTGCAGAGCTAACATCTCTCTGTCAACAGCTACCACATCCAAACACAACCGGTCGCGCGTCTCGTAATCTTTCATTTCCTCCGCCTGGGCGATCTCACCACGGATGCGCTTTTTGCGGGCTTCCAGCCGTTCTTTCCGCAGGGCGTTTAAATAACTCTCCGCGGTTTCCAGCGAATGTTCTTCCGGAGGCTCATCCATCGCCAGTCTCGCGATAAAAGACTGTTCTCCGTCGTCTTCAAACCACCTGCTCAGACCTTCAAACGAAACGCGGCGGCCCCGCCTGAATTCATCTAAAATTATAGTGAATATTTTTTCTCCTGCCAGCCCTACAAAATCATCTTCATTACAGCACGGCAATATGCAGTCTTGTAAATCGGCGTTCCCCATAATCAACTGTAACAGTTTTTTTTCAGAATGCAGTAAATCGTCCGATACCGCCAAAGTATTCCCCAGGAACCGGTCCTTTTTATCACGCGCCGCCTTACGCAGTTCCGCCAGCAGGTTTCCGTCTTCAATTTTAAGCCGCCTGGCGAACAGAGAAACATATTCGGAACGCTCAACCTCGTTCGTCAGCATTGCAAGATAAGGAAGCACCGCGTTACAAGCCAGCGCTTTCTTTTTCGGATCGTCAAGCCCGCCCTGTTCTCGAATAGCTCTTTCCAAAATAAAATCATGCCACGGGACAGCCTCTTCTTCTCGCTTCCGGTATTCATCCACTCCCGCGGCACGGATGTATTCATCAGGATCTTTTGCGTCAGGCAGACTGAGCACTCTGACATTGAAATCTCCAGCAAGAAATAGTTCAAGAGACTTTTGAGCCGCGTTCTGTCCCGCTGTATCGGCGTCGTAACTGACAACGACATTCCGCGAATAACGCCCCAGGAGTTCCACCTGCTCCGGAGTCAGGCTTGTTCCGCAGGACGCCACAACGTTGTCAACGCCATACTGAAAAGGAATAATGCAATCCATGTACCCTTCCACCATGACAGCGCTCCCGCGCTTCCGGATGGCTTCTTTTGAATGGCTTAATCCGAAAAGATTGCGGCTTTTATTATAGAGCCGCGTTTCCGGCGAATTTAAATATTTGGGCGGACGGTCGTCCATGGCGCGCGCCCCGAAAGCAACCGTCCGGCCCTGAATGTCGGCAATGGGAAACATAATTCGTCCGCGGAAATAATCGTAAATCCTGTTTCCTTCCTCCGACCGGCGGCAGAGACCGCAGTCGGTCATAGTTTCAATGGAAAAACCTTTGTTTTGCAGCAACGCGGTAAGAAAATTTCCTCCGGCGGGAGAAAAACCCAGGCGGAAACGCTCGATGGTTTCAAGGGTGACGTCCCTTGACCGCAGGTACGCAAGCGCGGGCTTTCCCTCCGCGGAACTCAACAGCGCCTGCTGGAAAGCCGCGGTCGCTTCCGCCATCGCGTTATGCATGTCTTTTTTATTTACCGCTGAAACGGCAGCCGCGGCGGCGTCGGCTACGGGAAGCGCTATTCCCTGACGCTCGGCGACGAACTGCACGGCCTCCGGAAACGAAAGGCGTTCTATGTGCATGAGAAACCGGAAGACATCCCCGCCCAGGCCGCAGCCGAAGCAGTGAAAAATCTGCCGTTCCTCGTTGACGCTGAACGAAGCGGTTTTTTCGTTATGAAAAGGACAGCGGGCTGTATGGTTACGGCCGCGTTTTTTCAGAGGAACGTAGTCTGAAACCACGGAGACGATATTAACGGAATTGCGCACTTCGTCCAGTATGCTGTCCGCGTAAAAAGGCATGTCGTTATTCTCTTGGTAAAAAATTCTGCATTATAACACCCACTGACGGCCATTGTATCGGCAACACGCTGCCCGTACATTGATTAAATCCCAAAACGCTACAAGTTTACAAAATTCCTCAAAATAATTAACCCGGATATTTCATGCCAATTCTACTATGTCGCGTACCCAATTGCCGGTTGCCAGTTTACAACGAAAGTTGCATAATTATAGGTTGGAATTATAACCAAGTTGAGAGAGAGCTTTGATTTTTCATCGCTTCCAACTGATAACCAGTTTACGGGAGGCTTAATGTCTCAGAAGGCAATGTCACATAAAGCGAAGATACTGATTTTTGTCGTGTCTTTTGTAATACTGCTGTACGGCGCGTCCGCGGCATTTTTTGCGAAGGAAGCTTATAAAGAACTGGCCATCTTCATGGATGTTATCCAGAAGATCCGCGACGAATATGTCGAGGTTCCCGATATGGATAAAGTACATGATGGGGCAATGCGCGGACTTTTCGACGCGCTCGACCCGTACAGCGTTTTCCTGACGCGCGAACAGTTTGACGAATTCGAAAAGCGGAGCGCAACGGGGGCCGCCGGCGTCGGCATGATTATTTCAAAGCGATCAGATGTGGTTATCGTGATCTCAGTGCAGGAACAGGGCGCCGCCGATAAGGCCGGCATCCGTCCCGGCGATTATCTGCTTTCGATAAACGACGCGGAAGTTCACAACAAAAGCCTGCCCGAAGTAAACAATCTTCTTCACGGCGCTCCAGGAACCAGCGTCAAGCTGTCGGTTTACCGGGAAAGCCGGACAAGTCCGCAGGATATTGAACTGATATTTCATGAACCGGCTCAGGACCAGGCGGCTTCCCGAATACTTGACGGAAACACGGGTTATCTTCGAGTGGCTTCCATGAAAAGCGCTTCCGTGGAACAGGCGAAGGTTAATCTAAAAACTCTCATTTCCGCCGGCGTTGATAAAATCTTACTTGATCTTCGCGGCTGCGCGGAAGGCGACCCGGCCGGAGGAGCCGAAGTTGCTAACTTCTTTTTAAAGGAAGGCGTTATTTATTTCAGCCAGGATCGTAATGGAGTAAAACTTGACGTTGTTTCCGCGTCATCGGAAAAATTTTTGACCGATCTTCCGATGGCGCTGTTGATCAATAGATCGACGGCCGGCGCCGCTGAAATAACCGCAGGGGCGCTTAAAGATCACAAACGAGCCGGCGTTGTCGGAGAAAAAACCTTTGGAGTCGGATCATCACAAAAAACGATTAAGCTGAAAAGCGGCGCGGCAGTGATTCTTTCCACGGCGAAATACAGCACGCCTGACGGCGGAATTATTCAGTCCGATACGGCGCGCAACTCGGGGATTGAGCCGGACTTTGAATCTCCGGATACATCGACGCGGCAGGATCTGGCTGTCGAATCCCTTTATGATTATGATGAAGGGGATGACGATAAATACCGGAAAATACAGGAAAAGATACAACAGATTCAGCTTGATAAAGCTTTGGAAGTCCTGTCGGATGTGGAAAAACCCGCGGAATTCCTGAAAAAAGCCGCGTAAAGTATGGGCGGGTTTACAAACCGCCCCGAATTGTTCTGCCTTGGTTATAAGTCAAATGATTGGAATTTTGGGAGGAATGGGGCCGGAAGCCACTCTAGACCTGTATCGGCACATTATAAACCTTACCCAGGCGTCACGCGATCAGGATCATTTCCGCGTCCTTATTTACTCAAATCCAAAAATACCGGACCGGACACTGGCAATCGCCGCTGACGGCGAAAGCCCTCTTAACGCGCTGGTGGAATCCGCCCGTTTGCTGGAATCCGCCGGAGCGTCCATTATTGCCATGCCGTGTAATGCCGCCCATCTATACCTTGAACAACTGCGCGCGGCTGTAGGCATCCCTATTCTCGACATGATAGCGGAAACCTGCGGCGCGCTTCAAAGACGGTTTCCTGAAGTCAAAACCGCAGGGCTTTTGGCATCGGACGGAACCGTACAAAGCAAAATCTATCACCGGGCGCTAGAAGCCGCGGGGATAACGGTTCTTCTGCCGGATGAATCGGAGCAGGCGTTCCTGCAATCGGTTATTGCAGAGGTCAAGGCGGGAAAACACCTGGAAGAAACGCGTAAAAAGCTGCTCGTTACCGGAACGCGCCTGATTGAGGCTGGAGCGCGGGCAATTATTCTTGGATGTACCGAAATTCCGCTGGTTTTCGATTCCGAAGCCTTCCCTTATTACAGCCTGAATTCAACCCTTATTCTTGCCGAAGCCGCCATTTATACCGTTGGAACCGGTGTTCGTTTTTGACCGCTCAATATGGTAAATTTTATAAATGGTCATAATTGTTGGGAGGCTCTATGGATGAAGAACAGAAATTCAATGTTACAGACAGGCGCGGATTTACGGAAGACGGAACGCCAAAAACCGTGACTGAAGAACCGGCTGAAACGCCGCCCGCCGCGGCGGCATCCGAAACGAAGGATAAACCCGGAGAATCACGCCCGCCTATTGATTTTCCATCTTACATCCTCGGTTATTACACCCAGGGCATGGTGCTTTTAGGCGAGATTCCGAACCCGTATACCAATAAGAAAGAAGAAGACGCGGAGTCGGCGCGGAACATAGTTGACATTCTGGCGCTGCTTGAACAGAAGACCAAAGGAAATCTGAGCAGCGAGGAAAGCCAGCTCCTTCAGTCGGTGCTATATGAACTGCGTATGAAGTTCATGGCTAAAACGAGCCGGATAAAACTCTAGCGGCCAACAATGAAAGTCATCTCACGGCTGGAAGATATTGCGCCGGAATACGCGCTGCCCATAGTCACGATGGGGAATTTCGACGGAGTTCATCTCGGTCACAGAAAACTGATTCAAAGTGTCGTTACGCGCGCGGCCGAGGTTGGCGGCACGCCGATGGCAATTACATTTCACCCCCATCCGCTGCACATGCTGGCTCCGAATAACGCGCCTGTGCAGATTCAGACTCTGCCGCAGAAACTCGCCGTCATCGAATCGCTCGGAATACCTGTAACCGTGGTTATTCCCTACAACGAAAAACTCGCCGGAACCAGCGCGCGCGATTTCGCTATAGATATGCTCTGCGAAAAGCTGCGCATAAGCGAAATATACGTCGGGCCTAATTTCGCTTTCGGGCACCGGCGTCAGGGAAGCATTAACCTGCTGAAGGAAATAGGAAGAGAGAAAGGGTTTCTGGCCGAAAAAATACCGCAGGTAGAGTTTCGCGGAAACCGTGTTTCCAGCACGGCCGTGCGGCAGGCGATCGTTTGCGGACAGGTCGCTCTGGCCCGGCGGCTTCTTGCGCGCCCTTTTACGCTCGAAGGGACGGTTATCCGCGGCGCTGGACTGGGTTCAAAACTGCAAATTCCCACCGCGAATATGCACACTGAAAACGAACTGATTCCGCGGCGTGGAGTATATATGACACGAATTTACGTCGACGGAAATTCATGGGACGGCGTAACAAATATCGGTTTCCGCCCTACTGTAAACGCCGAAGAGAACGCGGCGTTAAGCATCGAAACACACGCGCTGGACTTCAGCCGGGATATTTATGAAAAACATATCGCCGTGGAATTTTGGTCCAGCATGCGCGACGAACATCGCTTTGCTTCCCTTGACGAACTTATTAACCGGATAAACAAAGACAAAGACCGCGCCCGGCGCTATTTCCGCCGGATTGACATGAGAGTCCGCCAAGATGTAATCAGGGAAAAAATCCCTGATTGCGGCACGGGAAAATTTCCCTGATCTCTAATTCGCCTCCTGATACGTCACACGTAACTATCTATTATTCAACATAATACGAGTATTCATGTATTGGCACGATAATTGCTGCATTGAAAAGCGCAGGTTGGTTTAACCCGGGTTAATTAAAAACCGGGCTAATTTTTTGGAAATTTTTTAAAATCGTGGAGGTCGATATGAAAAAGACACACAGAAACATAACTCTGGCGCTTTGCGCGCTCACACTTACGCTTGCCATAACGGTTGCAGGATACGCACAGGCAGTTAACGTTATGTCTGTACCGGCAGGTCAGAAGATGAACATACAAGGCGTTATTTTGAGTGCGGACGCAGGCATTCTGACGGTGCGCACCTTTGGCGACGCCGTTTATAAAGTTTCCGTTACAGGCTCCACGGAATTAAAGGAGAGAAAAAGCAATTTCCTGCGCGGCGCGAAGAAATACTCCGCAGCCGATCTGGTTCCAGGTTTACATGTGGAAGCGAAAGGTCTTGGGATGAGTTCCGGCGCTCTCGCCGCCACTGAAGTTCGTTTCAGGAACGACGATCACATCGTCGCCCAGACAATGGATACCCGCGTGGTTCCCGTTGAAAACGACCTCAGGAGTACGCAGGGCAGGTTGACGGAGACCGAGATGAACGCGGAACGGCTTTCCGGACAGATTCAGGAACTTACCGCAATAACCGATCTGGTACGGGATGACGCCAGAGCCGCGCAAACAACGGCCGATACCGCCGTCGCGGCGGCTGCCGGCGCGCAATTCACGGCGGACAGCGCCCGCGAAGGCGTTCGGGTTACAAACGATCGGATTGCCCTGATTGACGACTACGAGACTAAAACACTGACCACAGTCTATTTCAAAGTAGGCAGCGCCGTGGTTGCGGCGGAATATCAGGCCGAATTGGACGCTTTTGCGGAACATATCAGATCTGAAAAAGCATATGTTATAGAAATTGCCGGCTTTGCCTCTTCCGACGGCGACGCGGCCGCCAATCGTCGATTGAGCCAGCGGCGCGCCGATGCAGTAATTCAGTACCTGGCTGAAAACTATACGATTCCCATGCGACGCTTTATCGCGCCCATTGGATATGGCGAGAGTCATCCGGTCGGCGACAACGGCACCCGCGAAGGAAGAGAAGAAAACCGGCGTGTTGAAGTCCGTCTTCTTGTAAGCAGAGGATTGACTACGGATGCTGTTGAATTAGCGAGCGCATCCGCTTATTAAGAACCGATAATATGTCTATACAGCCCGCGGAATTTCGCCGATAAAGGAATTTATGAAATTTAAATTCTTCCGCGGGCTGTTTTTCTGTTTTTTATGTTTTCCGCCGATTCTGGCCGCGCAGGCTATCGAAGCTGTAACAGCCGCCGACGCCCAGTCTCCCAACAACGTCATTCGTATCAATTCCAACCTGGTTTCGGTTCCCGTATCGGTAACTGACGTAACGGGACAAGGAATTACAGATCTGAAAATTGAAGATTTCCGCCTTATGGAGGATGGCAAGACGGCGGAAATATCCAGACTGGCTGAATCAGGCCAGTCTAATCTTAATATCGCTCTTCTTTTCGATGTTTCAGGCAGTCTCCATAATAATTTTGAATTTGAACAGAATGCGGCGATTGACTTCCTGAAAAAAATCTGGAAAGACGGGGACGCTGTCACAATCATTTCCTTTGACGAAAAAGTGGAAGTCCTGCGTAAAAACAGCGACAATCTGCAGGAAGCCATGTGGACGTTGCGGCAGCTGCGGCCCACGGAAAAGCCCACTTCTTTTTTTGACTCGGTAATACTGGCGACACAGCTTATAGACCAGTATGCGTCTGAAGAAAACCGACAGGCGATAATCGTTATTACAGACGGAGCGGACAACACAAGCGCCGGCAGCCTCGCGGCGGCGCTTTCAGAAATGCAGCGGCGCAACACGGTTTTTTACGCCATTAATCCCAGCGGCGCTTCTATTCGTTTGAACAGAATAAACATGAAGGGGCAGGAAAACCTTGAAGAGCTTGCAAAAGCCACAGGCGGTGACGTATTTGTGTCAGACGATGCAGGCGATCTGGAAGACATATTCAGCAAAATAGAGATTGAACTGCGTTCGCAATACCTGCTGCACTATTATTCGCTCAATTCGAACATGGATGGGAAATTCCACAAGATCGTAGTTTCCATTCCAAAACGACCGGTTTTAAATATCCGCGCCAGGCCCGGGTTCCTGGCTGTTCCGCGGCAATAACAATCAACAGGAGTATTTAGGAAGCGCTGATTAATTGTCTGCGCGGGATGAAGCGCAAGGCGCACGGAGCGCAGGAACCGAGGCATATACAGAAATATGTCGAGGTTACGAGCACCGCGCAACGCAGCGATTCGCCCGCACAGG
>Ga0082212_10012174_pt1 | contig 10855 bp, 9 predicted proteins | sample TergutNt197P3_FD_71548 | JGI IMG/M metagenome (GOLD analysis project Ga0082212, IMG submission 71548) | Neocapritermes taracua P3 segment gut microbial communities from Petit-Saut dam, French Guiana - Nt197 P3 | ecosystem: Host-associated > Arthropoda: Insects > Digestive system > Gut ...
GAGCTTCTCCAAGCCTTTTTCGTTTATTTGGATTTTCAAGCCTGTTTCACAACTTACAGAATTCACAACGAAATGGTTGTGCCAGTGATCGGCGTCGACATGAGTCGCGATTACTACCTCATGTCCCACAAACTTTTTAGCAAGCTCTATGCCCATCTGGTGTACCTGACCAGGAGTTGTACCGCTACCCGGCTTAAAGCTTTGAACATAATGCTTATAAAATATGCCGCTTGCTTTCCTGTATTGCTCTTTTGTGTTCATAAATTCTTTATACACTGTCTCCGGCATACAGTTCTGTCCGCTTATGAGTTTGTACTCACTGTTGGTATCTGGGCTTAAATATGCCGTTTTCTTAAATTGCGTCACATAATCCAAAACCTTTCTCATCGCCGTTTTGTTTTGAGTCTTCGCGGGTATCGCTATAAACGTCGCCATTTAGCCGCTTCTTTGTAAAAGCTCCGACAGCTTGTCCGTGATGATGGAAAATCCTGTTTTTACTTCCTCTAAATCGGGGGTGTGGATTTTACCCATATTGCATAGGGTTGTCATTTGGTTGAGATTTCTGCCGGCAGCTTTCTGCTCTTTAAGGACTTCGTCAATTCCGTCAATAATCACGATGGGCTTACCAAGGGCGGCGGCGGTTACAAACTCGGTGAAGTTCATTTTCGCTTTATCAGCTTTCAGTCTGATTACCGCGTGATCGCTTCGTGAAAATCTCATCGCGACCATTTTATCTTTGCGTTTACTTTTGTCTATATCGCTCACTTCCTTTCCTGTGGGTAAATGGGGGCGCGGGGGGGCTTGCCCCCGCCAAGCATGTTTGTATAAGCGGCGCGCCAACGGCGAGGCGTATATACAAACAATATGCTTGCCTACCCTAAAAGGGTAGGATACTGCCGCCGCCATGCCCTTGTTCTTGCATTATCATCATTTGCGGCAGTATTTCCATCCGCGAGGATGGTCGGGGAACCTGCAAATTGCCCCTCTACTTTATAGCCAAAATTACGGGCGGTTTGAGGGCCTATCTTTTAAAAAATATTTTTGTAATTTGTATAAACACTTGTATATGGGTGTATCACAAAACTTGGGGTTGACAAAAAGCGAATTAAAGGCCTTACGCAGCTAATTTGTCATTTGCAGCACGGCCATTGAGGTACGAATCAAGGAAGCTGCCGTTGCGGACGGCGCAGCGAAGGCCAATCATTTTCTCGGCGTGGTCCTTTGACCAATGCATGCCCGCGTTCTTCATCCTGTTGCCGACAATCACCTTGCACCCGGCTTCAATAACCCCGGACCCGACAAATATGCCGCAGGCGGCAAAGGCGCCGTAATCCATGCGGTCCATGTTCGTGCGGAAATAGCCCATTGCGCTTTCAAGCTTATTTTCGCTGCCTTTCTTGCACGTTGCCGATTCAACCAGACCGAGCATTTCTTGGACTTTTCCGCAGCGCAGGAGTTCAATGCACTCGTTTTTGAGCGCCTGCTTTTTGTCTGGGCCCGCCCGCCCTTTGAACTGGAGGAAGTCGACCATGGAGTTCACGCGTTCTATGGAATGGTACAGGTCGACGCACGTCAAAGCGTGCGGGAAGTAAGCGCTCTGGACGCCGCGCAGCCATTTCGCGCCGTCGCACAGGAACACGACGGCGTCCGCCTCCTCAAGGCCGTTGTCAACGGCGTGCTGGTAAAGCATCGGCCCAAAATCCTCAGCCCTGCGGGCCGTCCCCATGTACTTGACATTTTTGCCCCGGTATATTTCGCCGTTTTCCGCAAGCAGCGGCCTTCCGTCCTCTGTGTAGAAGGCGGTGAACACCGCGCCAATTTTGGCTTCGAACGTCTTGGCGCTCCCGTCCGCCTGCTTGCCTTTTGCGCCCTCCAGCTCTTGGCGCCGGCCGGGCACGCCTGTCCCGTCGCCCATGACGTACATCACTTTCTTCGTCGGGCCTTCATAGCCCTTGCGCGGCGCCCCGTCAGGGCCGTCTGCCACCGCCTTTTGAATTGCCTCGTCTTTGCCGGCGGAGCCGTTCAGCTCGCCGACCCGCGTTTTCAGGACGTTCCCGCTCGCCTTTTCGGCCATTTCCTCAATTTTCCCAGGTTCCGGTTCCGGAGGCGCACCCCTGACGAATTCCGCGCCGACGCTGTCCGTGGCCCTGAACCCAGTCATTGCAGTCAAATCAAACCCGGCGAGCCGGTCGAGCATCAGCACCGCCTGTTCGTACGGGCTTTCGGAACAAGCCAGCGCAATGGAGGCCGCTGCGCCGCGGGTGCATTTGACCGTGCGCGTTTCTTTCAAGCCGCCGCCAAGGGCCGCCTCGCATTCGATCAGCCCGATGAAGCCCAGCAAGGGGTAGGCGCTCTGCCCGTTGTCTATTGCGCACGCGTAGAACGTGGGGCTGACTGTCACCGGCCCCACGCTGGTTAGAATTTTTTTTTACTGCGCCCGCGGTTGTCCATCCCCTCGCCGCACTCCGCGCAGCCCGGCTTGTCGAATTTAAGGGAATCCAGTATTTCAGCCAGCCCGTTCTGCATGTCTTTCCGCCCGGCGGCCAGCATGCCCGCCTCCATTGAGTCAAAGGGCATCTTCGTCCCCTGCTCCTTGGCGTGCGAAACGAACTTGTCCACTTCCCGGGTTGACGCCTGCCTTAACAGCGGCAGGTATTCCTTTTGTTCGGAAAGGAGGGCTTCCATGTCAGCGCCCGGGTTCTCCGCTTTGTACCGTTCTATGGCGTCGGCTGCCTCGTTTATCTTCTGCATTAACGCAAGAGCTTCAGCTCTGTTTTTGTTCTTCTTCGCCTTCATCTGTTTTCCCCTTTCTGCTTGAAACCTCCTCTTTCAACGCCAACAAGGCCTGTACAAGGCTTTCAACGTCGCTTTGGAGGATTTTGTCGATCCTCCCCAAGTTCAAAACCACTTCCTGCCTGACTTTTTTGCCTTCCCGGAACGATTTTGCGATTTGGATGTACGTCGTGTTGTTGGCTTTTGTCCGCTTAATAAACATAACCATAATTATACTACACGTCAACGCCTGCATCAAGTGAATTTCGAACATTTGTCTGCATTTTCAGCAAATAATTTGCCACTACACCTGAGCCCAAAAAACATGGCCTGGCACTTCGCCAGGCCATAAGCCAATTCTAATTTTTTTCTCATCGTTTGACGCGCCCTCCCCCCTGTTCACGCCGTAGCCATTGCCTCAGTTCTTGCTGCCCAGCAAAACGGGTTTCATTTGTCAACCCCAGAATTTGTGATACACCCAATCTCATTTCATTTACCTCCTGTTTTTTAAAAGATTCAGACGGTTCAGTGAAAATATTTTGAACGAATTGCTTCATTGAACGCATTCTGTTACTGGTAAATTATCATAAACCCCAAAAAATGTCAAACACTATTTGCTTGATTCCTTTGATTTTTTTGCATTTACTAATATTAACAAACAATATCCAAATAAGGGGTTGACATTTCACCAATTCACCAATATACTAGCAGCAGAACAGATTCACCGAATGTTCGATGTAAAATCAAGAGGGTGGAGAGAAGCGTCAAGGCACGAAAGGGGTGATGGGCATGGCTGGCGACACGAAGAGGCTATTAATCACCGTAACGCCGGAAATGGAGCGAAACATCGACGAGCTGAAACAGAAGAAATTTTACAACAAGTCTTACTCTGAGATGTACAGGTGTATCCTTAATGCAGGAATGGAAGCTGTAAAGCTTGAAAATTCAACGAATATAAATATTGAAAGAGGGTGAAGATTTGAATGGCATGAAGCAAGAGTTAGTTGGAATTGTCGGTGCGGAAAATGTTGCCGACAGTCCGGTGGTCCTTGAATCCTTTTCAAGGGATCAGAGTTTCGTGGCGGCGATGATGCCTTTGTTTGTCGTAAAGCCAAAAAACGCCGCGCAAGTTCAGGAACTGGTTAAATGGGCAAATGATACAAAGACGCCGCTTGTGCCGGTAAGCTCAGGGGCGCCGCGCTTCAAAGGGGATACCGTACCAAGCGTTCCCGAATCCGTTGTCGTTGATTTAAGCGGCATGAATAAGATCATCAGCATCAACCGTCAGCAAAGAATGGCTGTCATCGAGCCGGGTGTAACATATGGACAGCTGCAGGAAGCACTGGCAAAAGAGGGAATGACGCTTTCCACTTCGCTTAGGCCGAAGGCGAACAAATCCGTGCTGACGAGCGTTCTCGAAGTCGAACCGAGGCTAAACTGCCTGCACCAGTTCAATTACACTGAGCCTGTCAGGTGCACCGAAGTTACGTTTGGTGACGGCAATCAGATATTTACGGGGGAAGCCGGCAACAGCCCAAAAGACTTGCAGAAACAATGGGAGCAGGAGAAGTGGCAGGTTCATTCAAATGGCCCCCAAATGACTGACATGCTTCGAATGGTGCTTCAGGCGCAAGGGAGCATGGGCATTGTAACTTGGGCGTCCGTAAAATGCGAGCTGCTTCCTTCAATCAAAAAAATGTACTTGGCCCCGGCAAAAAAATCAACTGACCTAGAGGATTTTGCGTACAAAGTGATCTGGTCGAGGTTTGGGGACAAACTCTACATAATGAACCGGGCGTACCTTGCCGCACTGCTTTCCGAGACTCCAGAGAAAATAGCCGAGTTGAGGTCAGAATTGCCAAACTGGGTTGCCGCTGTCGGCATATCAGGCGACATATTGCTGCCGGAAATGAAAGTGAGCGCACAGGAATACGACATTTCGCAAATCGCAAAACTAGCCGGGCTGCAGTTCCTTTCGGCCGTTCCCGGGGCGACTGGGGAAGAAGTGCTGGCAAAATCAATCAGCGCTTCAGGTGAAACCTATTGGAAACAAGCTTACAAAGGCGCGTTTGAGGATATTTTCTTCATCACGACGCTGGACAAGACATCCAAGTTCATTGCAGCAATGTACGATCTGGCCGTGGAGGCGGGATATCCGTCGGAAGACATAGGCATCTATATCCAGCCGCAGCATATGGGCACGTCTGTCCACCTCGAGTTCAATTTCCCTTACGATCCGGAAAACGCAAGAGAAATGCGAAAGGTAAAAGGCCTGTATGAAAAAGCCAGCAGGGAGATGTCGAGGCTTGGCGGGTACTACGCTAGGCCGTATGGGGCATGGGCTTCGATTCAACTGAACAAGGACGCTCAGTCCTATGAGATATTAAAGAGGATGAAACACATATTCGATCCGAACAACATTATGAACACCGGCAAACTAACATTGAGTTAAATACGGAAAAAGGAGGATGAAAAGATGGCTTTACAGGATTTCAGGCCTATGATGGAACGCTGCAGCAGTTGCGCCGGCTGCAAGTTCATTCCATTTGAAAAGATAAAGAGCTTGCGCTTTGGCGAAAACTGCCCCAGCATAGGCTATTACAATTTTATGACGTATTCAGCTCGCGGGCGGTTTCAGCTGAGCCAAAGCTTGCTGGACGGAAGGGCGGAGCTTGACGATACAGTCACGGAAGCGATCCACTCATGTACGTCCTGCGGGTTTTGCGACATAGGATGCAAGATTACCAGATACAATCTTGAAGTATTGGAGCACAATATTGAGCAAAAGGCGTACGCAGTGGAAAACGGCAAAGTATTGGAAGGGCAGAAGCCCGCTATTGACAATCTCGCACAAGAAAACAGCATGATTCCAGGAGCAAAAAAATCGGAACGCACAGATTGGGCCAATGGCCTTGGGCTGAAGGACTTGTTTAAAGAACAGGGTGAAACAGCCTTTTTCGCGGGATGCAAATACAGCTATGACCCAAATCTCCAGGAAACGGCAAGGTCAGCAGCGCAACTGCTGCTAAGCGCCGGCGTGGACTTGGGGTATCTGGGCGCAGCCGACAACTGCTGCGCGGAGCGCGCGCGCCAAATGGGATTCTTTGGCGAATTTGAGAAAGCCGCCGCCGGCAACATGAAAGCCTTTGAAACAGCCGGCGTCAAGACGATCGTGACACCGTGTTCCGACTGCTACCATGCATTTAAGCGGCAATACGCGAAATTAGGGCTGGATGTGAAAGTCCTTCATGTCGTGGAGTACGTTGACCAGCTCATTCAGGAAGGCAAGATCATATTGACAAAGACGGTCCCAATGACTGTAACATACCATGACCCATGCCACCTCGGAAGGCTAGGCGAGCCATATGTCCCTTGGGAGGGCACGGAAAAGAAAATCTACAACCAGATACATACATGGGAACCGAAGAGGCCAAGGTACAACGGCATATATGGTGTCTACGATGCCCCGCGAAATATTCTGAATGCGATCCCAGGCGTGAAGCTGGTTGAGATGGAAAGAATCCGCGAGTATTCATGGTGCTGCGGCGCGGGCGGCGGATGCTCGGAATCCAATCCGGAATTCTCAGCTTGGACTGCCGGCGAAAGAGTGGCTGAAGCAGGCGCGACAGACGCAGAGGCTGTTGTAACAGCCTGCCCGTGGTGCAAAGCTAACCTTACCAATGCTGCCGACGAAGACGGCCATAAGATTCAGGTCTTGGACATCATCGAACTCGTGCAGCAGGCATTGTGAGAGGAGGGAAAACAATGGCTTTATCAAGAGAAATATACAAGGCGCTTGAGGCGGTAGTCGGGAAGAAAAACATATCCGACAATGTGGGCATACTGGAAACTTACAGAAGCATTCCCGCGCAGAGCTCGGCGCACTACGGCCCGTCGGAACACTGGACGCCTCTGCCACAAGCCGTGGTTTTGCCGGGAAACACAGAAGAAGTCAAAAACGTTGTCAGAATTTGCAACAAGTACGGCATAGAATTCAAGGCGTCGACTACGTTCTGGTCAACCATGGGCTACATCGGAAGCGATTACGCGATACAGCTTGATACGAGGCGTATGAAGAGCGTGGAAATCGACGTTAAAAACATGACTGCCATTATTGAGCCTTTTGCCATTGGTGCGACAGTCCAGGCAGAAGCCATGAAAGTCGGGCTGAACCTGAACATCCCAGGCGTCGGGTGCAGCAGCTCTACCCTCGCGAATTTTTCGTCTTGGATAGCCTTTGGCCCCAATTCGATCTCCATGGGGCAAGGCTCGGAGAACATACTTGGCTTGGAATGGGTCCTGGGGAGCGGAGAGGTGTTGCGCACGGGCTCCCTCGGCGCCGGCGACGGATGGTTTTGCGGAGAAGGCCCGGGGCCAAGTGCGCGTGGGCTGCTGAGGGGCATTTTCGGGAATGCCGGATCGACGGGCGTATGCACTAAAATGGCAGTAAGGCTGCATCCGTGGCCCGGCCCTGTCGGCTTTCCAACAAGAGGCAATGCGCCGGCTTACCTGGCGGATTTCGGCGACAACTTCAAGTGCTATACCCTTTGCTACCCGAGCTGGGAAGCGTGGGCCCGAAGCATACAGTACTTCTATGAGAGCGATGTTGCGTATTCGGGGCACAGGCAGTTCAACATGTTTGGCAGGGACTTGAAAGCGTTCATGTTGAAAATCATCACGAACCCGGACGGCCAGCTTGCGGATCTGGAAGAGCTGGTCAAGGACCCGTGCCTGCAGAAAGAGAACGAAAGCATGAAGCTTGAGTATCAAATGATAATCGCGGGTTTTTCGGAAAGAGACATGGAGTACAAGGAAAAGGCAGTCGATTACATCCTTGAGCAGACCGGTGGCTGGAAAAACGAGATGATGCTTGAAAAAGACATGCACGACTACGCCCTCGCGTATTTGACGAGGCTGGGGCACAAAAACCTCAACTTTGTGATGTGCGGCGCTTACGAAGGCACCTTCGGTTTGTCCAGCAACGTCTGGAAAGCGATACAGGTCGCCGAAGAAGCTGTCGCGATCAAGAAAGGCTGGGAGCAGAAACACACGCATATTGCCGCGACCGGAGGCGATTCCGCGATGGGCAGCTTGTCCGGCATCGGCGGCGGCGGCTCTACCGGCTGGGAGTTCTTCACGAACTTTGACGCTTATGAAAAAGAATCGGTCAGGGGCACCTGCGATTTTATGGACGGCAACCAGGAATTCCACAACAAATACGCTTTTGGGCCGGATTTCTGCAGGTGGAATTCGGATGTAAGGCACATGAACGGATACAGCTACACGCAGGAAGAGCACGACGAAATGTTTGCCAAGGCGCCGCAGCCGTGGATTTACGCCTACCAGTACAAAATCAGGGAAGCACTCAACCCGAACAGGCTGTGCGGGACTTACCTGCGGACACTCAACCCGGACAAACTCGAAAGCAAATAGGGGGGTGATAGCTGCAGACGGGCAGGAGAACCACAACTCCATAACAAAAGAGGCGCTTTACAATCATCATTTATTTAAGGAGGGAAAACAATGAAAAGGAAACTATCAGTATTACTTGCGCTGGCATTGGTATTGTCGCTCATGCCGACATTTTCGTTGAGTGCCGCCGCTGCAGACCCTTTTGAGCAATTACTCTTTGAGAACAGTGCTACAAAAGTGTTCTCAAACAGGACACTTGCGGCAAGCGGAGGATTCCCGGCAGCCGTGTACGACACCTGGGAAGTCGGATGCTATATGCTAACCCCTGCGACAGGGTGGACAAACGCGTTGAATTACGCCAGAATGTACATCCATGTCCCTGTCAGCATCGGCGGCGTTCCCGTCACCGAGGAAGAGCTGGCAAAAGCCCCGATGATGCTTCAGGTAAACTGGGGCGGGGACAGCGCAACTGCTCCATCCAGCACTTTCCCGTCCGGCAACAATCACAGGGAAGCCATTAGCAGGGGCTGGGTCATCGTGAACCCGGGTATGTACGGCAACAACTGCACCGCTACGATAGACGGAGTCTACTACAACTACGGGAAATTCCCATATTGCATGGCAAACCTAAAATCCGCGGTGCGCTACTTGAGGTACAGCACCAACGAGTCTGTCATCCCAGGCGACAAGGAGAAAATCTTCGCAACAGGCTCCAGTTCCGGCGGCTGCGGATCGCTGATGCTGGCCGCTTCCGGCAACAGCCCTCTCTACGACATCGGCCTTGAACTCTTCGGCGCCGCGCCGGGGAGGGACGACATAGCCGGCTGCCTGTCCTCATGCCCCATCACCCCAAGGGACAACTCCGAAGACGCTTATGCGTGGCAGCGGCTGTTCGGGCAGGATCTCGACGCTGTTGACACAACAGGCCTGACTGCAGCCCAGGCAAAGAACCTCAGAATCAACAAAGCCTTTGTCGAGGGTTACAAGCTGTATCAGCCGGCATTGGGACTGAGGGCCGCATTTGACTTCAATACAGTCAAAAAAGGCGATCTGCTGACGCCTGACAACGTGCTTGAGTACTACCACTACTATTACCTGAAGAGCGCAGACGCTTACTTCAATGCCCAAACCCCGGCTCAGATAACCACCTATTTGAACGGAACCAGGGGCTCAGGTGCAAACCAAGTCAGGAGAAGCGACATATTCGACATGGAACGCGACGCTGACGGCAACTACATAACCCTCAACGGTGGTTGGTACGACAACTGGGCAAAGCATATGAAGTACACCTTCGCAGCTGCCACTTTCAGTGGGCAGACGCCCAATATCAACCCCCTCGCCTGCGACTACCTGTATGACGGGGCATTTACCAACGAAACGATTTTGGACAACGGCATCATGCCGTATCCCTTGCCTCCAGGGAGCGTTACCGCGCTGGCCAACTCGACCTTCGGCAAGATAAACGACCGGGTCTGCACTTTCTCGACAACCGGCCTGAAATGGATACAGGATCCCGCTAATTTTTCAAATGGCATAGCTAGGACTGTTTCGCAGGACTACCTCGATTGGTACGACTTGCAGTGCAAGTCGTCGGATCCTGTCTATTTCATCATGAACAAGGACGACATCCAAGTCGACGTCGGGAAGTACTTCTTCATCCGCACAGGGCTTGTCGACTCCGTCGCCATGCCTGTCACATTCCTCAACACGGTCACAGCCCTTGAGAACCAAGGCATCGACGTAAACGGCGGACTGACTTGGGACGGCGGGCACGGCACCATGCCAAACACTGCCTTTGCGGATTTCTTCGTATGGGTTACAGAATTGATGGACGAAACTGTGTATCCATCTGTCTACATTGACGAAGAGAGCGACATTGATCAGGACGTAGTGCTAAACCTGTCCCTGCGGAACGCCAAAAATGTGCTGAACGTCGAAGCAGAAATTCTGGTTGACGGGAACATGCTGTCCGGAATAGGCATTGAGGGCCTTTCAGGATTTGACACAATTGACGGCACTTTGTGGACGTATGCAGGGGACGGAATGTGGAAAGGCACGTTCACGCTTGGATATCCGGCAGGCGACAACGAAGGCTTGACGTCTCGAGAGCCGGCAGACATCGCGAAGATAGTTTTTGCGCCAAGAGCAAAAGGCGACACGACTATAGTGCTTGCAAACGCGAAAGTCGTGGGGCTTAAAGGGGATATAACAGTCTATCTGGACACTGTTATTGAAAACGGTCAGGCGACGACGAACATTGATCAGCGCGTCTTTTCGAAATACGACCTGAACAGGGACAACAAGGTAGATGCATTGGATCTTGGCATAATGCTGCTGTACTGTGGCTTCGACAGCGACAGCATTTACTGGGATACGTTGGTGAAAGTTAACGATTCCAAGGGTAAAGGCGTGACAGCAAGCATGTGCGACGTCAACGGGGACGGCGTGATTGACATGCTTGATTTGCTCGACCTTTTCATCCATTACACAAAATGAACCGAATAGGAAAGAAATAATATGTTATTAAGGAGATTAGAACAATGAAACGTAAAATATCAGCAATACTGGTGTTGGCATTGGTATTGTCGCTCATGCCGGCATTTTCACTGAGCGCCGCCGCCGCAGACCCTTTTGAGCAATTGCTCTTTGAGAACAGCGCGACGAAAGTGTT
>Ga0082212_10012175_pt1 | contig 10854 bp, 8 predicted proteins | sample TergutNt197P3_FD_71548 | JGI IMG/M metagenome (GOLD analysis project Ga0082212, IMG submission 71548) | Neocapritermes taracua P3 segment gut microbial communities from Petit-Saut dam, French Guiana - Nt197 P3 | ecosystem: Host-associated > Arthropoda: Insects > Digestive system > Gut ...
AGCCAGCGGCCACGACAGGTTGTTCCAAGATCATTGGCCATCAAAGAGCCTGCCGGGCGTCTATTGTTGGGAGATGGCTAACTTCAACTCGCTTCCAACCTCACGTGTCCCCGATCCCATGGTGGCGCCGCCGCTGCGCTGGGGCATTGCCAGCACCGGATTGATCGCCTCTTTATTCACCCATGCGCTGCTGTCTTTCAGTCGGCAACAAGTCGTTGCGGTCGGCTCGCGCTCCAACTCCAATGCAGAGCGCTTCGCGGCTCGCTTCCAAGTGCCACGGGCTCATGGCTCTTACGACGCCTTGTTTGCCGATCCAGAGGTTCAAGCGGTCTATGTTGCTTCGCCCCACAGCGAGCACCACGCTATGACCATGGCTGCCCTCGAGGCGGGTAAACACGTCTTGGTTGAAAAAGCCTTCACCCAGAACCAGGCCCAAGCCCTAGAGCTAGTCCAAACCGCCCGACCGCGAGGTCTGGCAATGATGGAAGCCATGTGGACGCGATTCCTGCCCCGCCACGACGTGGTGCGGCAGTTGCTGGCAGACGGTGTCTTGGGTGAGCTTGGCACCGTCATTGCCGATCATGGTCAGAATCTGATGCACGTACAACGCATGGTTGACCCTGCCTTAGCCGGTGGCACCCTACTGGATCTAGGCATTTACCCCTTGTCTTTTGCCTGTTTTGCGCTTGGTCAACCGGAACGAGTTATTGGGACAGGCTCTCTTGCGCACAGCGGTGTTGACCAGCAAATGGCAATCTCTCTGGATCACTTTTCAAAACACCCAATCGCCCAGGCCAGTCTTCACACCACCATGGCAGCCAAGACTCCAACCACTGCCGTTATCTCTGGTGCGTCTGCCCGTGTTGAGCTTGACGGCGACTTCTACACTCCCGGCAGCGTCAGGCTTGTTGCCAGCGCTGGCACCGCTGTCGAAAGCGGCAAGCCATCTTTGATTGGACACCAGGGGCTGGTCTATGAAGGCGCCCATTTTGCGCAGCTAGTAGCCGATGGCGCCACCGAATCACCTTGGCTACCGCTGGATGAATCCGTCGCCATCATGGGACTAATGGACAACCTGCGGACCCAGGTGGGCAACATCTACCCCGGTGAAACCGCAGGGCACTAATGGTCTGTCTCAGCCTTGAGATCAGAAGAACGCCATTCAAAGGGAATTGATAGGCTGTCGCTAGACCTTTTGTCGCCAACGCCTGCGCTTCAGCGCCACTAGCAGCCAACCCACCGCTGTGAAAATGACAGTCAGCGTTGTGAGTGTTTGAGGTGTGCTACTGCCGGTGAAGGACAGTTTCCCGTCCTTGGCTGCACCCGTGGTGGATCGCACAGTAGGCTTGGTGTTGCTGCCAGTTGTTGACAAGTCTTGATTTATGGCTGCACCTGTGGTTGGCGGCACACTAGGCGTAGTGTCACTGCTAGGTGTCTTGATCTCTATTTTTATGAGCTCACTAGTGCCATCGGAGAACTCCGCCAGATACCAGTGTACGCCGTTTGACAGAGTCTTCAGATAGGCCTCGGTCAACGTGATGATTGTGCTACCCTTCGTGACGCTGTAGTTCTTTTTATCAACCACCGCTCCATCTTTCATCAAGCGCACAAATTTGATGTGATCTGCGTCCACTGTGGCTTTGCTGCTACCCGTGCCACTCCAAGAACCGAAGTGTTGCACCACGGGGTATTGCTTGGGCTTCAGTTCGTCAGGTTTTTGCCCATTGATGGTGATATTAACCTGGTCATACACCTCTGAACCATCTTCAGCCAAAGCCTGAACAACCACCACCCCATCAGCCAAAGCCGTCACCAAACCAGCCGCATCCACACTCGCATAAGAACCACCAGAAACCACCGACCAAGTCACAGCCTTATTCGACGCATCAACCGGCGTCACCACTGCCGTCAACTGCACCGACCCGCCAGGCGTAGAAATCGAAGAACCACCACTAACCGCCACACCAGTCACCAAAACCACCGGCGGGAGGCCATCCCCTGGATAGCCCATGGCGGCGCACTGAGGGTTAGTGGGCATGTGATTAGAATCTAGAGCCGGGTTGACTTCGACAGAACCGACGTCGGAAATCAGGTGAGCCTGCCAGGCAGCCAAGTTTGCGTTGTGGAGAGTGCTGCCTGGCCGGTTGTCGTTGAAGAACGCGTTCTGGCCGTCAACGTAGTAACAGTTGTTATTCATTGAAGGGCTACCAGCCAGGGCCGACATGCCGCCTAGCGTGTCGGCATAGCGGATTTCAATCATCGGCAAAACATTGGACGCGGTCAAGCTCACAATGTTGTGGTGGATGGAAGGGTTGAGGTTGGCAGGGCGACCTGCATAAGATTCCCAGTCCTGGTAGGTTAGGCCGAAGTAGATCGCGCTGTGATAATTGCCACCGTTGGCCACGTTCACCATCGTGTTGTTGTAAACCTCAGCATCTTTGGAGCCGTACAGGCCAATTCCTTCCCAGCCTGTGCCAACTATCAAGTTATTGCGCACCACACCGTGGATATTCTCATAATAGCCCGGGTTGACCGAAGTGTCGAAGAACTCTGGGCTAGTGTCGAAGCCAACCATTACACCAGCGCCATAGGCAGTCTCAATGCGGTTGTTTTCAACTAGCATGTCAGTGGCACCACCTTTGCCGTAAATGGCGTTTGAGACAATGTCATGAATGTAGTTGTTGTGCACAAACATATTGTCGCCATTGACGTTGTCAATGCCCTCAGCGTTATCCTCTCCGTTTTGGACTCTGCCCGCAAATGCCTGTCCTGAATTGTAGATCTCATTATTGCGGATGATAACGTTATCGCAATTGGGCTTTACCTTGATCACGTCATATCTGGAATCATGCAGTATGCAGTTCTCAATGATGATGTCGGATGCCCCGGATCGGTCACTAGGATCGCCCCAATCCCATTTGGTTTCCATGCAAACCGCGTAGAACCCTCCCATTACTTCGACGGATTGTAGTCTTCCACCTGACGAGTCAACATCGAAGTAGACCCCGGAATCCTCATCGGCGCCGGAATCGTAGGTAGTGAGGTCGATGATCGCCCATTCGTTCTCTGCCGACTTTATGGTGATATCGGGTATTCGGACACGGACATTGATTCCTTCTCGATAAGTACCTCCGCGTAAAATGATCGTATCGCCAGGTTGGGCTGCTCCTAAAGCGGTATTGATGCTCTTGAATGGCGCGTCGATGGAGCCGCTTGCGGTTGCGTCATTGCCATCAGGAGAAACATAGATGTCGCCAGAATCAGCCCTTGGGCCAGCACTGCCTGAGGTACCCACCGACGGAGCAGTGTCGCTACGGGACGAGTCTGTGTTACCATTGCTGCCGCAGCCGGCCAACAAGGAAATTGATAAGATGACCGCCAGTGTTTGGGCTATCGTTTTCTTTCTCATTGGACAAACCCCCCAATTATTATTGCGGTCTCAGTAGTTTCATCCTTCCTTTGACATGGCAGTCCGCCAGGGGATACCAAGAAGTGATGAAAGTAAGGCCGATCTCCAAAGTATACTCCATCAGAACAAGCAGTTTCTCTATTGATGGCTTACACCATGAAGCCGTTAACAATCGTCCACAACAACCGGGTTTATCGTCATGCTTCTGAGTTCTTCAACATTCTCTTGGCGGCAAGCGCAATGAAAACGGAGAACAGGAATACGCCAAGTGCAGGGATGTAGATCACTGCATCACACAACTCGAAGATGACACCATAGAGAGCCATTCCCAGGGGGGCGGCGCATTGCGACACTGCCATGATGATTGCCATGACTTTGCCGAGCATATCATCGGGAGTCATCTTCTGCACCATAGTGATAAAGAAGATGGAGATGATGGTTGCCAGCGCGATGATCAGTGCGGTCGCGGTCATAAGCAAGGAGAAGGACGGCCAATACCCCAGGCCCAAGAACAGGGGTGTGACCGCAAGCGCTACAGGTAGTATGCATGCAGCCATGATCAACAAGAGCCTGTGAAGCGTGGAGATACTCATCCTCTTTGTCACCACACCTACCAGGATAGCTCCCAGAATGGTGCTGAGCTCCATGATACCCATGCCAATGCCGAACATGGTCTCACTGCTATGCAGGGTGATACGGAGGATGTAGGGAATCCCTACGATGAAAAAGGGTGACATCAACATGTTTATAGCAGCAGCCAGTATGATGGTCTTGCGGATTATCGGCATCTCCGTGACTGCGTAGCGTAGTCCCTGTTTCATGTCCCCCATTATGGTGGGGACGATGCCTTTATCCCGCGCTCTTTTTGTAAAGGGCATACGGATGAAGATCTCCATAACCGCTGAGAGTACAAACGCAACACAGCTGGCGATGACAAGGGTATGCAACCCCACAATGCCATAAAGCACGCCGCCAAGCACAGGGCCAAGCAGGCTGGAGAGTGCGCCTACGCCGGTCACAACACCGTTGGCGTTTGCGAGGTTCTCCTGGGAAACCAAAAGCGGGATGCTTGCTGTCACCGTTGGTTGGTATAAGGAGCTGATCACGGAAAGCGCAACAAGTATTGCGCCTACAACTACCACGCTGATCAAACCAGCTACCATGAGAAGTATCAGTACCAAGACAACCACACTGTTGGAAAAATCGAAGATCACCATCAGATTCCGTCGATTCACGCGGTCTGCTATAGCGCCTCCCAGGGGTGTGAAGGCAATGGCAGGGATGGCTGACACCGCTATCAGAAGTCCAAAGATATCTGCTCTTCCCGTAACATCAAGTACATACAGGCTCATTGCGAAGCGCAACACCGCTGAACCGAGGATCGAGACAATCTGCCCGCATACCACCAAGCTGAAATCTCTGGAAAACATCTTTGTGCTCATTTCTCCTACCCCTGTCAGATACCCTCTGTGGTGCACTTCTGTTGAGGCACTCGTACTATCGTTCTTCTTCAATCTTAGGGTTGCGGGTATGCCAAATCGAGACATTCCAGTTGGAATCTCCCGAAACTATTGGTTGCTATCGACTTGAAAAACAGAAGCTGTGACAAAACGCCCCGTCCCCTTTGTCATACCCTTTGTCATAGAAAGCGCACCATATGATATTTCATAATGCTGATGATGGTTGACCTCAAAGATACGATAAGAGGAACCCGAAGGCTACCACATAAAGAGCCATGGCAAACAGACCAGTGGCAATGCCAGCAATAGCGAATCCCTTTTTACTCATACTCTTAGTCCCCATAATGCCAAAGATGAGCCCAAGTACTCCAGGGGTAAGACCAATCAACCACAAGGCAAGAAGGCCCAACAGTACGGTATCAGTCAGAGAAAGTGTGAAAAAGAACATAAAGCAGCAACTGGGAAGCCCCCCGATGATCCCACAGACCATTGCTGCGATTGCGAACTTATCATAACGTGACAACAGTTGCCTCCAAGGTCATGGACCCCAGCGCCACGCGCTGGGTACTATCTTTGGAAATACTGGTACTCTAGTGGTAGAAAGCTGTCAATATAGAACACCCCAACAACAAAGAACGCACCAATAAGAACAAAGAGAAAAATCGCAAGAGAAGAACAGACGATCCCAACTATCGCTATCCTCCTGTTATCTATGCTCTTAAGGCCAATAATGCCAAAAATGAGCCCAAGTACTCCAGGTAGAGATCCTAGAAACCACAGGAACAGGGAAAACCAGAGGCTGTGGTCATTAATGGTCTCAGTGAAAACCAAGACACAGAGACACAGGACGGGCGTACAGCATAAAATCCCACAGACCATTGCAGCCACTGCAAGTTTCTCGTATCGGGATCCCTGGTAATAAGTAGAAGGTTCATTCACCACCCGTGAACACCTCTTTCCTCATTCAGAACTTTCCCCCGCCTCCGCCATGGCTGATTCCCGAAGAACCGGTATGTGTACTTGATCCACCACCTCCAGATGAAGAGGAAGATGCGGCAGGTATGGGCGTCTTAGCAACGCTTTTCCCCAGAAGCTCATCGCTGAAGGAGCTCAGAAGAAAACTACTCGGCAAGATATAGTCAAGCGCCTGCTGTTTCATCGCTACGGATTTCAGCTTCTTCTTCATCCCTCCCGTTACGATGAGAGCAATAATGAAGCCGCCTACAAGACCGACAATGACCCAAACAAGCAAATCCATTTTAGTCTTTGGCATATGCCCACTATCGAAAGGGGCTCCCTTAGCGGCTTTTTGGAAGAACCTGTCAGTAAGGCTGGCAAACTCCGTGAATGCTGCCGCGTAATCTCCAGAGCTCAGTCCGGCTGAGATCATGCGCTTACCAATGAATTCGATACCAGCATCAGTGAAGACACTGATCGCCCTTCCCGTTGTTGATATCCACCAATCACGCTCTTGCATACTGATGAGCAACAATATGCCATCATGATTCTCGCCTCGGCCATAACCGTTGTAATCAAAGAAGTCGTCTGCGAACTCCATAGGAGAGGTAGCGCCTATGGTGTTTACCGTGACAATGACAACATCTGCCTGGTATCTGTCAGAGATCTCATTGAGCATTTCCCGCAGTACACTGGCTTCGCTGTTGGTAAGCAGGCCGGCCTCGTCCATTAGAAGTGACAGCGTAGCAGGGTCGCGGATCACGTTGGTATTTACCTCATTTTGAAGCCTTGGCGTGGCATTATTCTCATTGAGGTGGACGTTCTTATCGGGCAAAGGCAACAGTCCAGCATAAGCAGGTGTCGAGCATATAGAAAGAAACAACCCTACGAGAAGGGTGCACAAGAGTCTTCGCAGTGTCCCTCTCATATCCACACCCCCTGAATGCTCCAGATGAATGCCGCTAGCGCTGTGACTACCCCCGTTACTCCCAGGAGAAGGCCCAAAAACCAAAGGGATTTGGTGCCTTTATCAACCGGCAGATCTCCAACAAGCCTGCCGGTTTGCCCGTTCATGGCAAAGACGAACCTCTTGTCTTTCCATACGGTGGTTAAAAGCCACAGGGGGAACAGGGCGTATCTGGTGCTTCGATCAGAAAGCGCAACGTTTTGGCTTTCCACACGCACTGAATCGTATTCCTTCAGGGTTTCAGCGAAGGCGGAGAGGGTACTTTGGGTTATGCGCTGATCGGCTCGGCTGAAACACGCCTCCATCTCGACATCATACTTGCTCGCAGAATACCCCGTGAGATATACGCCCTGGAAATCCACTGATTCTTCCATACGGTACGGTTCGATGGAATCCATGAGGGCATCATCCATGGCGCTTGACCCATCTACCGGAACAGAGGAGAAGAGGAGGCCGCCTGCACGAGAGACGCGGTAATTGGAGGTCTCTACGTAATTGAACTTTTTGTCGCTCCAACTCCTGTGCTTCTCGGCTTTGTAGGTGATCTGGGCTTCGGCATGTGCGTCGAACAACCAAAAGGGGACATATATCCCTTCAATCTCAAGAATATGGTTTTGATCCTTGAATACTTTTGGAAGTAACCTCTTTCCGGTGTAGTGCTGTTCAAGCGCCTTTATGGCTTCTTCCTTGCGGAGCTTGAAGGGGATGATCACATCTGGACGCAAAGTCCCTGAGAATTTCGCAGTGATCACAACAGGCTTTCTGCAGAACGGGCAGGTTGCGGTGCCCTGTGTTTCGCTGGCGATGATATCTGCACCACAGGATCTGCAAGAGTACACAGCCATCCCGTCTTGCTCCCCCTGTTGCCAAGGCAAGCCCGTATAGCTCCAGTTAGAGGAAGCAGGTTCAGGCTCTTGGTCAAGCGCAGCGTCCTTGTGAAGAAACGCGTCCACGTCAAACTCGGACCTGCAGAAATCACACTTCACTTTCTGTATCCCTGGTTCGAACTGTATCGAGCCGCCACAATTCAAACAGGTATAGTTCTGTAAATCCATAGACGGCCTTTCTGAGTAGTCACCATTCTTCACAGTATAGATACGTCTATGAATCCTATCATTGAATAAGACAAAAGAGACCGTCACCTAGTCTCTCTTTTCAATTTTCCTATCTGGTTTCGCGGGAGTCGTTCTTCCTGAGGCTGGCTAGGATTGAAGGTCCGCGAGCATCCATGATCCTTCCGCCCACAACCACCCCTGCAATAACGGCAGATCCACCCCAGATGATGGCAACAGCAAGCGCTGCCCAGACTTGCCCGCCTGAGGCAAACAGCACCCAGATACAGATGGGCAAGGAGAGTATGGTTGCTATGCCCAGGCACCCCATTTGGGATAGTGTCTGAAGGCCCATCATGCCGGTTTTTATCGTCAATGGAGACTCACCAGGCAGTGCAACAGGATAGATGATCAGGGCCGAGAAGATCGAGGATACTCCCAGGGATAGTAGATACAGGCAGAGCATCGCCGTAAGCGCTCCGGGGAATATGTCGGGTTTCCCTATGATCCAGGGCACTGCGACTGCGGCAATGATGACAAGCGGTGTTGAGATAACCGCCTGGGCAATCAGACGTCCAAGTCTATCCTGCCAGCCTTTGACACCTGTTGCAAGGTGGATCCACCAGGCTGTTGAGTCGTAGGCGATGTCAGCGCTGATGGTGTACCCGGCCAACAATGCCATGAATCCCAGCCCAAAACCTATCATCCCATTGAACAGGTAGGCTAGTATCTGATCTTCTGGGCCATTTGTTGGAATCGCCTGGAATCCCAGCGCGATTACCGTGAAGATGACAGGCATCATCAGCATGCCTACTATCTGGCCAAGATAGCGTGGGTCTCGTCTCCAATACCTTAAACAGCGGGCGGCTATTGCGGCCACAGGCACCAGTGTGCCTTTCACCCAACGGATGCCCGCAACGCGTGCGATGAAGTCTTTTACCAGCACACTGGTCGATTGCGTCTTTGCCGGTGTAACCAGGGCTTTGTCAAGGATGGCGCTGTAAGCCCAAAGGGCCAAACCAAGGTAGATGCAGGTGACTCCCAGATGAGCGACCAGCATCAACCAGTGTCCTTGTCCGGCATCGGAGGCCATTGCCCAGGGTGACCCCAGGGGGGTCCAGGAAAGGACCGAGCTGACGCTTCCGATCATGCTCCAGGTATCAGCAAGGCTCAAGGAGCTGGTGGTAAACAGACTTATCACCAAAGAGAGGGCATACCCGCTCATCGAGAGGACCAATACAAGGATCAACCCTATCAAGCCTGTCATGTCCCTGGCCTTGCGCGTGGACAGCGAGCCGGAAAAAGCGGTTGTGATCATGCGACTACACGCCTGTGTCATAAGGAAGCCCAGGACCCCGCCGACCAGTCCGACTAAGGCTACCAGGGGTGTTCTGATCCAGGGGAGGGATGAGCCCAGGCATAACACTGCAGTAACAAGCCCCGGTAAACCAAGCACTCCTGCCAGAACCAGGCCCGGAGCGAGTTGTCTGCCAGTGAGAGGGAACTGCGTGAAACGCGCAGGGTCAAGCGTCTGGTCAAAGCCAAAGAAGACGAGGGGGATCAAGGCCCAGCCTAAGACCAAGACAGATCCCGAGAGAACAGTGATCCAACCGGTTTGGGCCTCATTGCCTACCACCGCCAACGAGCTCGCTGTCAGTCCAATGAGTGCCAGGACCAACAGAAAGAGGATATTGACAGCAAGGATGATCCAGATGACAAGCCTTACTGTGGAGCGCTTCAGGTCGGCTATGGTGAGGTGGAGCTTGAGGCTTAAGAGGGTCGTAACCAATTGAGCTCCCCTTGTTCTAGCCCCCCTCCAACAAGCTGGATGAATCGAGATTCCAGATCCATTCCAGCAGCTACATCGTGCACCTTTCCGGCAGCAAGCAGAGTGCCGTGAGCAATGATGGCTACGTGATCGCAGAGCCGCTGTACGGTATCCATGACATGGGAGGAGAGGATCACCGTTCCTCCGTCCCTGACAAAGCTACGTAGGATATCAGCGATGGCCCTGGAGGAAACCGGATCGATGGCTTCGAAGGGCTCATCAAGTACGAGCAATTCAGGGGCATGGATGACTGCACAGGCCAGCCCGATCTTCTTGGTCATTCCCGCTGAGTAATCAGCGACTGCCTTACGTGAGTCATCTGCCAATCCTAATGCTACAAGGAGGTCTGAGGAGCGCTGTGCGACCGTTGCCTTATCCATTCCCCTCAGCAGTCCCGTGTAGGTGAGGAGTTCCTGGCCAGAAAGGCGGTCAAAGAGCCTGAGCCTGTCAGGAAGCACGCCGATCCTGGACTTGATCGCTGTCAGGTTCTCCCAGACGTTGATCCCGGCTATCCAGGCGTTTCCAGCATCTGGTTTCAGCATCCCGGTAACCATGGACAGGGTCACGGTCTTGCCAGCTCCGTTTGGCCCAACAAACCCATACATCGACACGCGCGGTATATCCAAGTCGAGCTGGTTGACGGCGTACTTCTTCCCAAAGCGCTTTGTCAACCCTCGGGTACTGATCGCTGGCGGCTCGGTTTCCAGTACCGGTAGGGGGAATGTAGGGTAATTGTCATCCATGCTGCATAGTTTACCAAAGACCCTGACTGCAAGGAGACTAGGGGGTGGCTAGGGTGGCTAGGGAGGCTAGGGTGGGGCAGGGGATAGTACGTTTCTGACCCCTTCCCTCTCAGCCAACAATGAGAGTGTTAATCAGATAGCTGAGAAACACCAATGCAAGGCCCGTGAGGGCACCACCAACAACCTTGAGGAAGGTCGAGCGCCCTCTATGACTCTTCTCGCGTGCCACCTTCTTCTCATCGATGGGTGTATTATCCAGGAAAGCGACTATTTCAGAATAGGTCTCGATGTTGTGTTTCTTCTTGAGCCTTTCAATGGACACCGCTCCAACACCAGCGATTACGAGAAGGGCTAGTGAAGGTAGAAGTCCAATGATCCCAAAGGCAGCGCACATGGGTATCAACCCCAAGATGCCAACTCCTCCACAGATCAGTGCCA
>Ga0082212_10012176_pt1 | contig 10854 bp, 7 predicted proteins | sample TergutNt197P3_FD_71548 | JGI IMG/M metagenome (GOLD analysis project Ga0082212, IMG submission 71548) | Neocapritermes taracua P3 segment gut microbial communities from Petit-Saut dam, French Guiana - Nt197 P3 | ecosystem: Host-associated > Arthropoda: Insects > Digestive system > Gut ...
CTCCGCCAGTTTGAAACGGAAAAGACCGTAGTCCGGGGCAAGTTTTACGGCTCTTTCCAGCATACGGATTGCGTCTTTATTTTTACCTTTGATGCTTAAAACAAGCCCCCATAAATAAAAAAGCGCGGGATCTGCTGCCGGCCTTGGTTTAAGCGCGCACCTTAGTTTTTCGGCGGTGGCGAAATCTGCGGCGCATCGCGTATAATCTTCTATACTGTAAGCCCATTTTCCTAGGAGCGCGCGGGCTTCCCAGTTTTTTTCTCCAATGACGGATAACTTCGGCATTATTGCCGCAAGCTCCCCCTGATTGTCCTCTTTAAGGAAAAGTTTTCCCGCTTCAAGATAAAATTTAAGCGCTTCTTTCTTTTTTCCTGTCAGTTCATATGCGTTAGCTGCATTAGCCGCATAAATGCCGTTTTCAGGGTTCGTCTTAAAAACCGTTTTCCATATTTCCGCAGACTCTTTATATTCCTGCAACTCAAAATGACAGCGGGCAAGCATTGTATAATAGTCAATATCCTTATTAAGAGTATCTGAATGTTTTAACACAAATTCTTTCAATTCTTTCAATTTATTCAGTTCGTTTAAGATTTTTATTTTTTCAGTTTTTGCCAGTTTTCCTTCTTCTGAATTGGGCCATTGTTCCAGAATTAAGTCGATGTACTCTTCCGCTTCGTTGTACTGCGCCAGATCAAATGACATGCGCGCAGCAAGCAGAAGTTCTCTTTTTGTCTTTACCTCTTCAGACAGGATCGAAGCGGAACGAATCGCGTCATCCCTGCGTTTCCATGCTTTTCTAATCTGTTCCAGCCCCTTTGACGATTTGCCCATTACGGCAAAAGTTTCGGCAAGCCGCAATCGCTCTTCAGCATTGATGTTTGATTCATCAGTCCATTTCTGATATTTTTCTTCTATTATTTTGCTTCGCCCGTCTATGGTAAGGTAATCAAGCCAAGCTCTGCACGTACACTCATCTTTACCGGACGCGCCTAAATCATTTTGCCCGTTAGCTGCTACCTCAGTTTGCTGAAATTCCTCTGCGCTTTCATCCCCCCCGATCCCTGATCCCTGATCCACGATTCCTTTCTCCTCATAAGAAGCGAGGACAAAACCAATCTTGCCGCTGTTAATGGAATCATCATTTATTTCGCCTACCCATTTTTCATTTACAATAAAAGACAAAAAATTGCCGTATGTATTAATGCTTAGCGCAATATTGGCTCCGTCAAAATCTGATATTTCAGTCCAGGCAATTAAAGTTTTGGGAGCGTTGTCTTTTACCAAATCAAGGCGAAAATACCCCTTGCTTGATACAAGAGCGAGATAATATGTGTCTTCGTAAACAAGATGAAAAATAATTCCGGCGGAGGCGTATCCGCCAAGGCTGTCAAGGCGGATTTTTGCCTCGATAACATGATCGCTGAACTGAGGTTCGGGGATTTCTACCCAGGCGATACAGTTTGTTTTTTTTATTTCAAGCGCGAGAGAGCCGTTTGAGAGATAGGAATTATATGAAGATTCTGATTTAATATCAAAAGGGGATTTTTTGGATTTTCTGAAATCTACAACCAGTTTTTCTTCCTGATTATTTTCCGGTTTTTTCTGCTGGATTTTATTGGAGAGTGTATAAATGAGCCTTTTTGAAAACAAGCGCACTAATAATGTTTACAACATAAATGAAAAAAAGTCGATACATCTTTCAAAGCGAATCGATCTGTTCCTTATCTTAACTTTGTTAATAATTATCAGCTGCCCCATCATTATTCGTTTTGCTGTTAAAATGAACTCCGAGCTTAAAAAGAAAAATCTGTTTATTTCACCTTATTGCGTTGAATTATTTGGAAGGGAAATTACAGAGATTTTACTTCAGGATTATAATGAAGCAAATCCCGATATCAGAATACAGATACTGACTATTCCTGAAGCCTCCGCCGGCGCTTCGAAAAAAAAACTCACAGGTTCTGCTCAGGATGAAAAAAACAAAGAGCCGGATATTTATCTGTTTGATGAGAATGAATATAGAAAGTTAATTTCATCCGGTGTACTTGCAAGGCTTAATTCATATATTGAGCCTCAGGCAAGAGCCAGTCAGGCTGCAAAGTACGCGTTCCCTCTGGTCTCTTTTATGGATCTGCTTTTTTATAATATCGAACTTCTTTCAGCCGTTGGGTATGATCGACCGCCTAAAACAAGAGATGAATTTCTGTCTTACGCAAAGACAATTTCAAACAGCAGCAATGTGCGCCGCGCCTATGTTTCAGGTACGGCTTTAAGCCTCAGCCCTGATGATAAACAGGCGTTTTCAAGGGATCTTTTTTCATGGATATGGGCAGAGGGCGGTGATTTCTGGGTAGACGAGAAAACGACGGCGCTTAACACAGTGACTGCCGCCGCTGCGCTTTCCTTTTTCGGGAATCTTTTTAGCGAAGGCGTGCTTGCGCATGATGTTTTTGAAACGACGGGCGCTCAACGGCTGGAAGAATTTTCACGGGGAAGGGTTTCAATGATTACCGGCTCTACGCGCGCCATTCCGTTTCTCAGGGAAAGGATGGGAGATAACGCATTTGGCATAACAACAATTCCGGTATCCGTTTCAACAGGGAGGTATAACATCAGCCTTTCCGGTATATATGCGGGCATCAATGCCAAATCCGCGTATCCTGATGAAGCCTGGAGTTTTATTGAATTTCTTGCGGAACATCATCAGCTTTTTAATGAGACATTCAGCCCCGTCTTTCGCGTAGCATCGGACTTAATCCCTGATGAAAGCATTACCGACGATCCTTTCTATTCAAAAGCGCATGACATTTTTGAGTCATCGGAAGTCGTCAGGAGTTTTTCAGGGGAGCCAAATGCGCAGAAATATGAAGACGCTTTTCTTGAAGAACTAAAGATTTTCTTAAACGGCGGCAAAACAGCGCAGGAAGCGGCGACCGCTATTCAAAGAAGGTGGGAACAAACAAGCGCGCCGCGGTAAATACGGAGAAAAATTAAAATATTGAGTTTATGGAAAGAAACCAAATGAAAGTTATCATTAACCCTCATCAGTTCAACGGCGTTGTAAGAATCCCGCCTTCCAAATCTCACACGATTAGGCAGTTGTTTATTGCCGCTCTCGCTGACGGAGTTTCTGAAATAAAATACCCTCTCGATTCTCTTGATACGCGTTCCTGTATTTCCGTTTGCAGGGCTTTCGGCGCGGAAATTACCGAATACTACGATGGCGATTCTTCAATTGATAATCCAAACTTCCCAAATGAAAAAGGTAAAAAACTTGCCCGCTTAAAAATCATCGGAAACGCTGGTTTAAAAAAAAGTATTTCACACTCTTATCTTGATGCGGGCAACTCGGGGACAACTTTTTTTTTCGCGCTTGCCGCCGCCGGTCTTCAATCTGAGCCGGTTGAAATAACAGGCGATGAACAAACACAAAAACGCAGCGCCGCCCCGCTTCTTGATGCACTGTCAGGGCTTGGCGTTAAATCGCGGAGTATCAACGGCTGCGCGCCTGTGACGATTAACGGTCCGTGGACAGGCGGCAAGGTAAAACTGTCATGTACGACCAGTCAGTATCTTTCCGCCTTGCTTATCACTTCGCCGTTAGCCCCTGCAGGAACAGTTACAGAAATCGAAGTGTCTCTCCTTAACGAAAAGCCTTATATCGATATGACTCTTTCTTATTTAACGGAGCAGGGTATTCCAATTGAATTTGCACCGGACTATTCTCACTTTGTTATTCCCGGCGGCTCCTCATGGAAAGCGTTTTCAAGTTCTGTCCCCGGCGACTTTTCTTCCGCGGCATTCCCCGCTGCCGCCGCCGCGATTACAGGAGGCGAAGTCACTCTCCTTGGACTCGATCCAAATGACACTCAGGGTGATAAATTTTTCTTCAATATGCTTGAAAAAATGGGCTGTAATATTCACCGGTTGGACGGCGGGGTGACAGTCACCAGCGGCGGCGCTTTGCGAGGCGGAACGTTCGACTTAAACAATACTCCCGATCTGTTTCCGGCTGCGGCGGCAGTCGCGGCATTCGCTAAAGGAGACACTTCACTTGTAAACATCGGGCATGCGCGCATTAAAGAGACAGACAGGATCGCTGTGATGGCAAGAGAGTTGGCAAAACTTGGAGTTAAATGCGCGGAACTGCCTGACAGTCTTGTGATTCACGGCAGGGGAACTTTGTCTCAGGCAAAATCAACAGTGCTTGACGGCTGCGGCGATCACCGGATAATAATGGCTCTCGCCGCTTTGTCGCTCGCAAGTGATATTCCAATCGGGATAGAAAACGCTGAAAACGTGACAGCTTCATATCCTGGATTTATGAATCTGCTTTTACAATGATCAAAACAAATGTTTACCACACACACAATAAGGTGTTTTTGAAAATGTTTGTTGACGGCTATAAAAAATAAGGAGTATTATTTTTTATATAAAGTCGTAATAAAAGTGATAAGGAGAAAATATGAGTCTTATTGTTAATGGAAATAGTCTGCCGAATATCCCATGGGAAGACAGGCCCGCGTCAAGCAATCCAAAAAAAGAGCTGATGTGGCGTTATACCAAAAACCCGATAATACCGAGAGATCTAACACTCACTTCCAACAGTATTTTTAACAGCGCTGTTGTCCCGTTTAAGGGAGAATTCGCAGGAGTGTTCCGCTGCGATGATACAGCGCGTCACATGGACATTCATGCCGGTCGCAGTAAGGATGGCATTAACTGGAAAATCGAAGACAAAACAGTTGAATTTATTAAAACCGATCCTGACCTGCCTGATTCGGAATACAAATACGATCCTCGCGTAGTATTTATAGAAGATCGTTATTATATCATTTGGTGTAACGGGTATCATGGACCGAACCTTGGGCTTGGTTATACTTATGATTTTGAAAAGTTTTATCAAATGGAAAACCCATTGATGATTTTTAACCGTAACGGAGCTTTGTTCCCGCGCAAGATCGGGAAGAATTACGCAATGTACAGCCGCCCAAGCGATTCAGGTCATACTGCTTTTGGCGACATTATGTATTCCGAAAGCCCCGATCTTGTTTATTGGGGAAAGCATCGTCATGTAATGGCTCCTGCCGGCGGATGGCAAAGCGTAAAAATAGGCGCAGGTCCCTGCCCGATTGAAACCACCGAAGGTTGGCTGGTTTTCTATCATGGCGTACTATACAGTTGCAACGGCTTTGTTTACTCATTCGGCGCGGCATTAATGGATATTGATAAACCATGGAAAGTAATTGCGCGCGGCAAACCTTACATAATTAACCCAAGAGAAACATATGAACTTATGGGCGATGTTCCCAATGTTACATTCCCAGTTGCCGCGCTTGTTGACAAAGACACAGGAAGGGTAACAATTTATTACGGCTGCGCAGATACCGTAACCGGACTTGTATTTGGTAAAGTCGATGAGATCATCAACTGGATAAAAGAAAATAGGATGTAAGCTGCCATTAGAGAAGGGGGTATGGACAAACAACTTCGAACAGCTTCTATCTTTAGCAATGATATGGTTTTGCAGCATGGAAAACCTGTCCCTGTTTGGGGATCGGCGGCGGATGGCAGAGTTGTCCGAGTAAATTTTCGTGCTTCAACGTACGGTGAAAATATTTTTGAAAGTGAAACAAAGGTTCGCGGCGGCAAGTGGAGTTTGACGCTTCCGCCGCTTGCCGCCGGTTTAAACGGCGAATTGATTATCAGTGACGGAACCGATGAGCTTCGATTTAAAAATGTAATAACAGGCGATGTCTGGTTTGCCGGCGGTCAGAGCAACATGGAGCTGGAGCTGGCAAATTGTAAAAACGGCGCAGCCGAACTGTCCGCCTGTGCAAATCCTGATATACGTTTTTATCAAGTAGTAAAACGCGCCATTGTTGACGATAATTACCTTCGCGAAGAAGTGGAAAGCAAGTGGCAAGTTTGCGCTCCTGAAACCGCCGCAATGCTCAGCGCGGCGGCTTTTTTCTTTGCGCGAAAGATTAACAAAGACGCAGGAATACCAATCGGTATTATTAATTGTTCATGGGGCGGAACATCGATCAGCGCATGGATGAGCAAAGAGCAGCTTGAAAAAACTCGCGCCGGTCAGCGGTTTATTGATGACTATGCGGAAAAAATCGGCGGCAAAACCGATGAACTGTACAACGCTGAAATGGAAGAGTACTTTGATCAATGGCGGCAATGGGACGAGCGTGTCTGTGCCAGAAGAAAAAAAGAACCTGATGTGAGCCGGGAAGTTTTAAACAAGGAATGCGGTCAGTGTCCTTGGCCCCAGCCGGCGGGAAGAACGAGCCCTTACTGCCCAACAAACCTTCACACTTCAAGAATAATGCGCACTGCGCCATTCGCGTTAAAAGGTTTTATTTACTACCAAGGGGAGGAGGACGAACTTCGCGCCGCCGATTACAGGGAAATGATGTTCTACCTTGTTCAACAGTGGCGCGATGACTGGAAAGATAACAGCCTGCCGTTCCTTTTTGTTCAATTGCCAATGTGGGCTTCGGCGGAAGAAATGGAAGCAGGAGAACCTCCGCGCCATTGGTGCCTGATGAGGGAGAGTCAGTACCTTGCTTCGCTTGATATTGCGAATACGGGTCTTGCTGTCATTATCGACTGCGGTGAATTTGATAACATTCATCCGCTGGACAAGCAAACTGTCGGTTACCGTCTTGCATTACAGGCGTTAAAAAAAGTTTACGGTCAGGATATTAAAGCTGACGCGCCTGTGTTCAGTTGGTGCGAAACGCAAAACAGAAAATTAGTTTTACATTTTGATAATGCTGAAAGCGGGCTTGAGTTTCACGGCGGCATGGAAGACATACTTGCAAGTTTTGAGATTGCCGGCGCGGAAGGGCAATACTATCCTGCACAGGCGGAGATTAGCGGAAGTATCGTAATAGTTCACTCGGAAAAGATAACAGAGCCGTATAGAGCGCGTTACGCCTGGAAAAAATTCTGCCCAACTCCGCTGTATGCAAAAAGCGGTCTGCCTGCAATACCTTTTAGAACTGAGAGAAACGAATCTGCGGATTGTTAGAAACCTGACATGTTCGGCATGCCTGGCATTTGCATTCCGGGTATTTGTCCGCTCTTTGCGCCCTTTGCCATCTTTTTCATCATGCCGCGCATTTTTTCAAATTTTTTAATTACGCGCGCAACTTCCGCAACGGAAGTTCCGGAGCCTCGCGCAATGCGGCTGCGGCGCGGCGGTCCGATTATCAAATGATTAGCGCGCTCTTTGCGCGTCATCGAGCTTAGTATCGCTTCCTGTCTTTTTAATTCCGCTTTGTCGATATCTTCTTCGCTTATCTGCCCCTGCATTCCGGGAATCATTTCCAGCATTTTTTGCAAAGAGCCCATCTTCTTTACGGCGCGAAGCTGATTAAGCCAGTCTTCAAGGGTGAAGTTTTCTTTCTCCATTTTTTTCTGGAGTTCCAAAGCTTCCTTTTGATCGATAACTTCCTGCGCTTTTTCTACAAGGCTTACAACATCGCCCATGCCGAGAATTCTTCCGGCGATTCTGTCCGGGTGGAAAGGTTCAAAGTCTTCGGGTTTTTCGCCTGTACCGGTAAATTTTAACGGCTTGCCTGTTACTGTTTTAAGCGAGAGCGCCGCTCCGCCGCGCGTATCGGAATCGAACTTGGTTAGAATTACTCCCGTAAGACTGATTTTTTCATCGAAGGTTTTTGCAATATCCGCGGCGGACTGACCTGTCATTGAATCGGCGACAAGCAGCATTTCATCGGGACTGGACGCTTTCTTAAGACGAGAAAGCTCTTCCATCATCGGTTCGTCAATTTGAAGCCGTCCCGTTGTGTCGATTATTATCGTATCAATTAAATTTTTCTTTGCCCATGCAAAAGCGTTCTGGTAAACTTTTACGCTGTCCTTCGCGCCGCTTTCTTTGTAAACCGGAATGTCAATTTGATTTCCCAATACTGAAAGCTGTTCCATTGCGGCAGGACGCACAAGATCGCAGGCAACAAGCAAAGGTTTGCGTCCTTCTTTTTTCAGACGCAGCGCAAGTTTTGCCGCGCTGGTTGTTTTTCCCGAACCTTGCAGTCCAAGCATAAGTATTGTAGAAATTACATCAGGACCCTTTAATTTTAATGCGCGGACTTGCGGGTCTTCATCTCCAAGGAAAGAGACAAGTTTGTCATGGACAATTTTTATAAATTGCTGACCCGGGTCAACGGAGCGAAGAACCTTCTCACCTTTCGCCTCTTCAATAGTGGAATTGACAAACCGCCGCACAACGCGAAGGTTTACATCCGCGTCTAACAGCGCGATTTTTATCGCTTCAACAGCGTCTTCAATATTTTTTTCGGAGATTGCTGACTTGCCTGTTACAAACTTTAGCGCGTCAGTTATTTTTCCTGATAATTTTTCCAGCATTACATTAACCCCTTAAAGAAATCCTGTATAAATTCGTACGGGTCCAGCTCGCGGTTTAATATCCGGCACATTCCGGTAGAAACCGGCATTTTTAATTTGTGTTTCTCAGCAAGTATTTTGATATATTTCGCGGCGGCTATTCCTTCAGGCAGGTAGCCAATATCGCCGATGCGCGAAAGAAGATCATCAATATTCTTAAACGATTCCAGAATATTTTTTTCGATAATCTCTCTCCCAAAGCGGCGGTTTCTTCCATAAATTGAACGGCAGGTAACGTCAAGATCGCCAATGCCTGCAATGGAAGTAAATGTTTCATTATGTGTTGCGCCCAGCGCTTTGCCAAGCGTCTGTATTTCGTTTAAGCCCGCGGCAAGAAGGAGGGATTCTGTTCCGTCTCCAAAAACGCTGGAACCTCCAATCGATTTTATCGCGTCAAGCATACCGAATGCGATTGCTATCACATTTTTTGCCGCCGCGGAAACCTGCACTCCCTTCACATCCAAAGATGAAAATACAAAAAGCTCAGGTGTTTTTAACAAATCCCTGAACCGTATCGAATTTTTTGCGTTTTCACTTGCCGCGATAAGTCCTGTAAGTTTGCCGCCGGCGACTTCTTCGGCATGACTCGGACCGGATATATAAACCAGCGAATGATGATAAAACCCCGGGAGATAATCTTCCATAGTTTCCAGGATTAAGCGCGGTCCATTTTCCGTTGGAAGGAACCCCTTTGTTATCACAGCGATAACGGTTTTCCCTTCTCTAATAGAATTTACCGAAAGTGATTTCTTTAATGTATCCAGCAGGAACATTGAAGGAACTGCATAAATTAAAAATTGCTTTCCTTCAGCGGCTTCCTCTATATCCGAAACAGCGCTTAAAGTTTCAGGAAGTTCGACATCCGGCAAATATCTGGAATTCTGCCTTTTACGATTGATGTCATCTCTTGTTTCTTCCTCAAAACTCCAGATAACCACCTCATTTTTTTTTTCTGCAATTACTTTTGCTACAGCAGTTCCCCAGGCGCCGGACCCCAGAACGGCAATTTTTACGCTCATGCTTAATTATGTATTAATTATATCTTTTTCTCAATGGGATTTTACTCTTGCACGTGTGTTCCTGCCGTGATAATCTTAATTTGTGAAGAATTTTGCCAAGCTTGCGATCAATTTTAGTATTTGGTTTGTTTTAATTTTTCTTACGGCGGCGGGATTCAGGTTTCTTGCCCTGCATATTAACTGGATTAAAACTTTGCCGCCAAGACCGGAGACTTCGCTCACATTGGTCATAGCTGCCGCGGGGTGGGCGTTAACGCTTGCGTTATTTTCTACGATACTTTTCTCGTTAAGTTATTCTGCAAGAAGAAATTACAGCGCGCTTATATCTGTAGTAACCATAATGGGACTTTCAATGTTCTTTTGTGTCGGGATTTCCGCTGTTGTAAAAAATTGGGAATCCGTACCTCCTGCGCAGACTGCCCCAATAAGGCTTGGCAATGACGGTCTGATACTTTCCAATGCATTAAACAGAAATGAAACATCTGTCATTTTGCTTAAGGGAAACACGGAATCGCTTGGACCAAGGGTAACTTCCCGCCCCGATCAACCTCTAATTTTTCAGGAAACTGCCGTAGCAAGTTCTTACCTTCCGCCTGTTCCTTTTGGCGATGATACTCCCTGGTTTTTGAAAAGCCTTGCCATAGATATAAGGCTTAACTCTGAAGTATTTCAAAATAAATTCAATGAAGGTTTTTATTCATTTCTTTTTTACGCAGGTTCATTAATTTTTTTGTTAAGTTCATTTGGTTATATAATTAAAGTAAGCGCATGGCCCCTTGTTAATCTTTTTCTTGGCATTCTTATTTTTCGCGGTATTCTTGTATTTGAAACATTTATTAACACTCCTGAAACGCTGGGAATTATCAGTTCTTTCCTTAAAGATAAAATACCCGTATCAGTTTCTGTTCCCTTAATTTTCTTTGCTTTGGGAGCGTTGATGCATCTGTATTCTGTTTTGGTTTTTGCTGTAAGAAGAAGGCAGGTTGATGATGAGTATTAATGAAAGACTGCGAACGCCTTATGGAATTTTTATTTTATATGTACTCATTTGCAGTTTTCTAATAATGATTTTCCGCTTTATTTTTCCCGGGTCTGAATCTCCTCTGTGGATTTATTCCCGCGACTGGCGTTTTCTGCAAGGCTGGCTGGAAGTGTTTGACTGGTTTCCCGCAGTAGCATTTTCCGGTCTTGTTGTTCCTTTCGGGCTTGTCACTATCCACGAAAATTTCCAAAGTTTTTCAGAAGTTTTTTTTAAACGGCTTTTTGTTTCTGTTATTATTGCAATTTGTTCCGCTGTTTTTTATGCCTTGATTTTTTTCCTTGTTCTTCCAATGTTAAAAAACAATGAAGAAGATTTAAGGTATAGAGGTGAGATGTATAAACTTGCAAGAAT
>Ga0082212_10012177_pt1 | contig 10854 bp, 8 predicted proteins | sample TergutNt197P3_FD_71548 | JGI IMG/M metagenome (GOLD analysis project Ga0082212, IMG submission 71548) | Neocapritermes taracua P3 segment gut microbial communities from Petit-Saut dam, French Guiana - Nt197 P3 | ecosystem: Host-associated > Arthropoda: Insects > Digestive system > Gut ...
TTAGAACCAGACATCCGCGTTAAAAATATCTTTCGTTACTGTTCAGACATGACTATCCCGCGAAGATAAAATTGCGCTTTTGCGCAATTTTTCGAGGGTCGCAATGCGCCAAAATGCTGCTTTTTAGCATTTTGTGTGCAAAAGTTACTGTTTACGGCTTGCCGTGAACAGTAACCATTATTCCGCGAGGTGTTTTGTGCGTTTTTTGCACAAAATCCCGAGTTGTGCAGGCGCCAAATCGCGTTTTTGCGATTTGTGTGCATTTGATGTTACAGTTCTTTGAACTGTAGCATGGAGACAGAAGGTGTTAGAGGAAGCGCTGCTTAAACGAATTTTGCCGCATAGCATAGAAGCGGAGCAATCCGTAATCGGGGCGATGATTATGGACAGGGAAGCGATTATTATTGCTGCCGAAATCGTCACCGGCGCTGATTTTTACAGCCGCCAGTATGGGGTTATTTTCGAAGCGATGGTTGAGCTGAATGATGAGGCAAAACCGGTCGATTTAATTACGCTCCAGAACCGCTTGAAAGAAAAAGATGTCCCGCCGGAAGTGGCCAGCCTCGAATTCATCCGCGAATTAATGACCGCCGCGCTTACTTCGGCTAATATTAAGCATTATGCGAATATCGTTGCGGAAAAAGCGACCTTGCGTAAATTAATCCGCTTAAATGAGGAGATTGCCAATAACTGTTATTCGGGCAAAGAAAGCCTTGATTTTATTCTTGAAGATACCGAGAAACGCGTATTTGAACTCATCCAAAAAAGCAATACCGGGGAATTCGTTCCGATCCGTGAAATCGTGCTTCACGCGCTTGACAAAATCGAGCTTGCTTCGAAAAACAAAGGCAACGTGACCGGAATTGCGACTGGCTTTATCGACCTTGATTACCGGACCGCCGGATTGCAAAACTCAGACCTGGTCTTGCTTGCCGCCCGTCCCTCGATGGGGAAAACGGCGCTGGCGCTGAATATTGCCCAGCATGTTGCCTTTCGGCAAAAGCAATGCGTGGCGATTTTCAGCCTGGAGATGTCGAAAGAGCAACTGGTCAACCGTCTTTTTTCAATGGAATCGCGTGTGGATTCCCAGGCTATCCGGACCGGCCGCCTTACCGACATGGACTGGGAAAAGCTGATTGAAAGTGCCGGAATGATTGGAAAATCCGACCTGATCATCGATGATACGCCGGGAATCAGCATTCCTGAGCTGCGGTCTAAGTGCCGGAAGTATAAGCTGGAGTTTGGCCTTAAACTGATTATCATTGATTACCTGCAATTAATGAGCGGTTCCGGCTCCCGCTCATCCGATTCAAGGCAGCAGGAGATATCGGATATATCCCGCTCGCTGAAAGCAATCGCCCGCGAGCTGAATGTGCCGGTACTCGCCCTTTCACAGCTTAGCCGCGCCGTCGAACAGCGTCCTGACCACCGGCCAATGCTCTCCGATTTACGTGATTCGGGCGCGATTGAGCAGGATGCCGATGTCGTAATGTTCATCTACCGCGATGAATACTATAATAAAGAAACCGAAAAGAAAGGAATCGCGGAAATCATTATTGCTAAACAGCGTAATGGCCCAATCGGAACGGCAGAGCTGGTATTTTTGCCCGAATATACGCGGTTCGCGAGTTTATCCCGCTAGATTCATAGCAATGCCCCCATACAAAAGAGGACAAGCCCAACAGGCCTGTCCTTTCTTTATATCCCTTAGCCGGAAAAAGATCGCTCAGGCGGCGACGTTTTGCCGGTTGATATACATAGGCCCATCCGATAACAGCAAAACAGACAACAAAACTGCAACATGAAAGGAGCTAAAATGAAACAAGAAACACGCTATCTGATTTCCGATGCCGCGAAAAAAGTACAGGTTGAGTCCCATGTTCTCCGCTACTGGGAGGAGGAACTGAAATTGCCGATTAAACGCAATGAATTAGGCCACCGTTATTATACCGAAGACGATATTCTCCGTTTCAAAGAAGTAAAATCCTTAAAGGAGCAGGGCTTGCAACTGAAAGCCATCCGCATGGTCCTGAAAGACGGCCAGCTAAAGCCGTTCGCCGGCCGTGAGATTGCTGCCAAGACAGATTTGTATGAAAAGGAAGAAAAGGAAAAACACGTGATCATGGTTAATTCCAGCGAGCTTATGCCCAGCCAAAATACCGGGACGAATGTGGCAACGGCGAACGAGGCAAAGAATCTGCGTTTGCAGCAATTATTGCAGCAAATGATTTCCGAAGCCGTCCGCACCAATACCAAGGAACTGGTCGAGGACATCAAAGAAACGATGTTAAAGGAATTGGACTACCAGTTCCGCCTTCAGGAAGAACGCGAAGAAAACTACATCAAGGAAAAAATAGACCGCGACGAGGCCCATTACCAGCGGATTGATGAAATGCTCCGCAAACGGAGCCGGAAGCTGAAACCAGCGAAAGAGAAGAAGTTGTTTCGGAAAGCGTAAAATAGCGCCGCCCGGCGGCGACGCATTAAGAGAATGCTGCGCAATTTCCGGGGCATCAAAAAAATCCTTCGCAGGAAGGATTTTTTGACATGATTTGCATTAGCCCGGATGAATCGCGTCAACCGGGCATGTGCCCGCACATGCGCCGCAGTCAATACAGGTATCGGGGTTAATTTCGTAGCGTGAATCACCTTCCAAAATCGCGTCAACCGGACATGATCCGCTGCAAGCGCCGCAATTGATGCAGCTTTCATTGATTATGTATGACATATGAAACCTCCTTGAATGTGTGATAGCAACTCTATCTTAATATAAATCGAGTGTAATTTCAAGTTAAAGATTTTTATGGAGCTAATTAGGTTATTGAGCTAATTAGGCAGCGGGGTAATCCCCTCAGCCAAAATCCCGTCCCACTGGCCATTACGGGGAAAGCCGCTGATTCCTGCCTTTTCACCATACCCCATCAGCATCATCGCTAGAGCAAGCAAAAGCGACCCGTTACCGGGAAGATAAAGCGGCAAGTCATCCCGCCCGCGCTGGAAATTGTTGCCGCTAATGGTATAACTGTTTTTCGGCGTTTCGGCCAGCAAAGCTTCAATGGCTTTTTCCGGACAGCCTAAACGGGTATAGGTCATCGCGATAAAAGCGAAATCCCATCCCCATAAGCTTTGCTTATCCCAGCATTTTTCGACTAAATCAGCCGTAGCCAGCATGATGCCGGGGTCAATTGAATCACAAGGAATAAAACCGTAGCCATATAGCATGGATGGATGGTCGCGGTTAAAACGGGAAAAAGTATCAGGGCAATTCGCATGGGCCGGATAAAGCTGGCCGATAACCGGCGGGATGGCCAGCTTTTCAGATACTTCTTGCCATAAAGCATAATCTTCGCCTAACTGCTTTGCCCAGTGAATGGCGATTTTTAATCCATAAGCCCAATAGCATAGCTCAAAAACCGGGTTAAGCACGGCTTCCGGCTGATGCTCCTCTTGCGCCGGAATCAACGGCGGCGGTAAATCATAACACCCGGTTTTTTTATTAAGCCGGACAAAGTCGGCCATAAAGTCCGCTGTTTCCCGGACGAGAAGCCAATATTTTTTAAGAAAATCAGCATTTCCGCCATTGACTGACTTAGTCAATTCGAGCAGATAAAGAAGATGCGGCTGTTGCCAGATTAACAAAGTCGCAATCAGCGAAGGACTGTCAATCCCCTCCGGGCCAACCATCTTCGGCCAGCGCGCCCCCCGGTAGCCATTGCGTTTCGCATTCGCGCGGGCATTGTCAAGAATGGAGAGATACCAGCCAAAGCTTTTCTCCAGTAACGCGCCATGTCCCCATAAAGGCAGCCAGCCTGCATGGATGATGTGCATTTCCAAATGGAATTTTCCATACCAGCTATTGCAGGATAAGCCGGTTTCCGCCGGTGGCTGGCTGCCGGCGCATTGCACGGCAATCAGGTACTGCGACAAAATCATCCGGCGTTCCAGCTCATTGGCCCGTTCATCCCGGCATTTAGAAAAATCGGCGATGCCCCCCTTTGTCCAAAAAAACGCCCAGCCGCTTGTGCAGTCAGAAAGCACTTGGTCAAAAAGATGGTCATTTTTAATGATGCCAGAAGCATCAGCAGAAAATGCCACTGTAAATTGAAATTCAGTGCCGGATAATCCGATAAAATAACACGCGTCATTAAATTCTTCTGAATCCGTTTCTTGATTTAATTTCTGATTTGATTTCCGATTTAATGTCTTTGCTATTTTAATTTTTTTAATTTTCCCGATATCCCTTGTCAGATAATGCCTGGCTTCCGTCCAATCGGAAGCATTTTTCCGATGCGAGCTGTCGGGAATGCTGACCCGCACCGCCAAGCGTCCCGCCGGAGCCGGGGAATGGATGGAGAATCCCAGCACATCAGCTCTTTTCGCGCAGCAGGTCCGGACATTGCAATCATAACCGTTCAAAGTAAAATCGCTGGTTAGTACGCCGGTATATAAATCCAGTTCCTGTCTGATATTCGTGATTTCATCGCCGGTGATTTCCCGGCCATCCCAGAGAAGGCCAATCCGGGCCAGATTCAGCCGATGGGGATTATGGCGCAGCCAGTCATAAACTTCTTCATTGCCTTCCTGGCGCTGGACAGCATATTCGTATTTGCGGCCATCCATCTCATAATGGGTCATCTCAACATCATCTAAGGTATAAATACCGCCCGAAATAGCAGGCTTCGTCTGAAAGCCCCACTGGCTCATCGTGCATAAGGGAAAGGCCTGATACTCGTGGTAAAGTGTCTGTAAGCCGGTAATATCGGCAGTAAAAGCAAGCTCGCCATTGCCGACTGTGAATGGTGAGTCCGTGTTTATTGCCGTTAAAATAGGATTATGCCGGTGAATCAGCTTTTTTCGGTTTATCATAGGACTACCCCATCCTTAAAAATCGCCAGCTCGCGGCAGCCATAAATTTCACTTTTCGTTTTTGCTCTCCCTTGGGCAACCTCAATCATCATCCGCCATAAATCATACGCCGCCGTTTCCATCGGCTGCCCGGAAAGTAAAACGCCGGCGTCAAAATCAATCCAGTTTGCTTTTCTGGCAGCTAATTTCGAATGGGAAGCGATCTTAATAGTCGGAACCACCGCTCCGGCCGGTGTCCCGCGTCCGGTGGTAAAGAGGATCATATGCGCCCCGGCGGCCGCTAATGCCGTGATGGCGATCAAGTCATTGCCCGGCCCATCCAGCAGATTTAGCCCGGATGTCCTGACTTGGTCACCATAGTTTAAGACAGCGGTCACCCAGCCGCCGCCCCCTTTTTGGATGCAGCCAAGCGATTTATCTTCCAGTGTTGAAATGCCGCCCTCTTTGTTGCCGGGAGCCGGATTTTCATAAACGGCTTGACCGTGACGCTCAAAATATGCTTTGAAACCATTAATCATCATGACCATTTTTTCAAAGAGTTCCGGGGTCTGGCAGCGGTTCATCAAAATCGTTTCGGCGCCAAACATCTCCGGGGTCTCCGTCAAAATCGCCGTTCCGCCATAGGCAACAATAATGTCACTGATTCGCCCGGCGAGCGGATTAGCCGTAATCCCCGAAAAACCGTCCGAACCTCCGCATTTCATTCCGACGATAAGCCGGTCCAGACCAACCGGCGACCGTTTCGCTTTGCTGGCATAGGCGGCCAGCTCCCCAATCATCTGCAAAGCGGCTTCTTCCTCATCCTCATGTTCCTGGGCAACCACTAACCGATACCGGTTATGGTCATAATCACCAAGCAGCCCCATAAAATCATTCGCGACATTGTTTTCGCACCCAAGCCCTAACACCAAAACGCCGCCGGCATTGGGATGTTTGGCCAGTCCCGCTAATATTTTTCGCGTATTTTCATGGTCATCACCTAGCTGCGAACAGCCATAAGGATGCCGAATGGCGATGATATCATCCACCATTTGCCCGAAAGCTTGTTTTGCTTTGAAAACAATACGTTCCGAAATGGAATTCATGCAGCCAACCGTATTAATGATCCAAATCTCATTGCGGATGCCGACCTTGCCGTCACTGCGTTCATATCCTAAAAAAGTTCCGGATAGCTTTTCCGGTGGATTCACTGCGGCAGGATGATATTCATAGTTATCATATGAAGCAATATTCGTTTTCAGATTATGCGTATGGACATGTTCGCCCGCCCGAATATCCGTGGCCGCTTGGCCGATGGAATGGCCATATTTTATGACGCTGTCGCCTTGGGAAAGATCATGAAGCGCCATTTTATGGCCGGTGCCAATTGTTTCCTGAGCGATTATCCCGAATGCTTCCTCGCCTTTTTCAATAACCTGCAAAACCACGGCAACATTATCATGGGCATGAATTTTTATGAGCTTGGCATTTTCTTGTTCGTTTTTCATATTAACCTTCACGTTGCGCTATGCGCGATTCAGAATTATTCTTCACACTAGTACTGCGTAAATTAAGTTATGAGCGTTATACTTACTGGATTGCTTCGTCGCTTTGCTCCTCGCAATGACGTCATTGCGAGCGAAAGGAATAAAGAACATTCCAAGGAATAAAGAACATTCCTGCGAAGCAATCCAGTAATCGCAATCTGGATTGCGCGTCATTGCTTGCTATGGCGTGTCACTGCGTTTCTCGCAATGGCATAACTGTTCACAACTTAATTTACGTGATACTAGCGACCTTATCACATTCCGGATACCACATTCCGCAATCTCAGCCAAGGTATCCTCTGTCATCTTCTTTAACTCCACACAACACTGCAAATCACGCGCATCGGCGAACCTCCTGTTTTCATCAATCAGCCCGTAAACAGCCTGAACCTCCGCATTTTCCCCCTGCTTCCGGTAGTAAGCAATCAAAGCAGCAAACGAAAAAGCTAAAATTCTCGGCAATTCGTTAAATCGCCGGTAATAATCCATAATCGTCGGCAAAACCCGCACCGCGAATTTTGACACCGAATTTAACATAATGCTCATAAGCTCATGTCGTACAAAAGGGTTCGAAAACCGTTCAAGCACCGCCGCCGCAAATTCATGAAGTGTTTCCGCCGGAATATCAAGCGCCGGAATGATTTCGGCAAAAAGGGCTTTCGACAAATATTCCTTAAAATCCGCATCCGCCATCATTTCCCCAACGGTACTTAACCCACATAATAATGCCGCCGGAACAGAGCAGGTATGCGCCCCATTCAGCAACCGCACCTTGCGGGTTTTATAGGGCGACACGTCATCCGTTACGATCACATTCAGGCCGGCATCGCGGAATCTGAGTTCATCATTCAGCCACTCTGGCCCTTCAATTGCCCAAAAATAAAAAGGCTCACTGACATCAAGCAATGCATCACGGTAACCGAGTTCTTCCGCCAAGCTTTCCGCCTCATCATGGGGAAAACCAGTCGTAATCCTGTCAACTAAAGTATCACAGAAAACATTGGCTTCATCTACCCAAGCGACGAAATCTGGCAAAAGGCCCCATTCATCCGCATAACGTAATACCAGCTTTTTCAGTTCGGTACCATTATGATCAATCAACTCACAAGGCAAAAAAACGAACCCCTTTTCCCTATCACCATTAAAACATTGGTACCGCTCATAAAGAAAAGCAGTAATTTTTCCGGGAAAAGATTTTTGGGGTTTGTCGGTAAGCAAATCCCCCTCGCCATAACTGATTCCCGCTTCGGTCGTATTGGAGATGATATAGCGCAGCTCCGGGTTTTTCGCACACGCCATATAAGCATCAAAATTTTCATAGGGATTCAGATAATTTTGGACACAGGAAATGATCCGTTTTTCATTCACTTCATTACCACCGCTAAGGCCCCTGTTTAGCAATGTATAAAGCCCGTCCTGTTTAGCCAGCAAATGAACCGTCCCTTGCGGTAATGGCTGAATGATGGTTATTCCGCCATGAAATAACTCCTTTTCGTTTAGGACATCGAAAATATAATCAACGAAAGCCCGCAAAAAAGCCCCTTCCCCGAACTGCAAAACTTTTTCCGGCAAAACCGGCTTAGGGTATATATCCCTGTTTAGTCGCTTCATAAACCAACCTCCATTCATCGCAACCTTAACCCATCATCCGTTTCGGCGATTTCATTTAACACCATCCGCTCATTGGGCGAATCATTCGGAGCGTGAACGGTTAAAAACAGCCGCCCCTCGTTCGTGCGGAAGATCATTCCATGCCCGCCATCCTCTGAAAACAATACATCTTCCGCTTGTGTCCACGGCCCGAGGATACTTCCCGATTCAGATACCGCGTACCCCAGGCAGTACCCCTTTTCGCCAATACAAGACCAGATCATCACTAATTTTCCATTCGCCAGCCGATGCAAAAAACAGCCGTCGGTGACATGGCCTTCCATGTTATTGCTTGGTGAAAAGGCTTTTTTGCTCCACGTAGCCTGCGAGGAGCTAAATAGACTGACCGGGTCAGTCAAAGCACATTTCAAATCATCCCGCAGCCGGACCGCGCAAATCTGCCCGTCGCCAATTTGCACCCATTCATGGCAATACACCATCCACGGTTTCCCGGCTTCATCCACATGAAGTGTCCCATCCAGGCACATGGAATCAGATGGCGTCACCGCCCCCTCACTCCAAGGCAGATATGGCCCCTCCGGCTTATCCGCTTTTAAAATCGCCGTTCCCCGCATCGTATCATCACCAATAAAAGAGGCAAACATAAAAAACGAACCATCATACGCATAAATTTCCGGGGCCCAGAAATTCTTTATCCCCCAAAATCCCTGCGGCGGGCGGAAAGCCGGAACCGGCCCCATCCATTCTGCCAAGTCATCACTTATATAAATGTCAAAACCAGTTCCGGAGCCTTTCCAAATATCTTTATCCGTTGAACCGGTCAAATAATACCGGCCACGATGATTAAGGATGAAAGGGTCTCTGATTTGAATATTTTTTGCTTTCATATGATCTCCGTTAATCGTTACTGCCACCCTTCCGGCAAACAATCCCGCGTATTCGCAATCATATCATCCGCCAGCTTGCGAAGCTCCGCTTCCGGCCTGTGCCCAACCAGCGGGTCACGCCCAAAAGCCCGGTAAACCGCTTCCCGGTCACAGCCAAGCGCGGCATCCAAAACCTCCGTCTGGTTTCTGAAATGCGGTTCGGTAAGCGCGAAAATTTCATCCGACAGTTCCCCGGCCATCACCGGCTTCACGCTATCATATGTAAATAGCGCGTTCGTTTCAACGACTGTTTCGCCGGGCAAATTCGCAATCTGCTTTAAAGCATTCGGCAGATTCACATTACTCTTTACATCATAAAGCCCGCACAAAGCTTTAATCAGCATGATGCCTTCCTCACCCGACGGATTCAGGCGAATTTCATCTTCCCCATTGACCAAACGCCTGCTTTTACGAAGCCGCGCTTCTAAATCCTTCATCCGCCAGTCCACACTGGTCAGGTAAAACCCCCAACGCTCCGCTGTCTCCGGATTCAGCAAATAATCACTGCCGGGCATAAATTCCGCAAGATGACGGTCCCCCGCCGCCGCCATCCAGCCAAAGCGCCGAAATAAATCAAACTTGACCCGGTTATTGCTGGAAAAGCAACGGTCAGGCAAATGGCTGGAATCCGTTTCAAACCCTGTTTCATAAAATTCATCAACAAATTCCCGGTACATCTCCATCAAATCAACAGCATCACCCGGCGGCACGGCAAAAGACGCAATTGGTTCACGCGATTTCGCATAATAAGCCCGGTCGAACCACGTAAAATGGTTGATGCCTAAGACGTTGACTTCGATTTCCCGGCGCTTGATTCCTTCAATTCCTAACTTGCGCTCCGCCATCACCGCCAATAATGCTTGCATCCCAAATACTTCATGGCAGCAGCCGAACGCCTTAATGCCAGGGAAGACGTGGTACAAAGTCCGGATGCACAGGCTCATTGGGTTGGTATAATTAATCACCCACGCATCCGGGGCATAATCACGGATCGCTTCCGCAAACCTCACGAAAGCCGGAACCGTCCGTAAAGAACGAATGATTCCGCCTGGTCCGGCCGTATCGCCAACCGCCTGATAAATACCCAGCCGCTCCGGCAAATGCACATCGGAATGCATATGTTTAAAATTCCCCGGCATAATCGAAATAATAATAAAATCCGCTTCCGTAACCGCTTCTTCCAGCGACCCGCTCACTTGATAGCGCCATTTGCCCTTTGCATCGGCAAGCGCAGAAATCCGATTGCCAATCATTTCATTGCAGCTCGCTGCCGCAACATCAATATCGTATAACTTAATAACCCCGCCTAATTCTGCTTCCAAAGCAAGGTCCTTCATGAACGTCCAGGCCCATCCTCTTGAACCCCCGCCAATATAGGCAATATTTAACGCTTTAGATTCCATTTAATACCAATTCCTTTCATAAGCTTATGAAAATTCCCCGATAGATGATTGCTATCCCAGTATAACAGGAATCCCTGAAAAACGCCACGCTTAAATGAAGTAAAAAAGCAAACGCATATCCTTTTTGTATTCGAAAAAGTACATTACTTCCCTTGACCCAAACCGCCGATTCACATATAATAATAGATGACAACAAGGGAATTCACACCTATTTTAATACATTAATTGAAGGAGGCACAGCAATGAGACAAGAATGGCAAGGTTTTCAAGATGGTAAATGGACCGGTGAAATAAATGTCCGCGACTTTATCCAAAAAAACTACACCCCCTACGACGGTGATGATTCATTCATGGTCGGACCGACTCAGAGTACCAAGGACCTTTGGGACCAGGTTCTTGAACTAAGCAAAAAAGAACGTGAAGCGGGCGGCGTCCTTGATATGGATACCCATATTGCTTCCACGATCGTTTCCCATGGCCCCGGATATCTTGATAAAAGTAAAGAAACCATCGTTGGTTTTC
>Ga0082212_10012178_pt1 | contig 10853 bp, 7 predicted proteins | sample TergutNt197P3_FD_71548 | JGI IMG/M metagenome (GOLD analysis project Ga0082212, IMG submission 71548) | Neocapritermes taracua P3 segment gut microbial communities from Petit-Saut dam, French Guiana - Nt197 P3 | ecosystem: Host-associated > Arthropoda: Insects > Digestive system > Gut ...
CCTAGGAGGGGTGGCACGAAGTGCCGGGGTGATCCTAGCTACGATGTTACATCCATTTCTAAAATAATGATGCTACACCTTTTCCGGCGCCCACCAATTACCACTAGCCACAATCATACACAACAGCCTAATGCAGTTGTCATAATACCGGCCGTCTTCGGTTTTTTTGCCGGCGTTAAACTGCCACAAGGCATTTAACCAATCTTGGTTTTTTGCGTCGGTCATGGCGGCCACCATAAAAGGGCCTGTAAACGCCGGGCTGTTCCAAGGGGCGGTGGCGGTGCCATCGGCTATTTTGTAACCGGCGCGCACGTTGTGGGGGTCGCCCTGGGTTAGCTTTTGGATAAATGCGTTGACCGTACGCAACATGGGCAGGGCCTCTGCTTTCCCATGGATAATAAAATCCATGGACGTGCGCCACGGAATGCGGCACGCGTCCCAAGAATAGGCGTCATCGGTGGGCTCAAAGCCGTTTTCGCCCAGCTTGGCAAAGTTGGGGAGCAGGCCGGTGTTGGGCACATGGTTTTGGTACAAATCGTCTATGGCTTTTAGGATGCCTGCGTGCATGGCGCCCCAGGCCGGGTCGCCGGTGACTGCTTCATAAGTGCGGAAATGTTGCAGCATAAAGTCTGACGGCCGGGTAGACAGGCGGTCGTGGCCCGGCTTAACAGACCAGTCGCCCAGGGTCAGTACCCAAGGGTTGGTGGCCTTGTTAATGATGGTTTCCATGGTGCCGGCCATGCTTTGCAGCGCCAAGGTTTTATAGTCAAATTCGCCGGTGCTGCCCCATAATTTGTCTGCCATTAGCAGGGCGTAGGCAATGTCCAGGTCGCCGTCGGTGGCAGAGTCTACGCCGCCTATGTCAATAATGGCCGTGCCGTTATCGTCTTGTTGCCAGGCCATGAGGCGGGGGTCAATTTCGCTGGGATGGGCCAGGTAGAAGCGTACCATTTTGTCAAAATCGGTTTGGGCTTTTGGGTCGTGGCCGGCCATGGCGGCAATGGCTAACATACCGTAGCCGTGGCCTTCGGACACGGTGATGCCGGGCTCTTCAGACCAATGGATGTAGGCTTCCGCCGGGTTGTAGGGGCTTAGGCGGAAGTAGCGGGCCTTCCATTCGTCGTATAGGCGTGCCACGGTGGCGTCCATTTCTGCTTGGGGGATGTTTGGGAAGATAACGCCGGAGGCATAGGGGGTATGGGTTGGGAAGAAGGGGGGAGTTTTCATGGTTGGGTCCTTTCTGGGGTGTGGTGGGATGAAATTTTATGCGGTGGGGAGCTGACCACCCCGCCCTGCGGGCACCCCTCCTTGGAGGGGAATTGGGGTGCGTGTGGTTCGATGTAGGAAAGCCGGATTCGTATAACCCATCCGCCTAGCGAAAATTCCCCTCCTCGGAGGGGTGCCGCCGAAAGGCGGCGGGGTGGTTGCTTTCCTACTTGCCGCTAAAACTCCGGCGCCCACCAATTACCGCTGGCCACAATCATACACAGCAGCCGTATGGTGTTGTCATAATACCGGCCGGCCCAAGTATTTTGCGTGGCGTTAAACATCCACAGGGCGTCTAACCATTCCTGATTTTCCGCGTCTATCATGGCGGACACCATAAAGGGCGCCGTAAAGGCCGGGCTGTTCCAGGGTACCAGTGGTGTGCCGTCGGCAATGGTATATCCTGCCCGCACATTAGCCGGGTCGCCTTCTGTGGCTGCTTGGATAAACGCGTTGACCGTACGCAGCATGGGCAGCGCCCGTTCGTCGCCGTGAATAATAAAATCCATGGCCACGCGCCAAGGTACCCGGCAAGCGTCCCAAGAATACGTGTCGTCCGTGGGTTCAAAGTATCCGTCTTCGCCCAGGCGAGCAAAGTTGGGCAACAGCCCGGTGGCCGGGGCGTGGCGGGTGTACAAATCGTAAATAGCTTGCAGGATGTTCTCGTGCAAAAGCATCCAGCGTCCATCGCCGGTGGCGGCATAAAAACTGCGGAAATGCTGGAGCATAAAGTCTGACGGCCGGGTGGAGACCATCCAGGCCGGGTCATACCGGGACCAGTCGCCCAGGGTCAGCACCCATTCTTGCTGGTTGACAATGGAATCCATGGTGCCGTTAATACTGTCCAGCGCCAAGGCAAAATAGTCAAACTCACCGTCACTGCCCCATAGCCTGTCGGCCATCAGCAGGGCGTAGGCAATGTCCAAGTCACCGTCGGTGGCGGAGTTGTTGCCGCTAATGTTAATGACCACTTGGTTTTCTTCGTCAAAGTCCTGCTTCCAGGACATGAGTCGCGGGTCAATGTAACTGGTGTGGGCCAGGTAAAAGCGCAGCATTTTGTCAAAGTCCTCTTGGGCAAAACGGTCGTATCCGGCCATGGCGGCCAAAATTATCATGCCCCAGCCATGGGCTTCGCTCACGGTTATGCCCTCGTCGCCGTCCCAGTGGATGTAGGCCTGGGTGTCGTCAAAGGGGTTAACGCGGAAGTAGCGGGCTTTCCACTGGCGATACAAGTCCCGGACAATGTCGTCCATGCGGGCCTGTACGGCGGCGGTGGGTAAAATTACACCGGGGTGGTAAGCGGTATGGGCTGGGAAAAAGGGCGTAAAGTCGCCGCGGTCTTCTGCGAAAGAGGCGTCGGTGGATTCGGTGGTTTCATCAAGGGGCGCTTCGTAAGCGGTGGCCGTTTCCGTCGGGCTGCTTTCGTCTACAGACGGCGTTTCAATGGCTTCGTTTGTGGCCGCGGCCTGCCCGGCGGCTGGCGCTGTCCCCTCTTCCGAGGAAGCGCCGCCGCAACCGGCCAGGGCAAGTAACAATACCACGCTTAACAGACCAAGCAACACGCCGCCCCGGCCTGTCACCCCGGACTTGATCCGGGGTCTCCTAACGTGGGGCCAAAGGATGAGATTGCGGATCACAGGCGGGGAAACCCGCCCAGCCGCAATGGCAGGCGCGGCAACCTTGCCTTCACGGTGATTAAATGATTTTTTCATCGCCTACCTGCGCAGGGACTCATCAATAATCGCCTGGGCTTCCGGCGCAATGCGCTGGGTCAGCACCGCCGGGGTATATTCGTGGTTTTCCAGCGGCCAACGGAAGGTTGGGATCAAGAAGTCAAATAAGTCGCCATAGGCTTGGGCGTTGGAAATCACCATGTCCTCCTGCCACTCCATCACTAAGTTGTAAAAATCTTCGTTGATAAAGCCGCGGAAGTCACGCTCGGGTACGTCGTCCGGGTCTATATTGGTTTTGTATGGGAACAGGTCGTACTCAAAGAAGTGGGTCATGGCTTGGGGGTTTTGAGAAGACGCCGCCAACAGCCATGTCCATCCCTGATCTGCCCAGATGCGGGTATTGGATGGGGTGTTAAGCTCGGGGCCCCGCGGCCACGGTACAAAGCTTAGGTCGTTGCCATACATCATGCGGGCGCTGTCGATAAACCACAGGCCGTCCAAGTAAAAGCCCACGGCGCCTTGCCAAAACCAGGCCACCGGGTCTTGCACGCTGGTGGGCGCCCTAAAGGGGCTAATTTCTTCAAAGAACCAGTTGAGGGCGGACACAGACTCATGGTGATGCAGCGAGAAGGTGGGTTGACCGTCAATGATAGTCACCACGTTGCCGCCGTTGGAGGTGTACACAGAGCTAAACAGCATGTTGGCCCACTGGGCAATGCCAAAGTGGTCAATGTGCCCTACGCCGCTGTCAAAGGTCAGGCGCTGCACATAATCTGCAAACACGTCATAGGTCCAGTCGCCACGTAAGAACACTTCCAGCGGGTCTTCCAGGCCGTGGGCGTCCATGACGGCGCGGGAGTAGAACAAAACCTGCATGTTCCAGATAAAGTTTTCCCGTCCGCTTAGGCCAAAAATATCATCGCCAATGCTGAAAGATTCGATATTGGCGCCGCCAATGTTGCTGGCGGAAGGGCCGCCGTGGAAGTCCATGTAGTCGCTCCATGGCTGCACCAGGTTGCGGTGGGCCCACCCGGGCACGGCAAACAAGTTGCCCCGGAAGGCGTCGGGCCCCATGCCGGCGGCAAAGGCGTTTACCAACACTTCTTGCAGTTCGCCCAGGGGTACGCCGGTCCAGTTGACGCTTGCGCCGGTCCATTCTTCAAAGTCCAGTTGGTTACGGGTGGGGTTTTCGTTGTTGTCCCCTGGCCACGGCGTCCAAATTTCCAGTTGCACGCCTTCATAGGCCAGTTGCTGCAATGGGAAGCCAAACAGGTTGTCGCCAAGGATGAGCTCGCCGTCATCGCCAACTTCCGGGCCTTCAATGGCCACGCGCTCCGGTTCCGGCGGTGGGGGTACGGTGGGTTCGTCTGGGCGCTGCTGCGGGGTGTCCGGCAAGTCGCTAACAGGGCCGCTGCCGCCGCAAGCGGCGAAGGCCAGGATAAAGGCAAGACCCAGCGCAAGCAGTAAAATTTTTCGTTTCATGTGATTCCGTCCTTTCGAGTTTTGGTTGTGGTTTTGCTGTGGTTGATGGGTGGCGAAATGGCTCCGGTATCGTCATTGCGGACTCGATCCGCAATCTCACTTTCAGTCGAGAAGCGACCAGCAAAGTGAGGCGCGATATGGTATGAGATTGCGGATCAAGTCCGCAATGACGGAGCGCCAGCGTATTCGCTTGCTCTTTTCAATTTCGCTACGACATCTTTCCACAACACATATATGGCAATTGGCCAGGGCTTTCCCCTAACCAACAATACCCGATCTTTCAACCCCCTGCACCAAAAACCGCTGGCCAAGCAGATACACCAGCAACACAGGAGAAATGGTAATGATAATCCCGGCATACCGGGCCGGTAAAAACTGAGTCACATCCCGCACGGTCTGTTCAAAACCTGTGAGGATGCCCATAATATCCGTCACCCGCATCACCAGGGTCTGGATATTGTCACCAACGGTAAACATGGAAATGGTAAATACATCGCTGTAGTGCCACACAAAGGAAAACAGGAACACCGTCATGGCGGCCGGTATGGCGTTGGGCAGCATCACTGTCACAAAAGTCCGCAAAAAGCCCGAACCATCAATGTACGCCGCTTCTTCCAATTCCTTGGGCATGCCTTTGAAAAACTGCCGGAAGATGAAAATCAGCAACCCGCCCTTTAGCCCCAGCCCCAAACTGGACGGCAAAATAATGGGCCAAAAGGTATTGAGCATGTTCAAATCCCGAAACAGGATAAACTGGGGCAAGCTAATCACGTGCTGGGGCACCACCAGGGTAAAAATCATGAGCCCAAACAGCAGGTTTTTTTCCCTAAAGTTAAACCGAGCAAAGCCGTAGCCAATAACCGAGCAGGAAAGTACCTGCAACAGCGGCGGCACCACGGCCAGTATCATAGAGTTGCGAAAAGTCTCCCAAAAGTTAAGGGCGCGAAAGGCCTGGGCATAGCCCTCCAGGGTCAAATTACGGGGCAGCCATATGGTCATGGGGTTAACCAAGTCCGAAAAGGACATGAGGCTCATGGAAACAGCCACAATCAGCGGGTACACCATGATATACATAAGGCCAGCCAGCAGCAACCACAGGCCAAGCTTCCATACTATCTTTTGCACCCGGTGGGCGCCCGGCGCCCGTTTGGCGATGTTTTTAATCATGTGTCACCTACCCTTCTATCGGTCTTCGTCCGCATAAAACACAAAGCGGGACGCCACCACAAATATGATACCCAGCATCAGGAATATGGTCAAGAAGTACAGCCAGGCCATGGTGGTGCCGTAGGTGTAACGCAACTGGCGGAAAGTGGCGCTTAGCACATAGTTAAGCATGACGTTGTCTGTGGCAGAAAAGGTATCCACCACGGTGTACACCACATTGACCAGGATAATGGGCGACACCAGGGGCACGGTAATTTTCCAGTATTTTTCCCAGGCGGAAGCGCCTTCCACACTGGCGCTTTCGTACAGTGACGGGGAAATGGACTGGAGACCGGCCAGGAACAACAGCGTCTGAATGCCAGAGCGCCAAATAATGTCAAAAACCTGGTCCATCATATTGGTGATGGTGCTGACAATGTCTTGGTTGTGTATCACCTGCCCCAGCATGTGAGCCATGTTTAGGTTGCCCAGCATCATGGTGCTGCCGTCGGCCGGGCCGCCCCGGTCGGGCATCATGAGTACAAACAAGGCGCCGCTGGTCATGACCACCGGGATAAAAAACACCATGCGTATCAGGCCCCGGCGTTTTAGCGGCAAATTAAGCAACACCGCCGCAAACAGCGAAAACAGGATAATCAGCGGCAGCGACACGGCAATTTCCCGGACGCTGGCAATCATATTTTCCAGGAAATATGCGTCCCGCAACAGGGCGTCTGTATAGTTGCGCAGGCCAATGCGGGTCAGTTCAAAGCCCCCGGCCGGCAGGAAGTCCATCTCGTTAAAAGTGAAGTAGAAGGACTGCACCAGGGGAAAGAAGAAGAACACCGCCGCGCCAATTATCCACGGGGCGATAAAGAACCGTCCGGCCCATGCTTTTCTGCGCTCAAAGTCCATTACCTCACCCCATTCTCATTTCCTGCAATCATGCGGTAGCCCCGGGCCGGCACGTAGTCGGTCAGGCTTTCAAAGCCGAGGGGAATGACGTCTTCGTCCCGGTAGTTTACAATCACCACGGCGCCGTTTTCATAAGTGACGGCGTAGACCCGGGGCATAATGCGCTGGTGGCGCACCATGGGCGTGCCCGCCGTGGCGGCGTAAAAGTTTTGCATGGTGCGGAAGTCCCGCTCCATTTCGTACCCCCAGGCGCTGTAGTTGCCGCTTAAAATGCGGAACTGCTCTGCCCCGCGCACTGCGCTGGACTGGGCGTAAAACACCATAAAGCTTGGCCAGGCGCCGTATTCTATCATGCGCAAAAAGCCTTGTTGCTGGCTTTCCGCCATGTTGGTGGGGATGCCGCTGTAGGGAATAAAACCGTGTATCACCAATTGGTAAAAGGGGATTTCCCGGGTGGTCATGCGGAAGCCGCTGCTGCCCATGGGGATGCCCACAATCCGGTCTGCAAAGGGCAGCACATAGGCATTGCCCCCGTCTGCCACAAAGGAAAGGCCGGCGTCTGTGGCGGCGGCCATGGTTTGCCGCCAGTATATTTCAGATTCGTCCCGGGTGGTAAAGTTGTTGTTGCCATAATCGCCGTGGATGGCGCTGCCAAGGCCTGTCAGCATGACAGCGGATAGGTTAAAATTGCCCAAGCTGTTCATAAATGTCCGCGCCCGGTCCACCAATAACCTAGGGGAAAGAATCATGCGGGGGGTGCGGCTGTAATCCCGTAAACGGCTAATGATGTCAAAGTGGAACTGGTTGGCAATGCCGCCGCTAATGTTGCGGGCACCGTGGCGGGATGGAGAAAATCCGTTGCCGCTGCGCTGGACATTAAGCAGCTCCCCGGCGTAAGTTAGGCCAACGCCGTCGTCCCCGTTTGCCCGGGCAGACAGGGCATTTAGCCCCCTACTCCCGCCCAATTGCCTTTCCGGCCGCACGCGGTTATTAAACAATTGGCCAAGGCCGCCTTGGTTAAAGCCTGTCAAGTTAACGTGCATGTTATCAACGCCCCGGCTTTGCAAGTAGTCCACAATATTGCCGGCCTGGGCAAAGGTGGTGAGGGGCTGCAAGGTTTCGTATGGGATACCCAAAAAGTTGCGGTTTACGCGGATGCCGCCGATTAAAGTCAAATCCACAAAGGGCGTGGTGTCCCGGGCGGTTAGCATGCCCCGTTCCAACAAATAATTGCGGTAGGCAACAGCCATGGCAGAATAATCGACGTCTTCACCGGACAGCAGCAGGTAATCAATGGCCAAGCCCTGGCGCAAACGCCGTGGGGACGGCTGCAAAAGCGGCCGCTCATCACCGGTGTTTTCAAAAAGTACCATGGTGTGCCGCGCCCGATATATTAGGTTGGGCATGACCCTAAAATACTGGGACGTATCGCCGCCAACCCGGGTGCTTAGAGTGGTCACCGCCGCCCCTTCGTCTATCACGGCCAAAAATGCGGTGTCGCCCCGGCGTATGCCAAACACCGGCAGGCGCCAAATTTCGTCATTGTTTGGCATCATGGTGGTGGCCATGGCCGCGTCGGCGCCATAAATGGGGCGAATCAGCTCGTGGGGCAGGCTAAACACGGCGTCAAACTCTATCAGCGCGCCGCTGCCGTCGGGCAAAAACACATAGCCGTCCTCGCCGGCCTGCCCTGCACCAAAGAAGGGCAGCAACTGGATTTGCGTTAAAATGTGGGGGCCCCGTTCAACAATGCCCTCAATGGGAATTTCTGCCCTAAAGCCCTCCGGCGTTAGTAAAATGCGTACCAGCACCGACACGCCCTGGTCTTCAAAGAGGAAGTCCGCTTCAAAGCCGTTGGCAATGGGCCTAAACTCAAAGTTGCCACGGTTAACACTCTCTGTACTGGCGGCAAAAATACGCTCCACATGGTGGTGATCCAAGGTGCGGACAGAAATGAGGGAGCTCATGAGCATGCGGTTAATGCCCATGGCCACTTCATCCGCTTCAAAGTCCACCGGCCGGGAGTGAAAAGTCGCCCCGGTGCCGCGGTCGCGGACATAAAACATGGCGGTGGAAGGGTCGGCAAAGAGCTCAAAATTTTCGTTTTGCGCCATCAGATCAAAGTCGCCTAAGTCTGCGGCATAGGCCGTAAGCGCCGGGAATATTGGCAGTGCCAAGGCGGCGCATAGGATTAACCCAAAGGCCATGGTTGCAATCAGTTTTCGCATAGGCTGCATGAGAACCGCCCCTTTCTACCAGTATTGGATTTCCATAATAAGCGTGGCAAAAAACGAGAAGAGCTGGGACACGGCGCTGTAAAACACGCCGGCCAGGAACAAAAACGCCGCAATGCCCACCACCGTGGCAACAGACGCCGCAATGGTTTTTTTCATGCTGTACTCGTGGATGGTGAGGTTGCCAATAAGGATTAGGCCTCCGCACCACAGCGCCGCCACCACGTCTATCACGTACAAAAACGGGCCTTCTTCCAATACCAGTACATGGGAAAGGAACAGTTGGGGGATAAACAACAGCAGGGGCATGAGGGCAAAGGTGGTGGCAATAAAGATCATGCGCATGGACGCTTTGCCGTCAAACAGGGTGGTGATGGCCCAGTTAACCACCGTCCACAACAGCAGCGGCAGCACCACGGTTAGGACATTAAACACCAGGCTGGCGTCTTCGGCCACGGCGGGCCTAAACAGGTACCCGGCGGCCTGGAAGCGGAGGATGACCGCTAGGATCACCAGCCCCAGCACCACAAAAGCGGCGCTTAGGGTGTTGCGTTTTTCGTGCTTTAAGTCCCAAAACCCGTCAAAGGGGTGTGTCAGGATGTAAAAGCCAAATAGTACGGTGCCAATGGTTCGTCGCATTAAATTGCTGCCTCCTTTGTTGGGTGGTCACTGCACTGTCATTGCGGACTTGATCCCATGCGTGCCAAGTTAAGGGGAAAACTGCATCCCGTTTGTAGGGGACGCAGTCCTCTGCGTCCCGCATCTACTACGGAATGTGATAAACAACACACAAATTGAACCCATAAGCGGGGCGCTGAGGACAGCGCCCCCTACAAGTACCCGAACCATTCGCATATGAAATATAATGCTTGTATATTCTAAAGCTTAACCTGGTCCCCACCAAATCATTCCCCAAACCACGCCCACCAACGAAAGGACACCCACCCATGACAAACGCCCTACTCTCCCCCCTTCACCAGTCGGAAAGTTACAACCGCATATACAACGCCCTATCCGGCGCCACGCCTCAAACCATATGGGCCACCGGCGCCGTGGCGGCGCAAAAATACCACCTGGCGGCGGGGCTCCTTAAAGAGCAGGGCGCGCCGGCGCTGGTCATCGCCCCTTCCGAGCTAAAAGCCAAGGAAATTTACGAAAACCTGTACTATTTCTTCCGGGACGCCTGCCATTTTTACCCGGCCCGTGACCTCATTTTTTACGCCGCAGACGTAAAAAGCGTAGACATTACCCGCCAGCGGCTAAAGGTGCTGGACATGCTGTACAATGTCCACCACCGGGCAGACGCAGCGCCGCCGGTTATTATCCTTTCCGCCGAAGCGCTGCTGGACCGCATGACGCCGCCGGTCGCCTTCCACAAGTACCGCATGAGTTTGAGCGTGGGGGATATTTGCGAGCCGGACACCCTCATGAAAAAGCTGGTACAAATGGGCTTTGAGCGCAGCAGCCTGGCGGAAGGCCCTGGGCAATTTGCCCTGCGCGGCGGCATTTTGGATATTTACCCCGCCGTGGGGCAATTCACGCTGCCCTTGGCAAATGAAAACACCCCATTATCGGAAGGCCACGCCCTGCGCATCGAATTTTTTGGCGATGATATAGACTCTATCCGCGTGATAGATGCCCTTTCCCAGCGGTCGGTGGAAAACGCCGAATCCTTTGAAATTTACCCGGTGCGGGAGCTGGTTTTTAGCAAAAGCCGCCTGCGAAATGCGGTGGCAAAGGTGAAAGACGCCACCGGCCAGCAGCGCGCCGCCTTGGAAGCCAAAGGCATGGCAAAAGAAGCCCAAACCCTGCAAAACACCATGGATTACACCCTGGAAAACTGGAGCGAGGAGCTTGGCGCCCAGGCAGACGCCTTCCTCCCCTTCTTCTACGAAGAGGAAACCAACCTGCTGGACTATTTGCCGGATAATACCGTCATTTTCTTTGACGACCCAAACCCCATCGCCATTCACATGGAAACCGTGCAGACGGAATATAGCGAAAGCATTACCCACCGCTTGGAGGCCGGGCGGCTGTTGCCCCAGCAAGTGGGCGTCATGATGCCCTGGGCCCAGGTGCTGCACCATTCGCAAAAATTCCACCGGGTGTTGTTTTCGTCCCTGTCCGGGCGGCTGAC
>Ga0082212_10012179_pt1 | contig 10852 bp, 6 predicted proteins | sample TergutNt197P3_FD_71548 | JGI IMG/M metagenome (GOLD analysis project Ga0082212, IMG submission 71548) | Neocapritermes taracua P3 segment gut microbial communities from Petit-Saut dam, French Guiana - Nt197 P3 | ecosystem: Host-associated > Arthropoda: Insects > Digestive system > Gut ...
CAGTGCGGATGCTCAAAAACCTGCCGCAAAAAACGGTCATCGAAGTCGAACTCGACCTGCCGGGCAAGGCGATGATCCCGAAATTTTACGTGACCGACCAGCGAATGAAAATCGACCTGTACCGCCGCATCGTCCGCATTGCGACGCACGAGGAACTGGCCGATTTCCGTCGCGAAATCATTGACCGCTTCGGAAAACCGCCCCAACAGGTTGAGCTGCTGCTGTTGCACGCCGAAATTCGTGTTGACGCAAACCATTGGCGCATCAAGGCGATACGCCGCGAAACCGACCTGACCGGCGATTACATCGTGTTCGATTATCTGGTGCCGGAACGCATCGAAAAGCTGAAAGCGATCAGCAAACAGGTTATCCGCATCGCCGACGCCAAAAGTGCCTATCTCCCCTTGTTTCACAAAAACCGCACCGACGAGAGCATACTCTTTTTTGTCAAATCGGTGTTGCAGAATCGTTAGGGTTTTTGTTACAATGCGACCGGTTGTTCAAAGGCTTCGGACTTCGGACTTCAGGCTTCAGGAAAATTGGGCTCCTGAAGCCTGAAGCTTGAAGCCTGAAGCCTCACCGAGGTAAGGACACCGTGAAAAACCAATTTTATCTTTTCATTTTGATTGCTTCGCTTGCCGTGTGTGGTGTGGTGATGTTCCGACCACAGACGGCTGATCGTGTTTTGGGCTTACTTGGTTTGCAGGACAAGGCGGCAACGACCTACACCGCGTCCGAGTGGGACGGTCTGTCGGCCAATCCAACGGTCAATCCGGTGCCTATAGCTGATGCTGCGGCACTTAACAGCATTCCGACCTTTGGCAACGCTTTGCCATATAACAACGCATCGTTTGGTAACGATGCCGACGGCTTTGCCGTGACAAGTGCAGGGGCGAGTTCATCGCAAGCAATGCCGCCGGTGTCGCAACAAGTGCCGATGTTTGGCGAAATAAGCATTGAACCGGCAGGTCAATACGGCAACCAGTACGGCAATACGCTTGACGAAGGCGTGGCGGTGTCCGGCGCGAACAGTAACTCATACAACGGTGCGGAGCCTGATTTTTCGAGTTTTCCCGCTGTGCCGTCGGGAACGCCGATTTCTGGTTTTGAAGGATATAACCCCAATGTAACGCCTCCTGCTCCGTCACCATCATTGAGCGAAATGACAATTCAATTCGGCGGGTCGGCAATTCCGAATCCGACGCCAACTCCGGCAACCGGTTACGATCTCAATATGGCGGTGGGAGTTCAGCCGTTACCGACAAATCAAATGGTCAGCGACAACAACGACACCTTCGTCGGTTTCGCCAATTTTACACCGCCGCCCCAACCCGGTGAACAACCCAACACATTACCAAGCGGCATGAGTTTTGACGGCAATACGACGATGTCCGATGCCAGTATTGTCATGCCTGACCCGCCATATAGCGGCTTCAGCGGTTTTGGTGACCTCATGCCGATGGCAATGTCGGAATTGGACGCTCGCATCATTCCGCCCCCTCCTTCGCCTGCCGGATCACCGTCCATTCCGTGGGGGACACCGACCAATCCTCAGACGGTCGGTATTGCCCAACCTGTCATGACGCAAGAGCAATACGCTTCTTCCGAACATGCCGTGGTTCCGGTACAAGGTGTGATGCCACCGACGACGGCAGTTCCGCAATTCCAAGTGCCGCAGTTTGAAACGCCGCAATTTCCCACACCGCAATCTGCCCCCCCGATGCGGGAAACGGTGCTTTATGTTCCGCCGCATGGAAATGCGGGTCAGGTGCAACCCATGCAACCACAACCCATTGTGCAACAACAGCCGCAACCCATGCAACCGCAGCCGGTGCCCCCCCCACAGAATCAACGGCCGCAACAAGAGCCGGTTGCCATTGCCAGTGCGACGCGGCACGATCTTCCCGTCACCGACATGCGGGCGCAGTACGTGCAGGAAGACATCACGCAAATCGAAACCGTGTTCGCGACGGAAATGCTTGCCCGAGTCGGTTCACGTCATGTGATTATGACCTGTGATATTTTGGCCGAACTTCGCGAGATCGTTGACGGTGAATGGGCAGTCAAATATCGGGAGGTTTTTGAAGATTACGGACAACAACCCACCCCGGCAGACGAGCGGATTTTCAAGGCCGATGCGATGCAACAGTTGTTCGAGCATACATTGAACAACGCCATTATGCTTCAGACATTATATCTCGATTTGACGATGTGTGTTCCGGCTGAACAAATTGAGGCGTTTGAACAAGCGGAATCGCGAAACTTCGACATGGTGACAATTCCCGAAATGATGGAGCAATACGGCGTGACCAACCGCTATGAACTTGACAGGGAATTACGGAAATTTGGGACGACATTGCAACATAAAAAAGAAAGTATGCTCCAACAAAAATTGGCGATGGGATGGTTTGGCGAAAGAGTCCACCCGCAAAAGTCGATGCCCACCCGGGACGACTTGATAAACTATTACGAGCAGCACAAGGACGAACGATACAAAATTTTGGGATTCGCCAGATGGGAAGAATTGGCCATATTATTTTCGAAATGTGCGAATGAGGAAGAAGCCCGTGTCAAAATCGCCGAACTTGGGAATCGCGTCCAGAAAGGCGAGCCGTTCGCGGAAGTGGCCATACAGGGTTCGCAGGGTTCGTCGGCCTATCGTGGCGGCGAACGCGACACACTTATCGATTCTCTGGTAACGAAGAACTTGGAAAAAGCCGTCTTTACGTTGCCAATCGGCAAAATGAGCACTATTATCCAGGAAGACACAGGCGGGAGTAACGCCGGGTTTTATATCGTTCGCGTGCTGGAACGGCAGGACACGCATTACACATCCTTTGATCGTGTCCAGTCTGAAATCCAAAAAGCCATACTGGAAGAACGCTTCCAGAAAGAACAGCAGCGTGTCTTTGCCGAAATCCAAAAAAAATACCCGGTCAGCAAAACCAACAACCTGCAACAAATCATCTTGATGGCGTCGGAGGCCGAACGTAATTTGCCGCCGGATGATTCGCCTGACTATCACGCGCGACTGATGGCCAAAGCCGAACGCTTGGAACCGTCCAAGAAAACCAATACCGACAACAGCAATGACCGTCAGGATCAAACGTCCGTTGCAACCGCTACATCGTATTCAGCGGCATCACAATCTCACGTAACGTTACAACCGGGGCAAGAACCAATCCGCATCGCCGCCGTAACCGATGGTTCAGGAAGGCAAAACACGACATCACTGTCCGTCAGGCAAGCTGACGCCGGTGCCCCTGCTCGCAGGGTTGATTCGCCGAATACGACGGTTGAACCGCCGCCGAAGAAAAAAACGTTTCTTCAGTCGCTCAATCCGTTCAAGTGACGGTTGGGTCATGCGGCTGGATCGGTTGTATGTACAATCTTACGATTGCGGCTCTGATCCCCTTGCTTATACAGCGGGCTCCGATTGAACATCAATCACCGCACCTGATTGCGGGGAGACACCAGCCACCTTGTCGCCAACGGCATAAAATTTGATTTTGCAGTCCACGCCGTCGGTGGCCGCTACGATGAACTCGCGGAACTCCTGCTCGGTCAATTCAAAATGGTGGTCTTCGTGACGCAACCATAAGTCGGCGTCATCTTCCGGCTTCCGGTTTCGGATTTCCGGCTTCAGTGGTTCAAAGTTGTCACCCGAAGTCCGAAGCCCGAAGCCCGAAGTCTCATCCGTTGCTTCCTCGTCATAATAATTGACATTGAAATCGCGGTTGGGCGTTGTGACAAGCACACGCGAGTCGGGAAGCAGGCAACGTCGAAGCAGTGCCACCGCTTCATTGTAGGGATTATGCTCAATCACTTCGGTCAGAAAGATCGTCTTGCGTCCGTCGATCTCCGGCAAGTCGTCGAGCGATTCGAGAATCGTGACGTTATCCCGTTGATCCCGCCGGCACTTGCGGTCGATGGTCTCACGAAGCGATTCTTCGCGTTCGACGGCGTAATAGTGGTCCGCTTTTTTCGCAAAACGCAGATATTTTCCTTCGCCGCTGCCAACGTCGATGATCGTTTCCCCGGCGATATTCTGCTCAACAAACCGCATGCGTTGAAAAAAGTTATGGCCGTATTGAAGCTGAATGGCATCCGTATTCAGATATTGTTTGAGTTTGCCAAACGCCGCTTCGCTGCGGATGAGGTTCACTTTGAACACGTAACGCACAAAATACGGTGCGTCGAGATACTGAATCAACTTGGCATATTTGACGAGCAAGCCTTCATCAATATAATCGCATTCGCCGTTTTGAATCGCATTGATAAGCGAAAAGACCACCGCAAAACTGAGCAAGCGGCGAAGCGTCCCTTGCGTGCTGAGTTTGATTTTGTAATAACCTTGCGTGATGGGCGTGATTTCCCATTGAAAATCCCGAAACCACGCAGAAAAAATCTGAAGGTATCTCGCCTTGGCACGCATACAATTGATGAGCAGCGAATTGTGAAACCCCGGCGTGTCTTCCGGCAGGTCTTTCAGACAGGTATCGCGGAAGAACTCGTCGCAACAATGGTTCGTAAACAGTGCGGCACTGTAGCGCGTCGTGTCGTTGTACTCAAACGTCGCACCGGGATCATAACTGATCGCCGAATCGTGATCCTTGAACCAGCAGTTGTACTGCGAAGGGTTGTTTTTGGAGTAAAACCCGAAGACGGTTCCCTGTCGTAGCCGCTTGACCAGCATCCCGGACGCCGGATTCTTGCGAATCAGGAAAGAAAAATTCGGATTGTCGCTTTCGAGTCGGAGATAGGCCATTGGGAAAAGAGGGAAAAGGGAAAAGGGAAAAGGTAGGACGGTCACGCCGTGACCGCCGTTCGCTTCGGCGTAAAGCACAAACCATAATGTTATGCGATTTGGTACAACGTGTCAATCATTCGGGATTTCGATGAAAAAACAAGTTTTCTATTGAAACCGTCACCAAACAATGCCATAATACGATTGTGACGTGGATTTGAAATGCGATTGTTTGAATTTTATGCAGCTTACCTTTTACCTCGTACGGGCGAACCTATGTGTTCACCCTGTTTACCCTTCGGGCAACCACACAGGGTTGCCCCTACGTACCTTTTACCTTCCATGCCCCGCTACCTGTTGTCCTTACTGCTGACTTGTTTTGCCATATTGTCGGTTGCACCGGCGGTTGCGCTCGATTATGTGACATTCCGCGAAAACGGTAAAAAAGTCACGCGCGACGGACGGGAAATCATTCGCATCCGACAAGACGGCGATATCAAAATCGTCCTCGAAGAACGGGACGGTTACTGGCGTATCATTTCGGAAAAAAGTATCCTTGAGAAGTGGTCGGATGACATCGCGTTTGAACCCTACACTCGGGACGAAATGAAAAAGCGGCTCAAGGCCGAATTTCCGAAAGAGTTCCGTATCACGGAAACGCAACGCTACCTCATCGTTTCCGATACAACTCCGGCTTACGCGACTTTGTGCGGCGAATTGCTCGAACAACTCGACACGGCATTCCTGGCGAACTGGCAGGCGAAAGGTTTGGAACTGACCGAGCCGGAGTTTCCGCTGGTTGCGGTAATTTTTGCGGATTACGGTAATTTCGTCCGTTGCACCAGAGACGAGGTAGGTCCGAGCATCACGCAAATCAGTGCGTTTTATAATCAGCAGAGCAATCGCATCGTGTTTTACGATCTGACCGGTCGCGAGGTTTACGGCGGCGTTCGCGCTCCGACGAGTCAGCGTATTCGGGAAATTCTGTCGCGCCCCGATTCGGCCAAAGCGGTGGCCACCTTTATTCATGAGGCGACGCATCAGATTTCCTTCAACTGCGGCATGTTCCAGCGTTACGCCGCCTGTCCGGTTTGGGTCAGCGAAGGCATTGCGACGCTGTACGAAACGCCGGACTTCAACAGCGTCAAAGCCTGGTCGTCCGATGTTAAGGTCAACTCAAACCGCCTGAGTCGCTTTTACCGCTACTACGTCGAACGCAATCCGCAAGAGCCGATGAAAAAACTGGTTTTGAGCGACGATTCGTTCCAATTCGCCAACGGCGAGGTAATGCTGGATTCTTACGCCGTTTGCTGGACGATGATGTACTATCTCAACGATAAGCACGACAAGCGACTGGTCGCCTATCTGAAAACACTTTCACAAAAACAACCTTTCATTCAGACCGACCGCGAAACGCGACTCCGCGAATTTGAAACGGCCTTCACCGCCGATTGGGAGCGTCTGCACCGCACCGTCTATCAATACGTCCTTGCTCTTGGACAGTGATTTTGTCTGCATACTTGTTTCGTGTCTTGTTTCTGCGGCGGAAACTGTTTTTTGATGATTTGCCATTGCGTTTCGGTTAAATCAGTGTCATAATATGCTTCAACTTCCATGTTACGCCTCTCGTTGAAAAGGGACGATCTTCTTAAAAACGGAAGCGTAACATGTTTTTCACCTGCTTCGCGAGTCCTAACCATTAATCATAAAATATGAACACACAAGTCCTTCGTGCCGTTTTTAAGCGTAATTTTGTCGGTTATTTTGCCAATCCGACGGGTTACGTGTTTATTTGCGTTTTTGTTTTGCTCGGTTCGATTGCGGCGTTTTTGCCGGACGAGTTTTTCAACAAGAACCTGGCCAACCTCGACCAATTGATTACGTGGTTCCCGCTGATTATGCTGGTGTTCGTTCCGGCGGTCACGATGGGCATCTGGGCCGACGAACGCCGTCAGGGCACCGACGAGTTGCTGCTGACCATTCCGGCGGGCGACTTTGAGGTCGTGATCGGCAAGTTCCTCGCGGCCATCGGCATTTTAACAGCCTCGCTATTGTTTTCGTTCGTGAGTAACCTGACGATTTTGTATCAACTCGGCAACCCCGATGTCGGCCTGTTCGTCAGCACCTATCTCGGTTTCTGGCTCATCGGCCTGATGATGGTCGCGGTCGGCATGGTCGCGTCGTTTCTGACGGGCAACCTGACGATTGCGTATCTGCTCGGTGCCATGTTCAACGCTCCGTTTGTCGCGTCGCAATGGGCTTATGCCCTGCCGATTTCCGCGAAAACCTCCGACCTCATCGGGAAATTCAGCATCGAATCGCAATTCGCCGCCTTCGGACGCGGAATCGTCGGCTTTTCCGGCGTCATGTATTTCACGTCGATCACGCTGGTTATGCTTTACGTCTGCATGGTGTTAATCAGTCGGCGGCATTGGTCGGCGAATCAGGCGTTTCACGGTTGGGCACATTATCTCGCACGCGGGGCATCGTTGCTTTTGATCGCCATTTGTCTGTGCGCGATTGCCCAACGTTTCGACGTGCGCCGCGACATGACGCAGGAGAAACTCAGCACGCTCTCGCCGGAAACGATCAAACTGCTCGATTCGCTTAACCCGAATTATCCGGTCAGCATTGAGGCGTTCGTCAGCCCGAGCGTACCCGACAATTACGTCAAAACGCAACTCGACATTTTAACGCTGGTGAAGGAAATCGAGAGTCGCGGCAAAGGCAAGGTACAAACACGCATTCACCGCATCGAACCGTTTACGCAGGAAGCGATGCTGGCCGATCAACGGTTCGGCATCGTGCCGCGAACGGTTGTCCATACGAAACGCGGCGTACAACAGCCGGAAGACATTTATCTCGGTGTGACGCTTTCATCGGGTTTGAACACGGTCAGGCTGCCGTTTATTGATCGCGGCCAATCGGTCGAGTACGAACTGGTACGGGCGGTCTGCAACGTTACCGCACCGGAGAAGAAAAAAGTCGGCATCCTGAAAACCGACGCGAATGTTTTGGGTGAGTTCGACTTCCGCACAATGCGACCGCCCATGCCGTGGCCGATTGTCGAAGACCTCGCGCAGCAGTACGTCATTTCGGAAGTTGACCCGCAATTGCCGGTCACGGAAGAATACGACGTCGTTTTGGCCGTGCAACCTTCGACTCTCGCGCCGAACGACATGATCAATTTCATCGATATGGTGCGACGCGGTCAGCCGACGCTGATTTTTGAAGACCCGTTGCCGTTTTTCGACCCCAATTTGACAGGAACGGAAGACGATAAAATGATAGGTGGCAACTCGTCGATGAACATGTACGCTCAACGCATCCCCAAAGGCAACATCGAGCCGCTTTGGGACATGCTCGGCATCGAATTTAACATGCGACGTATTCCGCGTTCAGCCTACAATCCGGTGCGCGGTTTCGCGTCCGGGATGCCGCAGGAATTTCTGTTTTTGGCCTATGATCCCAACAAACCAGGGGATCGCCAGTATCGTCCGTTTTCGCAAAAAGACCCGGTTACCCGAGTGTTGCGGCAAGTGTTGATGCTGTTTGCCGGTTCGATTGACGTGCTGCAAAACCCAAAATTTGACGTCAAGGTCACGCCGCTGATTTGGACAACGCGGGCGACCGGTTACGTAAAACGAGCTGATGTTTTTTCTAAGGGACGCATCGGTTTTGGAGGACGCCTCATGGAACCGGACGAAAATCGTCCCGTGCAGTTGGATGCCAATCAATATGACATGGCCGTGCACATTACCGGCGAATTACCGCCGATCATTCGCCAGACGCAAATCGAAGACGGTGATGCCCCATCGCCCCCGGCTTCGACGAAGATCAATGCCATTCTCATTGCCGATATTGATATGGCGTCACCGATTTTTTACCAAATCCAACGTCAGGGCAGTGATCCGCGATTGGGGACGAATTTCACGTTTGACAACATCACGTTCATCATGAATGCGATTGATTCGCTGGCCGGTGATGAGCGGTTTTTGTCGGTGCGAGGTCGTCGCCCTGAACACAGGGCGTTGGACAAATTTGAAGAAATGACCCGGGTGATTGAAGAGAACGTCGCCTCGCAACGAGTATTGGCACAGACAAAATACAAAGAAACGATTGATGAGGCCGAAAAGGAAATGCGGGTGAATGTCGATAAGTTGGCACTCGCGTTGCAAGATGGCTCTGTACGACTGACCGATGCCGAACTGCAAGGTCGCGTTCAGGCGATGGCCATGGCGGCTCAGAAAAAACTGCAAGCCAAAAAAGAAGACCAGCAACGCGAGTTGACCCAAAAAGAAATGGCACTCGAAGTGCAGCGTCATGAAGAATTGCGGTATCAGCAGGGATGGATCAAGGCACTAGCCATTATGATCCCGCCGACGCCGTTGTTGCTGATTGCCAGTGGCGTGTTCTTCCGGCGTGGCATGAGAGAAACCGCCGGGACGTCGAAAAAACGTTTGAAGTCGGGGAAGAGGTGAGTTTGCATCAAATTTTGTGGTAAAATTTGTTAATAATTTTTGAATATGGCAAAAAAAGAGAAAAAAAAGTTTACCAATACGTTATTTACCAACGACAATTTGTACGTGTTATCGGGACTTAACAGCGAATCGGTCGATCTCATTTATCTTGACCCGCCGTTTAATTCGAAGCGGATGTACTCCGCCCCCGTCGGCAGCAAAGCCGCCGGTACGAGTTTTAAGGATATGTGGACATGGAAAGACGTTGACGAATATTATCTTGATTCGCTGGCCGATCATTTTCCGGCATTGGCAAAGTATATCGCCAGTGTCGGTCAAGTTCACAGCAAAGCGATGATGGCGTACCTGACCTACATGGCACAACGCATTGTCGAAATGCACCGGATTCTCAAGGAGACCGGCTCACTCTACCTGCACTGTGATTCAACGGCGAGTCATTATTTGAAAAGTCTGCTTGATTGTGTGTTCGGAAAAAACAATTTTCGTAATGAAATTATATGGAAAAGAACTACAGCCCATAGTGATAGTGGAAAATTTGGCATGAATGCCGACTGTGTATTTTATTATACGAAATCCAATCAATGCACATTTCATCCACAGTTTCAAGAATATAGTGCTGAGTACAAAAAACGTTTCAGAGAAGACGAAAACGGCAGGTTGTTTGTTGACAATAGTTTGTCGGCAAAAGGTTTAAGCGGAGGTGGATATGAATATGAATTCAACGGAGTATTCAATTTTTGGCGTTGTCCCAAAGAAACAATGCAACAACTTGAAAAAGAGGATAAATTATATTTCACAAACACTGGTGGAGTTAGATTAAAAAGATATTTGGATGAATTACCGGGACTTCCTTGCCAGACAATTTGGACAGACATTAACCCACTCAATTCGCAATCCAAAGAGCGCACCGGTTATCCGACACAAAAACCTCTGGCTTTACTGAAACGAATCATTTCAGCATCATCGAACGAAGGGGACATTGTGATGGACCCGTTTTGCGGTTGTGCGACAACGTGTGTTGCAGCGCAACAGTTGGACAGAAAATGGATTGGTATCGATATAGAAAAACAGGCCGTTGATATTTTGGTTGAAAGATTAAGTAATGACGCCGGGTTGTTTAAGGATTTTATTAACACTACGACTGTTCCGCAACGAACGGACATAAAAATCGTGTTGCCGACCGAGTCGGTCAAACAACGATTGTACAAACGGCAAGACGGCAAATGCAATGCCTGCGGGACAAAATTTGATCTTTGGAATTTGGAAATCGACCATATCATTCCCAAGGCCAAAGGCGGCGGGGATTATTATGAGAACTATCAACTGCTCTGCGGATCATGTAACCGAATCAAAGGCGAACGACCGATGGAATACCTGCGATTCAAGATAAAAACACGCGAAGAAATAATAGAAAACAAAATCTTGTTTGGGGAATGATGTTGAGAAAGATGAACGTTTTTTTAATCTATTAACAAATTAGTACACAAAAATGAGTCTCTGGAAAATAGCCTGGCGGAGTATCGAGCATCGCTCGTTGGCGTCGATTTTAACGGCACTGTCGATGGCACTGGGGGTTGCCCTGGTCGTGACGGTGTTGGTCATTCACGGAGTGATTAACAAAACG
>Ga0082212_10012180_pt1 | contig 10852 bp, 8 predicted proteins | sample TergutNt197P3_FD_71548 | JGI IMG/M metagenome (GOLD analysis project Ga0082212, IMG submission 71548) | Neocapritermes taracua P3 segment gut microbial communities from Petit-Saut dam, French Guiana - Nt197 P3 | ecosystem: Host-associated > Arthropoda: Insects > Digestive system > Gut ...
AAGCCCATCCGAAAACCCAATGACGAGAGTGGCGGAAAGGGATAACATCGAATACGATTCCATGGGTGAAGCTGTCCGGACATGGGCGCGCGAGCACAAGCCTATGTGCCGTGACAGGGAGCGCGGCGTCTTTATTTTCGTAAAAACGGACAGACTGACCCTAAAAAAGACCTATGTCACAGGGCGTACATTCAAAGGAACAAAAAACAATGTGATACCCGGATTTGTCGCGGGATACTTGTATGGAATTATCTCCGGCTTATTCCCCGGGCGCGGAAAACCGGCCTGCTTCGCGCATACGCATCCCGAACCGGGAACAGATAAACACAATGACTTTCCTTCGAAAGCAGACCTGTTCCTGCTCAAACTGCCGATGATAAACGAGGTTTATATCGTACCCTGGAAGCGTTGCCCGGGGGTGCCGGATATCATCAGCGCGTCAGACAGACATTCGTGGGAGCATTGACGTAAAACCCCGAGGGTGAGCTGTTCCCAATACTGTGAAAGCGTACGCGAAGACAGATGTTATAATAGAAGAGAAATAACGCTGAGGGGTGATATATGTTTCAGATTGCGGATTTGATGAAAAAAGCAGGAATAGCCATTGGAAGTGCGCTAAGAAAGAGAAGAAACGCGTATATCATTATCTGCGCCGCGGTTGCTGTGTGCGTGGTATTACTGGTTGCCGCCGCTAATAATAAAGAGCCTGTTCCGGCGCCTTCTGAAACCATTGAAACTCCATCACTCACGCCGGTGCCGGAACCGCCGATATCTCAACCTAAGACTTTTACGGAGGAATTGTCCGAACTGCGGAAAAGAATCGACGGCTCGACCGTGACGATTCCGCTTACAGAAGCCCTGTATGATTCCCTTTGCGACGGGGATAGCGGCCCCAAGCATAACACGACGCCACCGGCCTATGAAAATTTGATAAACGGCAGTTCAGACCTTATATTTGTGACATATCCGTCCGGGGAAGAATTCGCTGCCGCGGAAGAAGAAGGGGTCGAACTTGAGATAATTCCTATTGTCAAAGACGCGCTGGTCTTTCTTGTAAATATAGAAAACCCTGTTGAAAACATCTCTTTGACTCGATTAAGAGAAATATATCAAGGGCAGATAATAAGCTGGAACGAAGTAGGGGGACTGGCTGAAGATATCGCCGCTTACCAACGACCGACAAATTCCGGCAGCCAGACCCTTATGCTGAAATTGTTAATGGAAGGAAGCGAACCCATGGACGCGCCCGCCGAGGTGGTTGTTGAGGATATGGGCGGCCTTGTCGACATCGTGTCCGCTTATGACAACTCACGAACAGCCTTGGGCTACTCGATGTTTTACTATGTCAACAATATGTATGGCAACAGCCGCTTTAAACTGCTTAGTATCGATGGCGTCAAACCCACACGGGAATCCATTATTACCGGAGAATATCCACTCCATGACGGATACTACGCGGTTTTGCGCGGGGACGAGCCCGGGGACAGCACGGCGCGCAAACTGGTAGACTGGCTGCTTACGGACGAGGGACAGACGCTGGCTGCCGGCGCCGGATATATTCCACTGCGCTTTATCGAAAACGAAACCTCCGGCGACGATATAGACCCGATCTACGTCGGCGATTACAATAATTCAAGCGGGACCGGCGGCACAATATGGAAAGGATATGAAGCGAGTGAAGAGCTGACACAAAATGGCGTGAAAAGACCACTATCGGATTTATTTTATGATGGTTTTAATTATATCGAATATATAAATGATAAATTATTTATTGAACTCCAAACTTACAATTACTGGCTTACCGGGATGTCAGACGATTTGTATTTGAAGCGCTCTTTCCCGGGTATCCCAAACGACTATCCTCACTACGATTTACCACACTGGCAGGAAAAACTGATAATAGAATTCCCCGAAGATAATCCATATTTCCACGGAAGTTATGAGTTTTATTTATCCCTTTACAAAGATGTCAGCCCGTACGGAAGGGATTTACCGGGGTATTCCGTTACCTCCAAGCCTGACGGCCAGTTGATCCCCGGGGTGGATTTCTACATGCCAATCGTGAGTGTCGCGGACTCCCCCATTGCTACCAAGCGAATAAACGACACCCTGCAAAAATGGGTCGACGGCTTCCAGAACGATGCCGGGGCGATCCAACAAATTGAATGGTATGCTCAAGAACAAAAAGCTTTATATGATGAACGAGGTTATGTTCATAAATATCGATTCGCGCCTGTGATAGATGATTGGGACGATTATTTATCCATATCGTATTTCTTAGAAATTTTTGGTGGCGGTACGCCTAAATACTGGACACCCCTGGTGTTTTCCATATGCTTCGATATGAAAACCGGCGCCACCGTAAAACTTACGGATAAGCTGCCGGAAAATCCGGACTTCAGCGAGGCATGGAGGGTGATGCCGGCCAGTTGGATGACCCCGGAAGGAATAAAGACATATGATCGACCGGATGAAGGGTATTTGCCCGCCCAAGGATCAGTCATTTCCAACGCAGTGGTTGCCGACGGAATAGTCTTCTACGTCACGGAACCGAACGGAAGGGTATTGTTCTATGTATTTGGATATGATGTTTTTTGAAATGGTAAAATCGCTATAAGGAGACAGGTTTTATGTGCGTAGCGTACCCTGGCAAAATAATCGGAATAGACGGTAAGACCGCGGAGGTCGACTTCGGCGGCAATATCGCGACCGTCAAGATCGGCCTTGTCGACGCGAGGCCCGGCGACTATATACTCGCGCACGCGGGCATGGCGATCGAGGTTATGGACGAGGAGAGGGCGGCGTCCATTCTTGAAACATGGGAACAGCTCCGCGATGTATAACGTGGATCATCACCTGATATGGACGGGATGAACGACACGGAATTCCTGCGGAAATACGACGGGCCGCCGCTCCGTATAATGGAGGTCTGCGGGACGCATACGGCCGCGATTTTTAAGAGCGGTATCAGAAGCTTCTTATCGCCAAAAGTAAAATTGGTGTCCGGGCCGGGTTGCCCGGTTTGTGTAACCATAACCTCATATGTTGACAAGTGTATTGATATCGCGCTGAAGCCGGATCATGAATTGATTTGTTTCGGGGATCTGCTGAAAGTGCCCGGCAGCTCGCGGACACTATCGGACGCGAAGGGTATGGGCGGACGGGTACGTGTCGCGTGGTCCCCGTTCGACGCTGTCACGCTCGCGAGTAACGACCCGGGGACGGTCTTTGTCGTCGCCGCGATCGGGTTTGAGACGACGGCGCCCGCGTTCGGGCTCTTGATCGAAGAGGCGGAAGCGCTTGGCCTTCAAAACCTCAAACTGCTGACGTCGCTGAAATCGGCGGTTGCCGCAATCAACTGGATATGCGCGACAGGCGAGGCTGTGGACGCTTTTTTATGCCCGGGGCATGTGAGCGTCATCACGGGCGCGGACATATATAAGCCCCTTGCTGAAAAATACGAAAAGCCATACGTTATAGCCGGATTTGAGTCCGGGCACCTTCTGGCGGCCATACGCGCGGCGATGGAGGAGGCGGCCGAAAAACGCGGGGTGGTACGAAACCTGTATCCGGAAGCGGTCAGCGCGGAAGGCAATATAAGGGCGGGCGATGTAGTGAAACGATATTTCGATTTGAGTGATGAAACCTGGCGCGGATTGGGGGTCATTGGGGCTTCGGGATACCGCTTGAAAGAATCATTCGCCAAATACGAAATAAAAACCGAAATGCGCGAAGACATATTGCCTGAAGGATGCCGCTGTGGAGAGGTGATTCTCGGGCGCGTCGACCCGGAGGAGTGTCCGCTCTTTGGGACTGAGTGTGCCCCGGCGCAAGCTGTGGGGCCATGCATGGTTTCATCTGAAGGCGCCTGCGGGACCTGGTACAAAGCGAGGGTTTGACCGGTAATATGAATGTGATTCAGGCAAATAATTTACGCGTAGAATATGACGCGGTCGAAATTTTTAACGCTGTTTCGTTTTCGGTAGAATCAAATGAGCGTATAGGAATCGTTGGCGCGAACGGCGCCGGCAAAAGCACTCTGCTCCGGCTTATCATGGGAGAAATCGAACCTGACGGAGGCTCAGTAACGGTCCGTCCGGAAATGAAAATCGGTTATCTGCGGCAGCGAAGGGCAGGTCGCCCGGAAGACGGCAGCGGAGGTGAACGCGCGAAAAAAGCCCTGGAGGACATCCTATCCGGTTTGCCGGATATCCTGCTTCTCGATGAACCGACCAATCATCTCGATTTTGAAAAGCTGGCATGGCTCGAGAGCCGTATCCGGCATTTCAAAGGCGCCATTCTGCTCGTCTCTCACGATCGCTATTTTCTCGACCGCACGGTAGGGCGGATCTTCGATATAGGCAGCGGGAGACTCAAGGCCTACAATGGCAATTACTCCACGTTTCGCCAAAAGAAAGAAGCGCTTATTGACGCCGCGGAAAGGGCTTACCTGCGCGATCTCGCCGAGTACAAGCGCCAGGAGGAAATGATACGCAAGATGAAGGAGCGCGGGACGGAAAAACTCGCGAAGCGCGCGGCCTCAAGGGAGAAGAAGCTGGCGCGGGAGAAAAAGCCGGAAGCGATCCGCGCTCACGATTCTGACGGTAGGCGTATGCGAATCCGGCTTTTCGAAACAAGACGAAGCGGCGACGATGTCCTGGCGGTGGAAGACCTGGGTAAAAGTTTCGGCGACCGCCTACTGTTTGAGAAAGTGAACCTCGATATCAAACGCGGCGAAACCGTCTGTATGGTCGGCGCGAATGGCGTCGGCAAGACAACGCTCTTTCGCATCCTCGCGGGCAGGATCCCGCAAAGCGAAGGATTTTTTGAGCGTGGCGCCGGCGTCCGCGTAGGTTATTATGACCAGCATCAGGAAAACCTTACCGAAGGCCGTACATTGCTTGAAGAAATGCAAGCCGCTTTCCCGAATTCGGACGACACCGAACACCGCAGACTGCTTGGCGCCTTTCTGTTTTCCGGCGATAAAGTTTTTCAGAAAATCAAAACCCTTTCGGGCGGCGAAAAGGCCCGGTTGTCGCTGCTGAAACTTATACGTTCAGGCGCTAATACGCTATTGCTCGATGAGCCGACAAACCATCTTGACATAGCTTCGATGGAAGTCGTCGAAACCGCGCTGAAAGCTTTTCCCGGCACGCTCTTTATCATCTCCCACGATAGATATTTACTCGAGACGATGCCCGACAGGATCGTGGAACTGACACCGAATGGGATTGACAACTATCCCGGAAAATTCGATTATTATCAGGAAAAAAAAGAATCCCTGGCAAAAAATACTCCAAAGCCGGATATCCCAGATGACAGGGAGGATTACAAACCCGAAACTGAAGCCGCGCGGGAAAGGCGGCTGGCAAAGGAAGCGGAAACCGCGGCGCGGCGTTATGAGCGAAATGTTTTTGAAACGGAAGACGCTATCGCCAAAGCCGAGGCGAGGATCGGGGAATTGGAAGCCGCGTTAACAGACCCCGGGAACGCTACGAACCACGAATTATTGGCAGGATTGCATAGTGAAATTACCGAAACCAACTCTACGCTGGAGACTCTCCTGGCCGCGTGGGAGCGCCTTATGGCAATGGCAAAAGATTAATGGTATACTGCGCGCATGGATACGAAATATGATATAAAAAGCTTGGGGCTCGCGGCCTCGGGCGAGCGAAAAATCTCCTGGGTGCGGAACCATATGCCGTTGCTCAGGGCGCTCGAAGAAAAATACGCGATCCTGCCGCAGAAACAAAAACCGCTGGATGGCGTCAAAATCAGCCTCGCGATTCATATGGAAGCAAAGACCGCGTATTTGTGCCGCGTATTGACCTTGGCAGGGGCTACCGTCTCGGCTATGGGATGCAATGTCCTCTCTACACAGGACGACGTCGCGGCGGCGCTCGCGAAGGGCAGGACAAAATCCCTTGACAAGCATGACCATGGCGGCAGGGTAGTGCCGGGAATCTCCGTATTTGCTATCCACGGTGAGAGCCAGAAGGCTTACGCGAAGCATATAGATATGTGCCTGGCGCAAAAACCCAATGTACTGATCGACGACGGCGGCGACCTGACACACGCGCTGCATACGAGGCTCACCCATCTGGCTGCCGAGCTCTGGGGAGGCAGCGAGGAAACGACGACGGGTATAACGAGGCTGAAAGCGCTCGAAGCCGAAGGAAAGCTTCTCTTCCCTATGATGGCGGTCAATGACGCGCGCTGTAAGCATTTGTTTGACAACCGCTACGGGACAGGCCAGTCCACATGGGACAGCATCCTCCGCAACACCAACCTTATCATCGCGTCTAAAACAGTGGTGGTCGCGGGCTATGGCTGGTGCGGCCGGGGTATCGCGATGCGGGCGGCGGCGCTCGGAGCCTCAGTTATTATTACAGAAATAGATCCGGTGAAAGCTATGGAAGCCCGGATGGATGGCTATCAGGTGATGCCGATGAATCTGGCGGCTACGCTCGGCGACATTTTTATTACCGCGACCGGCTGTAAGGGCGTTATCACTTATGAGCATATGAAGTTGATGAAAAACGACGCGATACTCGGCAACGCCGGGCATTTCAACGTAGAGATAGATGTAAAAACACTGGCTGAGAAAGCGAAAGACCATTACGAAGCCAGAAAGAATATCGAGACATATCTGCTCAACCGCGGCAAGCGCGTCAATATCATCGCTGAAGGGCGGTTGGTCAATATCGCCGCCGCTGACGGACACCCCGCGGAAATCATCGACCTCAGTTTCGCGATGCAATTCCATACCGCGCTTCATATCGTAAAGAACCGCAGAAAACTCGAAACGAAACTCTACAATATCTCAGACGAAATAGACAATTCGGTTGCGACGGCGTTCCTTAAAGCGTGGGGTGTACGCATTGACGCTTTGACGCCGGAACAAAAAGCGTATCTGAACAGTTGGCGGTTTGAATAATACAGGCGATCACGAAGATTGTTGGAATCATAAAGATCTCGAAGCGAAGTATCCGGTTCGGGGATTGCCGGACGGGGCGATCGTGACAAGGCTCGGCCCGAGCCCGACCGGGTTTATTCATCTGGGAAATCTCTTTACCGCGCTTGTTAACCAAAGGCTCGCGAATCAATCCGGCGGGGTGTTTTTGCTGCGTATCGAAGACACGGACAGAAAACGTGAAGTCGAGGGCGCTGTACCGGCGTTGATTGAGGCGCTCTCGTATTTCGGCATTGAGTTCGATGAGGGAGTGAAGCTTGAAGGCGGCGCGGTCGTCGAGAAGGGAGACTACGGGCCGTATTTTCAGTCGGCGCGTGAAGGGATATACCGCGGTTTTGCCGAAAAACTCGTGCGGGAAGGCAAAGCCTATTACTGTTTTCTTACCGAAGAGCGGATAGAGGCAATCCGCGCCGCGCAGGAAGCTGCCAAAGAGCTGCCGGGGATTTACGGCGCTTATGCTGAGTGGCGCGAAGCGGATCCCGGGGAAGTAGCCGCCCGTTTACAGGCAGGCGAACCGTATGTAATCAGGTTGAATGGCTCGACGTCCTCGGGTCATGTTTCAACCGGGACTATCACTGTCAAAGACGGCATACGCGGCGATATCACCATGCCGGAGAATATATTGGATATCGTGATACTTAAGAAGGACGGCCTGCCGACCTATCACTTTGCCCATGTCATAGACGATCATTTGATGCGGACCACGCATGTGATCAGAGGAGAAGAATGGCTGTCGTCTCTGCCCGTGCATATCGCGCTGTTCGAGGCGCTCGGTTTCGAGCCGCCTGTATATTGCCACACGGCGCTGATGATGAAGTCGGATGAGGTAACGGGGGTCAAGCGAAAGCTCTCAAAACGCCTGGATCCGGAGTTTGCCTTGTTTTACTATATCGCGGACGGTTATCACCCGCGCGCGGTAGAGGAATATCTGCTGAGTGTCATCAACTCCAATTATGAGGAATGGCGGCTGACGAACCCCGATTCGGACAATAGCGAATTTGCTGTAATGACCGGAAAAATGGGCGCCTCAGGTATTCTGTTTGACCTCGACAAACTGCGCAATGTTTCGCGGGAAACGCTTATAAGGATACCGGCTCCGGAACTCGCGGACTTTTTGGCCGAATGGGCAGGGCGCGAAAGGCCGGACATATACCCTGTATTGTTTGAGAACAAAGACCTGCTGGCCGCGGCGCTCGACATAGGCCGGGCCGGTGAAAAACCGCGCAAGGACCTGGTATACGCCGCGCAGATGTTCGATTACGTCTCTTATTTCTTCGATCCGTTTTTCCGGATGGAAGATCCGCTGCCGGGTAATATAAGTGAAAACGAAGCCCGGAAAATTTTGGAGGGCTACCTCGCGGGATACGACCACGGGGACGACCGCGAAACCTGGTTTGAAAAAATACGAACGCTCGCCGTCACTCTCGGCTACGCGGCAAAACCAAAAGACTATAAAAACAGCCCCGGCCAATACAAAGGGCATGTCGGCGACGTCAGCATGGTCATCCGCAGGGCGCTGACAGGACGCCTGAACGCGCCGGACATCTACGAAATACAGAACATCCTCGGTGAAGCGCGAATCAAGGTAAGGCTGAAATCAAGATAGCATGAATACTATATCCGCGGACGCGCAGCGCTTTTCTGTGCCGTCCGGCAGTATTTTCGTGACCTCTCCGTGGCCTTTACCGCCGCGGCTCTTCAGCGCCTCGAGATTCACTTCTATGCGGAGTACGTCGCCGGGCACAACCATATCCCTGAAGCGCGCGCTGTCTATACCGCCGAAAAAGGCGTTGCGGCCTTTGTTCTCCGGCAAAGAGAGGACTCCCGCGGCGCCGGCCTGAGCCATGGCTTCAACGATCAGGACGCCGGGCATCACCGGATGACCCGGGAAGTGACCCTCGAAATAGTACTCGTCCGCGCGCACCCGCTTGATGGCTACGACACGCGCGCCCGGCTCCAGAACCTCGATTTCGTCGATCATCAGGAAGGGCTCGCGCTGAGGTATAAGCTCCTTGACTTTTTCTGTGTTTAACATCCTGTCTCCCTTTTCCTAGCTGAAACGTTTTAGAATAATCGTCCCGTTATGCCCGCCGAACCCGAAATTGTTGGACATCGCGTATTTTATATCTACTTCGCGGGCGCCTTCAGTGATATAGTCGAGATCGAGCTCCGGATCTTTTTCCCTGTAATTGATCGTCGGCGGGGCGATCCCCGTTTCCATAGCCTTGATACACGCGATCGCTTCGATGGAGCCGGCCGCTCCGAGCAGGTGACCTGTCATCGACTTTGTGGAGCTGATAGGGACATCGTACGCGCTGTCCCCGAAGACTGTTTTTATCGCCGCGGTTTCCATTTTGTCATTGAGAGGCGTCCCGGTGCCGTGAGCGTTGATATACGAGATATCCTCCGGCGCGATCCCTGCCGAGTCAAGCGCCATTTGCATCGAACCGGCCGCGTACTCGCCGGATTCCAGCGGCGCTGTCATATGAAAACCATCGCTTGTCGTTCCGTATCCGACTACCTCGGCGAGGATTTTCGCGCCGCGCGCCTCCGCGTGTTCAAGCTCTTCCAATATCAGAAGCCCCGCGCCCTCGCCCATTACAAAACCTCCGCGCTCTTTGTCAAACGGGATCGACGCGCGATTCGGGTCGGTACTATAACTCGTTGCTTTCATATTTACGAAGCCTGTGAAACATGTCGCCGCGAAGGGGGCTTCGGCGGAACCGGCAACGATCGCGTCCGCGTATCCATGCCTGATCGCGCGCCACGCTTCCCCGATCGAGTGCGTCCCGCAAGCGCAAGCCGTCACTATATCCATTGAAGTACCGTGGATGCCGAACCTGATAGAGACCTGCCCGGCTACCATATTTCCTATTATCATGGGGACAAGCAACGGGGAGACGAATCTCTTGCCTTTTTCAAACTCCTTATATACCTCATCCTCGAGAGTCCGGATACCTCCGATACCGCTGCCGATATACGCGCAGACGCGTTCGCCGGGGATGTTTTCACCCGGAACAAGCCCGCTCATTTTGAAAGCTTCATCAGCCGCAACCACCCCGTATTGCGCGAACAGGTCGAGCCTTCTCGCTTCGCGCGCGTCGGGATATTCAAAACCCTTCACCTCGGCTCCGAGGATGACCTTCATATCGCTCGTGCCAAATTTCGTAATGAGCCCGATGCCATTGTCCCCTCTTTCCAAGGCGCTCCAGAACGAATCCACATCGTTGCCGAGCGGCGTCACAGCGCCCATTCCCGTTACGACGACTCTTCTGATTGTATTATTATCCATATTGCCTCCCTGCCTTACATTATCAAACCGCCGTCAATGGCGATCACCTGGCCGGTTATATACGCCGCCTTGTCCGAGCAGAGGAAGCAGATGACCTCCGCGACTTCCTCCGGCGTACCCGCGCGCCCTGAAGCGATCTGCTTCATGATGTTTTCCCACTGTGCCTCCGACAGGGCTTTCGTCATAGCCGACTCAATGAAACCGGGCGCGACCGCGTTGACCGTTATCCCCTTGCCGCCAAGCTCTTTCGCTGCCGAAAGCGTCAACCCGACCAGCCCGGCTTTCGAAGCCGAATAATTGGCTTGGCCGGCGTTGCCTTTTACGCCCGAAACAGAACTGAGGTTTACTATGCGGCCCTCTCTCTGTTTGAGCATAATCGTAGACATCTCTTTTAACATGTAAAACGCGCCGTTCAGGTTGATCCGAACGACCCTGTCAAAACTCTCCGGTTTCATACGCATGATAAGCCCGTCGTCCGTGATCCCGGCATTGTTGACGAGGATGTCGACGCCGCCGTAGGTCTCTTTCATGAATGTGCCCGCTTCCTTAATGAAATCCGTATCCGTCACATCACCCATAAGCGCCGT
>Ga0082212_10012181_pt1 | contig 10850 bp, 6 predicted proteins | sample TergutNt197P3_FD_71548 | JGI IMG/M metagenome (GOLD analysis project Ga0082212, IMG submission 71548) | Neocapritermes taracua P3 segment gut microbial communities from Petit-Saut dam, French Guiana - Nt197 P3 | ecosystem: Host-associated > Arthropoda: Insects > Digestive system > Gut ...
GAAAGGAATGTACCGATTCGGAATTGTTCGAGAAAGCCTCCGAGCAGCAATATGCGCTGAACCCATCGGCAGATGCGGCATACAATATGGCAAAATTATTTTTTAAAAGAGATAATTTTGATAAAGCCGTCGAGTATTTCGGACATGCCATCAACGGCGAAACAGACCCTATTGATAAAGCCAATTATAACTATCAGTTGGGGGGCATCATGCTGACCAAATACAAAAAATATACCGACGCCAAAAAATACGCCCTTGAAGCCAGCAGGCTGCGTCCCGACTGGGGAGCGCCCTATATTCTGTTAGCCAATACTTATGCTAATGGTCCAAAATGCGGAGAAGATGATTTTGAACAAAGATATGTATATTGGGTAGTAGTGGACAAATTGCAGAAAGCCAAAGTAGTAGATCCTGATGTTGCAGCCAGTGTTAATTCTTTGATCAGCCAGTTTTCACAACATTTCCCGAAAAAGGAAGAAGCGTTTTTCAGAGGAATCAACGAAGGAGATACGATCAATGTGGGTTGCTGGATCAACGAAAGCACCAAAGCGCGTTTTACCAACTAAGTAATTGATGTTACCCCCCTTAGTAACAAAGGAATATATCACAATTTCTCCCTTATTCACGGGTGCATTTCAAACGGTCGTTGTCATTCCGGACACAGTGAGGAATCTCTTCCGTATTCCATTAATGATATTGCCCTTCATCCTTGCTTTTGTTTCGTGCACCAACGATATGGAAGTCGTTAAAAAATTCATTGACACGGAATCAGAGCCGGATTTGGTATCTAAAAATATGGTGATGCTATATACCGATTCGGCGCGTTTGCAAACCAAAATGAGCGCTCCTGTGGTGAAACAATACACTTCGGCTAAAGAGCAGCGGGAAGAGTGTCCCGAAGGAATTCATGTCTGGTTTTACGAAAAGACAGGGGAACTGAAAGCCGAATTGACCGCCAACTGGGCAAAACACGATGTAGCCGCCGATATATACGAGGCGCGGGGAAATGTCGTGATAACGCATAGCGATGGACGAAAATTGGAAACCGAACAGTTATTTTGGGAACCCAAGAAAGGAATCGTGTATTCCGAAAAATATACCAAAATAACAAGTCCGGACGGCACGGTAGGTACAGGCGATTCATTTACTACCCCGCAGGATTTCACGAAACCAAAATTGATCAATGCAAAGGCTACCATCGTATTGAAAGATGATGATGAAGAATAATTACGAATTACAAATTACGAATGAGTTTGCTACTCCTTATTATATTATCATTACTTTTTGGGGCATTTTTTTCAGGAATGGAAGTTGCCTTTGTGTCGTCGAGCCGGTTAAAGATAGAACTTGACCGTAAGCAGGGGAGATTTTCATCGAGGATCATCGCCGTTTTTCTTCGCCATCCGGGGCAATATCTTTCCACCATGCTGATTGCATATCATGCGGCGATGGTTATTTATGGCGTGGCGATGGTGTGGTGGCTGATCCCCGAAGCGATGGAGCGCATCCCTTATTTTGGAGGAGCATTGCCGTTTACTGTGGCTGCGGCTGCGCTTGTTTTCTACCTGCTTGCCGACTTTTTGCCGAAAATCCTGTTCAGAATGATACCCAATGTCGTTATGAATGTATGCGCCCTGCCGTTGCTGCTGTTTTACGGAATGATGTATCCCGTTACGGAAATGATCACCGGAATGGCGCGTATTTTGGTCAGACCCTTCACCAAACTTGATCCTGCGAAAAGCGCCGGCGAAAAGATTTTTGTAAGACCCGATCTGGATGATCTGGGCTTGGGCGAAGTGCAAGCGGTAAGCAAGGAGGAACAGGACGCCGAACACGAAATGAAAATATTCAGGAATGCGCTTGATTTTTCGACCGTCAAAATACGCGACTGCATGATTCCGCGCACCGATATTGTGGCTGTGGACGAAAATACGCCCATTGCGGAATTGAAGCATAAATTTATGGACACCGGCGTATCCAAAATTATTGTTTTCGGCGACGATATTGATAATGTGATCGGTTACGTACATTCTAAGGAAATGTTCAAAAACCCGCCGTCCATCCCATCAATGATCAACCGGTTGACTTTTGTTCCTGAAACGATGTCGGGCAACCGGATGATGCAACTTTTCATGCAGGAACGCCGCAGCATCGCCATCGTGGTGGACGAATACGGCGGAACGGCAGGGCTGCTCACGCTCGAAGACCTGATTGAAGAAATTTTCGGAGAAATTGAAGACGAACATGATAAGGATAATTTGGTGGAACGGCAGATCGCAGAAAATGAATATCTGTTTTCGGGAAGGCTTGAAATAGAATATCTTAATGAGACTTTTCATTTGAATATTCCTGAAAAGGATGATTACGATACCCTTGCGGGATTTATTCTTTACCATCATCTTAACTTGCCGTTAGTCGGCGAAATGGTTAAAATCGAACCATTTACGTTTGTAGTCCGCAAAGCGACCAATACCCGCATTGATTTGGTGCAGATGACGGTGAACAAATAAAAGAAAGTGTAAAAATTTAAAAAATTTATGTTATATTTGCATAACTTTTTAAAATACATTTTTAATCATTAATAAAATCAATCAAATAAAAAAAGAAAATGAAAAAGTTAAATGTAATTATTTCGTTGATAGTGTGTGTAAGTCTTGTTTTACAGGGTTGCGCAAGTTGGAGTAATACCGCCAAAGGTACGGCAATCGGAGCAGGAGCAGGGGCTGCTGCAGGGGCGGGAATAGGCGCATTAGCCGGAAAGGGTAAAGGCGCTGCTGTTGGCGCTGCTGTTGGCGCTGCTGTTGGCGCAGGAGCCGGTGCGTTGATCGGCAAGAAAATGGACAAACAGAAAGCCGAACTGGAAAAGATCGAGGGCGCACAAGTGGAAGATGTAACCGATATGAATGGTTTACAGGCGATCAAAGTTACTTTTGACAGCGGAATCCTGTTCGAAAGCGGAAAAAGCGCATTGAATGAATCGTCGAAAACCGCATTGAAAAATTTTGGGACTTCGTTGACCGGTACACCGGATACCGATGTTACCATTTACGGTCATACGGACAATACCGGAAGCCGTGCATTGAACGAGCAACTATCGCGCGAACGTGCCGAATCTGTTGCCAATTACCTCAAAATTAACGGTGTGGGAGGGAATCGTTTAACAACCATAGGTAAAGCATCGGATGAACCCGTCGCCGACAACAGTACCACTGCCGGACGGGCGTTGAATCGCCGTGTGGAAGTTTTCATTTCCGCAAACGAGAAAATGATTAATGACGCCGAATCCGGAAATTTGCAATAGAATTTGAAGGTAATTTATTCGTAGCCTTGCATCAAAGTGATTGTCGCAAGTATCACTTTAATGCAAGGCTAATTTTTACGTATCCGGACGTTTCCGTCATGCGTAAATAGGTTTCCGGCGTATGTCTGGAAACTTTTTTCTTCAGTAAAATATTTTTTAAAGGATTAAAGGATAAAGGGACGCAGGAATGCGCTCTTTTAGAATTGCTCCCCAAAAAAGAATCATCCAAAAATTAACAAATTTTCTGTATTTTCGCACGTTTTTTTAAAAATCATCGACCATGAGAAAATGGAGAACCGAAGATTCGGTTGAACTTTATAACATCGGAGGATGGGGATTGAATTATTTCTCTATCAACGAAAAAGGCAATGTAGTGGTTACCCCGATAAAGGACGGGGCGAGCGTCGATTTGAAAGAAGTGCTCGACGAGTTGATGGTTCGCGATGTAACCACGCCCGTGTTGTTACGGTTTCCCGACATTCTGGATAACCGTATCGAGAAAATTTTCAACAGTTTCAGAATTGCCGCCGATGAATACGGCTATCAGGCTCAGAATTTTATCATCTACCCGATCAAGGTCAACCAGATGCGACCGGTGGTGGAAGAAATTGTCAGTCACGGTAAAAAGTTCAATATTGGTCTTGAAGCCGGCTCGAAACCTGAGCTTCATGCCGTGCTTGCCATCAATACCGACACTGATTCGATGATCATCTGCAACGGCTACAAGGACGAGGATTATATCGAACTTGCTCTGCTGGCGCAAAAGATGGGTAAGCGCATCTTTATTGTCATTGAAAAGTTGAATGAATTGAAACTCGTGGTATCCATCGCCAAACGCCTGAAAGTAATTCCCAATGTGGGTATCCGCGTCAAATTGGCGAGCATGGGAAGCGGCAAATGGGAAGATTCGGGCGGCGACGGCAGCAAATTTGGCTTAAATTCGAGCGAGCTGCTGGAGGCATTGGATTTGCTCGAAAAGAAGAATATGAAAGAAAGTCTGCGATTGGTGCATTTTCATATCGGGAGTCAGGTAACCAAGATACGCCGCATCAAGAACGCTTTGCGCGAAGCGTCGCAGTTTTACGTTCAGTTGCGCACGTTAGGCTACCATGTTGATTTCGTGGATATCGGCGGCGGGCTGGGCGTTGATTATGACGGTACGCGCTCGGCAATCAGCGGAAGCAGCATCAATTACAGCATTCAGGAATATGTAAACGACTCTATTTCGACCATCGTGGATGTGAGCAATAAAAACAGCATCCCGCACCCGAACATCATTGTTGAATCCGGACGTTCGCTGACGGCGCATCACTCGATTTTGGTGTTCGAGGTACTCGAAACCGCCACGCTGCCTTCGTGGGACGAGGAAGAACCTGTAACGCCCGATGATCATGAACTGGCGCACGACCTTTATTCGATATGGGACAACCTGAACCAGCCGAAAATGCTCGAATCGTGGCACGATGCGCAGCAAATACGCGAGGAAGCGCTCGATCTGTTCAGTTTGGGACTGATTGACCTGAAAACGCGGGCGCAGGTAGAGAGGCTGTTCTGGTCGGTAGCCCGCGAAGTTCATAACATGTCCGGCGATTCGAAACACGCGCCGGAAGAACTTCGTCAGCTTTCCAAAGCGCTTTCCGATAAATATTTTTGCAATTTCTCGCTTTTCCAGTCGTTACCCGACTCATGGGCGATTGATCAGGTATTCCCCATCATGCCGATTCACCGGCTCGATGAGAAACCCGAACGTCATGCCACCTTGCAGGACATCACCTGCGATTCGGACGGAAAAATCGACAATTTCATTTCTACGCGCAATTTCGCTTACCACCTGCCGGTACATACGCTTAAGGGACGGGAATCGTACTATATCGGCGTGTTCCTTGTGGGCGCCTATCAGGAAATATTGGGCGATCTGCACAATCTGTTCGGCGACACCAATGCCGTGCATATTTCCGTCAACGACAACGGATATGAAATCGATAAAATTATCGATGGCGAAACAGTCGCCGAAGTGCTCGAATATGTACAGTACAATCCGAAAAAACTTGTCCGTACTATGGAAACATGGGTAACAGGTTCGGTGAAAGCCGGAATGATTACGGCGGAAGAAGGAAAAGAGTTTTTGTCGAATTACCGGTCGGGGTTGTACGGATATACGTATCTGGAATAACGTCAACGCTCAGCCGTTTGATGACTACATTCAAAGGAAGTGTCAATAAATAAAAACTCTGTCTCTGCGGTACTTCGCGTGTTCTCCGCGTAACTCTGCGTTACTGTTACACAGAGTTACGCGGAGAACACGCAGAGGTTCGCGGAGTTTTTTGAAATATTTATTTTTCGACAGTTCCAAAGAGCTGTTTCGATAAGTTTTCGGAAGTTTCGTGTAAGCAAATGATAGTTCACATCAATGTAAATGTAGCGTAAAGAAGAAAATGATCATTTCAGGTGTATTTTTATTTTACTGGTTCATTCTTCTCTGAAAAATCCCCAATAACTTTGGCAACCACCTGAAATACAACGCTGCAAAGAAAAAGATATTGAAACACCATATTACAATAACATTGACCCATATTGTGGGAAAATATCTTCCGAAAATCTGTTTTTCGGGAGCATAAAAATGCGCCTTGATGAATGAATGTTCAGGGTCTTTGTATATTTGATGATAATTTTGTAAAAAGCGTCCTTTGTACTCAATGATACGGTAGGTTTCGCTGCTGTTTTTCACCATATCGGCAAGGCTTTGGTTGTGGTAGCACGATTTGAGCATAAGAAGGCTATCGGCGGCAATTTGTGCGGTCATCCGGTCTTTCTGTTCGGCTGTTTTGTTGTACAACACCGAATAATAGCGTGCCAATTGGTCGAAATAAGCGAACGTTTCGTCTATCAGATGTTGCGATACTCCGCCGGATAAAAGTTTCTCGCGGAACGAAAACTGTACCATGCCCTGTCGTTTGCTTTCGCGTTCAATTTCGTCGCCAATGAACGCCAAAAGCGCAGGGTCGGGTTGATTTTCATCGTCAGTTACGATTTTCAGTTTGTTGAGTTTGTTTTTCATTTCCACCAGCCAGTAATTTTTCTGAAAATCGGCGATGCTCATACTTTTTTCATAAGGGTACAGGATACTTTCGTAGCGGTTGTTCATATACTGCTCCACCGCCAGCGCTTCGAAAGCCCAACGCGCGGTAATCATTTCGCCGTACCACGGAACCGAAGCCGGCGTTGAAATGTCGGGGTTGATTTTCTCGAAACGCAGCAACGCCCCGCTTAACATCATTTGAGGGATGACGATGAACGGAATGAGAATGTAAATGGTAACCACCGATTTGAATGTGTCGGAAATGATGAGCCCCATCAGGTTGGCGCACGTCCACGCCGAAAACAGTACCAGCCAGTAAGTAAACGTTTGATGCAGGATGCCGGTAACGCTGTTTCCCGCCAAAACAAACAAAATGGCTTGAATTGCCGAAATAGTAAACAATACCAGGGTTTTTGAGCATAAATAACTGCCCCTGCTCAGGTTCAGGAAAGATTCGCGCTTGAGCATTTTCCGGTCTTTGATGATTTCTTCGGCGCTCACTGACAGACCAATGAAAATGGCGACAATCACCGCCACGAAAATGTATATCGGAACGTTTTCGTTCAATTCAAACGTGTACCCGCTTTCGGAAAGGTTGTAATAACGGACGATGCAGGCAAGCAGCAAGGCAAGCAGCGGCGCTTCGAGCAGGCATACGGCAATGTACTGAATGTCGCTGATTTTGGTGTAGATGTTGCGCGTGGCATACACCGCAAACTGTTTCAACCGCGAAGGACGTCTGAGGTTTGAAGTTTCAGGTTTCAAGTTTGAAGTTTCAGGTTTCAAGTTTGAAGTTTCAGGTTTCAAGTTTGAAGTTTCAGGTTTCAAGTTCCAAGTTTCAGGTTTCAGGTTTGAAGTTTCAGGTTCCAAGTTTGAAGTTTCAGGTTCGGATGAAGAAGACTTGAACGGCGAAGCCCTCAACGAAGTTAAACTTGAAACTTGAAACCTGAAACTTTCATACCATTCGGTGGGCGATATGCGGCGCGTATCCGTTGTCTGTCCCTGTTCGTCGAGGACACGCGCCTCAACGATGTTGAATATTTGTTCGGGATTGACATTTCCACATTCGGGACACTCGCTTGTATCGCGGTTTGCCTGATTAGTCTGCGATTTGAAATACAGAACCGCATCTACGGGGTTGCCGTTGTAAATCAGGTATCCGCCCGTGTCGAGCACCAGCAGACGGTCGAACATCTTGAAAATATCCGATGACGGCTGATGTATCACCACAAACACCAGCTTCCCTTTCAACGCAAGTTCTTTCAGCAGGTCCATGATGTTGTCCGAATCGCGCGACGAAAGCCCAGACGTGGGTTCGTCTAAGAAAAGTACAGCCGGTTGCCGTATCATTTCCAGCGCAATGTTCAGCCGTTTGCGCTGCCCGCCGCTGATTTTCTTGTTTAGCGGCGTTCCAACCTTCATGTCGCGTATTTCGTACAGCCCAAGGTCACGCAGCATATCGCCGGTTTTCTGCCGTATTTCGTCGTCCGTATATTGTCCGAAACACAGTTTGGCGTTGAAATACAGGTTTTGAAACACTGTTAATTCCTCCACCAGCAAATCGTCCTGAGATACATATCCAATCAGCCCTTCGGTTGCCTGATTTTGGGCATGAATATCGGTGTTGTTGAGCAGAACTTTTCCGCTTGCAGGTTTGTTCAAGCCTGTGAGAACGCTCAATAATGTTGATTTACCGGCGCCGCTTCCGCCCATGATACCGACAATATTCCCCGAAAAAATCTCAAAACTCAACGAATGTAATCCTGTATGACCGCTTTCAAACCTGTATTCCACATCCCGCGCCTCGAAAAGCAAAGGCTCCGACTGTGCGCCAAGGTAAAAACAGTCAACTATATCGCTGTAATAAACAGGTTTGGTTTGCGGACTGCGGATACTGCATCCGTAATTGAGCGTATAAACGCTGTCGGCGCTCATCGCCTGTCCGTTGAGTATCAGTTCGCGGGTTCCCGCGTAGCGGCAAATGTACATGTTCACGCTTTTCAGATGCAGTACCGCCAGATTGCCGTCAATTCCTTCGCGGTGCAGGTGTTGACAGTTCCGGCTGTTTTCCTTTTTACTGCCGATGAGCAGCAGATTGGGCGTTTCGGGAATTTGCTCCACCGGTAGCATCACAAACTGAAACATTTCCGTAAACTCGTCATTTTCAAAATTGAATGCCCGAGCCACCATTTCCACAAAGTTTTGTTCAAACTCCGAAATGGCGTCGTTTTCTCCCCGACCCGACCTGATGAAACTGAGTAACAGCACCATCAGCGTAAATTTCTGCTGCCGGGTCAGTTCGTTGTTGATTTGCGCACAAATCACCAGCGACTTCACCGAACTCGATGAAGTGTATTTCCGCTGTTTTTTCCGGTCTTTGTATTTTTCCTGATATTGAAGATAATAGTTGTCGAAAATCAGAATATATTCCTGCGCTAATTGCCGGTTCAACTGTTTTCGCAAAAAGCCTTCAACAACCTTGCGCCGTTCGGCATCATCGCTTTCCGGTGGCGAGATGATGGCAAACAGTTGCAGCAGCGATTTTAAAATTTGCTCGCTCATGAGTAATACTGCTCATGCAGTGCTAATTGTGAAAAGAATCAAATATTCTGCTTCGCCCACGAATCTTTCAATGTTACGGTACGGTTGAATACCAGCTGGTTTCCGGTCGTATCGGGGTCAACGCAAAAGTATCCCAACCGCTCGAACTGATAACCGGTTCCCGGCTTGGCGTCTTTCAGGCAAGGCTCTACCAGAGCGGTAACTGTTTTCAACGAGTCGGGATTCAGGTTGTCCTTGTAGTCGGCACATTCCGGAACATCGTCGGGATTGGGTACGGTGAACAGACGGTCGTAGAGGCGCGCCTCGGCAGAAACGGCGTTTCGGGCGGATACCCAGTGAATCGTTCCTTTCACTTTGCGACCATCGGGCGACTGACCTCCACGTGAAGCCGGATCGCAGGTACAGCGCAGTTCAACAATTTCGCCGTTGGCGTCTTTCACCACTTCGTTGCAGGTAATCAGATAAGCGTATCGCAGCCGCACTTCGGCGCCCGGCGAGAGACGAAAATATTTCTTCGGCGGGGTTTCCATGAAATCGTCCCGTTCGATGTAGAGCTCGCGGGTAAACGGTACCTGACGCACGCCCATCGTCTCGTCTTCAGGATTATTGACGGCTTCGAGCATATCCGTTCTGTCTTCAGGGAAATTGGTAACGACCACTTTCAGAGGATTGAGAACGCCCATCACGCGGGCTGCCCGTTTGTTCAAATCTTCGCGGATGCAAAATTCCAGCAGCGACAGTTCAATTACGTTATCGCGCTTGGCAACGCCCACTTTCTCAGCAAAATTACGGATGGATTCGGGCGTATAACCGCGACGGCGAAGCCCGCAAATAGTAGGCATACGCGGGTCGTCCCATCCCGAAACGTAGTTGTTTTTTACCAATTCGAGCAACTTGCGTTTGCTCATTACGGTATAGTCAATGTTCAAGCGCGCAAACTCAATCTGTTGCGGCGCATGTATTTCCAATTCCCTGATGAACCAGTCGTACAGCGGGCGATGAACCTCAAACTCAAGCGTACAGATGGAATGAGTGATACCCTCGATGGAATCGCTTTCGCCGTGTGCGTAATCGTACATCGGGTAGATGCACCACTGATCGTCCGTGCGGTGGTGGCAGGCATGAAGGATGCGGTATATCACGGGATCGCGCAGATGCATATTGGGCGATGCAAGGTCAATTTTAGCGCGCAGGGTTCGGGTTCCGTCGGGGAACTCGCCGTTGCGCATCTGCTCAAACAGGTCGAGGTTTTCTTCAACCGGACGGTCGCGGTAGGGACTTGGCGTAGCAGGTTTTTGCGGCGTTCCGCGATCGCGGCTGATTTCTTCCTGCGTCAGGTCGCACACGTATGCTTTTCCTTTGCGGATCAACTGAACCGCCCATTGATACAACTGCCCGAAATAGTCGGACGCATAATATTCGGCGTCCCACTGAAACCCGAGCCAGTTGATGTCTTCTTTGATGGCGTCCACGTATTCGGTATCTTCCTTTACGGGATTGGTATCGTCGAAACGGAGATTGCACTTGCCGCTGTATTTACGCGCCGTGCCAAAATTCAGACAGATGGATTTGGCATGTCCGATATGCAAATAGCCGTTCGGTTCGGGCGGAAACCGCGTTACGACCTGTCCGCCGTTTTTTCCGTTACGGATGTCTTCATCAATAATGGCATGAATGAAATTCGTGCTTTGTTTTTGCTCTTCTGCCGGTGTAATGGTGGTTTCGGTCTTTTCCTTAATATCTTGCTGTTCTTGAATAGACATGACTAATTGGGTTTACAAGTTGGCGTGCAAAAATAGTGTAAATTTTCAATATTGGAGGAATATTATTTTTGGGGCCAGGGCAACCGCATCAAAATTTATACAAGAGAATAAACCTGATTTTTACCTGATCAAAAACAAAAACAAC
>Ga0082212_10012182_pt1 | contig 10850 bp, 12 predicted proteins | sample TergutNt197P3_FD_71548 | JGI IMG/M metagenome (GOLD analysis project Ga0082212, IMG submission 71548) | Neocapritermes taracua P3 segment gut microbial communities from Petit-Saut dam, French Guiana - Nt197 P3 | ecosystem: Host-associated > Arthropoda: Insects > Digestive system > Gut ...
AGGCTTGATGTCGATCAGCGATGTGCCCGAACCTTTCACGTATAAGGTTGTTTGGTCCTTAAACGAGGTATTTCCGCCTCCAGCCAGCACATAATCATCAGTACCGTAACGGCGGGACATTTCGGTCAGCACATTCAGGCTCACTTGTCTCTCCTTTCACTTCATAAGCATCGGGAACGAGGCGATTATAAGGCAATTATCTCCTTTTGTACAGGGCAACTTGAACGAAGATATTTCGACACAAAGCCCTAGTTTCTCAGTGTCGTTCCAAATGTTTTTGCCACTGCACTTTTAGCGGTACCTGCCATTGCGGTTACTTCAAACCCGTATCGCGTCGTCGCTTTCAAGCCGCCAATTTTGACTTGAAACACGACGTTTCTGTTGACGGGAGTCAAGCCGATGAAGGTTACATCGAACCCGCCTTTATCAATGATCGTACCGTCAGCAGCAATTTTTATGGTGCCAAGAACACTGCGCCTGTTGCCGATAAGACCGTTGGTAACTTTAATTTCGTAAGCATCTGTTTCCGGTATGTTTTGATCGACATTCCAGTTGAGCGTGAGAGTGGACGCAGTCGGTTTGTTAGGATTGCTGTTGTCTATTTTGAGACTCCTGACAGCAGGAAACCTCAGTGTTATCCCTGATGTTTTTGCCACAGCACTCTTATTGACACCTGCCATTGCTGCTACTTCAAATCCGTATCTCGTCGCCGCTTTCAAGCCGCCAACCTTGACCTTAAACACAACGTTGTTGTTGGCGTGAGTCAAGCCGATGAAAGTTACAGTGAACCCGCCATTTTCAATGACCTCACCTGTGGAAGACATTTTTATAGTGCCAAGAACACTCCGCCTGCTGCCGAAAAGACCGTTCGTAACCTTAATTTCGTAAGCATTTGTTTCCGGTACGTTCTGATTGACGTTCCAGTTGAGCGTGAGGGTGGACAGAGTCGGTTTGTGGGAATTGCTTCTATCTATTTTGAGACTCCTGACAGCGGTGAACGTCTGCGTCTTGACCGTTTTGTTTACCTGAACCCTTACACCGTCGCTGTTGTACGAAGAGATGACAAATTTGTGGCTTTTCCCGGCAGCCAATCCGCTGATCGTTACGGAATATTTACCGTCATTGAGTTCAATGTTACCGTGAGTACCGGGTCCCGAAACCTCATATTTTGCGTTTTTTGCATTATGCTTCCAAGAGAGAGTCACTTGGGTAAGGGTAATGTTTTTGGCGGTTACACTGGCTTTCACCGGTTTGAAACTTACAGTCTTAACGGACTTCGCATCCGACCAATCGGTACTGGTATCAAGGGGATAATCTGCTCCAACTCGAACATAATAGAGTGTGCCCGCCTTGAGACCGGTTATTTTCGCCGACGTAACGGCAAGATTTACTCTCTTGGAGATAGGATTAGTAAACTCTGCGTCGGTGGAACACTGAATAATGTATCCACTGGGCTTGTTCCCTTCGGTGGGCTCCGCTTTTGTCCACTTAACTGTCATTCCTGTCGTTGTTGCCGTTACATCGCGAATGGTCGGTGCAGTTTCTGCCGCCTTGACGGGCATGAGATAATTTTCTGCTCCGCTGTAGTCTGCGTAATCAACTGAATCCGACTGGGGCAATGAACTATCGAAGGCTTCGAAGCCGGCGACTGTTGCCGAGAGCATTTCTCTGTCTTCGAGTTGCTCGATCCGGCAAATGCGACCGCATCTGCGTTGCTTTGCCTTCTTTGAGGCGTTGGAATTGCCGTTGTTACTGAAAAGGCTGTCGAGGAAATTATGAAGTGTTGTCATTTTGTTTACAGTGGGATAGGCTACCGGACGGTACTACAAATTGATGTGTGCATTGTGGCATGTTTTTGAGGCGTTTGCAAGTCGGATGTCCGTCCCCGAATGTAAATGTCGCGACCGAGGAGTTGGACTACCGGCATTTCCAGCGGAACGGCAAGGGACATCGTTTCCAAGCCTTCACCCCCCAAAACGGGAAGTGCCGACTCGCCGCCGATCAACTTGGGAGCGATAAAGGCATGCACCTCATCAATGCACTGGGCATCGAAAAAGGCACCGAACGCTTGCCGACCGCCTTCAATGAGAACATGAGTCCATTTTCGCGACGCAAAGTGTTCCAAAAGCAAGCAAACAAAATCCGTTTGTCGGGATAAATGCAAAATTTCGCATCCGCTCTGCTCCCATTGCCGACGTTTTTGAGCGTCCTCCGTCTCGGTAACGATCAACACGGGCACCTCACGGGCAGTCCGAACGAGTTGACTTTCCGGCGAGAGGCTTCCCGCCGAGTCCAAAACGACTCGGCAGGGCGTTTTATTTCCACAGCGTTCTGATTCATCAAGCCTGATGGTCAACATCGGGTCATCATGGTTTGCCGTTCCTGCTCCGATGACGATGGCATCCATTCGGCTCCGCAACTGGTGAACGACCTTTCGGGACTCTTCGCCGGAAATCCATCGGCTATCGTAAGTTTTGGCGGCTAATCTGCCGTCCAGCGTCATTGCCCACTTAGCGTGAATCCAAGGTCGTTTTTTTTCCAAGAGCGTCAAATACGGGGCATTGAGCCATCGTGCCTCTTTTTCCAATACGTGTTCCGTAACTGTAATTCCGGCTTCTCGTAGAATTTGGACTCCTCGACCATTGACGGCGGGATTCGGATCACGCATGGCAAGAACCACCCGCTGAATGCCCGTCTGCAAAATGGCACCCACGCACGGCGGTGTTTTACCATAGCACGAACATGGTTCGAGTGTGACGTAGCAAGTTGCCCCGGTCAAATCGCCTTGGGCAGACCGAATCGCTTCGATTTCGGCGTGAGCGTGCCCGAATTGCGTGTGATAGCCTTGACCGATGACTTGACCGTCCCGAACGAGGACGCACCCGACCATGGGATTCGGTTCAACGAATCCTTCCCCCTTTTTGGCAAGTTCCAGTGCCTGCCGCATGAAATCGTGATCGCTCATCTTGGAAATGGGAACGTTGTCAAAAGCCGGGGGGAAATGGTGCAAAAAGGCAGGTACTAGGCAAATGCGTCAAAATTTTCTCCCAGCCCGGCTACCTTGGCAGGTGTTTGCATCGTTTGCGGGACAGCCGATTCGATCAATCCGACGAGCATTTCGCCAATATTCCGCTGTACATCCATCCCCTTTTTAAGCACGGACATCTGCACCTTCATTGCCGTCGCCTCTTGCTGCTGTTGGAGGGCTCCTGAAATAATGGGGTCCATAACTGGCTCCTTATGTATATCTACTATACCTCCTATTTTAACATGCTAGGCTGGAAGCATCGGCTCACTTCCGGCACTTTTCCCTGAATTTTCACGTTTTGCTCTTGCATTACATCCGATTATTTGGGATACTCCGGTCGTGCGGGTGGAATTTGCGCTGCCGCAGAATACGGAAACTGCGGTTAGTTTTCCTGAAAAGCCGTTACCGAGTGTGCCGAACAGGAAAAACGCAGCCGAAACCCGAAAATATCAGGACAGAAAACCAACCGCATGATATAGTCACGTAGAATTTTCAGAAAAATTCAAAATTTTTTGAGAATCCCCCCTAACAAGCGGCTTGCAGATTCGTATAACAGTACGACGGGCGGAGGACCGCTACTACAACAACGATTAAAACGAAGGAGAGAGCCATGACCATCACCAATTTTTCACCCATTCATTTGTCCCAGAATGTTCAGGGATTGCAACGTGCTCCCATCGGGCAGAGCAATACTGATCCTGTCCGGCAAACGGCACCGCAAAAAGACACAGTCTCTTTTTCGGAAGAATCTCTTCGTTTGAGCGATGCTGCCACAACCGATGGCGGATCGACAAAAATCCGATTCGATTTGGTGAACCGCGTCAGGGCAGAAATCGCTGCCGGTACTTACGACACGGCAGACAAGATGGACATCGCCATTGAACGGATGGCAAGCCGCATTTTTTAGACTCAAACGGGTGAAATAAGAGCCCGAAACGCTTAATTGTCGCCGGATTGGGCTCGGCGTGGCATTTCGGCGGCTGACGCTTGGGGATTGTCCTGCATTTTTTGTGCCTGTTCCTGCTTGTGGCGTTCCACGCACTGGCGGACAAACTCGTCGTTGATACGTTTTTGTGCCCGTTCTGATGCTGCGTTTAATTCTTCGTTTCTTGGTATTGTTTTCATTTAGTCCTCCTCCCGAAATTCGGGGTTATTGTGCCATTGCCGGGTAACAGTCATGTGGGTTTGAATGAACAACGTCGGGTTATGCACTGTGTGATGTCTTTCAAACACCAAATGAGTGTCTTTCCAGTAGGCGATAGCCTCGTAATGTTCCTTTACGATAAAACTCTCGTTGGTGTCTGGTATGACAATTTCGTAATCTGTGAAAGTGTTTACGTCCATAATGTCCTCTCGCGTTAGGGGGTTGGCATTCCCCACATCGACATGATACAGGGAACAGGCAAGTTTTACAGCCCCTACGATTCCTCTTGACAGAAACGTGCGAATTGGATAGACTTTGCCCGCTTCAATGAATCGCTATCCCAATTTCATCCGGTATCTCGTCATTTTGCTGGCAGTTCTGTACGCAGTAACAGATGGCGATTTGCCGGGAACGAATGATCGTTGTTCCCATTCCTGCCCGCTTTGCGAAGGCTGCGGCGAGAATTGTCCAGACGATCCATGCCAGCACGAATGCGAGGACGACGATGATGAATTTGCCGTTCTTATCCAACGCAGTGACGATGAATCGGTCAACTTGCTCCAAAATTTCTCCGTAGGTTTCGTTTCCGTCGTTCCAGCGAAATGTCCGCCGGAAATAGCCGGTTTTCGTGATGTCATCTCGGTTTGTCCTTCTGCGCTCTCTTTGCATCTCTATCTCTCTTACGGATCGCTCTTGATCTGATTGTTTGGATTCGCCATGAACCACACGTATTTCCCGTGCTCTTCATGAATCCTCCAGCCAAACAACACCATGACTACAATCAGCCCTCATGCCATCATTAGTCCCGATGTCCAAATCGGAAGCAACGTCGAAATAAGTCATTTTTGCGTCATTGAATCGGGAGTCGCCATTGGAAACGATTGCACCTTCGACCCGCATGTCATCATAAAATCCGGCGTAACCATTGGTAACAACAACCGGTTTGGTGCCGGCAGCGTTATCGGCGGTGTGCCGCAGCATGTTTCGGCACCGCCGCCTTTCGGAAAAGTCCACATTGGAGAGGGTAACGTTTTTGGAGAAGATACAACCGTCCATCGTGCGATTGAGGAATCGAATGTGACGGTCATCGGTCATGAAAATTGCCTGATGGCTGGTGCTCATGCTGCTCACGACTGCGTGATTGGAGACAACAACATATTGGGCAACAGTGTGATGCTTGGCGGACATGTAATCGTAGGCAATCGAGCCATCCTCGGCGGCGGAGTGGGTGTTCACCAGCATTGCCGGATTGGTTCACTGGCAATGATTGGCGGACAAGCCCTTGTTCTCCAAGACGTACCGCCGTTTTTTACCGTGGATGGACTCACCAGCCGAATCGTGGGGCTCAATTTGGTCGGTCTGCGCCGGAACGGTCAAACCTCCGAAGAGATTAAGACCCTGAAAAGAGCCTATTGCACTCTCTATCGAAGTAATCTCACTTGGCAAGAGATTTTGCGGGACTTGCAGGAAAACTATTCTTCTGAACTTGTTGCCGAACTGACACACTTTTTGCGGACATCCACTCACCGGGGGATCGTTCGGGAGAGTACGCAATTTGGTTTGGACACACCCTGTCATTCCCGCGAAAGCGGGAATCAAAACGTCGCCCCCTCTCCCTCTGGGAGAGGGCAGGGGTGAGAGCAGTATGACTCTTCACTGATTTCCCCCTCACCCTAACCCTAACCCTCTCCCCCAAAGGGGGCGAGGGGACGTTAGCATTCCCTGCCTTCACAAGGAATGACAAAAAAACGTCCAGACCAATTCGGAATTCGCTCTAAACGAACACGCCCGTATTGAAGCGGGATCACTCGAATGAGAATGAGGTACCCGACTGCAAAATATGCATGATAAAGTCGGTTTCCGGTCGTTTGACCGAAGACCTGTCAAGGAGCGATTGCTGGGCATACTGTGATGCAGCGGAAAGACCAGCGGCGGCATGATCCGGTTCCACCTGTTTGAGCATGTTTAACACTTCGGCAAGTTTGGAAATGTCCGAGAACTCGTTCTGCATACCGCCAAGCATATTTTGGAACGCCTCCTTGTTCTGCATATCACCCAAAAGCGAGAGTCCATCATCGCCGTTTTTGAGGTGCATTTCTTGCATCGGCAAACCTGCTCCCTGAACATTTGTCATTAGACTGGACTCAAAGTTTTTCATTTTGAGTTGCAGCATACTGGCAAGCATTTCTCCTCGTTGTTTCAGTTGGGCGAGCCCCATCATGTCCATTTCACCTGCGTCCGCCGAGTCCCCCCCCCCCTGCATTTCAGCGTTGAGAAATTGCTGGAGCATCGCCGCCGAGGAAGAAATCGTTACACTGTCCGCTGGCATTGCCTGCTTGGCAGACGTTACCAGCGTTTGGGCAAGTTGTTCCAGCGACTGACCGGACTGAATACCGAAAACGTTTGAATAATTATTGATTGAAGACGTTGAACCGAGCATATTTTTTGTGATGTTAGGGGGCTAGACCCGCAAAACATAACAATTTTCTTGAAAACAATCCAGAGAGATTTTCCCGATTTTCCGTTCACCTGTCAGACTCAAACAACGCGGGGGCAACTTTTTGCAACGAATTCTTTACGTAATCCCGAATATTCTTTGCTTCGGACATCCGTATTGCGTTTCGGGCGATTAGTTTACAATCGTCGAGGGAAACATTTCGGCATATTTGTTTCAACCGGGCAATACTGTTCGGCGAACAACTGATCGTCCGCAATCCCAGTCCGATTAGTGTTACGACGTTGAACATGTTCGATCCTATTTGACCGCAAAGCGACAGCGGAATTGAGTTGCGTCCTGCGATATGAACAGTATGCCAAAGCATTCGCAGTACGGCTGGATCATCCACGTTGAATAAATGGTTGACTCCACTGTTACCCCTGTCCACCGCCAAAGCATATTGCGTCAGGTCATTTGTGCCGATGCTGTAAAAGTCAGCGTCTTCGGAAAACCTATCCAGCATGATGACAGCGGAAGGAACTTCGACCATCATGCCGACCGGAATGTTTTCGTTGAAGGGAATCCCCGATTCACGCAACTCATCCATTGCTTCCTGTACTGCCGTCCGTTTTGCCTGTCGAAATTCCTTGACGGTCGAGATCATCGGAAACATCACCCGAACATCGCCGTAAGCACTTGCCCGAAGGATTGCCCGAAGTTGACAGCGAAACAACGACCAACGTTTCAGAGCCAACCGCACGCCGCGCATTCCCAGTGCCGGATTATGTTCCCGCACAGTTCCTATCCGATCAAGTGATTTATCATCTCCAAAATCAAATGTCCTAATCACGACCGGTTGTCCCGGCATTGTTTCGGCAACATGTTTGTAGGCAATAAAGTGCTCTTCTTCTGTCGGGTCTTTGTCTTGCACCAAGTATAAAAATTCGGTGCGAAACAGACCGATGCCTTCCGCTCCGTGTTGGAGAGCATTTTCGGCTTCATAAGGAAATTCGATATTCGCATGGATCGAAATTTCGGTGCCGTCTTTTGTAATCGCCGGCAGATGACGGTAAGAATCGAGGCTCTCAATTCGACTTACGTCTGCATCTTTGATTTGATAATACTTTGTGAGTGTTTCCTCATTGGGACGCATCACAATGCAACCGCTGTTGGCATCAACGATCACTTGGTCGCCGCCATCCACGTCGGAGAGAAATTCTCCTGCTCCGACAATGCAGGGGATTTCGAGAGCCGCCGCCAGAATGGCAGTATGTCCGGCGGCTCCTCCCTGTTCCGTAACGATTGCCAGAATAAACCGTTTATCGAGGTTGGCTGTTTCGCTTGGAGTTAAGTTGTTCGACAGCAAAATGACGGGCGAACTCAACTTGTCAAGTGTTTCCTTTCTTGTTCCAAGCAGATGACGTAAGAGCCGTTTTTCAATATCCTGAAGATCGTTGACCTTTTCAGCGATGTAACTGTTTTCGATGTGCCGGAATGCGTCCATACTTTTCCGCATCACAACAGTAACGGCATGTTCCGCAGAGTAAGATCGGTTGCGAATGGAAGACTCCATTTCTCCCTGTAGAGATGGATCAAGCAAAATTTGTAACTGTGCCTCGAAAATATCGGCGAAGGTTGTTCCCAGTGCGACTTTGACAGACTCGCGATTTCCGACGATTTCCTCTTTGGCAAGATGTACGGCGGCTTGAAAACGTTGAATTTCGGCTTCGCAAGCGTCCGCAGCAACCCTTTGTTCAGGAATCCGAAACCCTTCGGTAGCCTGTACAAACGCCTTTCCAATGGCAATACCGGGCGAGACAGGAATTCCAAAAATCGTTTGCATGTTGAAATTACAACTCTGGAACCGAAGCACCCTCCTTGATTCCACAATTAGTGCAACTTTGACATAATTGTAGCACAGAGAGGGGAAATCGTCAAGATGTGCATTTTTCGTTGATTTCCGGTACCTTTTGCTTATGGGCACAATCCATCGTGTTCTGTGGTATAATGCACGCCAACAATACGAAATACAACGAAAAGAATGTTGGTCTTACCAATATCACAACTGCCCGTCGTTCTCGCCTCCATCACGAGTTGCACGAACACGAGCAATCCCAGTTTGATGATTGCCGCCGGTCTCTTGGCAAAGAACGCCGTCGAAAAGGGACTTCGCCCCCCCGCGTTCGTCAAAACGAGCCTCGCTCCCGGCTCGCGTGCCGTTACCGCCTATCTCAACAATGCCGGTTTATTACAACCGCTCGAAATGCTCGGTTTTCACGTCGCCGGTTACGGCTGTATGACGTGCATCGGCAACAGCGGACCGTTATTGCCCGAAGTGGAGCAATCCATTGTGGAAAACAACTTAACGGTGGCGGCAGTGCTTTCCGGCAACCGTAACTTTGAGGGTCGCGTTCATCCCCTGATCAAAGCGAACTATTTGGCAAGTCCGCCGCTTGTCGTAGCCTTTGCTCTGGCAGGTTACATGGGAATTGATTTTAAGACCGACCCCATTGGCGACAACGTATTCCTTGCCGATGTTTTCCCAACGGAAGAGGAAATTGCCGATGCGGTGGAAAAATCCGGTGCGTTTGCTCCTGAAACCTACAAAAAATGTTACGCCAACGTTTTTCAAGCGAATGAAACATGGAATTCGATACCCACGCAACCCTCGAAGTTGTTTGCGTGGAATTCGGGCAGCACGTACATTCAGGAGCCGCCGTTTTGCACAAGCGCAGGAGCGGGGAGCGTAAGCACCCCGGTGAGTCCCGCCCGATGCCTTGCCGTTTTGGGGGATTCCGTAACGACCGACCACATCTCGCCAGCGGGTTCAATCAAACCGGACTCCCCTGCCGGAAAATTTTTGACCGGGGCGGGTGTCGTGCCAAAAGATTTCAATAGTTACGGCTCACGGCGCGGCAACGACAAGGTCATGACACGCGGCACCTTTGCCAACACTCGAATTCGTAATGCGCTGGCAGAGGGGAAAGAGGGAGGAATTACCAAATTCCTGCCGACCGGAGAAATAATGCCGATTTATGATGCGGCAATGAAATATCGGGAGCGAAGCATTCCGCTCCTCATTTTGGCAGGTTCGGAATACGGCACGGGCAGCAGCCGCGACTGGGCGGCAAAGGGAACGGCACTGCTCGGTGTTAAGGCGGTGATTGCCAAGAGTTTCGAGCGGATTCATCGCGGCAATCTCGTCGGGATGGGCGTGTTGCCGTTGGAATTTTCGCACGGGGCTTCGGCGGAATCGCTGAACCTGACGGGCGAGGAAGAGTTCACCTTGCCGATTGTTGATTCAAACTTCACGCCGGGCAGTGTGATGTCCGTCATTGCCGCAAAGCCGGTGGTGGTGAATGGCAGGGAAATGTTTGCCGAGACCAAATTTCAAGTCCGGGTTCGCATTGATACGCCGGTGGAGTTACAGTATTACCTGAACGGCGGGATATTGCCGACGGTGATGAACACGCTTTCAAAGGAGACAGCAAAACGATGAGTGCGCCAGAGAGAACATTTGAGGAGTCGATCCTTCGGCTTGAAGAAATTCTAAAGCAACTCGAAGGAGACAAAGTTGATTTAGCCACTGCCTTATCGCAGTACGAAGAGGGCGTTCGGCTTCTCAAAAATTGCCACGGGATTCTCGAATCGGCTCGTCAAAAGATAGAGATTCTTCGCGGCATTGACTCGGAAGGCTCTCCCATCGTTGCTCCGCTCGAAATGTCTCCGAACACTTGAATGAACCGGCTTTTCTGTTATCCTTGACGGCTCTTTCGTGGTTAACTTTTCCGATATGCAGCAGGTTCCGACATCTTATTCCGAGCGTCAACGAATTCGGTCGCTCGTGGAAGCCCTGCCGCCGGAAGGATTGTTGCCGGTGCGGAGTCAACTCGAACATTGGGCACGATCCATCCTCGACAACGACAATTATCTTGCGTGGACAATGGTCCTCATCGGCTCCAAACTCTGGAAACACCGGGTTGTTACCATTCCCATTTCGCAACGGCTTTTGCTGTTGCCTCACTGCTTGCGAAATGCCGAAAAATGTCCTGCCTCCCACGATGCCGAAGGGTTACATTGCCAACACTGCGGAGCCTGCGAACTCGGTCGTCTGAAATCCACCGCCGAAACGCTCGGTTATCGTGTCCTGATTGCCGAAGGGTCTCCGGTGGTGATGCAATGGATTCTCTCCGGCAGAGCCAGTGCAATTCTCGGAGTCGGTTGTCTCCGATCACTGGAAA
>Ga0082212_10012183_pt1 | contig 10849 bp, 10 predicted proteins | sample TergutNt197P3_FD_71548 | JGI IMG/M metagenome (GOLD analysis project Ga0082212, IMG submission 71548) | Neocapritermes taracua P3 segment gut microbial communities from Petit-Saut dam, French Guiana - Nt197 P3 | ecosystem: Host-associated > Arthropoda: Insects > Digestive system > Gut ...
CGGAACTAATAAATCTTTGCGTTCTAAAATTTCATTATAGGGCGTTACTTTTTCACCCGGCTGTTTTTCCGAGCGCGGCGGGCGTTTATATTTCCGCCAGAAATTGCCGTGCGCACTGCCGTGGTCTTTGAAATCAAACGGAATGATAGATTTCACGCCGATATTTTCGCCGAGCCTGTATTCGCCGTTCTTAAAAATAACTTTCATATCCGGGTCAACAGTATTGCCGTTTTCGGCATCGCCGTAAACATCGGCAAGGAAAAAGTCAGACGGATAAACGCCGTCTTGATTTAAATCTTTCCACTCGTTTTCGCCGACGGTGATTTGCGGCTTGACTTCATCTATCCAGACGTTAAATATATATTGAAGATTTGTCAGAGTTATTTCAAGCCCGCCTCCCACATCTTCAAAAAGCGAGATTTGCTCTCCGTAGCTTCCTATCGTTTTTCTGATATAATCTTTCAACTGCTGTACGCCGTCCGGAATTTTTAGGTTGAACATAATCGGATTTTTTGCTGTAGATTTTACGATTTTGCGAAATTTTTGAAATTCAGGGTTATTGTAATTGGACGGCGTAATGCTCCAGTCAATTACACCCTGATTATACAGCGCAATAAAATCGGCGAAGTTGAAAACCGCGAAAGTTTCAGGGTCGAAACAGCCGATTAAAGAGGGCGGCGTAATTTCGCCCGATTGATATGTTTTTTTAACGGTCAGAAGTAACTGCGTAAGCATGGCGTAAATATCAGTCTTTTTGTTTTTGGTTTCAGTCCAGAATAAATGCTTTTCGTCGTCGTTTTTATCCGCAATCAAAAAATATTTATAACTTTCCTCTTGTTCGTTTGAAAAGCGTAGATTTTTCGAATGCTTTAGTCAAAACAATGACTTCATCATCGGATAATTCAGACGGATTCATGCCCATTTGCCGCAATAAAAGATTTGCTTTCGCACGTTCATCGCCGACTTTTGCCCTGTCAGCCATATATACTTGAAGATAATCGTTAAGCTCATTCATAACGTCGGTCTGTTCTTTCGGCAGCGAATCTTTTTTGTGCAGCTCGAACAGCCCTTTCATAACGTCATTGAACCTTTCAGATATGCGGTAACGCAGATATTCGTCCTCGTCTATCACAGCTTCCTGTAAAAACGCCATTTTTACTGTTACGGTTGCGGTGAACATGGAGATATAATTTCGCTTTTATGAATAATCGGTGCAGTTGAACAGACAGGAACTTGAAAGCGTTCCGGTTCGCCGGAACTCGCTATAATTGTTCCGTCCGCGTTTACAGCAGAAATAAACGTGACGTTATTTTCGGTTTGCGCCTGATTGAACAGCCTGGTGGGATTGGAGAAGCAAAGTAAACGTCATATAGACCGGTGCCATAAAACGCATTCCATCCAATAATAGTAACGCTGGCTGATATTTCTACGCTTGTAAGTCTAAAGCTATTCGCAAACGCCCAATTTCCAATAGTAGCAACACCTATTGGTATTTCTACGCTTGTAAGGTTGTTGCAATGCACAAATGCCATTTCTCCAATGCTTGTTACGCTGTTTGGTATTTCCACGCTTGTCAAATTATTGCAATTATCAAACGCACGATTTCCAATACTTGTAACGTCGTTAAAAATTTTAATAGTTCGTATATTTGAGCGATAAATATTCCATGGTGCGCTACCAGCCCAATTCCACATATCCCCCGTGCCGGTAATTTCTAACAAGCCATCATCATCTAACGTCCAAAAGAGATTATCGCCGCATTTTCCACTTGCAAAAATTGATATTTCTACAGTATTATACTCGTCCCATTCAAAAGGTAAACTGTCCCAACCAGAAGTTTCTGAATGGTAATATATGGTAAAATCGTGTGTTGCCTCATAAAAAACATTATATCCCAACATAGTTGGAGCATTTCCTAAAAATGTTGCGCTTATCAGGCTTTCGCAATAAGCAAACGCATAATCTTCAATAGTGGTTACACTGGCTGGTAATGTTATATTCGTCAAACTGACGCAACCCTGAAATGCACTATATCCAATACTATTCACGCTGTTCGGGATAATAATATTTGCCAGACTTTCACAATAATAAAACGCATAATCTCCAATAAAAGTAACTTTATTTGGGATAACAACGCTCGTCAAGCCAATGCAAGAATCAAACGCTTCATGTCCAATGCTGATTACGCTGTTCGGTATAATAATACTTGTCAAATTTTCGCAACCAGCAAATGCTCCATCCTCAATATCTGTTACTCCAACAGGTATTGTATATCCCCCGATTTTTCCTCCCGGATATGAAATTAGAGTTGTTATCGCCTTATCAAATAAAACACCATCAATACTTGTATAATTTAGATTATTTGACTCAACTGTGATACTTATCAAATTACCGCACCAAGCAAACGCATAATCTCCAATAAATGTTATACTGGTTGGTATATCAATGCTTGTTAAATTGTTATTATTAGAAAATGCACTATTTTCAATGCGGGTTACAGTAGTTGGTATTGTATATCCACCGCTTTTTGCTCCGGGATATGAAATTATGGTTGTTATTTCCTTATTAAACAAAACGCCGTCAATACTTGTATAATTTGAATTACTTGGCTCAACTGTAATGCTTGTAAGACTGCGACAAGACCGAAATACACCATTTCCAATGCTGATTACATTGGCTGGTATATCAATGCTTATCAGACTACGGCAACTTTGAAACGCGCTATTTCCAATAGCAGTTACACCATTTGGTATATTTATGCTTGTCAAGTCATAACAAGAAGCAAACGCCCTATCTCCAATACTGATTACGCTGGCTGGCATGACAATATTCGTCAGGCTGCGGCAACCTTGAAATGCTCTGTTTCCAATCGCGGTCACACCATCTGGTATTGTGATACTTATCAGTTCTCTGCAATTATAAAATGCTTGTTCTCCAATACCGTTTGCACCAAATGGTATATTGACGGTTGTTAAGTTTCTACAGTTATAGAACGCTCTATTTCCAATGGTCGCTACACCAACTAGTATCGTTACGCTTGTCAGGTTGTCACAACCCCGAAACGCATAATACCCTATGGTAATTTCATTGCTCGGTATTGTAATGCTTGTCAAACTGTTGCAGTTATAAAATGCTTCTTCTCCAATATCAATCACACTTATCGGTATGTCAATAATTGTTAAATTGTTGCTTCCTCGAAACGCTCTATTGCCAATACTGGTTACACCGTTAGAAATATTGACGCTTTTTATGCTTGTTCGATAAGAGTACCACGGCGAATTGGTTGTAGCCCAGTTCATATTTCCTGTGCCGTTGATTTCCAGCACACCCGTGCCTGTATCAAGCGTCCAAGTAATGTCTGCGCCCGCGCTACCTGTATATATTGCCGCTGATACTGTAAAATTTGCACTCGGTAATACTGCGAACAGTCCAAATATCATTACAAATGCCAACGCGAAAATCATAAATTTATGTTTATGATTGTTTATCATATAATTTTAATTCCCCTTATATAAATATTTTTTGATTTTTGAAAAAGAATAAATCTTATGGACGCAACATAAGCGAGTTCAACGCATTGCTAAGACTATTTGTCGCTGCATCAACTTGTATTTGAGTAGCATTATTATTGGTCGCCATTTGCCTCGCCGAAGTCAGCGCATTTTGCATACGTACCCAACTTGCAGCAGTATAGTTTTCCTGTATTCGGCTTTCTGCGTCTGCGATAGTTTCATACAGTATGGTTTTATCAACTACAACAATTTCGACAAGTGCGCCTATCATCACTTTAAGGTTGTTTTCTGCCTCATCAATCTGCGCTTGAGTAGAATTTGCGTTGGCTGCAATCTGCCTCGCCGAAGTTAGCGCGTTTTGCATACGCACCCAGCTTGCACCAGTATAGTTTTCTTGTATTCGGCTTTCTGCGTCCGTGATTGCCAACATAAGTTGCAATTTGGGGTCGCACTCGCACGGAAATTCGTTGCACTCCGGGCAAGGCTGAATAACCGTTACAACACAAGTTGCAATATAACCGCCATCCGCAGTAGTAGCTGTAATTATAACCGTACCTGCTGAAATAGCTTCCACTATTCCACTGTTGACGCTTGCTACACTTGGAGTATCGCTACTCCATACTATATTTTGATTTTGTGCGTCAGTTGGTTCAATGATTGCAATTAAGATTATATTTTCTCCAACTGCCAACAATAATTCCGTTGGTGTTAAATTTATTCCTGTTGGATGAATAGGATTCCAAACGGCGAACAATGTTACCGTAGAGTTCGCAATCGTTGAAAGGTCTGTTGTGAGCGTATTTCCCGACTGATACTGTGCCGTAGTCGCTGTACTGCTCGTAGACCAGCCGCCAAATGTAAATCCTGTTCGTGTGGGTTGTGTTTGGCTTAAAATCAAATTAGTCGCATAGGTCTTAGTTTGTGAAGAAGGTGCGTCGCTGCCTTGATTAGCGTTGTAACTGATTGTGTAAGTGTTCGCTCTCCACACAGCATATAATGTCGTTGCAGAGTTTGCCGTATATATTCCTCCCGCAGAGTACGTTGCCGTGGTTGCCGTGCTACTCGTTGACCAGCCAAGGAATGTATACCCTGTGCGTGTTGGTTGCGTTGAGCTTAACGTAAGACTATACCCCGAAAACTTAGTCTGAGAGGCTGGCACACCGCTGCCTTGATTGGCGTTGTAGCTGATAGTATACGTGCTTATAGCACTTCTGCTGACATTTATTCTAAAACTTGCGGTAGGAGTCGTTATATAACTACTAAGACTATCGTAAATCCATACCTTCAACTGCACTGATTGCCCCGACATGAGCGGATATGATACTTCAAAATTACGATTATTACTGCCATCAATGTCATCAGTTACAGTAGGTTTTACTCCAGTATCCAAGATTGTTAGCTCCGCGTCAGGGCCACATTTACTGTTAGATATGCCCAAAAAGCCATCTTTTATTATGTTGTCACTACTGTAAAACCTATACAATCCATCTGATGGCGCTGTAAACATTACAGAAATGGCATTGCTACGACCATCTTCATTCCTCCCAAATGTTGCGGTTACATAATTACTCGTAGTCAGAGTACCTCCACTAATTGATGCCGCCCCAACCTTTATTGGAAAAGCTGCGAATAGTCCGAATATCATCACGATTGCAAGGAAAAATGTCGCACTTTTTTTTGATTTTTTGTTAATAATCATGTTTTCTTTACCTCCAAATATTACTTAAAGAAAGAATAATAATATAATGCTTCTAAATTTATGTTGTTATTTTTTTACTTTGTTTCACTATAATCGCATAAAACAGCACCTATACTGTGACACAAAAGATTTTAATCTTTGCCCCCTTTTGAAAGCTCATGTTGACCCAACAAGTTATTTTAGCAAGATTTTTATTTTTCGCTTTGATTTTATAGGGTTATACTTTATATTTACGTCAAGTATCATACTTGACGTAAGGGATAAATATTTTTATAAAAAAACGATGTCTTGGATTTTTTAACGTCCGACATAATTTAAAACATAATATATTTACCTGTCGGCTTTATAATAACGTCTACTTTTTTAGAAAAGCCGATTTTTGTATCAATCTTACCTTAAAATTATAATAATTTACAAATTACTCTTGAAAACAATCGTATTTCGTGCTATAATTAAAGCATCACGATTAAAATGAGCAAAAAAATAACGCTATAAAAAAGTAGGCTTTTTTGTAGCGTTTATTTAATGCGGCTCTGCCGATATTCCCGTAAACGGTTGTAAAATGTGGCTTGTTTAAGCCCTGTTTGCGCTAAAACTTCGCTGATTTTTATTTTTCCCCGCTCCCACTGCTTTACTAATTCGCCGAAGTTTTCGGGGGACTTTTTTATAGGGCGACCGAAATTCACGCCTCTCGCTTTTGCCGCTTTTATACCCTCTGCCTGACGTTTTTTTATATTTTCGCGTTCGTTCTGCGCCACGAATGATAAGACTTGAAGCACAATGTCCGCAAGAAATGTCCCCATCAGGTCTTTTCCATTGCGGGTATCTAAAATCGGCATATCAATTACAGCTATATCTATACCGCGTTGCTTTGTCAGAATACGCCATTGCTGCTGAATTTCATCGTAATTTCGTCCTAATCTGTCAATGCTCTTGATATAAAGCAAATCGCCGGGCTGAAATTTTTCCGTTAAAGCCTTGTATGCGGGTCTGTTAAAATCCTTTCCGCTCTGTTTATCAATAAATATCTGCTCCGATGGTATTTTTAATTCGCCCATCGCAATCGTTTGTCTGTCCTCGCACTGGTCAGAACTGCTCACGCGAACATATCCGTATGTTTTCAATGTAAAACCCTCCCGTAATAATATACAATAAATTCCTCTATTGAAATAATATAAAACATTTTTTAATCAGCCGAACATAACGCCGTAAACAAAAAAAGCCGGGAGCGTAATGATTTTCTTCATCATCACACCCCCGGCTAAATATTCACAGCCTTTTTGACGTTTCTACGATATATTGCTGTATAATCCCCTTGAAAACAAGTCCGTTTTCTCTGAAATCCAGCATATTTTTTACAGGCTTGACAACGCTCGGCTCTTTCGTAACGGCAGAATTGAAAAACTGATTATATTCAGGGTTAGGGCTGTAAGTTAAGATTTTCGGCTTGACAGACTTAACCGACTTCAAGCCCTCCGAAAATTCCATGATTTCGTGCATTTGAGAGCTTGCTCCGCAAAGCAGATGAATATCTGATTCTTTATACTTTTTGACCGTTTCGCGCTGAATACTGCCGTAATCGGTGATAATAAAGTTGTAGTCATGCTTCGGCAGCATACTTTCGTAATAGTCAATCGCATTATAAGTATAATAATCTTCCTCCGTATCAAAGTTATATGCGTTCGCGATACTTTCAAGATGGCTGTTCATGTTCAAGGCGACATAACAAGCCGTGCCGCCGTGATTTTTGATAAAATTTGCAAGCCCCAAAGCGATGGTAGTCGCGCCAACTCTGCGGGTTACGCCGATTACCCCAATACGGACATTTACGCAATCGAAACGGTACTGCTCGTCCTCCATTTCTTTCAGGATTATGCTTTTCGCCAGCGTTTCTTTTTCTTCTTCGCCGTCCTCATCTTGCTCGTCGTCCTCGTCATATTCTACTATTTTACTGACTTTTTTAGGTTTAGGCTTGTACTTCGCCATACCCTCAACAGACAAACATTCGGTGATTTGCTCCATTTTTTCGTCTATATCGGGAGAAGTAACAATATCTGTCACGCCGATTTTTACAAGCTCCCGCGTAAAATCGTCTAAATGCTCCATTTGATAATTGGTTTCATATATTATAATAACTCTCGCGCTGTACATCATCTGAAATGATTGCACAGCTTCCAAAAATTCGTTGTCCTTTTCAGTTATCGCAAACCTGTCAACGCAGAAATATCGGCAACTTGCGTATTTTCGCATATCCTTGATGATGAACTCCGAAAGGCTGAAACTGCCAGCCATTTTACGTATATGCAAAAAATTTTCACTTGCCGTTTTATCAAGTAAATTTACGTTTTCGTTTCGCGCTAAATATAAAATCATTCAATTATTTCCTCCTTCCGTCGGTCAAATATCCAAAACGCGCCGCCAGCCGCCGCGCCTTTTCGGGCTTCGTCTAAAATTAAATTGAAATCCCAATCCTGTTCGCTCCGTTTATGGCTTGCGGGGTCGGCGATAAGGATTTTCCCGTCAGCCGTCACGCCTCGTAACACGATAAAATGCCCCGATGACGTAAAGTGTCCTCTGCCCATCAGAGCGATTACGAGTTTTCCGTCCGCGAGAGCGTCAATGATTTTTTGCGGTTCGTTCTGCACATCGCCCTCGACGGTCAGACCAAAGGCTTCGGCGGCGTTTGGTATTAAACTGTGATATGAGCCTTGTTCCTGCGCCCAGCCGCCGTTCGCCACCGACCATTCAGCCATTTCAACAGGGTCAACAATCCTATCCGTCAAACTTGATACAACGATAGCAAGCGAAGTCGGACCGCACCCATGCGTACCGATTTTGTCCGTTCCGTAGGGTTTGTCCGCGTATTTTTCATCAAGCTGATTAAAATAAACAACGTCGGTCGCTCCGTCCGTGAATATAATATCGCCGTAGTCAACACCGCTGCCGTCAAGATAATCTTTTTCATAAATGCCGATGCTTTGGTTATATCCGTACTCCATCTGAAAATCCCCGACAACTTTAAGCTCGTTGGGTAAAAGCCAGCCGAACAGCAGGGACAGCGGGCTTGTCAATAAGTAGACTATAAATGCAATCAGCAGCAGTAACCCAATAACGGGCGCGAGAATGAGTATCAATAGCCGCCGTCGTTTTTCAGCGTCGGTTACAATATCGGCAGCGAGTTTCGCCAACAGTTTGGCTACGGCAGGGTTCGCCATGTTTTCCACCTCCAAAACAAAAAAAGCCAAGCATTGCTTGACTTTTTTTGGATTATTATTTTATTTTGAATCTAATAGACAAACGATAATGTCAGACTTACGCCGTCTTCGGGAATTTCGGGCAGATATAAATATCCATCGTCAGCGGCAAACATAATATTTTTTATGCCAGAATCCCATATATCAAAATATGTCCACCGCTGAACATAGCCTTTGATTTTTCTCGGCAGACTTTTTTCGTTTAATTTTTGGAACATTTCAAGAAGTTCCAACGTCTGCGGTTTAACCAACTGCACAAGCGGTTCAAATATTCCGACGTATAATTTTTCAAACTGCTCAAAAGTGAAAATCGTAAACTGCGGGATATATTTTTCGCCGTCTTTTTTGATAATATTTTCTTTTACGGCGGTCGCAATCAGTTCTTTTTCTTCGTCTGTCATGCCCTCAATGGAAAAACCGCTGCTTAAAAGATTAGCAAGTATTTTTTTCCAGTCCTTTTGCCGGTCAATATTTTTTGTAAGGCTTGAAACGCTGTCGCCAAAAATATAAACCCCAAGCCAGTATGTCGCGTATTCGAGTTTATCGCCGCTTCTAAACTCGCTCGTAGTTGCGCTGACAGACCCGCACCAAATACCGCTGATTTTCTGCCATTTCTCCGGCTCGAAGATAGGCTCGCTTAAAACGCCACCCTTGCTCAAATCAATGCCTTGATTTTCTGATTGGTCAAACGCATTGATAATATAACGCCCGCCGTCTTTATGCAAGTCTAAGTCAAGATGGTTAATATTAGAATAATTATAAATTTTTAATGTTTTAAGCGGTTCTGATTCTGAAAAATATCTCAGATACAGCGTCAATATCGACCACAATAATTTGTTCCAGTCAAAATTGCAGCCGTGAAAACCGATATTTCGTATGTCTTTTTCATGTGCATTAAGATAATCAATAATCTTTCTGTAATATTCTTCTTTGTATTTCATATAAACGTCTTTGATGTCGTGAAAATGCTGACGGTTTTTTATGCCGAAATTTGTAATATATTTTTTGCTTTCGAGCAGTAAAAACTCGCGGTCAACAAGCCAATCCAAATCAAATTCAAGATACGGCTTCGGAATCCCCGTTATTTCCGTAAGTTCGTCGATTGTTTTGCCCTTGTCGCCGTAACATAACAGGCAGATATTCTTTTGAAATAATTGCCTTGATTGACTTTACGATTTTATAACTGATTTGCTTTTTCGCGTCGGCTTCGCATTTGTCGCGGTATTCATTCAGCTTGTCGGGGTCGTCAAGCGAATTATATAACTTTTTCAAATTTATCTGACTGTCAACATACTGCTCAATCGCCGCCTGTAAATAAGTGTTATTTTTGATAAGTTCGTCAGCAAAAATATCAATATCTTTTTTGACTTCGGGCGGCAATAATTTGTATGCGACCCTATCCACCGTCATTTTTTCAGCAAGCAACGGATTTGACGTTGCGATAGCCTTGATTTCGGCGGCGGTAAGCACGGTTTCGTCAACGTCTTCGCAGGAACGCGAATTTCGCCGTTGCGGGTCTTTTCAAACATCGCCTCGCGCTGCGCGTCGTCTTTCGATAGCGATAGGTAAGGGTCATTGCCAGAACTCGGCAAGCCCTTTTCCCCCGCTTCAAACCGTGCATGAGAGTTTCCCCTCACACGGCTTTCCATCATTACATATTTAGCATTAGAATTATCCAAAACATTATTGTTGATTTCGTTGTTTTTAACCGCTTTACGCAGGTTATTGAGTTTAGAAAAGTTGATTGCTTCGCCGTATTTCCGCATATATTTTGATATAGTTTCGTTATCAGTTGCGTGAATCAGCCTGTGAATGTCTTTGTGAACGATAACTAAATTCCCGTAACTGTCATCTTTACCCACGCTTCGCGGCTTTTTATGGTGACAATGCACATCTTCGTACCGCAATAGTGTATCGGTGACATTGCATTTACCATATTGGGCTATGAATCGCGAAATTCTATTGTCGGCGTATTGTATCGTTCGGTCAAGAACAGGGTTTTCCATTAGCCGCCTGATTACGGATAAATCCATTTTTAGATTCTTATGGATTTCAGCCCTGCCGTCCACAGTATACTTGTTGACAATTTGAGCCTTTTTCATCGGAATACGCATTTTAACGTACCCCGCAGGAGCAACGGCGAACTCATTCAAAAATCGCATTTGGTCGCTGTTGCCGTATCTTTCACTCACGGCTCTGTTAATGACTATGTCAAAATTTCTGGGTTTCTTACCCTTTTTGCGTTTGCGGCTATGGCTAATTCTCTGTACTGCTTTTTGAGTTCTTCAAGTGTGCGCGGATTCTTAAAATAAATGTACTTCATGATTTTTACCTCTCTTTAATTTTTGTGGATTTTTGGGTATAATATTTTTTTTATTTCTTCG
>Ga0082212_10012184_pt1 | contig 10849 bp, 9 predicted proteins | sample TergutNt197P3_FD_71548 | JGI IMG/M metagenome (GOLD analysis project Ga0082212, IMG submission 71548) | Neocapritermes taracua P3 segment gut microbial communities from Petit-Saut dam, French Guiana - Nt197 P3 | ecosystem: Host-associated > Arthropoda: Insects > Digestive system > Gut ...
CGCAGGAAGGGCGGCTTCCTGCTTATACGGCTTTATATTGGGTCAAAACGGATGACCCTGGTCCGGCCTTGCGGCGGCGACGACGAGCTCACCTTGGCGCGGATGCTGTTTACGCTGCTACGTAGGCATACCGGCTATTGGCCGCCCTGGGGCCTGCTCACGGGTGTGCGGCCCGCGAAGCTGATGCTGCGCCTGCGCCGCGATATGGGGGAAGACGCCGCCGCGCGCTGGTTCCGTGATGCCCTCTGGGTCAGCGGCGAAAAAACTACTCTGGCGGCAGTCGTCGCCCAAGCGGAGGAGCCCGTGCTCGCGCTGACGGAGCCGCGTTCGTTCAGCCTCTATATTTCCGTCCCGTTCTGCCCCAGCCGCTGCCTTTATTGTTCATTTGTGTCGCGCGATATCGCGGGCGCGCGGCGCATTGCGCCTGAATACGTCCGTCTGCTGGCGCGGGAAATCAAACTTTCGGGGGAAATCGCGGCGGAGCTTGGCCTTGTCTTGCAGACCGTTTATATAGGCGGCGGGACGCCTACCGTACTTGAGACCGGCCAGCTTGAGCAAATTATGGCCGCCGTTTACGAAAGCTTTGATTTTTCGGGACTTTTGGAGTATACTGTCGAGGCGGGGCGACCCGATACGATCACCGGGGAAAAGCTTGAGCTGATCGCCCGGATGGGCGCGGACCGCGTCTGCGCAAATCCACAGTCGACGTCCTCAGAAGTACTCGCGGCAATCGGGCGAAGACATACGCCGGACGACACGCTGGACGCGGCGCGGATGACGCGCGCCGCCGGGTTGAAACTTAACATGGACGTAATAGCGGGGCTGCCCCGCGACACTGTCGCTGGCTTCCGGAGCACGCTCGACACAGTGCTTTCCCTCGATCCGGAAAATATAACAGTCCATACGCTGTCGTTGAAAAAGGGTTCCCGTATAATGCTTGAGAATACAGCGCTCCCTGGAGGCGAGGCTGTTTCCGAAATGCTGGGATACGCGTCCGGCAGCCTGCGCGAGTCAGGATACGCGCCGTATTATCTTTACCGGCAGAAGTTTTCATCAGGCGGTTTTGAAAACACAGGCTGGAGCCTGCCCGGTCACCCGGGGATATACAACATCTGTATGATGGAAGAGCTATGCACCGTTTTATCCTTTGGCGGCGGCGGAGTAACTAAACTAATATCGTTTCCGGTTCTTCAGGATGGCGTAGATTCAGGCAGGATAGAGCGTATCTTTAACGCAAAGTATCCGCGCGAGTATATTTCAGGCGCGGATAAGATAAATGAGAAAATGAAAAAATTAAGACTGCTCTTCGATGACTAGACACGCAGGAGAGGGAGGGTTAAAATGCCGTATCCGTACAGTACAGAAAACATGAACAGGCGCGCGGTTTCAGACCCGGAGGTTTTCGCGCGGGAATGCGAGGCTATCTACAACAGGAAGGCGGCGGAAACAGCCGCTGTGATCCTGGAACGAGCGCTTGTCGCCGACAGCCATATCGTTTTTCTGTCCGGTCCCTCCGGTTCGGGAAAAACAACAACGGCAAAGAAAATATGCGCCGCGCTGGAAGGTCTGGGCGTACAGGCTGTTACCGTGTCAATGGATAAATATTTCACCGCCCCTGATCCGGAAACATCTCCTCGGACCCTGGAGGGTGAGTTCGACCGCGAATCGCCGTACTGTCTGGACCTTGATATGCTGAACAGTCATATTAAGATGCTGGAACGCGGAGAGGATATTCTTATCCCTCATTTCAGTTTTGTAAATCAGGTCCGCGATCCCGCAAAGGCGGAACCGATGAGGCGTGAACGTGATGAAATCGTTATTTTCGAGGGTATCCACGCTCTGAACGATATGCTGACACTCCGGAATCCTAACGCCTTTAAGCTGTATGTCAGCGCCCGGTCCGACGTCACCGGCGGTGGTGAGGTATGTTTCAAGAGAACCTGGACAAGGCTCTTACGGCGCATCGTCCGCGACGATCTTTTCCGGGGTATGGACGCTTCGGTCACTCTGAAAATGTGGGCAAATGTCAGGCGCGGGGAAAAGGTTTATATCTCGCCGTTTAAGTATAAAGCGGATATGCTGTTTGACTCGTCAATGGAGTATGAGATCCCTGTCCTGAAGAAGTTTGCGCTCAAGTCGTTCAGCGACATTCCTCCCGGTATTCCGCGCATAGATGAATTCAGGACTATACCGCTTGTTTTGAGCGGTATAGAGGATATTGACCCTGCGCTCGTTCCTGCTGACTCTCTCCTGCGCGAGTTCATTGGAGGAAGCGCGTTTTCTTATTAAGTTGTAAAAAATATGTGACGAAAGTGTTTTACCCCGAAAATAGTGATATACTTTAAAAGTATACAATTTTCGGGGGCTTTTGCTTGATCAGGAACTTTTTTCGCAGATTTATGACGGGCAGATACGGGCCGGATCATCTCGGCGTCGCGATGATCGTTATTTCGCTTGTCATATCCCTGATTCACAGTATTACGCGTTTTTTACCGCTGATTTATATATCGTACGTAATCCTCGCGCTGGCCCTGTTCCGTATGCTGTCGCGCAATATAATCCGGCGGCGCGCTGAGAATGATAAGTTTATCCGTTATTGGTGGCCTGTAAAGTCCAGGGCCGGCCGCTCGTGGGCAAATATCAAGCATAGGAAGACGCATAAGTTTTTTAAGTGTCCGGGCTGCGGAAACACGCTGCGCGTACCCAAAGGCAAGGGCAGGCTCCAAATCACCTGCCCGAAATGCGGAGAGAGGTTCCAGAAGAAAACTTAGAGTCCCTCTCTATAATGTGTTGCGTTTGCGCCGGATATCATCGCCGCGGAACGTCAAAACCTGATACTCCCCTTCCAGGCGTGACATTATCTGTTCGGAATACCTGCGCCGCAGATCAAAAAGAGTCAGGTTCGCGCTGACAATAGTTTTCCTTCCCGTCACCAGCCGGGTGTTGACGATCTCGTAAAGGGCGCTGACCGTAAACGTCGTCGTCATCTCCGTGCCGAGGTCGTCCAGTATCAGGAGGTCGCATTCGAGGTATCTTTTTACTTCGGCGCGCACCTCGTCAATATCGTCCGTTTTCCCGAATTTCGCGTCTTCGAACTTCGAGAACACGGACGAAGCCATATCATAAACTACTGAATGCCCGTTTTCTGACACGACGCGCGCTATGCAAGCCGACAGGAAAGTCTTGCCAAGACCGGGCGCGCCGATGAAGAACAGGTTCATCGATCTGCCGCCGAACTTGCGCGCATACTCCACGCAGGTTTCGTATATGATTTCCATGCTCCTTCGAGGTGAGATCCCTGTATCCGGAGCAGGCGTATCGTCATAGTAAGTCAGGTCAAAACTGTCAAATGTCTCGTCGCCCAGTTTCAGGAGGCTGCTCAGGGACAGGCGTTGCTGCTCTATATACAGTTCCATGAGACAGTCGCAAATTTTAACTCCCGCATAACCGGTGTCGCGGCATTTGGGACACATGTATCCGTCGTCAAGATAGTTCTCCGGAAAACCCGCCCGTACTAGCTCGCCGCGCCGCTCTTCCTGCAGCTCAAGGTTTCTCACGCGGATGTCCTCTATACGCGCCGCGCCGTTTTCGTTCAGCGCGGCTTTTATGAGTTCCGGCATCGTCGCCATCAGCTCGCCGTCCAGATAGCGGATCCTCGGCGCGCGTTCATAAACTCTTTGCGCGCGGCGCTCAAGTATTTCCTCCCGGTTTTTGCGTTTTTCCGCCAGAGCGGCTTTAGCCTGCGCCAGTATCTTCCCGTCATATGCCATAGTTTATATATTCCTTCCAAATTCGGGAATTTGTGCCGGACATTGTAAAATCATCACTTCATATCTTCATGGAAAGGCATAAAAACCGGTTTGAACAGTCATATACGCTTGACTGTTCAAACTAGTCCTCTTTTATTTTCTTCAGGAGCCGCTGCATCCGGTCGATCTCCTCGGGATTAGGCGCGCCGAATTTATGATCGGACGCGTTTTGGCTCTCCGCAGCCCTTCTCCCGCCGGATAATCTGTCTTTTTCCATTATCTCCTCAGGCGTGTGAAGGTTCTTCTTATGCCAGCTGTTCATTATTGAGTCAAGGTATTTCCAGGTACGGTCGCCGGTTTTAACGATAGTCCTGTCGTACGCGATCCCGACCGCGCCGGCGCCGAAACCATTCGCGATCCAGCCGTCGACATAGCGGCTCTCAGTTTCCGAGAACTCGCGGTCCCATATCTTCAGCGCGCTTTTTATTTCTCCCCTGACGCTTCGGCGCGCTTCGTGGGCTCTCAGGTACTCCTCTGCCCTCTCAAGCGTAACGACCCCTTCGCGTTCCCAGGAGTAGGCCGCCTTTTCAATATAGCGCATAGTCGGCGAGCGCCCTCCCTTGTCCGGACGGCTCTCTGCTTTGCAATGGGTGACGAGCAGCAATATAACTTCCGGCGGTATGCGCAGCCCGTCATATATCCCGAACAAACGCATCATATCGTCAGGCGACAGATGCCAGCCGAGGCATTTTTGCACTTCATCCACGACCAGCGAGAATTCCGATCCTGCTGCCAGCGCCGGCTTTATTTCCTCAAACGAATATACGCGCGCCTGTTCAACCGGCGTTTCCGGTACCGCGGTCGCGACGCCTCCCGCGCCCTTTCCGTCGTTGGCGGCGCCGTCCAGTTGAATAAGTCCGAGCCGCGACAGCACGGCCATAGCTGAGGCTATCCACCCGGAGCTTTTTCCCATTGCGGCGGCGGCGTCGCCGGACGATGCCTGACCGCGCGTTTTCAGTATGTAAAGGTATAGCAACGCCGCGTCCCCATCACCGGCGCGCACGAGTTTATCGATGGACTGGCCGGATAATGTCACGGTCTCCGTTCCGGGCAGTGTGAATTTAATTTCCGCCATTGTAACTTTGCCTTTCGATCCGTTATCTTTTCTGAGGAGTCTGCAGCGCGTATTTGCCGCGACGCGCCGCTTACTCTTCTTTATTCTTTCTGCTGAAACGATTCAGAACTACAAGCGACAGGATGATCACGCCCATCACGAAAAAGATACCGGCCATTCCAAACAGTAAAACCCATAAGCTTTCTATTATCACTATATTCGCACCTCTATCTTAACCACTTATTCTACAACCTGTTATGAAAGGATGGAGGTACGCGCCCCTATCCTTCCCGGCGCTGAAACCGCGCGTTTCGCAGCCCTTGTTATACTCTTGCTATAAGGTTCAGTATCATACCGCCGGCGATTACGCTGGCTATCTGGCCGCCCGCGTTGACCCCGGCCGCGTGCATAAGCAGGAAGTTCTGATTATCCTCCGCAAGCCCCATCTTGTGTACCACCCTGCTGCTCATCGGAAAAGCCGAGATACCGCAGGCGCCTATCATCGGGTTGATTTTCTTTTTTGAGAACAAATTGATCAGTTTAGCGAACAGCACCCCGCCAATCGTGTCAAATACAAAGGCAAATAAACCGAGAGCCAGAATCAGAAGCGTCTCCCAGGTGAGAAACGAGTTTGCCTGCATTCTTACCGCGACGGTGATCCCGAGGAGTATTGTAATAAGGTTCGCGAGGGCATTTTGAGCAGTTTCCGACAAGCTGTTCAGCACGCCGCACTCGCGGAGCAGGTTGCCGAACATCAGGAAGCCGATCAGCCCCGCGCTGCGCGGAGCTACGAGGCCCGCGACGATCGTGACCACTATCGGGAACAGTATCCTGACCGGTTTTGGTACGCTTTCCTTCGCGTATGGCATACGGATCCGCCGTTCCTTTTGCGTTGTGACCAGTTTGATACACGGGGGTTGTATTATCGGCACAAGCGCCATATAACTGTACGCGGCTACAAGAATCGCGCCCATATATTTAGTTCCGTAATAGTTGGCCAGAAAAATCGACGTCGGCCCGTCAGCAGTGCCTATTGCCGCCACCGCTGCAGCGTCCTGCAGCGAGAACGTTCCGGGAAGAAGGGTCCCGATAACGGCGGCGAGTATAAGCGTCAGGAAAATCCCCACTTGCGCGGCGGCGCCAAAGAACAACAGCTTCGGGTTACTGAGCAGCGGCCCGAAATCGATCATCGCGCCGATCCCGATGAACAACAGGAGCGGAAACAACTCATTGGCTATTCCCGCGTCAAAGAGCACGCTGAGCGCGCCTGTTTCAGTAATGCCTTCGATCGTCTGTGTGACCGCGCCCGAAAATGGGAGATTGACCAGAATCGCGCCAAGTCCCATCGGCAGCAGCAGCGCGGGCTCCATGTCGCGCTTTATAGCCAGATAAATCAGCACGCCGCCTAACGCCCACATAACCAGCATTTTTATCCAATCAGTCGCCGGCGTAGAAACGAAGTGTTCAAACATACGTTCCGGTAGACCGCTCATCATGTATCGCCTTCTTTCATTAACCCGGCAGTCGCGTTGTTTCATCAATTATACTACACGCAAATGTTGGTCGCAATAGAAGATTAACGAAAGATACGTGAAATAACTTGCTAATATCGGATGTGTATGTTACAGTAATCGTGGGATTAAACAAAGGAATGGTTACATATATGAATATATGGCATAATGTCAACCCTGACAGGATCCGGCCGGACGACTACCTCGGCGTAATAGAGATTTCCGAAGGCTCGAAGATGAAGTATGAGCTCGATAAAGAAACCGGCGCTCTTATCCTTGACCGCGTGCTGTACACAAGTACGATATATCCCGCCAACTACGGTTTTATCCCGCGCACATTCGCGGACGACAGCGACCCGCTTGATATTCTCGTGCTGTGCACAGAGCGTATCCTGCCGATGACTCTTGTGCGCTGCTATCCCATCGGCGCGATCATCATGACCGACGGCACGCAAACGGATGAGAAAATAATATCCCTGCCGTTCAGCGACCCGCGCTATAACTGCTATCAGGAAATATCTGAACTTCCGACTCATGTTTTCGATGAGATGAAGCATTTTTTCACTGTGTATAAAAAGCTTGAGCACAAGGATACGACCGTCTCGGAAGTCGTTGGCAGAGAAGAAGCCGTTGAGATCGTCCGCACAGCGATGGATAGATACAAAGTCCAGTTCGCGAAGTACGGGTATTAACAAGAGATTTTGCCGCATGTAAAGAGTTGCTGGTTCCCATTTTGGGAACCAGCAACTTTTTATACGAGTTATTCGCGGGGCAAAGCGCCTGATTCGCGGCAGGCGCTAAAATACCGAGAGAGTCAGGAAGAGCGTCGCCGCTATTGACGAGATGAGCGATACGACCGTGATTTGCGTATTGATCGACGGTCCCGCCGTATCCTTGAACGGATCGCCCACTGTGTCTCCGACGACCGCCGCTTTATGCGCGTTCGAACCCTTCCCCCCGTGATTCCCCGCTTCAATATACTTTTTCGCGTTGTCCCACAGACCGCCCGCGTTGCTCATGAACAGGGCCAGAAGCAGTCCCGAAATGATGTTTCCGCACAGAAAACCGCCCATTGCGTCCACGCCGCCGATAAACCCTACAGCGAGAGTAATAAGAATGGAGACAAGGCCGGCCGGTATCAGTTCGCGCAGCGCTCCCGACGTCGCTATCTCTATGCAGCGGTTATACTCGGGAGTGACGCCGGGTTTGCCTTCTTTAAGCCCCGGTATCGAATCAAACTGCCTGTGTATCTCCGTAATCATGCGCTTCGCGTTGCGGTCGACCCCCAGCATCAGCATAGCCGAGAATACCGCCGGTACAGCAGCGCCGACAAGCATGCCGAAGAACACCGTCGGGTTCATAATGTCGAAACCGTCGATCAGCGGCTTTCCCAACTCCAGGGCCGCTTCGTTGACCTCGCTGATGAAGGCTCCCAGCAACGCTATGACCGTAAGCCCGGCCGCTCCGATTGCGAAGCCTTTCGTAATGGCCTTCACAGTGTTGCCCGCGCTGTCCAGCGAGTCCGTTATCTCCACGACCTCGTCGCCGAGTCCGCCCATCTCAGCAAGCCCCCGCGCGTTATCGACGATCGGGCCGTAAGCGTCGTTGGATATTATCATGCCGACGATCGAAAGCATCCCCACGGCGGACATAGCAATACCGAACATTGCATAGCCTTCGCCTATAGGCTCGCAAAGCTTATACGCGGCAAGCGCCGATATACCAATGCCTATCAGCGCCGGCAGAGTGCTCATAAACCCGTATGAGACCCCCGAGAGGATCGTAAGCGCCGGGCCTGATTCCGAAGACCTGGCGGCGTTGCGGACAGGCCTCATCTCATCATTCGTGAAATACTCCGTGGCGAAACCGATTATCATTCCTACAAACAACCCTACAACGCTTGCGCCCCATATCCGCCACTCAAAGTCAAAAGCCCATGTCGCGAGGGCGGTAAGCGCCGCGTAAATCCCTGTCGTTATGTATGTACTGTTGTTAAGGGCGCGCGTCGGTCCGCTCTTGCCCATACGCGCCATGCACACGCCTATGATCGAAGCAAGCAACCCCGCCGCGGCGTAACACAGGACCATCGACGAGTTGGCTGATCCGCCGGCGTTTTTGTCGAGCACGCCGGCAAGGACAAGCGCCGCCGCCATTGAAGCGACATTCGAGTCAAACAGGTCGGCGCCCATTCCCGCTACGTCGCCGACGTTATCGCCGACATTATCGGCTATGACGGCAGGGTTGCGCGGATCGTCCTCCGGGATACCCAGTTCGACCTTTCCGACGAGGTCAGCGCTGAGGTCGGCGGTTTTGGTGAATATTCCGCCCCCGGCTTTCGCGAAAAGCGCAAGCGAGCTCGCGCCGAAGCTGAAGCCGAGAAGCAGCGTGGTGTCCTTAGTCAGCAGCATTATAAGCGCGACTCCCAGCAGGGTTGCGCCGACGACCGCCATTCCCATGACCGCGCCGCCGCGGAAGCCTGCCATGAACGAGGGTTTGATGCCTTTTTGCGCCGCTTCCGCCGTTTTTATATTCGCCACTGTCGCTATGCGTATGCCTATTACGCCCGCGACAGCCGAGAATACCGTCCCCGCGAGATACGCGACGCACATGAAAATGTTTTCCGCCACGCCCCCTTTCCAGATCGGCGTCGGCAGGAAAATCAGTATTATCAGCGCGACAATGCCCGCGAATTTGCCCAGTACGATATACTCCTTGCGCAGGAACGCGTTCGCGCCGCCTTTTATAAGCGCGCCGATCTCAGCGATCCTCTCGTTTTCCGACGGTCTTTTCTTCACCCAGACAAAAAGCCATGCCGCGAAAATAAACGATATTACGGAAACTGCAATGGATATTATGGTGAACATATTGAATGAATATGTCATCGTTATGATTCTACTCCTATCTAATAAAGTTCATGAACGGCCTTTTCTCATAAGGAGGCGGCGTCAAATCGTTTTTTGTCGTCTCTTTCATCTTCAGTACCCAGGCCATATTCCGCGCGATCCTCCTGATCCCGGCCAGCCCCTCCGCGTCCTGCATGACCTCTCCGGTCAAGTTACCATGGATAATGCTGTGGCCGACGGGTATCATATCACCGGCGAACAGGAATCTGTTCAGGTCGTCGATGGTCGTGTAACCTCCGGTCCTGCGAAGGATAGCAGCGCTGGCTCCAACCTTATGCCGCATTCTTCCCGACTGAATACACTGGAAAAAGAACCTGTCCAGAAAAGCTTTCATCTGTCCCGGCATCGTTCCGAAATACACCGGCGCCGCGAGGAAAACCCCGTCCGCGTCTAAAATCTTGCCGGACATCTCCTTAAACCGTTCGTCGGGAACCGCGCACTCCCCTGTCCCCTGACATCCCCTGCAGCATATACAACCCGGAATGCTGCCGTCTCCGCCATGAAGTATTTCTGTTTCAAAGTCGCCCTGCTGCCGCAATTCACTAAAGAACGCGTTGATTGTCAGATATGTATTCCCGTCCGCCCTCGGGCTGCCATTGATACCTACAACTTTCATCTCTATCCTCCCAATAAACCAAACGACCGGACGTAGCACTCATGGCGCTCAAGCAGCCCGTCGAGGAAGATTTCTTCGCGAAGTTTTTCCGGATTATCACGCTTAACTGAAAGGTAATCCTCTACTACGTCCAGCCAGTGCGTCATTCCGCCGATATCGTACATGACGGCTTTTGATTTCGCGCGGTATGAGCGCGGGACGAACGCCGGGATCTTCACCAGGCAGTCATGGTACGCGGTAAAAATCTCATCTCCGGCCGAAAACTCCACTTCTCCTTCGGTGACATAGAAAAGATCGCCGTTCGGAACTATGTCGCGGTAACGGACGCCGAAACCTTCGTCCATCTCGAAGCGCCACATCTCATTGACGCCGCCGTTTTCCCAGCGCGCGACGACCTGCTTCATGCAGACGCCTTCCAGGTCATAGCGCTGGAGCCATTTATCCACGCTTCTGACCTCAGTTACGTCCGCTTTGTCCACCCGCGTATCATAGGGGGCTTCCCTTATGATGTTGTTTTTATTCGCCAGGTAACTGGCTGTGAAGAACGGATCGCTCATTTTGTGCGGGTAGTATTTCTGCGCGTTATTCCAGTTGTTCAGTATCCCGCACATATTTATGTCGTGGAACGTCGCCCGCCAGCGGGTGGGTTCCAGAAACACCATCTGATGGGAACAGTACGGCGGAACAAACAGAATGTCCCCGTTTGTTACCGTGCATGTTTTACCGTGGACCGTGAAGTCCATGCTCCCGTCTACGACGAAGAATGTCTCCCAGCCGAAGGTATGCTCATGATAGGACGTACACCCGTAGAAAATTGAGTCTGTGAACTCAAAGCGCTGGTTCGGGCCTTCAGGATATACGAGGATACGTTGCTCCTCGCATAGGGTACCGTCCGGCCTGACGTCCATGTTTATACGCAGCCAATTGTTTTTGACATTTATATCGATCAAGTACTT
>Ga0082212_10012185_pt1 | contig 10849 bp, 5 predicted proteins | sample TergutNt197P3_FD_71548 | JGI IMG/M metagenome (GOLD analysis project Ga0082212, IMG submission 71548) | Neocapritermes taracua P3 segment gut microbial communities from Petit-Saut dam, French Guiana - Nt197 P3 | ecosystem: Host-associated > Arthropoda: Insects > Digestive system > Gut ...
GTATTAAGAATCGGCACGATTTTACCGATGGGGGTTGTAGTGGCAGAATTGCCGTGAATAGCGGCGTTATCGAGCCATGATGGTTGCGGCTTCGGTTGGCGGGGTTGGGGATTTCGCCCAACGGTCGGGCAGGAGATTTTGTAGCGAATCGCGTTTCGGGTTCCAATCGCTCAGTCGGTACAGCACGTCTGTCAGGTATTCCCACTCGTTCAAGCCATGCCGCCGCGCACTCGACAGCACCGACATGATGATCGCCGAGTACTTGGCCGCGTAGGGACTCCCGAAAAACAGGTAATTTTTCCGCTCCTGTACGAATTCCTTGAGTGTTCGTTCCGAAATGTTATTGTCAATTTCCAAACGACCGTCGTCACAATATCGCCGCAATCTTGCAGAAACACGTGAATCGGTTTCGCCTTCTGATTCGGATGAACGTCGAAGACGTTGTACGGCCGATCCCTGCCGCCGATGTAAACATACATATAGCCTTTGACGGTTCGGTTTTTTTCACAGTATTATTGCGCTGGTGGCACCAAGTTATTGCGCTGGTGGCACAAGCGGAATCTCCGGCGGAAACGGTGACTTTTTGCATCATTCGGTCCATTTTGCGTTCAGCGGTAGTAAAATCGGAAAAATCGGCACTCAAATCATGAACGTCGGTGTCAAAATCATGAATGACAGTGTCAAAATCGTGAACGACAGTGATCAAATCATGAATGACAGTGATAAAATCGTGAACGACAGTGTCAAAATTACGAACGACAGTGATCAAATCATGAACGACAGTGACAAAATCATGAATGAGACAACAAAATGTTGCGTTGTCGATGATCAAACCGCGGATGATTTTGTATCAAGCGGCCAAAATTGTGAAAAAACACGCGGCTTTGGCATGGTTTCTGCGTACGTTTTGTGGAAAACAATCCTTGTTGCCACCGGCGCAATAACAAGTGCCACCGGCGCAATAACAAGTGCCACCGGCGCAATAACAAGTGCCGTTCGGAGTCCATGTTGCTAAGATTATAAAATGATGCTTCACCGCAAGGCATCAACGACTCGTCGTGAGAAATCAACGGTGGTATCTCGCCGACTTCAACCGGCAAAAAATGCGTGGAAAGCGGCTGTGTGCGAAGCGGCTGCGTATGAAGCGACGACGGTTCCGCAAAATGACGCGGTGATTTGACAAGTGGGCGAGATGGTGATCCGGCAAAGTCACGAGACGATTTTACATGTGGGCGAGATGACGAGGCTACAGGGTCACGAGGCGAACGGTTTTGGGAAGACAACGACTGCTCTGACATGGGCGGCTCCTTGAACTCAAAGAAATCTTGACGGAAAAATCGACAAAATCCCTATCGGCAAAGAACCCGAACAAATCAATACGGCGTTCGTGGAACTGATACTGTTTTTGGACAGCTCCTTAATGACCTTTCAGGCTTTGCCGGATTAAGGAATAGTCACCTTTCTCATCCCTGATCGGGATTCTTTCCGGCAAAATAAATATTTATGCCAGAATCGTTATCGTATACTTGAACAAGACTTGACGATTCATTGGCTAGAACCTTAAAATGAATTGACGTATCAGGGATTTTATTCCACCCATCATCCAGACGGACAAATGTATAATCATTCGATTCACCTCCATCTCTGTTAATACTTATCACTTTGCCGTCTGCATCCGCTACTAAATTGATTCGATTATTTTCCGGATAATATGTCCATTGAAAACCTCCAAAAGACAACTCAAATTTTTGTTTTCGAGATGGGGTAACCGAAGGTTTTGGTTCTATCATGAGAGGAGGGTGAGAGAACGACTCTTGTGGGACATCATTCCGTAGTGTCTGTGATGAAGATGATAACTCCGTGTCGGGTGTAGGGTTTGTCTGCGGAATGTTTTTCGATGGAATGTCTGTGGAAGACTCTCTATCCCAGGGTGATGCTGTCTCCATTGGTAAGCCGGATGCAATATCACGATAAATCGGCAACCAATCATCAAATGAAACAGGAGACTTGGATATCTCTGTAATATCTGCGATTCCAATGCTTTTTCCTTTTTCTTCGGCTTCTCTTTTAGCAGATGCTTTTTTAAATTTGTCTGCATGACGACGGTCTGCATAACGACGCTTACACGCGATCCACCGCTTTTGAAACTCTATCTTCTTCGATGTTTTTGAATACTCCTCTGCCTTTTCGTAAAATTTAATCGCATTGATAAAGTGTCCTGCTCTTTCAAACGCAGTACCTATTTCCATCCAAATCTCCTCCGAAACATGAAGTAAACGAAGTGTTTCAAAGTCACGATCAATATACTCCAACTTGAGAAAGTCATAAACTTTTTGCCCCAATTCTCCGGTGATGCTGCGACGAGCTATTGTTCGAGTGATTGCCAAAATGGTTTCTTTGGAATGGGCATTGGATGAATAAAAAGGTTCATACTCGAGTGGTGGTCCGTTATAATGATGAATGGTGGCAACAATACTCATCGTATGGCATTTGTCGGCCCAAGCTGCTTCGTTTTTTTTCCGAAATTTTGCTTCCGCCTCACGATACTTGTCAACGTTTTGAATGAGCGGTAATATCCATTCCAAATCCGTGGCATCGTTTTGCGAAATCATGGCATCAAGCACAATGGAAAGCGATTCAGCATTAAGACTTTGATCTTTGTTTTCACGATATTCCTGAAGACACTTTTCGTAATCGGGAATTTTCACCATATAACGAAGATTCTCAGGATACGGCAAAGAATCGGCTTTGCTTCTGATGTCATATTCCTTGACTTTCTTTTCATAATCAACGTATTTTTCCTTGATTTTATGCGGAAGGTTTTCAAGAGTTTGATTGATAAAGTCAAACCACTGATATTTCTCTGCTTTTTCCATCAATGGCTTAAAGGAGAAATCAAGCCCTTTTTGATGAATTTCCACACATAAACGCATGAATTCCGTTAATGCCTCTTTGCCTTCATTGGTATCTTTGATATTAAGTTTCTTGAGAAGCGCTGTTATGGCTTCTTGCCAAGCGGACGAATCCATTTTCAATTTTGCAACCTCCTCATTGAAAACCTCTTGGAGTTTTGACTTAACATCCCCATAGCTTGTCTTACTTGAAACAAGAAGTTCAGAAAAACGCACCCTAATGTCGTTAACATGCGTAAGTTTTGCGATTTCCTTCCATCCTTCTCTATCTGCTTTCTTCCAATAACAGTCGATCGCCTTCTCAAAATGCCCAAGAGCGACAAACCGATCACCGGCGGGTAGGAATCTTTTCTCCAAACGAAATGCTTCTGCGTGGCATTCTTCCACCTCTTTCATAATCTTTGCTTCCTTAAATTTTACTGCTGCTTGACGTAAAAGTCCGGAATTATTTTCATCCAATCCTTTCTTTTTCAGGTTGAAGGCAAGTTCTTTTTTTTCCGAGGGGGTTTCTTTATAGCCGGTGAGTAAATCCGGATGACCTGGAAACATTGTTGTTAAAGAAGCAGAGTTTTTCCATTTATTTTTGTAATATTTTGTTTTGCAAATACTCGGAAAAATCGTATGATCTGATTCGATCGCAAAATTCCAAAAAAAGTCTCTTTTTCTGTCTCCGATTTGGCGAAAATCATCAAGAATAATGAGTAAACGGCGAGCACGGGTTACGGATACATAAACTTTGTTGATAAAATATTCTCGTGGAATTTCTACCGAAGAACTGTCATTCCATCTTGAAGCAGTAAAAGGTGATAAAAGACCATCAGGACAGTCACCGGCAAAACCATACACGGCAACACACTCAAACTCAAGACCTTTTGCTTCTGTTGGTGAAAGCACGGTTATTTCCTGCGGAGTTCCATCTTCATCCAGGGTGATACGTGTTGATAAATTTTTTTCAATATACTTTTCAACAGATGCATTATCATCCGCAGGCACAATAAGAACTGTATTTTCCGGAACGTTATTCCAAAAATTGGCGTCATTATGCTGATAGTACACAACGTCAGATCCCTCATTGTCCTTCCATGTTTCTTGAGGTTCTATACCGTCGATGCCAAATCTTGCCGCTCGTAAAAGCTGGACTCGATTGCTAAACCGCACGATGGGGGCTAGTGAGCGATAATTCTGGTTCAAATTTTTCAGATTGATTTTTATGCCCATTTTATTGTCAGGATCCAAAGCGAAAATGAACTTTTCCGTAAACCAGGCTCCTAAGGTATCCCATCGAAATCCCGTGGGGTTTAATGTTTGATATTCATCACCGGCAAAGGCAATCGGAATATAGGGTATTTGATCAGAACGAACTGCAAGGCCGGAGAAAAGCGAAAGTCTCATAATTGCATCGAGTTCAATTCGGGTAAAATCTTGCGATTCATCACAAAAAATCCCGGCAAATTTTTCCTCAAAGTACCCGTTTGAATCCCGATCTTCCGCAGGATGAATATCTGTATCGCCATTCGTATCATTGTCGGAATGATTCGTGCCTGCCAAAAGATACCGTACTAAATCCTGGTCGTCCCAGTGCGTGCCGGTTTCAGGGTCTGTCAATTTTTTATACCAATTCACCCATACTTTATTATAAATTTTTTCATATGTTTCAGTATCTACCGTTTTATGAATATGTTTGAGATTATCCCCTTCACCTGATTCACCACGATTGCCAAGCCCCTTATAATCTTCCGGTTCAAGGTAGTCATCAATGATTAATCCTTTAATATAGGAACGGATGACATGCCAGCTAATGTCCGGACCATATTTTATATCTGCACCACGTTCTCGAAAACCTTCCTCTTGCCATCGCGCTTTGAATTCAGAATACCCGATATGCCTATCTAAAGGAAATACCCGATCTCTATCTTTTTCCGGAACCAGAGAACGGAGGTAAAGGTGAAATTCCTTAAACGATCTATCAAATATACCTTCGATTTCGTCATCGTTTAGTTCTTTTGCTAATTTCTCTTTTACCTTTTCGTTGCATTTCAAAAGACTTTTGACGAGTTTTTTGGCCGATTCCAGCAAAGATTTACTGCACGTGAGATATACCGGGGGATATTTCATTCCGGAAGATCGTATATATCGGCAAAGATAATCGGCGAAAAGGTATTGAAGGACTGTTGATTTACCGCTTCCTGCTCGCCCATTAATAAACAAGGGAAACAGTTTACCATGTTGGTTAGGTGTGAGAATGTCAATTTCCTCGGGCGAAAGAGCAAAATTACCTAAAGGATTCTTTTGTAATTCAAACCAAACATCGTGATCTGCCAAAAAGTCATGAGAGTACATTCTGCGTGTACACTTTGTCAGTAAAGAATCATCAGAGGATAAGCTATTGGGTGACAGCAAGTAAGAATACTTTTGCTCTAAAGAATCCAAGTCTTTTTCATCGTCTGAAATTCCAATAAGAAACCATTTGCGGTCATCTGGAAAAAATGATACAAGAATTTTCCATTCCGTTCTATCTTCCACTTCAATCGACTTCAATTGGTATTCACCAAAATTTCGTGCATCCAGGTGATAGAGTAGCGTTGTACAAATCGATGAAAGTGAATTGATGTATTTTTCATTTTGGATTCCTTCCACCCATTCTTCTGATTCGCAGATCATTTCATCTAATAACGAACCATGTTGAATTGACCCTTCACCAATGAAATTTTCAAGATCCGCACTTAAGGGGGTTGGGCGGGGAATTGGTTCTTTTTCCAATCGATCCGAAAGTTCATTTCGTATTTGATCTTCATCGATTCTTGCAAGATACTGTTTACCGGTGCTATCGGGGTTCTCGTAAAACCGTCCATACTCAGTATTTGACCTTGTCATATAACTGAGAAAAACCAGAACTTGATACGAAATCCCATGAACCTCAACATTGGTGTGGGACGCAATTAATCGCCCTTGTCTTCCGCCGAATTTCTTTTTTACCAGAAAAGGCTGCGGAAACGGTGTAAATAACGACCGATATGCTCCTTGTGGAGCACGTTCAATTTTTTTCTTGAAGCGATCCAAGGCTGTAATCACCTGATTCTGGTGTGCTTCTTCAATACATTCTTTTGTAATAAAAACATAGATAGCCATAATCATTCACCTCGGATAAAAAAGAAACAATTGTAATGTAACAAGCCATCTCACACATCCAAATTCTTCACCTCCAGCGCGTGTTTTTCAATGAACTCGCGACGGGGTTCGACTTTGTCGCCCATGAGGACGCGGAATAAATCGTCGGCGGCGGAAGCGTCTTCCATCGTGACCTGCACCAGCACGCGGTTTTTCGGGTCGAGCGTCGTTTCGCGAAGTTCTTCGGCGTTCATTTCGCCCAAGCCTTTGAAGCGGGTGATGTCCAGCGATTTTTCGCCCGCCGCGCGCACGGCACTGAGCAGGTTGCGCAAATCCTCAAGTCCGGTGGCGTTGTCGCCGCGTTTGAGCGTGTAGCGCGGGGCTTGAATGCCGGTTCGCACCTTCGGCATGAGCGCATCGATACCAAACCCCATCTCACGCAGGTCGGCCAACTGACGGTTGATCGAACGCACTTCATGCAGTTCCAGAATGCGCATTTTTTTGCCGTTGCGAACGGTTGCGTCATCCGTTTCGTTGCCGCCTTCGGAGGCAATCGTCGCTTCTTCGCCTGCCTCCTGCTGGTTTTTGGCGATGAACTCGTCCCGCTCCTGCGACGTGGTAAACCAATAATCCTTGTGGTTCCAGAAAATATGAAACACCGGCAACCGCCCCGACTCTGCGTCCTGTCGCTGCGCATGGTCTTTGAGGCTGATGCCGCGGCGTTCGAGAGCGACAATCGAATCTTCAATCGCGGCCAGTGTTCGGCAAAGGCGTTCCATCGTTTCGCCTTCGATGACGATGCCGTCTTCCGATTCAAATTGCGAACCGTTCAGGCCGAGTTCGAGCAACTGCTGTTTCATCTGCTCGTCGGTCTGCACGTAAGTCGATGTCTTTTTGCCGGTCTTTTGCGAAACGCGATACAGCGGCGGCTGAGCCAGATAAACGTGCCCCGCCTTGAGCAGTTCGTACATTTGCCGATAAAAGAAGGTCAACAGCAGCGTGCGAATGTGCGAGCCGTCAACGTCGGCATCGGTCATGATGACCACCTTGTTGTAACGGCGTTTGCTCAGGTCAACGTCGGCACCGAAACCCGAACCAAGAGCCGCGATCATGCTCCGCACTTCCTCGTTGGCCAGCACCTTGTCGTCGCGGGCTTTGTATGCGTTGATGACCTTGCCCCGAAGCGGCAGCAAAGCCTGATATTCCCGCATCCGTCCGCCTTCCGCCGATCCGCCGGCGGAATCGCCTTCGACGAGGTACAGCTCGCAACGTTCGACATCGCGGCTCGTACAGTCGCGCAACTTGCCGGGCATCCCGCCGCTACTGAGGGCACCTTTGCGTTCGCGCACCATCATGCGTGCCTTGCGGGCACTTTCGCGTGCTTCGGCGGCCAGCAACCCCTTTTTGACAATCGTCTGCGCCGTCTTAGGGTTTTCTTCGAGAAATTTCGCCAGTGCTTCACCGACAATCGAATTGACAATCCCTTCGGCCTCGGGATTCATCAATTGTCCTTTTGTTTGCGCCTTAAATTTCGGGCTTCGCATACGAATGGACATCACAGCCGTCAAACCTTCACGAAAATCGTCACCCGTCGGAATGAGCTGCTTGAACATGTTTTCGTTCTTGCCGTAATTGTTGAGCGTTCGGGTCAAAGCCGTTTTCAAACCGCTCAGATGCGTTCCGCCGTCCATGTTATAGACGTTGTTGACATAGCATCGGATGTTTTCCGTAAATTCGGAAGTATATTGCATCGCGAGTTCCAACATGAGATCGTCTTGAGATGCCGTGAAACAAATAATCTCCTTATGGATCGGTTCGGCGGAACGGTTGAGCGACTGGATAAATTCGCGCAAACCCTCCTTGGAGTAATAGGTTTCTTCATCGCCAGTTCGCGTATCCTGAATTTTCATCGTGACACCGGGATTGACATAAGCCAGATCATGTAACCGGCGTGCAAGGATTTTGTAATCGAAATTCGTGGTTACGGTAAAAATTTCCGGATCGGGTTTAAACGTGGTTTTTGTTCCACGAAGATCACTCTTGCCGATTTTGCGAACTTCGGTCGTTGGTGCCCCGCGTTCATATTCCTGATGATAAATAACACCTTCACGATGTACTTCCACTTCACACCATTCGGAGAGAAAGTTGACCACCGTGGCACCGACACCGTGCAAACCGCCCGATGTCTGGTATGCCCCTTTGCTGAACTTGCCGCCGAACATAAGCATCGTCATCACTCCTTCGAGTGTTGTCTTACCGATGTCGGGATGCATATCGACCGGAATACCACGACCATTGTCCTTGATCGTGATCGACCCGTCATTGTTGATCGTAATGGAAATCGCGTCGGCAAAACCCGCGAGAGCTTCATCGAGGGAATTATCAATGATCTCATTGACAAGGTGATGCAAACCGGACGTTTCCGTATCACCGATGTACATCTCCGGGCGTTTGCGGACGTGTTCCAGTTCGCTCAGATGTTCGAGGTCTTTGGCCGTGTAATCGGCGTTGGCCTCGGGAATGGTGTTCACAATATGTTCCTGCGGCTCGATACGAAAATCTTCCGAACTTCCACCGGCATCCTGGGGGGTACTCATTATTATTCCTGATTATTCCTGTTTTGTTGTTAGGGGGAAGGGGGCTGGGATCAGTGTTTTGTGTTATACCGCAGAACACCAAATAGACTGATCATTTTGCCTTTGTGTTAAGAAAACGGGTTTTTTAACACAAAGGCTCCAAGTCACAGAGTGAATTGATTTCCGCATCTCCGTGTGAAAAATACAATTTGTCTCCGTTTACAGTATAGTCGAGTCAGAAAAATGGCTTTTACACTTACAAACACGGGCTTGCGTGCAGTTCACACGGCGTTATCATTTGCAAGGTTTTTTGTGAAAAACCAGTGTTTCGCTGAAAAACATTGCAAATTCGCACCCCATTCGCACCATGAAACCGAAAAATTCGCCGCAAGCCAACGCCACGCCGTTGCAACTTTTTCCGTCGCGGCTCGATTCGCAAATCAACCCCGATCATCCACTCTGCCAACTCGCCGAACGCATCGATTGGGATCGCTTCGACGACGCCTACGCCCCGCTCTATTGCGAAGACAACGGCGCACCCGCACTGCCCACGCGACTCATGGTTGCATTCAAATACCTCAAATACACGTACAACCTCTCCGACGAAGCACTCGTCATGCGGTGGCTCGCCCTAAAAATTTTTACTGGCCGTATTGGCAGGTATTTCAGCGGCGAAGTTTAGAAAAAGTATAAAAACAACTACCTCAAATACAAGCTAATTCTGGAATGAGTTGTATTGTCACATCGCTATTCTGTTAAGGAAACCAAATGATGTGAGATAATAGACTTGTTCCATAGCCCCGAATGATTTTGCCTATTTTACTAAAATTTACACATTTTGGTAAAATAGAGAAAAATATCGATGGTTATGGAACAGGTCTAATGAATTCATGTCAATTTGGCGTGATTGATTTTATTCTGTATTCTAACACCTGTGAACGGAAAACAGAAAATTGATCTCGACGTGTCTTCCGGTCTCGCGATTTCCGAGGTCGCGGAGCATCCGCGTGGCCGTCCGTCTGCGGGGACACCCGGCACCCGCAGTGGGAACAGGGGGCATGTTTTCGATTGCGTTGTCGTTGCTTCCGATGCGGCGAGGGAAGATCGTGAACGTTGTCGATTCCTTCACTTGCATCTGAACGATATTCACCGGGGCCAAGCATGGCAATGTCCTTCTTGATACGTACTAAGGTAGTATTTTACCCGATTTTAACGTTTCGGAAAAGATCCTTTTGCTAATTTTATGCTACAGTATCAGGCAAGTTGCCTCCACTGGACGTCACTCCAATCTGACAGATACGGTTGACCTCTTGCAAAGACTATCGCAAGCGGTTATATTTATATTTACGAAAGGATGAGTAAAATTGGCCTTGGTTAGGATTGTCGTTCGTTTTTTGGCCGAGTGGCGGAATGGCAGACGCTGGGGATTTAAAATCCCTTGCCGGTAACGGCGTGCGGGTTCGAGTCCCGCCTTGGCTATTGCGAAAAAACCCGTGTTTTACAGTGTATTACGCGGGTTTTTATTTTTAATAAAAATGAACGAATATCAAACAATTCACCTTTTTTCGTTTTTTGTACATGCTGTTTCTCCAAGATTTCCCCAAGTGAGTTTGCTGTAGAATGCTTCAAAAAAACAATGATCTTGTCAATCAGCGACATGGGCGGCCTCCGCATCAAATGCTCTTTCAATCAGTAGCACGATCATCATCCAACCCAAGCCCTGATCGCTTCCCTGATCGCATCGTTGACCGTCATGTCTCGCGACGCAGCCTTCTCCGAAAGTTGCCGGTGCAGTGTCGGTGGCATCGACAGCGAAACCGTCACCGCCTTCTCAGAGGGGGCTTTGGGTTTTGGACCTGAATTCGGACGGGCACCGCCCCATCCGTCTTTTTGCTCTTGCTTCTTCACGCGTTTTTTCATAAAATAAGTCTAACCTTTTTTAAGGGGTTTTTGTCCTCCGTCGGTTCCCTCAGTCTGATATACCTTAAACGGTAAGGAATTGTACATTTTCAAATGACTGAAATTTGAGTGTCATGAGTGTTTTCAGTTCGTTGGCGTACTTTTTATCGGAGTCCGCGAGGCACCCGTCAATCGCATTGCGGAAGGATTCAAAATCACTGTAAAACTCATTGTACAAGCATTTTTTCTTCAAAAATTTCAAGTGTTCACGAACTGGTGTGAATAATTTGCTTGGCGTGTGATTTTTGTTTGATATTTTCGGCATACGTGGCAACGGCGAGGACGCCGGATTCC
>Ga0082212_10012186_pt1 | contig 10847 bp, 7 predicted proteins | sample TergutNt197P3_FD_71548 | JGI IMG/M metagenome (GOLD analysis project Ga0082212, IMG submission 71548) | Neocapritermes taracua P3 segment gut microbial communities from Petit-Saut dam, French Guiana - Nt197 P3 | ecosystem: Host-associated > Arthropoda: Insects > Digestive system > Gut ...
TGATCCCCTGGGCGGCGGCTTCCTCGTAACCGGAACTGCCGTTGGTCTGCCCGGCTGCAAAAAAACCTGATAACCGTTTTGACTCAAGCGAAGGGTAAAGGTCAAGGGGATCAAGGTAATCATACTCCACTGCATAGGCGGGGCGTACAATGTGCGCCTCTTCAAGGCCGGGGATACTGTGGATGAAATCGCGCTGTACGTCTTCGGGCAGGGAACTGGAAGCGCCGTTCATGTACATCTCGTGAGTGAAGAGCCCTTCCGGCTCAATAAAAATATGATGGCGTTCCCGCTGGGGAAAACGAACCACCTTGTCCTCGATTGAGGGGCAGTAGCGCGCGCCGGTGCCGGTAATTTTTCCGCCGTACAACGGAGAACGGTGAATATTCGCCCTGATGATTTCGTGAGTCTTTGCGCACGTGTAGGTGATCCAGCAGGGAAGGGAAGGCCGGTCAACAACAGCATCAGCGTTATATGAAAATGGCCGCATTTCATCGCCGTCTTGTTTATCCATTTTTGAAAAATCAATGGAATCGCCGGCTATCCGCGCAGGAGTTCCGGTTTTCAGCCGCCCCACCGGAAAACCCCTGCGGCGCAGGTTTGCTCCCAATCCCAGCGCCGCCTCTTCGCCGAGCCGCCCCTGGGGCGCGTCATACTCACCGATAAAGATTTTTCCCTCCATGAAAGTACCGGCGGCGAGAATTACCGTACGCGCTGTTATGCGATGGCCGCGCTGTGTGATTACGCCGGCTATTTTTCCAAGCGAAACATCGGTTTCTCCCTCTATAATAAAATCTGTTACCGTGTCCATAAAAATGGTCAGGTTTTTTTGCTTTTCCAGAACGCGCCGCGCCGCCGCCTGATACTCCTGCTTGTCCGCCTGCGCCCTGGGCGCCTGTACTGCCGGCCCTCGCGAGCGGTTAAGCACACGATATTGAATCATTGCCGCGTCTGTCAGCCTGCCCATTTCGCCGCCCAGAGCGTCCACTTCCCGGACAAGGTTGCCCTTGGAAAGCCCGCCAATCGCGGGGTTGCAGGAAAGCGCCCCGATCCGGTCGGGGTTTTGCGTGATAAGGAGGGTTGCAAAACCAAGACGGGCCGTTGCAAGGGACGCTTCAATTCCCGCGTGCCCGCCGCCTATGACAATACAATCGTAGTCCATGATATACTTTAAAACATATATGCACATGAGGGAAGTCAAGGGCATCTTAAGCGCTCACAACGGAATGAACATCAGCAGGGGATGCACCCACGGCTGCATTTACTGCGATTCGCGAAGCAAGTGTTACCATATTGAGCACGATTTTGAAGACGTGGAAATAAAATCAAACGCACCGGCGCTCCTGGAAGCCGCGCTGAAAAAGAAGCGGAAAAAGTGCATGATTGGAACCGGCGCCATGAGCGATCCTTACATTCCCATTGCGGAAAATCTCGCCAACATCCGTTCCTGCCTTGAGATAATTAACAAATACGATTGCGGCCTTGCAATCCAGACCAAGTCGGATCTGATTCTGCGGGATTTGGATCTGCTGATCAGTATCAATAAAAAAGCCAAATGCATTGTTCAGACTACCATGACCACTTTTGATGAAAAACTCTGCCGTATCATTGAGCCGAATGTGTGCGGGACAAAACAGCGTTTTGAAATGCTGAAGATACTGCGGGACAACGGAATACAGACAATCGTATGGCTCTGCCCCTTTCTGCCGTTCATTAACGACACCGAAGAAAATCTGAAGGGGCTTCTGGATTACTGCATTGAAGCGGGAGTTTACGGCATTTTGTGTTTTGGTATCGGTATGACCCTGCGGGAAGGCGATCGCGAGTATTATTACTCAAAACTGGACGAACATTTTCCCGGCCTGAAAAAAGTCTATCAACAAAAATACGGTTACAGTTACGAGATTACCAGCGATAATAACGATACATTGATGAAACTGTTACTCGAAACTTGCAGGAAACACAACATTCTCTGCGGCACTGATGTGGTTTTCGAGTATATGTACGCTTTCGAGGAAAAACAGGACCGCCAGATGAGTCTATTTTAGGCTACTTTCCTACGCAGAAGTTGCTGAACATTTCTTCCAGGATGTCCGCGGTGCTTACTTCGCCGGTAATCTCTCCAAGGGCGTTTACCGCTTCCCGTAAAAGCGGCGCGATAATGTCCAGCGGTTCGCCCTTTTCCGCCAGGGCAAGGGCCTCTTCAAGCGCGGCGGCGGCGGCGTCAACAAGTTTTTTCTGCCTCGCCGAGCCGAGTGCGGCGTTTTGCGTGTTATTTTCGGGGTCAGTCGGTTTTCCCGCTTGTACAGCCCCGGCAATTGCAGCACAAAGTTTCGCAAGGCCGTCTCCCGTTTTCGCGCTGACCCCGATTGGCTCGTTAGCCGCAAACGGAAACGCAGCAAACGGCGGCGCAAGATCGCACTTATTCCAAAGAATAATCAACTGTTCAGGCCGCTTGCCATTCTTTGTATCCTGTTCTCTGCCCGCTATTCCCCGATCCCTACTCTCAAAAACAAACTCTCTGTCCTCATCAGTAACGCCCTGTTCGCCGTCTATCAAATACAGGACAAGTTCAGCCTCTTGCAGGAGTTTCCGGCTGCGCTCTACGCCGGCTTTTTCTATCGGATCGGCAGACTCCCGAAGACCGGCAGTATCAATAAGGCGGATCGGAATTCCTTCGATGGAAACCCACGCTTCAATCCAGTCGCGGGTAGTGCCGGGAACCGGCGTAACAATGGAACGATCTTCTTTCAACAGCAGATTGAAAAGGCTGGATTTACCCGCATTGGGCGGCCCGGCGATTACCGCCGTAATTCCCTCCTGATACATACGTTCATACTGCCAGGAAGCGGCGAGTTTTTTCAGCCGCGCCAGCGCCTCTATCGCTGTTTTCTGTTTGGGGAGTTTGCCGCTGATCTCTTCTGCGTCCGCTTCAATTTCATCTTCCGAATAATCAAGGAAAATTTCCGCGCCGGAAAGAACTTCTACCAGCTGCTTTTTTATTTCGTTGATCTCCGTCTCAAGAGCGCCGGAAAGGCGCGTAACGGCATGGCGGCGGCCTGTTTCGGTTTTTGCCGAAACCAGTTCCATCACCGATTCGCAGCGGGTAAGGTCGAGCTTGCCGTTCATAAAGGCGCGAAAGGTAAACTCGCCGGGCAGGGCGTCTCTGAAACCGGCTGACTTCAGGGCTTCCATTACCGCTTTGCCGGCAGTAGAGCCGCCGTGACACGAAATATCCAGGCCGTCCTCGCCGGTATAGCTTTTCGGCGCACGGAATACGGAAACAAGCACTTCGTCGATTTTTTCGCCGGATGAAGCAACCCATCCGTGAATAACCGTATTTCCCGGCGCGTTTACGATGGTTCGCGGCATAAGAACCGATGATGCTTTTTCTACCGCTTCCCTGCCTGAACAGCGGATCAGGGTAAGGGCGCTTTTGCCGGGAGTGGTTGCAAATGCGGCAATGGGCGAATCATCACCGTAGTTATCGTTCATTCTTCCTTCTGTTTGTCTGCCAGATGCAGTTTAATAAAGATTATTGGAGCGCCGGCATAGATCCAGAGTCCTGCGATCGCAAAGCGGGCAAAACCATAAAGGCTGCGGTTGCCGGAATCCTGCGGGATCAGTTTGCCAACTGCGGTTAAGATCAGTACCAGACCGGTAATCCCCAGAAGAAAACGAACCAGCAGGATCAGATATTTCGCGGCTCCTTCTCTGCCGCCGGGTGTGGAAGTAAAGCCGGCATAACGCAGGTTCAGGCAGTAACCCGCTCCCGCTCCCAGCAGGGTTCCGCCGGGCATAAGGATCTCTTCACCCGGCAGGTAGAGGATCATCAAAAAAGAGAGTGCCGCGCTTGCGATCATTCCCGCCCGAATGCCGCCCTGTGACAGAAGCGTTTCTATCCTGCTTCTGAGCAGAAAGTATCCGCAAAGAACCGCGGCGCCGAGAAGCCAGCCGCCCAGAATATCGGTGGGAAAATGCACGCCGAGGTAGATTCTGGTAAACCCGATCGCCAGGCAGAGGAGGGCGGCGGCGCAATACGCCCATTTTCTTTTTATCCATGACGCGGTAATGAACAGCATAACAAGTGAAATCTGCGCGTGCCCCGAAGGCAGCCCGCCAAGGCGGACATCAATCATGCCTACCGAAGGATCGTAACCCTCAAAAAAAGGCCGCGGCTGATTGAGCAAAAACTTAAGGGCAATATTGATCCATACAGAAATCAAAACCGCCGTACTCAGGCGGATGCCTTTTTTTTCGTCAATGCACCAGTAGATAAGGGGAAGCGTTATCATGTACACCGGAGTCGAAACCAAATTTGTAATTATGTGCATAACGAAAGTAAGCGGCGGATTGGCAAAAGATTGAACAAGCCTGATTAAATCAAGGCCCCATAGAAGTATTGGTTCCATTTAAAATCCTTCAAAAAAAGTCTGCCGCAGCCGGTTAATCGCGGCGTTTTGAGCGCGGGTCGGCTTAACGGAAGCAAACGTATCATCCATCATTTCTTTAATTATTGATTGCATCGTGGTTTTATCTATACTGGCAAATACAAAAAAAATATAGACCTCTGATGGAGCGGTGATTCTTTCCTGTTCTTCGGCCAATTCGGCGGCATCGTATACCTGATTAGGCATGGTTTTAATCCAGTATGTTTCTTCCTTTATTGCATCCGGATATTCGCCGCTGAAAGCTTTTTTTACCAGCGCTTCGTAAAAATCTCCGTATTCATCATCGGGGTATAATGCAGCCGCAGAAATCAGTTTTTTTTCTATCCTGACGGCCGCAAGCCTGGGAAAATCCTGAACAACCGTAAAATTTTCCGCCCATTTGTTCAACGCCAAAAAATTGCCGCCCTTGTTTCTCCCGATGAACAAATACCGGTTTTGGTAGGAAGTTAACTTTTCAACTTCTTCAATTCCCCCGCTGATGAAAGAAGTCAGCCAATCCGGCATATATGCCGTTCCGGGCCCGTCCTGGCTTTCTGTTATTTCGCCGATTTCTAAAATTGGCGCCGGTTCGTTATCGTCTTTATTATCGGGAACCGGAAAGGTAAAAGTATTTTTTTGAACAGCGCACGCATATAAAGTAATTACATACAGGAGAAGAATACCAATTTGGATTTTTTTTTCTTGCCGGAAAATCATTAATTCTGCAATTAATGGTTATTAATGGATTGGCTCGCCGGCTCCTCTTCCAGGAATTCAATTTCCATGAGCGGCAAATATAAAAGCGCAAACTCATCCCATAACGCAGTGAAAACCGGTTCCTGGGGGATTTTTTCCGTTTCAGCTTCCTGACCGGTTTCCGGATCAATGTCAGGTGAAACTTTTTTACGGCAGGCGCCGAGCGTTGTTTTGAAATCACCGTTAACCGCCGCCGCCAGGGTAATCGTTTCCGGGGCAGGTTCGCCCCGATTACCCAAATCTCCCATTATATTGAGCTTTGCAGCGATCATGTCCGGCTGTATAGAGAAATCAATGCCGGCGGTAACAAAAGCATCCGGCTCCAGGGGGCCGAACGTTGCTGAAACGGTTTTTAAAGGAGAGGCCAGCGATAATACAAGGTTTTCCCCCTCGGTGCTCAGTTCCATTGTAACATCAAAGGTTGGGCCGAATTGAACCGTGAAAACCCCGCCTTCGTCTAAAGGTTTAAAACTGAAAAAGAATTTTCTGCTTTCTGTTCCTCCGCTGACAAGGGAAACATCGGGGAGCGTATAGGTATCATCAGAGCCGGTAATAAGCCCATAGGTTCCGCCTGCCGGCATCCATTGGGGTTCCTTTTGCCCCGCAGACACCAGCGCCCGGCCGGTAATGGACGGCGCCTTTGACTCGTTTAAATTACCCTCAAAACGATACCAGTAAAAAAGCTCCGGAGTATCTTTGGTAAGAAGATTTATGCCGTGCGCTTTTGATGAAACAGGCAGGGAGATTTCCTGCGAATATCCGGCCAGATCCTGCCGGTTTGCTACGGGGAATACTTCAACAGTAATCGGAAAAAATCCGTTTTGATCCGGCATTTTCCAAAGCAGTTTCCACGCTCCGTCCGAATAACGCCCTTCGCTGATTATTTTTTTTCCGTTATACCAGACAATGTACGGTTCCAGACGCGTATCAAAAACCAATTTGGCTTCCAGCATGATGACCATACCTGTCGGGATAAGCTGGATATTTTCGGTGATTCCGGGCAGGTGTACCTGGATGCTCTTTAGGGAAAATTCGGTATCGGCCAGATAGAAAAAAGTCTTTTCGGATTTATGAAGATTTTCTTTCCCGCTCTGTACATGGAAAACCATGGTGTACCAGCCCATGGGCAGATCTTTCGGTAACGGAAGGAAGGGTAATTCATCCATGTATTGTACCGGAATTATCGTTTCACTGCCTTTCCTGTAGTAATAGGGCAGTTCAGGTTTTTCATCTGCAGCAGCATCTTTTTCGCCGTCTGAAACTGCTTCGCCTTCTTCTTCGTCCGGCTCTTCATCCGGCGCCCCGCCTTTGCCTTCAGAATCATTTTGGATGCTGTTCTGTTTTATAAACTGTTCCTGTATGGACAGAATCTCTGACGCGGCTTCCATATCAAGAGTGTAGATAAACCTTCCTCCGACAATATCTCCTTTGGAGTTTTTCAGGAAAACCATAAGGGCGGTAACATCAGGATCATCGGAAACGGATTCTTCAAAATGAGGCTGGATTTCATCACCGAAAGAGACAATGGAATATTTGTCAATGGATTGGCCGTTTATGAGCGCATTAACCTTATACGTCCCGGCAGAGGGCAGAATCGCATCCAGCGCCCCGCAGCCGCCAAGAAAAGCAAGAGCAATGAGTGAGGATATTATTTTAATGACCTTTTGGGTATACACTTCCTGTATATAATATACCATATAATGCAGTCAAAAACAACTATTTTTAAATTTATTCTTTTTTGATACTATATTGATATGAGAACCAGGGCAATTATTCATCTTGACCGTTTTTTGGGGAATTTTCAGGCAATTCAGACCCGAATTGGCCGGGGCAGGCTTATTTGCGCGGCGGTTAAGGCCGATGCTTACGGCCATGGAGCGCTTCAAATCGCCAGGGCGTGCCAGGAAGCCGGCGCTTCCTGCCTTGCCGTTGCAACAGTTGGAGAGGGGAGGGAACTCAGGGCGGGGGGGGTAAAAGCCCCGATCCTTCTTCTGTCGCAACCCCATCCGTGTGAAATACCGGCGGTTTTTGAGGCCGGCCTTATTCCCATTGTCTCGGATTCTGAATATATCGACGCCCTTGAAAAATACGCTTCGGCAGCAAAAACCAGACTGCCCGTCCACCTGAAAATTGATACCGGCATGGGCCGGATCGGCTGTCCCGCAGAAGATGCCCTTGATCTGGCCCGGCGTATCGCCTCCGGCGCTGGACTGGAACTGGCAGGAACAGCCACTCATCTGGCGGTTTCCGACTCCGCCGCCGGTCAGGACATTGCCTACACACAGGCGCAGTTGGCGCGTTTCAAAGAAGCTGTTGACGCCATAAGGGCCGCGGGCATTGATCCGGGCATTGTCCATGCCGCCAATTCGGGAGCTGTCATCCTTCACCCGGACGCCTGGCTTGATATGGTACGGCCGGGTATCTTGCTATACGGCTACAAACTGGCAGAGGAAGCAGACTTGGCTGCCCCTCTGACCATCCGAACCGAAGGTTCGAGTAATGGTCAGATAGAGCCGTTAATAGCAGAGCCAGTGATGGAACTCAGGAGTACGGTGGTGCTTATCAGGAAAGTAAAAAAGGGCGAGTCTGTTTCCTACGGCAGAACCTGGATCGCCGACAGGGATACGAACGCCGCTGTCCTTCCGGTGGGTTATGCCGACGGCTTTCCCCGCCTCGCAAGCAACAAGTGGCAGGCGGTCATCAACGGCAGAACCTATCCGCTGGCAGGCCGCATTTGCATGGATCAGTGCCTTGTGGATCTGGGGCCGGATCCGGCTGTACAGAGATGGGACGAAGCGGTTATTTTCGGCGGCGCTGCCCAATCCGCCGCAGCGCTGGCGCAGGCAGTCGGAACCATTCCCTACGAGATAACCTGCAACATCAACAAAAGGGTGCCCAGAGAGTACATATAAACGGAAACGCAGTGTTGCTTTCAATGTTGAAACTCTATATATTATTGATATTAACGGAGGATGATTGTTATGCCGCAGTTTGAAGACGATGATGATGAAGACATGGAAGATGAAAAAAAAGAATCCCTAATGGATCCTCTTGCCGGCAGGATGCTTAAAACCCGAACCATTTTGATTTCCGGCGAAATAAGAAAAGAACTTGCCGAAAAAACCATACGCCAACTTCTGCTTTTGGAGGACATGGGCGGTGATCCCATCCGCATCTTTATCGATTCTCCCGGCGGAGACGCCGACGCCGGTTACGCGATCTTTGACATGATTCGTTTTGTAAAACCGGAAGTCTGGACAATCGGCATGGGCCTGGTTGCCAGCGCCGCGGCTATTATTCAGCTTGCGGCACCCAAAGAACGGCGCGTGGGGCTGCCCAACAGCCATTACCTGATTCACCAGCCGCTTTCCGGCATACGCGGTGTTGCCACCGACATTGAGATTCACGCCAAAGAGCTGGAAAAACTGCGGGAGAAGATCAACCGCCTCATCTCCGGTGAAACCGGCGTTCCGTACGAGCAGGTAGAAAAAGACACCGACCGCGATTACTGGATGAACGCCGCCGAAGCGGTTAATTACGGTTTAATCAGCAAGGTGATCGTCAACCGGAAAGAGATATAACTAGTGTCTGTCCATAATGTAGACACATTATGGACAGATTTCCTTAAAAATCGCATTTTCGCAGCCTTTAGGCGAGAAAATGCAAGGTCTGTCCGCAAAGTAACCGACTTTGTGGACAGACACTAACTACTGTGGATCGGGAATGTCCTCGTACCTTCCGATGTTATTCCAATAGGTAAGCCCGCCTCTGCCCGCTTCGCGGACGCCCTTGACTTGCAGACGGACATACTCCGGGCCGTAATACCTGCGATCATAAGAGACGTTCAGATAAAAAGCCTGAACATAGGAGCGGACGATAATCTGCCCTCTGCCGATTCGGGCGTTGCGCTGCGTTCCCATATAGTAGATGCGCCAGGGCCGCAATTCCGCCGGAGCCTGGGCCAGAAAATCCTGCTCAAAATGGCTGGGGTAGTACATGGGGCAGATCACATCCACCCAGGGGGCCAGCAGTTCCACATCCTGGCCGGTGCGCGAGCCGGTGCGGTACCAGCCGTTGGCGCCGTAGATGTCAATGGAAATGGGCGCCTTCACCCTTGCCCGGATGTGGCGTAAAAACGAAAGAATGGCGGTTTCCCTGTCCATGCCGCTGTCCTGCCAGCGGTATCTTGCATCGCCGAGATTATCGCCGTCGGTGGGAAAGCGGATGTAATCAAACTGAATCTCATCAAAGCCGCGTTCGTGCAGTTCAACCGCAACGGCGGCGTTGTATTCCCAGACTTCCTCTGAATAGGGGTCTACCCAGTGCTCGTCGTAAAAGGTGCGAAGGAATTCGCTTTCGGGATCGCTTGTTGAAGGAAGGATGGTTTGTTCATAACCTGAATTTTCCGGCACTCCGGTTCCCTTTGGCTGTTTTCTGTCGTAGTATCCTCTCCACGCCCGGTTGTTGTTTCTGTCCCATACCGCGTATTTGCTGTTTTCTTTTGCAGCTAACTCCGGGTCTTTAAAAACCACGAGCCGGGCGACGGTGTAGATGCCTCTGGACTTGAAATCCGCAAGCACTGCGTCAATGTCCAGGGGTCTGAATACCCTTCCTTTGTTGGTTATGGCCGTGTTCACCGGAGTGAAACGAAGGCGGCCGTAATCATCTTTCATGTCGATGACGGCCATATTCATCTTCTTTGCCTTGAATAAATCAAAATAGCCGTTGAGCCTGTCTCTGTCCATAATGTGATTTACCGGTATATAAAGCCCCTCTTTGTTTTCGGCTTTCCGGTTATATTCATGAACGCTGCCGAGGAGGAGCCACAGTTCGTTAAAAATAACGAGCTCGTCCTGCCTGCTTCTGTCCCTTATCGCTATACAGTTTGGTTTTTGTTTTAATTTTGTTTCAATGGAGCGGATTGCCGTTTGCAGATCCGATCTCGGCCGTGTTTGGGTTTTGGCCCCGGTCTTGATTGCCGAAAACTCAATTTCAGCCGCCGACTCTTCCATTAAAAACCGCAGGCTGTTTTTCCCCGCGCAAAGAGAATCCACGGTGCCGAAGATGGAGTCGTCCGACCAGACAAGATCGAAATTTTTTCGATTCCAGTCAAGCTTGTAGACGCGGCGGCGGAAAGTCTGCGACACGTAAATTTCCGTGTCAGCGGCAGTATTGCCCAGAATAACCGCGAAATCAGAAACTTCATCGGGGTTCTTGGTGGTTTCCAGCTTTTCAAGGCCGTTCTGGATTTCTGTCCATGCAGAGCCGGCGCGGTCCGGCTGAATATAATAAATTCCGTAAACACTGTGAGACATAAAGACTGTAAGCGTTTGGGAACCGTTTGCCGCCGGTAGATCCACAGCGGTAACTGCTTTTATGCCGTTTGTCCGGTAGGGAGGAGCGCCCAGATTTGACCAGGTCCGTCCCTGATCCCGGCTCAGGTAGACAACATCTTTGGTGGCGCACGCCATGATATTCAGATTACCGGGATTTATTCTGATGTCTTTAATTTCCTGCAATACCGGCAGAAATGATTTTTTCCCGTCCTGAAAAAGTTTAATTGTTTTTACCGGCAGTCCCGATGAGCGCTTTTCCCAGTTTTGAAGATCGGTGGAAATAAATATGCCTTCGCTGCCCATGATCGCCCAGGTTCCTCCCGTTTGC
>Ga0082212_10012187_pt1 | contig 10847 bp, 11 predicted proteins | sample TergutNt197P3_FD_71548 | JGI IMG/M metagenome (GOLD analysis project Ga0082212, IMG submission 71548) | Neocapritermes taracua P3 segment gut microbial communities from Petit-Saut dam, French Guiana - Nt197 P3 | ecosystem: Host-associated > Arthropoda: Insects > Digestive system > Gut ...
CAAGGAGCCGACATTCAAGCCCACAATGTCTTTCCCCGTGATGATCTCTTCGCTCTCGGTATGCTGGAAGATGCGCAGTGACCGTTCCGCGATCGGATGCGTCATAAAATACGTCTGCATACGCTCGGGCGTCGGGGTCAGGTCGCCGGTGAAGTCGATCCGCAGCCCGTCGATCCCGCTTTTCAGCGTATCCCAATCATACAGCTCCAGCTTGAACTCGATATCAAAAAGACGCGACAGGAGATCGCAGAACTCGGCGGCAAAGCCGGCGCAGGTCCCGTCCGGCAGGATGAAGGATTCCGTCCCTTCCATCTGCCCGTAAGTAAACCCGGGCCACGACGCTTTCAGCGCCTCGATCGCTTCGATCTCCGGCTCTGTCACGCCGGGAATATCCCTGTACGTTTGGATCGGGCTGCTGTCGGCCCCCGCCTTGGAAACGTCTTCGCAGCCAACTAGGGAAAGTATGATCGCAAGGCAGATGACGGCGGTCATCAATCGGTTCATCTTGCTCCCTCCTTAGTCATCATGGATAACGGATGCTTGCGGACAGCGTAGATTTCGATAGTAATCATATCATAAAAAAGCAAGCGCAACAACAACAATTTCTTGCCCCGCTGCGCGTATCGCGCGCCCGTGTCCATGCGCATTATTCGTAAAGTCAATTGACATCCGGGCGGCGCAGGTGATATAGTAAATGGTGCGGATGCTTCTCGGCAAAGGCTTTAGCGCCTATTTGGCGAAACCCATCCATGTGATGGCGCCGGGCTCCATTGTCCGGCGTTGGGTCAGGGATAAGTCTATAAGAATAAGGAGGCCGAGGTCATGTACGAAGATGAATACGATATCGACGCGTCCGACATCGACATACCCGGAGTGGACGCGGCTCTGGGCAGTGAGAATTACGGCGGGGAGATGGATATGTACATCGGCGCCCTGCGGTCTTTTGCCACGCATATACCCGCGGCCGCCGACGCCCTCAGCCGTGTCTCCGGCGAGACGCTGCGTGAGTACGCGGCCAAAGTCCACGGATTGAAGGGGTCTTGCGCCGGCATCGGCGCGGAGGATGTGAGGACCATGGCCGAAGACTTGGAAGGCAAAGCGAGGGCCGAAGACCTTTCCGGCATTCTGGCGGGCAATGAGAAACTGATTGGAGACACAAAAAAACTTGTGGCCGGCATACAAGCCTGGCTCAATGAGTTTGACGGATAAAAGGGGACCGAACGGGGATGCGAAGGATCAGCGGAATAATAAATGTTTCTCTTGTCGTCGTCTTACTATTGACGGCGCTTTCAGGCTGTGCAAAGGATATGGCCGGGACGGCCCCGCCGAACAGCGCGGTTTCGCCGTTCCGTTCTTTCCGGGACATTCCCGGGGTGACGGCTCAGGAGATCGCGGCCATAGAAGCGCTGCAAGCAGAGAACCGGGCGTTTGCATACGGCGTGCTTCCGACGTTAGAGTTTTTTACAAAGGAAAACGGCGAGTACGGAGGATACACCGTTTTGCTCTGCGGATGGCTGACGGAGCTGTTCGGGATCGAGTTTCAACCCGGGTTATACCAATTGGATGACTTGCTTGCGAAGCTTGACCGCCATGAGGTTGACTTCGCGGGCAGCCTGAGCGGCCCCGGGGAGCTTAAAAATACAACCATGACTGACCCCATTGCCACCCGGAAAGGCGTCATGTTCAGGATCAAAGGAAGCCCCGGCATGGAGCAAATATCCCAAACGCGCCTTCCCAAGTATACGTTTCTGCGTGGCTTGGCGTCGCAGCGTGTCCTTGAAACCATGGAACCGGGTACATACGAAGCCGTGTCCGTTGAAAACCATTTAGAGGCGTATGAAGCGCTCAAGAACGGGGACGCCGACGCTTATATCGCGCAAAATGTGGCGGAGGAGTTCTTTTCGCCATACAGTGATGTGACCATGGAAGAATTTTACCCGCTTCACTTTACGCCGGTTCACATCATAACGGCCAATCCTGAACTCGAACCTGTGATCGGGGTCATAACGAAGGCCCTGCGAAACGGCGCCGAACCGTATCTGAAAGAGTTGTACAACCAGGGTTACAATGAATATAAGAAGAGCAAATTTTTCCAAATGCTCGGCGAAGAAGAGCGCGCGTATCTGCAAAACCCATCCCCCGTACCGCTGGCGGTCCGGTATTTCAATTATCCCATGTCCTTTTACAACACCTATGAAAAAAGATGGGAAGGCGCCGCCTTTGACATACTGAGCGAAGTGGAAACGCTTACCGGGCTTACCTTTAAGGTTGTCAACAATGAGGATACGGGGTTTACTGATTTATTGGAAATGCTGTACGACGGCCGGGCGCATATCATGCCCGACTTTATGTTTTCCAAAGAACGGGAAAGCCGCTATATATGGCCGGAGCATAAGGTTATAACGAATCAGCTCGCGCTTTTATCCAAAACATCATATCCCAACGTGAGCGTCAATGAAATCGCTTCCGAGCGGGTCGGACTGATAAAGGGCACGGTTCAGGCCGAACTGTTCCGCGCGTGGTTTCCGAATGCCGATAACACGACGGAGTACGCCACGGCGGACGCCGCCTATCTCGCGTTGGATCAAGGCGAAGTCAAATTGGTCATGGCAAGCAAAAACGACCTGCTTTCCCTCATTGACTATTATGAGCTTTCGGACTATAAGGCAAATTATCTGTTCGACTATATCTATGAGAACACCTTCGGTTTCAACAAGGACCAGACCGTACTTTGTTCTATTGTCGACAAGGCGCTTCCCTTTATCGACACCTATATGATCACGGAGCAATGGATGACCAAAACATACGACTACCGCACAAAAATGATGGAAGAACAGCGCCCGTGGCTGCTTGGCGCGGTCGCCCTGTCTTTGATCGTGCTTATCTTGATATTGACCCTGTTTTTCAGAAAACGCGGCGAGGGGAAACGGCTTGAGAAGTTCGTGAAGGAACAAACCGTTGTGTATAACGCCATGCTCGACGCGATTCCCGACTTGATCTTTATGAAGGACGCCAATTTGCGTTATACCAAATACAACAAGAGCATGGCGGAACACCTGGGCCTGACCCAAGAGGAACTGATCGGGAAACATAACTTAATACCGTACGGATTGCCGGCCGAACGGTCGGAAAAATACAATGGTTCACTTCAGCAGATCCTCGATACCGGCGAAAGGAGGGACATGGAATGGTCTATCCCGCGTTTTGACGGGGTTGAACCGCTTTTTGAAGCGTCCCATGTCCCGATCGTAGTGGACGGCGCCATCATCGGGGTTTTGGTCATAGCCCGCGACATAACCCAACGCAGGGCTATGGAGGAAGAAGTGAAAAACGCCTCCGAGGCCAAGAGCCGGTTTATCGCCAACATGAGCCACGAAATGCGCACGCCGATGAACGTGGTGGTTGGGCTGACCGATTTGATGATGGAAGAAGACCAACCCGTCCATACAATGGAGAACCTGAAAAAGATCAACTCGGCCGGCAATACCCTGATGGGGCTGATCAACGATGTGCTGGACATTTCCAAGATCGAGGCGGGCAAGCTGGAGCTGATGCCGGTCAAGTACGAATTGCCAAGCAATGTGGCGGATATCATCACACTCAGCAACCTCCGCCTTGGGGATAAGCCGGTCGCATTTGTGCTGGATATAGATGAGTCTATGCCGCTCAGCCTGTACGGCGACGATTTGCGTGTAAGGCAAATCCTGAATAACCTGCTCTCCAACGCTTTCAAGTATACCCACAAAGGGACCGTCACGCTGCGCTGCCGCTATCAGCGCGACGGCGACTGTATATGGGTAGATTTTACGGTAAGCGATACGGGGATCGGCATAAAGCGGCAGGATATGGAAAAGCTCTTTACCGACTACAACCAGGTGGATACCCAGGCCAACCGCAAGATCGAAGGGACCGGTTTGGGGCTCAGCATCACCAAAAAATTGGTGGAGATGATGGACGGGGAGATAACGGTAGAGAGCGAGTACGGCAAAGGAACGGCTTTCCATGTGCGTATATGCCAAGGGTTTGTTTCCGACGAAACACTAAGCGAGGAAACGCTTGAGAGCCTTCGCAGCTTCCACTATTCGGACAACAGGAAGCGCTCAAAGCTGGTGCGGTCTGATTTAAGCTACGCGAAGGTGCTGCTGGTCGACGATTTCCCAACCAACCTGGACGTGGCGTCGGGGATGCTGCGCAAGTATAAAATGCAAGTGGACTGCGTGGACAACGGGCAGGCCGCCGTTGACCGTATCACATTGGGAGAACCGGTTTACGACGCGATCTTCATGGATCACATGATGCCGGAAATGGACGGCATGGAGGCGACGGCGCTGATCCGCGCCATCGGCACAAAGTACGCGCGGACTATACCGATCATCGCGCTGACCGCCAACGCGGTCGCCGGGAACGAGCAGATGTTTCTGGCCGCCGGGTTCAACGCGTATTTGCCCAAGCCGATCAATGTGATGGTGCTGGACAGCGTTGTCCAAAGATGGGTCCGGGATAAGGCGAAGGAGTAAGTCATAAGCGAAAATTCGTAAGCGCCAAATAAACCCGCCCCGGCAAGGTACGCCGCCTTGCCGGGGCGGGTTTTACCATCCGGCGCGCCCTATTTTCCCTTTTGACAATCCCCGTATGCCCATGCTATAATAGCCACAATACATAACAGTGGGGTGCGATACGGTGAAATTACAAAATATAATGGAAATTTTAGAGGCCAATGTCTTGTATGGCAATGATATGCTGGACACGGAGATCCATTCCGCCTGCGGGTCGGACCTGATGAGCGACGTGCTGGCCTTTGTCAAGGAGCAGGGGATGCTGATGACCGGGCTGTGCAATCTGCAGGTCGTGCGCACCGCCGAGATGATGGACATGCGCTGTATCGTCTTTGTGCGCGGCAAGACGCCCGGGGACGACATCGTGGAGCTGGCGCGGGACAGCGGCATCGCCGTCCTGACCACGCCGTTCCGTATGTACGAGGCTTGCGGCCGCCTTTACGCGACGGGCTTGAGCAAAGAGGTCTGACCATGGAACCGCTAACGCTTCAATATAAGGTCGACGGCGACAGCTTCACCTCCGCAGGGGCGGCGTCCACCGATATGAAACGCACGCTGAAACGCATCGGCGTGGACGCGGATTTGATCCGCCGCGCCTCCGTGTGCATGTACGAGGGCGAGATCAACATGGTCATCCACGGCGGCGGCGGCGAGGCCACCGTGACCTTTGACGGACGGACGCTGGACATTTTGCTGGTTGACCACGGCAAGGGCATCCCCGATATCGAGGCGGCCATGCGCGAGGGCTTTTCGACCGCCACGCAGGAGGTGCGGGACCTCGGCTTCGGCGCGGGCATGGGCCTGCCGAACATGAAACGCTACGCCGATGAAATGCTTGTGGAAAGCGAGGTCGGCGTCGGTACGACCGTGAGGATGATTTTGCGTGATCCACAGCGTAACGCTTGACAATTCAAAATGCCGGGGCTGTACGGCCTGCATCAAACGCTGTCCGACCGAGGCGATCCGCGTGAGGAACGGCAAGGCCATCATCCTCAGCGACCATTGCATCGACTGCGGCGAGTGCGTGCGGGCCTGTCCGCACCATGCCAAAAAAGTCGTCTGCGACGCTTGGGACCGCCTGTCGGATTTTGACTATACCATCGCCCTGCCCGCGCCGACCCTGTACGGGCAGTTCCGCAATTTGGACGACGCGGGGGCGATCCTTCAAGGGTTCACGGAAATCGGCTTTGACGAGGTGTACGAGGTGGCGCGCGCCGCCGAGATTTTAAGCGACCACGCCCGGCGCGGGATACAGCAGCGCGCGCAAAAGCCGGACGGATCGGTCAACCTGCCGGTCATTTCGTCGGCTTGCCCGGCGTGCGTGCGCCTGGTTTTACAGCGGTTCCCCAAGCTGATCGGCAACATCGACACGCACCTGGCCCCGTCGGAATTGGCCGCCATCCGCGCGAGGGCGGACGCGGTGCGGAAAACGGGCCTGCCGCCGGATCGGATCGGCGTGTTCTTCATCACGCCCTGCCCGGCGAAAATGACCGCCGCGCACAACCCCGTCAGCCTTCCGGCTCCGGTGATCGACGGCGCGCTGTCGATGACGGAGGCATATCTCCGGCTGTTGCCGGCCATGAAACGCGCGGACGCGCCGCCGCCCGTGACGGCGGGCCTGATGGGGATCGGATGGGCCGTCAGCGGCGGCGAGGGCAAGGCGCTGCTGGGGGAGCGGTACATCTCGGTCGACGGCATCCCCAATGTCATCAGCGTTCTGGAGGACATCGAGGACGGCAAGCTGACGGATATCGAATTCGTCGAGGTCGGCGCGTGTACGCAGGGGTGCTTGGGCGGCTGTCTGACGGTGGAAAACCCGTATGTAGCCAAGACCCGCATCCGCGCGCTGCAAAAGTATATGCCCGTGTCCCAAAACCGCTATGAGCCGCGGCAGGATGAAAGCATCCTGTTCCCGGGCAGGCTGGAACCGACGTCGACTTGGCAGTTGGACACGGATATGGCCGCCGCGATGGCCAAGCACAACAAGATCGAGGAGCTGGCCGCGCGCCTGCCGGGGCTGGACTGCTCCTCTTGCGGGGCGCCCTGCTGCCACGCGCTGGCCGAGGACGTTATCTTGGGGACCGCCGAGGAAGAGGACTGCATTTTCCGTGTGCGCGAATTGCTGGAACGCGGCGGGGAGTACCTGCCGCCGCCGTTCAGGGAAGCGAAATAAGATTTGGGGAGGAGATTATAGTGACGGTTGCCGAATTGCAAGACGCCTTAAAGCTGGAGGTGCTTTCCGGCACGGATGAAGCCATGAACGAACAGGTTGCCACCGGGTATTGCGGCGACCTGCTGAGCTGGGTCATGGGCCGGGCCAAGGAGGGCGCGGCGTGGCTGACGATCATGTCTAACCCCAATGTCGCCGCGGTGGCGTCGCTGGGGTCGCTCTCGTGCGTGATTTTAACCGAGGGCGTGAGGCCGGACACCCAACTGCTCCAGCGCATGACAAGCGAGGGTATCCCGCTGCTGCGCTCCGAGGAGGACACCTTCAAGCTGGCGGGGAAAATATACCGTCTGTTATATGCCTAGCGTATATTACGATTTTCATCTGCATTCCTGCCTCAGCCCGTGCGCGGACGACGACTGCACGCCGGCCAATCTGGCCGGGATGTGCAAATTGGCCGGGCTGGACGCCGTCGCGCTGACGGATCATAACACAAGCGCCAACTGCCGCGCGTTTTTGAAGCACGCGGGCGGGTACGGATTGATCGCCCTGCCGGGCATGGAACTGACCACAAGCGAAGAGGTGCATGTGGTCTGTTTGTTTGCCGGTTTGGACGGGGCGGAGCGGTTTTCCGATCAGATATACACGCGCCTGCCCGGGATCAAAAACCGCCCGGAACGGTTTGGCAACCAATGGCTTTGTGACGATGAAGACAACCGGACAGGGCAACTGGACAAGTTTCTGCTGAACGCGACGGATATCGGCATCTACGACGTAGCCGGGATGGCTGCGGATTTCGGCGGGATCGCGTTCCCCGCGCACATCGACCGCGACTCGTTCTCGCTTTTGAGCAATCTGGGCCTGTGGGACAACGGCATGGGCTTCGCGTTTGCCGAGCGGACGCGCACCGCGGACTTGCTGCGCCTGCCCGATATCCCATATTTGGTCAATTCCGACGCGCACCGCCTAGACACCGTCCCCGACGCGGAGTTCCGGCTGGATGTGGAAGCTTTATCCGCACAAAGTATCATTGACGCGCTGCGAAAACTGTGATACCATAACTGGGGCTTGCCTGATATCGGCAAGGTTCAGGCAAATCCTAATTGTCAACTGTCAATTGTCAATTGTCAACTGTTATTAAGGAGGTATCCAACATGCCCAACACAAAGACTGTTGTGCCGTTCAAGGGCACAGCGGAGCAGGAACAGGCATTGAAGGAAGTGATCGGGAAGTATAAGGGCCGTCCCGGCGCCGTGATGCCCTCGCTGCAAAAGGCGCAGGAGATATACGGCTATCTTCCCGAGGAAGTCTTGATCCTGCTGGCGGAAGGACTGGACGTATCGCTGACGGAGCTGTACGGCGTGGTTAGTTTTTACACGCAGTTTTCCGTCAACCCCAAGGGAGAGCATCAGGTGGCGGTGTGCATGGGCACGGCCTGTTATGTCAAAAACGCGGCGGCCATCCTGGAGAAGGTCGAGACGAAGCTGGGCTGTAAGGCCGGCTCCATCACCCCGGACGGCAAGTTCTCGGTCGAGGCGACGCGCTGTATCGGCGCGTGCGGCCTGGCCCCGGTCATCACCGTCGGGGAGGACGTCTACGGCCGCCTGTCGCCCGACGAAGTGTCCGGCATTTTGGACAAGTATCTGGCGTAGATGAAGGACTTGTCGCTGAACATACTGGACATCGTACAAAACAGCGTCAAGGCCGAAGCCGGGCTGATCCGCATCGAGCTGACCGAGCGTGACGGGGCCTTGCAAATCGTCATCGCGGACGATGGGCGCGGCATGGAACCGGAGCTGGCCGCGCGGGTGACCGACCCGTTTGTGACCACGCGCGATACGCGCAAGGTGGGCTTGGGCCTCCCGTTCTACCGTCAGGCCGCCGAGCAGACGGGCGGGTCGATGGAGCTTGTATCCAAGCCGGGCGAGGGCACGACGGTCACGGCGGTGTTCCACACCGGGCACATCGACGCGCCCCCGCTGGGGGACATGCCCGCCACGATGCAGACGCTGATCCAAGGCTCGCCGGATATCGACTTTGATTACATCCACGAGCGGGACGGCAAGGTGTCCGCGCTGGATACGCGCCAAATGCGCGAGCAGCTGGGTGATGTTCCGCTGAGCGAGCCGGACGTACTGCTATGGATTTACGAATCGCTGACTGAATCTGAAAAGGAGCTTGAGGAAATATGAAATCTCTTGAAGACCTGAAAGCCATCCGCGAAAAAACGCTGGCCGGGATCCATCTGCGCAAGGAGGACGGCGCGGACAACGTGCGCGTGGTCGTGGGCATGGCCACCTGCGGCATCGCCGCCGGGGCACGGCCCGTACTCAGCACATTCATCGACGAGGTTGGCAAGCGCGGCTTGCAGCATGTCGCGGTCACACAGACCGGGTGCATCGGCGTGTGCCGCCTTGAGCCGATCGTCGAGGTCTATGTGCCGGGCGAGGAAAAAGTAACCTATGTCAAAATGACGCCGGAAATGGCCCAGCGCATCGTCGCCGAGCATCTGGTGAACAAGCAGGTCGTGACGGAATACACCATCGGCGCGGCCGAATAAGGGGGAGGTTTACCTATGGAAATCGTCAGGTCGCATATACTGGTCTGCGCCGGCACGGGCTGTCACGCGGCCAACAGCGACGGGATCATCGACGAGCTGCAAAAACAGCTCGCCGCCGAGAAGATGGACAAGGAAGTGCGCGTCATCAAGACCGGGTGCTTCGGCCTGTGCGCGCTTGGCCCGGTCGTCGTCGTCTACCCCGAGGGCGCGTTCTATTCCCGCGTCAAACCGGCGGACGCCGAGGAGATCGTCAAGGAGCATATCGTCAAGGGCCGCATCGTCACGCGTTTGCTGTATCAAAAGACGGTGCAGGAGGAGGGCATCTCCTCGCTGAGCGAGACGCCGTTTTACAAAAAGCAATTGCGCCTTGCCCTGCGCAACTGCGGCGTGATCAACCCCGAGAACATCGACGAATACATCGCCTTCGACGGCTACTCCGCACTGGGCAGGGCCCTGACCGAGCAGACGCCGCAGGAGATCATCGATATTTTTATCCGCGAAGAAAAGCAGCAGCGTCCCTAAAAAAATCCCGCAAGAATACCCAGGCCTCCGTGACGGAAACGCACGATACGCCGGGGTTGTGCCCCAAAGGCTGCAAGCGCAGCGGCGCCGGGGAAAAGAACAAGAGTCTTCCATTGCGGAAAGTTCCGCCGTATATGCCGGCCCAGGTCTCGGTAGAGTGTTCCTGCGGCCTCTAATCTTTTCCCATAGGGCGGATTCAAAACCAGGTAACCCTCCCCTCCCCCGGAGGGAAATCCCGGACGGACAGTTCCCGCAAGGTTTTCCAAAGCAGTACCCGTCCACGAAAAAAAATCGCAGGTTTCCCAGCGGATAAAGTCGCCGGTTCCCGCCCGGGCCGCGTTCGTTTGGGCAAGGGCGAGGGCATCCTCTGAAATATCCGCGGCAAGAATACAGGGCCGCGGTGGAATGCTTCGCGGGGCCATCGCTTTTTTCTTTATGTAAGCCCAGGGAGCTTCTTCAAAAGAGGGCCAAGCCATAAATTGAAAACCCCGCCCCACGCCGGGAGCAAGGCCCGCGGCAATCAAGGCCGCTTCTATGGCAAAGGTGCCGGAGCCGGTCATCCCGTCAACAAGGACACCCTCTCCCCGCCAGCCCAGTTCCGCAAGCAGGGCGGCCGCGAGGCTTTCCCGCAAAGGCGCTTCCCCGCCGCTTCCCCGGTAGCCGCGGCAGTAGAGTGCTTCCCCCGACATATCGAGGCTTATTTCGCAGGAGTTTTCGATTATGCGCAGGAGTATTCTCTGGGGAGGAGTACCTCTTTTTGCGGCGGCGGAAGGAGGCTCGAACCCCGCCTCCCGGTAATACCGGTTGAGGCCGTCGAAAAACGCTTCTCCGGCAGCGCCTTCGTGCCGCAGCCGCGAGGACCGTACCGTTGCCTTAAGGCGGATTTCCGCGGCGGGCGGCAGCCACAATTCCCAGGGGAAAGCCGCGACCCTGCGGAAAAGCTCCTCCCGCGCGCCCGCGCGGAAATTGGCAACCCGGCAGTACACCCGCGAGGCGCTGCGCAGAAGCAGGTTGGCCCGCCAGCCTTCCCGGAGGCTGCCGG
>Ga0082212_10012188_pt1 | contig 10845 bp, 11 predicted proteins | sample TergutNt197P3_FD_71548 | JGI IMG/M metagenome (GOLD analysis project Ga0082212, IMG submission 71548) | Neocapritermes taracua P3 segment gut microbial communities from Petit-Saut dam, French Guiana - Nt197 P3 | ecosystem: Host-associated > Arthropoda: Insects > Digestive system > Gut ...
GAAGCCGCGGGTAATAGCAATACCTGTCGCCGTCCCAAACCCCGCCCGCGAACGTCTCGCCCCCGCCAATCAGATCCGCCCGCCCCTCGAGCGTGACCTTGCTTGTGGCATGGACAAAACGCAAATACCCCGCGGCCAGACCGGCCAAAACACGATCCGAAAACTCTCCCATTCCGATTCGACTCTCTCTATCTGTACAGGATTAGGGCAACCGAAAAAACAACGCTGCTGACAAAGGCCGCCATGAAACCGTAGAAAAGGCTTTGCCGGCTTTTGGGGGCTTTCAGGAAATGCTCGTAAACCAGTCCTTTAACAATCATCAGCACAAACCCGGCAAAAGACAGGATGAAAAGCGTCCAGACCGGTCCGGCGGCGGACAGCCCCTGTCCGATGATAAGGGACAGCGCAGCCTGCGCCGCGAAATTGGCGCAGAGCAAAACAATCACATTGCCTTTCAGCGGTATGCGAAAAACCGGCAGCAGCGCCCCCTCTATCAGCAAGGCGGAAGGGTACAGGACGCCGAACAGGACCAAAGGGTTCACGGTTTCCCCAAAAGTTCGAACATATTCTTTTTATAAGCCTCGACCCCCGGCTGATCGAACGGGTTGACGCCCAGCATATACCCCGACACGCCGCAGGCGTATTCGAAGAAATAGATCAGCCGCCCCAGCGCCTCCGCGCCTTTTTGGCCAATATCCACCGTCAGGCAGGGTACGCCGCCGTCGGTATGGGCGCGTTTGGTGCCTTCATAGGCGGCGTCGTTGATCTCGTCAATTGACTTTCCGGCAAGGAAATTCAGCCCGTCGGTATTGGCGGGGTCTTCTTCGACCGTTATGCCTCCCTGGGGCGTTTCAGACCGTACAAATGTCTCAAACAGCGTCCGCTCGCCCTGCTGCATATACTGCCCCATCGAGTGCAGGTCGGCGGTATAACTGACGGCGGCGGGGAAGATCCCTTTGTTCTCCTTGCCCTCGCTCTCTCCATAGAGTTGCTTCCACCACTCGCCCATATAGACAAAATCGGGGTCGAAACTCGCCAGCACCTCGATTTTCCTGCCGCCGCCATACAGGGCGCTCCGGGCGGCGGCATACGCCAGCGCGGGGTTTTCCAGGCTTTTGGCGTTCTTGCAGTCTTCCATCATCTGACGCGCCCCGGCAAACAGCGCGCCGGTATCGATCCCGGCGGCGGCAATCGGCAGCAGGCCGACCGGCGTCAGTACGGAGTAGCGGCCCCCCACGCCGTCGGGGATAACAAACGTTTGATAGCCCTCGGCGTCGCTCAGGGACTTCAAAATGCCCCGCGCCTTGTCGGTCGTCGCGACGATGCGCGATTTCGCGCCGTCTTTGCCGTACCGTTTTTCAGCAAGCGCCCGGAAATACCGGAACGCCACGGCGGGTTCGGTCGTGCCGCCTGATTTGGAGACGACGTTGACGGTGAAGTCGCGGCCGCCGATGCGGTCGGTCAGCTTTTGCAGCGCGTCGCCGGAGAGGTTGCAGCCGGCAAACAGGACGTCCGGCGTCTTTTTGCCCAAACTGCCGTTGTAATACGGCGAGAGCAGAAAGTCGATCACGGCGCGGGAACCGAGGTAGCTGCCGCCGATGCCGACGACGACCAGCACCTCGCTCCGTTCGGAAATCCTCTCGGCGGTTTCCCGGAGCCGTTTGTACTCGTCCTTGTCATAATCTTCGGGCAGGGTCACCCAGTCGGTGAACTCCGCGCCCGCGCCGGATTTGGTTTGCAGCTTCCTGTGCGCCTCCAGCGTTTGGGGCAGCAGGGCTTCGAGTTTTACGGCGGGGACGGCGGATGTGTCGATGCGTAGCATAGCGATTCCTCCTTTAATATCTACTCAAATTCCGGCGTCTGGTCCTTGGGAATGACGCAGACGAAGGTTTTCCCGGGGCGCATTTCCAGCGGGGAGCCGTCTTCCAGCGTATAAACAAACGGCGCGTCATGGCTCTCCCGCGCCCATCGGATGGGGAGGTAGCTTCCCCCCGCGGCATAGTACCCCGCGCCGCCCGACTGGAGGTCCACCGCCAGCCGTCCCGCGCTGTCGCCGGGGATCAGGCCGATGCTTGTTTGGATAATCAGCACGTTGGTGACCGAAACCTGCTCCCCTGTCCCGCCGTCCACAAACGCCCCGCCGTATTGCTCGACATAATACAGGCCGTCGTCTTCGTTATAGGTAAACCATGTCGGCTTGGTACGGGAATGCGGGGCTTTGACCGACGCCGCCGCGCCGCCGGACAGCGCGGTTTCGGCGGCAAAACACAAGCCGTTGTCAAAATCCTCCGGCACGGTCAGGCGGGAGATCCTCCCCACCAGTTCCATCAGCCGTTCCCCTGAAGTGAACAGGGTATGCTCGCTGGAAACATTGGGGCGGTCGGCCCTGTCCCGCCAGAAGTACGTCTCGGACTGCCTCATGCTGTCGATGTTGCTTACCCCCCAGTTGGGGATGTCTCTGTTGACCGCCTGCGGGCTGCCGCCGGCATGGACAAGGATGGCGTCATAAGCCAGCGCCAGTTCGACATAATAAGTACGGGTGGACCGCACGGCGCCGATCTTGGGAATCGCGGATAAATCATGATAAAACGCCAGCATACGGGTGATATTGCCCTCGGCCATCACCTCGTAGATGACGTCGGCCTGCCCGACGCCGTACATCGGCAGCGCGTGCTGCCGCCCGCCGGGATTGTAGGAGTTGTTGTGCATGATGGCGACGGGGCGGTTGCCGGCGGACGCCTCGTCCTCCAGCGGTAGCCCGGTCAGCGGGTTCGCCCCGTACAGCTCCGGCTCCGGCTCCGGCGAAGGCTCGGGGGAGGGCGGCGGAGACGGCGACGGGCTGGGACTTGGCAAGACGGTCGGCGGCGGGGGCGTTTCCTCCGGCTCGGGAGGCGGCTCCTGCCCGCCGAGCGCCAACACCAGCGCGAGGGTCAGAAGCAGCACAAAAACCCCCGCGCCGGCAGGGATAAATATGACCTTATGTTTTTGGACAAACCGCCAGACGGCCCCAACGGCCCGCCGTGCTTTTTCATGAATCGGCATCCCTGTTTCAGCGCGTTTTCCTTTTCCCATGACCGCACCTCCGCTTCCTAAGTATACACGGTTTGCGCCCAAAAGGCAAGCCGCGCGAAATAGAGGTTAAAATAGTTTGTATAGATGCTTTACAAGCGGTATTGTATTTGATAGAATAAAGTGGGGGTGAGTGATGATGTCTGAAGAGCCGGATAAAGTCAATCCCACGGAGGAAACAGAGGAACCGGATGAAATCGATAAGTTCCTTGCCACATTGCCCTCTCTGCATATCTCCGAGGATATGATTGAGGACGCGGATTTTCCCCCGCACACAGAGAAACACAGGCAGGCGCCCCTGACCGGTATCTTTGGGTGGCTGGCCTGGGTCGTGCTGGTATTCTCCCTTCTGACAATAGCCCGCGCCGCGCCGTCGGAAGGCACCGCGCTTTGGAACGGCATCGTGGGGAAGCCTTCCCATACCCCCGGAAACCCGAATCTTCTCTTTTTCGCGATGTGCTATTTATGGGGCAACTGTGTCATCTGCCTGGGAGGGCTTGGCATCTGTGCCGCTAGAAAGATGAAAATGCTCGGCGGCAGCGCTCTGACTTTCTGGATCGCGGGAGCGTTATCGGCCGGTATAGCCATCGCGCTGACGGTATCTCAATAAACCCGGGATCGGCTCGGATGTATATAGAAAGGGGGCAGCGCAATGGATGTAAGCCAACTCAAGCCGGGAGGTCAGGAACATGTCCCCGTGAGCGCGCAGGCGTCGGTGACCGTCGCTCCTGACGGGATGAGGGCCGATGTGCTGCTGACCCCGCCGGAACCCGGCGGGTTTCCGGTGACGGAGGAGCTCATCCGCCTTGCCCTGATAGGAAAAAAAATACAATACGGCATCGATGACGCCGAAATCAAGCGGCTTACGTCATATCCCACCTTCCATACGGCCATGCTGATCGCGAAGGGTACGCCTCCGGTCCACGGGACGAACGCCGTCATCCGTCCGCTGATCCGCACCGAGAGAGACGTCCGCCCCAAAGAACTTCCGGACGGTTCGGTCGATTATAAAGACTTAGGAGTCATCCAGACGGTACATAAGGGCGACGTGCTGTGCGAGAAGGTCCCCTCCACGCAGGGGGAGCCGGGAACCAATGTATACGGCGCGGCGGTCTCGGCCCGGCCCGGCAAAGACGCGCCGCTGCCGGCGGGCAAGAACACCGTCGTCTCCGACGACAAACTCAGGCTGCTGGCCGCCTGTGACGGCCACGCGGACATTGTCAACCGCAAGATACAGGTGCTCAACACATTCAACGTACACGGCAGCGTGTCCAACAGCACCGGGAACATCAACTTTTTGGGCCACGTCCAGGTGGACGGCAATGTTTTGACCGGATTTAAGGTGGAAGCGACCGGAAACATCACCATCAACGGCACCGTGGAGGGCGCGGACATCATAGCCGGCGGCAATATCGTCATCAAGGAAGGCGTCAACGGGTTCGGCAAGGGGATCGTCAAGGCCGGCGGCTATGTCAAAGCCAAATACATTCAGTCCGCGACCATCCGGGCCGGGGGCGATATAGAGGCCTCCTTCATCCTGCACTCGTCGGTGCAGAGCGGGAGCAATATTTCCCTGCTCGGTTCCAAAGGGAATATCATCGGCGGGCATGTCGCCGCCATGAGGAGCGTCAACACCATGTTGACCGGGGGCCGCAGCAGCTATGTGCCGACCACGTTGGAGGTTGGCAACGACCCCACCATGATTACCCGCAGCCGCGAGATACCGCAGGAACTGGAAACCAACAAGCGGGACGCCTCCTCCCTGCTGCGCGCCATCAACCTGCTGGCGGAGCATAAAAAGGCGGGCAGGATCACCCCTGACAAGCTGGTGGCGCTCCAGCGGGCCATTTCCACCTATCAGTCCCTTACGCAGAACGCCGCCGAGCTGGAGGAAGAACTGGAACGCATTCAGGAAGTCCTCGCCGCCTCCGGTTTCGGTTCGGTCAACGTGTCAGGCACGGCGTATCCCGGCGTACGCGTGATTATCGGATCCGAAACGTATCTGCTGGACAGCAAGTATGACCACTGCTCGTTTATCCGCGATGAAAAGGGCATCCAGATGGTGCCGCTGCGTTGATTTTATAGGTCCACGATCTTATACCCGCAGGCGTTAACCAGCCGCGCGCCGCAATACTCTCGGGGGGTATTGACCAATCCGTACCGTTTGTGCTGGTGTCCGAAAAAATATATCTTCGGGCTGTAATCCTCTAAAAGCCGCCGAAAGGCGGCAAAACCCCGGTGGAAAGCGTCTGTCCCGTCGCCCAGTCCCTCGGCGGGCGCGTGCGTGACCAGAATATCAAGGCCTCCGGCGCGCGAAATGGCGCGCCGGAGTCTATAGGCGCGCCGCTGCATGACCGGTTCGCTGTATTCATAGGCCGCGCGGGGGTTCAGGCTCTTGCAGCCGCCCAGCCCGCAAACGCGCAGACCGCTATGGATCTCCAGCTTTCCGTCGATGTTGACGCAGCCGCCGGGCGGATCGGTGATAAACCGCTTGTCGTGGTTGCCCGGCACATAGAGCAGCGGGACGGGCAGCAGCGTCGCCAAAAACTCCAGATAATCGCGGCAGAGGTCGCCGCAGGAAAGAATAAGCTCCACCCCTTCAAAGGCGGAGCGGTCGAAATGATCCCAGATATACGGACTTTCCTCGTCCGAAACGGCGAGTATCCTCATAAAGCGTCCACTTGCGCCGCCGTATGTTCGGCGGTCTCCTTCGCGGCGGAAAGGATCGCGCGCATACAAGTGTCGATCAGCGTCTGGGCGTTTTGCCCGCTGTAGTTTGTCGCGCCGGCCGTGACGGCGATGTCGAAGTCGAAGCAGGCCGATATGTCGTGCCGCACCGTCTTGGAGATCCGGCGTATGGCCAGCGCCGCGCGGGATTTATCGCTTTCGGCCAGCATGACGGCGAAGACGCCGTCCCCCAGCCACGCCGCGCTGTCGATACAACGGACCGCCGCGCTGATGACATACCCCGCGTATTTCATCACCCGCTCCCGCAGGCCGCTGTCGGTGACGTGTTCGGGCAGGGTGACCGAGAAAAGCCCCAGCGCGAACGGCCGGGCATACCGCTTATGGCGGTATATCTCGCGGCCCAGCGCCTCTTCCAGCCCCAAGCGGTTGGGCATCCCCATCCCGAGGTCGTTATACGCCTTGTGCTTTTCCCAAAGCATCAGCAGTTGGGCTTCCTTGGGGTTGGAGGCCATCGCTTTGAATTGCAGTTTCAGCGGCGTGAGGTCGCGGTAGCCGAGGTAGACGCGCCACGCGCCTTTTTGCTCCCGCACGGCGTACTTTGTAAGGGTGTATTCGTTGACGCGGCCGGTGGTCTTCTCCTTCTCGGAGAGGGTGACGGTGTATTCCTCGGCGGGCAGTTTGCTCCCCGCCGTGGTCTTAAACGCCGCGTACCGCTTGAAGAGTTTCAGGCGGGTATCGCCCACTTCGTACAGCGCGGAGACCGATTCCTGCCACTCGACATACGCGCCGTAGCCGAAGCAGCGTTTGTCCTCCTCGCTGACCAGCGCGTAGGCGCTCCTGTAGTCGCGTTTGCGCAAGTTTTCAAAATAATCGCGCACGGCCGCGGCCGCGGCGGGAGTGCCGGCGTCTTTTTCGGCCATGTTGACATAAACGATCCGTTCGCGCACCTCCACGCGGGGCGAAGAGGTTTCCGAGCGCCGCGACCATTCGGAGTGATACCGCCGGCGTTCGTTGGGATTGCTCAGCACCTCATACGCGCGGTTGATGCGCTGCATCGTCTTGGCCGCCGCCGGGTCGGGGTTGACGTCGGGGTGGACCATGCGGCAAAGCCGTTTATAAGCGCTTTGAATGACCTCCGGCCCCGCCTGCGGATGCACTTGCAGTAAGCCGTAATAATCCTCCCAGTGGTCCATCCGTCGCCCTCCTCTCTGGATACCTTGTCCTATTTTATGCAAAGCTTGGACAAATCATGCCGCGCGTTTTTAGCACAGCGTTATCGGGTAATGTCAGTATACCCCGAAATAACAGGATTGTCAAGCGTTATGTAAACCATACACGGATAACTGTTTCCCTCAAATCTCCTCCGATCGCACCCTTCGAGCAAGATGGGCGATTAATTCTTCCGGCGTGGGCTTGTATCCCTTCCTTTCAACGCTTAGTGCATGGTTATTCGGATTTTTGTAGGCTTCATCAATGGCAACCTGCATATCGCGCCTGACTTCCGCCACGCTCACACCGTGCCTTTTCGCTATATCTAGGTAGATTTTTTCTATATTCATGACAAATCTCCTCCTACATTTAATTGTTACGTCTCATAGATGTAACAATATCACTTGGGCATGATAAAGTCAATGATAACATTTCATAGATGTAAGGCGTGGAGAGTAAGATGAAGACAATAAGGTTTCATGGCAATAAAAATACGATCTTCAGACAAATAAAAATTGCAAGAGAAGCGTTGAATATGTCTCAGGAAGAACTGGCTGCACAGCTTCAGACATGCGGTGTTTCCATTGACCAGCAGGCTATCAGCAAAATCGAAAGAAATCTGAGAATCGTAACGGAATATGAGTTTGCCTGCCTATGCAAGGTTTTGAAAATGGAGGAGAAAAATTTTCTTAGCTACTGTTATGAGTTAATCAAGTAAATGCGAATATATCATTTTTTGTCATTAGAAGGAGAGTTTATGTTCAAAAACAAAACCGCTGATGGTAAAAACAACATCAGCGGCCCTATAATTGCCGAATTGCGAAAAAAATGAAACTCTCACAGAGGGCGTTGGCGGATAAGCTCCCATAGCAAGGAATTGACCTTGCCAAAACGCGATTCAAAGAATGGAAAGCGGCGAACGGTTTGTTACCGACATCGAACTGAACGCCTTATCGGCGGTTTTTGAGATCTCTGTCGATGGCCTTGTGTGAGGATTGAGACAGGGCATTTGACGGGCATATACGTCTGTGCTATAATCCCTTTGGGAGATGGTAGCGTGATTTCCGAAGAAACATTTGACGCGCTCGCCGAGAAAGCAAGGCGCCGCAAATATTCCTCGATGAACTATGTCGATTACGAGGACTGCGCGAACGCGGAGATTATACATGACCGCGATGATTTGGTGTTGCTCCTTGACAGAAGCAAAACGCCCGCCATGCTTTACTTTGGCGCCGACGATTTTGCGGCCCTCGTCAAGATCATAGCCGGGTTGCCGGGCAAGCTGCGCGTTCATTTTGTTCCAAGGGCGTTTGCCGCGCGGCTTGAGGAGATCGGGTTTGCCGAATGGGGTGAATACGCCGATTTCTTCAACGATGCGCTGGCCGATACGGCGGCCCGCCTCGACGACGGCGGCGGCGAGATATTGTATCTCGGCGGGGATGAATGCTCGTTTGCCGCGGCGGTGTCGCAAAGATGCAAAGGGCAGTCCAGAGGTTACGAGGGAGAATCGGCGGCGTGGTTTGCCAAATGGCTGGAGGAAAACAAAGTCATCGTTTTGCGCGTGGGTTCCGCGATTGCGGGGTTTTGCTGTGTTTCGATCTATCAGGAAGGCACCATGCTTTGGGTCCGGGAGGTTGCCGTTGACCCGGCATATCAGGGCAAGGGTTTGGGCAAAAAGCTGATCGGACAGGCGATACGCTACGGCGTCGAAAACGGCGCGGTAAAAGGGTTTTTAGCCGCTGACATATTGAACGCAAACGCAATCGGGCTGTATGAAAAATACGGATTCCGCGCTAAGAATGCGGACCGTGAATTGCAAATGATTAAAGACGAATGAAAAGCGGGATCAATATGCCAAAACTTCTAAAAAACTATATAAACGGCCTGGCTTTTGGGATCACGGAAACCGTCCCCGGCGTGAGCGCGGGGACGATCGCCATTATTCTGGGGTTTTACCGGGAACTGATCGGGACGATCAACCACTTTACCCGAGACGTCAAAAAATCCTTAGCATTCGCGGTCCCCTTTGTGCTGGGCGTCGCCACCGGGATGATCGCGTTCGGCTCCCTTATGAAATACCTTCTCGAACGCTATTCCTTCCCCACCGTGCTGTTTTTCATCGGCCTGATCGTCGGGATCATCCCGATCATCTTCCAAAAAATAAAAGATCCCGGCCGCGGGATCAAAAGCGTCAAGCCGGGGCAAATCGGGATGATTGCCGCGCCGATTTTGATTTTGGTTGTCACATCCTATCTGAAAGCGGACGAAGCGGTGGAAGCCGCGAAGGTCATCTCCGCGATAAGCATCCCCTATATGGTTTTTATTTTTGCCGCCGGGATGATAGCCGCCGCGGCTTTGATCATTCCCGGCGTCAGCGGCTCGTTTATCCTTTTGCTGATAGGCATTTACCCCCTGTTTACCCATTCCGTTGACGCGATCAGGCGCTGGCTTGGGGATATGGGCGACATGGCGTTATTGGCCGACATCTGCAAGGTGATGGCGCCCCTTGCCGCCGGCATCGTTATCGGCGGGCTGTCGATGGCCAGACTGATTGAAAATCTGCTGAAAAATCACGGCAAAATGATATATTCGATCATTTTCGGGCTGCTTTCAGGCTCCGTTTACGCCCTGTTCAACGACCCGATCGCCTATCAAAGCGGGCTGTCGGGACCGATGATCATGATTGGGACCGTAACCTTGCTGCTGGGCGGGGCCGTTTCCTTTACACTGGGAAAGAAACGGCTGTAGCGTCACCGCAGACGCCAATCGTCCCCGATCTCCGCGCCGGGCGATATGCTCTGCCAAAACGCCCGCAGTTCCCGCGCTTGCCGCTCGTCCGCGAAGTCATTGTAATACATGCCCTCCACCCGGACCGGGATGATCTCAAGCTCCGCCCGGCCGTCCAACAGGCGCAGCATGACAACCGCCGTGTGATTATAGTTGTTGCGCATTAAAAAGTTTCCAAGGCTGTATACGATCGGTTTCCCGTTATATACCTCAAAGCTCTGGATACAGTGCGGGTGCGAGCCGATGACGGCGTCTGCGCCCGCGTCGATCATTTTCTGCGCCGCGCCCGTCTGCGCCGGGATCGGCTCGTTCTGGTGCTCCTTGCCCCAGTGCATATACACGATGACATAGTCGTATAACTCACGGGCCTCCCTCACCGCCTCGATGATCAGCGCGGGGTCATAGGCCATCAGAAGGCCGGGGCTGTTTTCTTTCGCGTACCACGCCATGTTGGGGGCTACCTGTGACGCGGCCAAAAACGCGACGGTCGTGGCGCCGATCTCGACGACATACGGGGCCATAGCTTCCGCGAGATCCGCGCCGCCGCCCACATAGCCGATCTCATACGCCTCCAGCCGGTCCAGCGTATCGGCAAACGCCGCAAAGCCGTAGTCGATGCTGTGGTTGTTGGCCAGCGACACCACGCCGACGCCCAGCGTATCGCGCAGAAAATCCAGGACAAAGGGCTCGGCGCGGAAGGCGAAATCCTTTCCGGGCCACGGTTCCCCGAGGTTTGACACAGGCGACTCCAAATTGACCATCGCGATGTCGGCGGAGCGGAACAGCTCGGCCAGTTCCGGGGAAATAATCGCGTCGGGGCCGCCGCTTTTGAGCCGCCCTCCCATCGTGCCGGCCAGCATCACGTCGCCGCCCAGCGCGACCGTGATTGGATACCCCGGGTAAACAGAATCCCTGTTATGGTCAACGGCGCCGGTCGAAACCGGCGCCGTGATGGGTTTTCCGTCTCTCTCTTCGGGGCAGTAGACCGTTGCCGCGTCCAGCAGCGGCGCGAGCCGGTCGGGGTAGGTCCTGAGCGACATGCCGTCGATAAACCACCGGTCCATGAAGAAGTAACGCCCGGACAGCTTGACA